>JGI12316J15309_10000653_pt1 | contig 161456 bp, 142 predicted proteins | sample MarCyaLeptolynsp_FD_15309 | JGI IMG/M metagenome (IMG submission 15309)
TGGGCGTGCCGTTTGCACATGCAAACGGACTAGCCAAGCGGCAATGAGCGGGGGAAAGACCGTCCAGCACCGGCCGCAGGGAGGGGGATCGCCCGGCCTGCACAAGCCGCCCGAAAAAGCGATCGATTCAATAAACCCAAAGAAAAAGACGATCGATCGCGGGGCGGCGCGGAAGGTCGGGGAGACCCTGCGGACGCGGAGCGAAGCGGAGCTTGGTGCTTGACGGTCCGGGGGCAAGGCCCCCATCTCCGAAGCAACTAGCAGCCGAAGGCTGTCCAAGCTCTTGGTCTTGTTCGGAGGTTCCGCCCCGCCCCCAAAGGTCGACGCGCCGCGCCATGGTGGCGTTGGAACAGGGGTTCAGTCAGTCCGCCAACACCCAAGGGACGGGACGGCTGAGAAACTCACGCCAGCGATTCTTGTGCGGGGGCGACTTGCGCAGCGGCGTCGTACCGGCCCTGGCGCGTTCCCATCCGCGCGCAACCGAGGCCAGCCGGACGGCGCGAGCCGGATGCGTCTTGGAGGCGGAGACGCTGAATGTCGCGAAAACCGTCTGCGCCTCGGCCAGTGTCGCACCAAGACGATACATCGCCCAACCGGCCCAGGCGTCCGCTTCCGATTCCTCTTGATGACTGCTCGTCGAGTTCGTGGTGTGTCCACCCAGCAGGTGTCCCAACTCGTGCGTCAGGATGCCCAACGCGCGCCAGTTGTAGCGCTCGCCGGTTCGCAACGGCCCCACACAGTCGAGATCGACGCCGATGTACTGGCGACCAGAGACCGTCGTTGCGTAGGCGCAGGTCTTGGTGCTGGGATCGATTACGACACGGACGTCGTTTTGGAGTCCGGTCATGGCGAGAATCCGCTTGACAACGGCGCTCATCTCCGGCTCCTGGGGAAGCCGCTGTGGAGAGACGGCCGCAGAGACCGAAGCGCCTGAGGAAGTCTGCACAAGAGAAAAAGCGAGAGCGATCCAAAAGAGTTTCTTCATTGACGTTCTCCTGCGAGATCAGGAAAACATCTCTCCCTTCCGAAAGACGCTCCACCGGTGCGGCACTTTTGTCCATGGCGATAAGAGCCTCGGTCACCGCCTCCAAATCTTCCCTGTGGATAAGTCGGAATTCAGCCACTTCGTGGTTGATTTCCAGCCAGGGCGCGGCTAGGTTCCACCCATGTACGAACGTCGCCTTGCCGCTGAAATCCACAAGTCCCTCGAAGATACGCCCGTCGTCTTCGTGCAGGGCCCGCGTCAGAGCGGCAAAAGCACGTTGGTTCAGAGTTTGATCTCGGAAAAGTACCCGGCGGAGTATCTGTCGCTCGATACCGCCGCCGCATTGGCCGCGGCCAGCGCCGACCCCGAGGGGTTCCTCGGCGGCTTCGACGGGCCTGCGGCGATTGACGAAGTCCAGCGGGTTCCCGCCTTGGCCGTCGCCATCAAAGGAGCCGTCGACAAGCGCCGCCGACCTGGCAGCTTCTTGCTGACCGGATCAGCCAACGTCATGGTGCTGCCCAAGCTGAGCGAGTCGCTGGCGGGCCGCATCGAGCTGCATACGCTGTGGCCGCTCAGCCAGTCCGAAATATCGGAACAGACAAACAGCACAAGCTTCATCGACCATCTGTTTCGCGACCGGTTTTCTCCGAGGGGCGTCGAGCCGGTCAGCTTTGCCGCCCTCACGGATCGCATGATCACGGGCGGCTTTCCAGAGGCGCTGGAGCGCAAGAATCCCGAACGGCGCGCGGCTTGGTTCGATGCCTACATCACAGCGATCTTACAGCGCGACGTTCGCGAGATCGCCAACATCGAACACGCGGCCGAGATGCCGCGTCTACTCACCTTGCTGGCCTCCCGGGCGACCTCGCTACTCAACTACGCAACGCTCTCCCGCGAGCTGGGACTGCCGCAATCGACATTGAAACGCTACGTAGCGTTGCTCGACGCGACGTTTATGGTCCGCATGCTACCCGCCTGGTCCGCCAACCTCGGCAAACGCGTCGTCAAGAGCCCCAAAATCATGCTGACCGACACGGGCGTGCTGACGCATCTCCTGGGACTCGACAAAGAAGGGCTGCGACGAGATCGTACGCTCTGCGGCCGCGTCGTCGAGAACTTCGTGATGATGGAACTGACCAAGCAACTCGGGTGGTCCGACGAGCGCTGCGAGCTGTTCCACTTTCGAACCGAGAGCGGCCAGGAAGTCGATTTCGTGTTGGAGGATCGCAGAGGGCGGTTGGTCGGCGTCGAGATCAAGGCCAAGACGAGCGTCGAAGAACGAGATCTGCGGGGACTACGCACCTTCGCGGAACTGACGGGCGAGCGTTTCCACCGAGGGGTCCTGCTTTACGTGGGCGAAGCGTCCGTGCCCTTCGGCAAGAACCTACACGCAATACCTTTGTCGACCCTTTGGTCCGATTAGACCCATCGACCTGAAGGCTCGACTCGAGGCCGGCGGACAAGAGCAAACACAAACTGTGGTGCGGGCGGCCGGACTTGAACCGGCACTCCACAAGGGAACGGCATTTTAAGTGCCGAGCGTCTACCATTCCGCCACGCCCGCAGCCCCGGTCAGCTATAGACCAAATCGCGATCGATTCCAACGAAAATCACGCCTGCGTATTCCCTCTTGAAGGGCAGGCGTTGAAGTGCTACTCCACACGGATGAATAACGAAGAGAAAGTCGGGCTAGAAGAAGACGATCGCCCGAAACCCGCGATTGCGATTCTGCTCGACATGCTAGAACTGGATTTCCCCGAGCTGGTGAGCGCCGGTCGAGAGGTTCTCGCAGACAAGAGCCACTCATTCGAGGAATCAGAAGCGATCCTCCGTCGGATGATCGAAGCGGAAGCGACTTGGCTCAAGTCTCGAAAGGCGCGCTTCCAGCCCGACTGGATTCGCGCACGCGCAAAACATTGGCGAAAGGCCGCGGACTCGGAGCGGCGTCGAAACGCCGCTCGGAATCCTTCCACGCAATAGGTGATAGCCTTGGCAGATGGCTGCGACCAGTGAAGCCCTACGCCTGCTTATCGCCGAGCGTGATCGCCTCGACCGCGCGATCGCGCTGCTCCAGAATGAGACCAAAACCGAAGAGCGGCCCCGGCGGGGAGACCTCCAGTAAGCAAGAACAAGAAGGCGACGAAGAGGCGCGGACGACCGCCCATGACCGAGTCGGAGCGCAAGGCCGCCTCGGAGCGAATGAAGAAGTACTGGGCCAAGCGGCGCAAGGCAGCCAAGAAAGCCTAACTCTCCGCCTTCCGTCGACAAGCCCGCTTGTCTCGGTGTGAGCGCTTCGCTTCGGATTTCTTGCGTCTTCGCGCCGGCTTCGGCTTGCGTACGTTGATCGCCGCCGCATCGAGCGTGTTCTTGATGTGCGAGGCGTAGAACTTCTCGATCATCTCGACGCTCGTCCGACAGTTCTTGGCGATCTGATAGATGTCGGCGCCTTCCATGAGCCGCAGACAGATGTAGGTGTGCCGCAGGCTGTAGGCCGTGCGGCTGTTCCCGTCGCGGTCGCGCTTCAAGTTCTCTTCGACGAGCACACGATGCAGCAAGCCGCTCGGACTTTTTGGGAAGACAAGATCGGTCGGCTCGGGACGATTCCGCTCATGGAGCCGACGATAGGGCGTCACCGCTCCGGTCGTGCTCTTGCAATAACCGACGCCGCGTTTCCCGCGTACCTCGATGACCAGGATCGTCTCGCCGGTGGCTTCGTCCTCGACGATCTCGACGTCGCGGTGTTCCAGCCGTCCGGCTTCGTCGGGACGCAGTCCGGTATTCGCCATGAACAGTACGTAGTCATGCAACTGCTCGCTCTCCCACCTCCAGCGGCTGTGTCGGGGGTTCTTGGCGCGTCGACGCGTCGCCTCATAGAGCTGCTTGTACTCTTTCGGCGAGAACCAGGCGCGATGCGAGATCTTGCCTGAGGTCCGGTAGGGCGGCGAAAGGTCGGGGACGTGGTCGATCCAGCCGTGACGATGCGCGGTCTTCAAAACCTGGCGCAGCGTCACGATCTCCTGATGCATCGTACTGCGTGAGGGGGGATTGGCCGTCTCCGGCTTCTGACGGTAACGGAGGGTCGGGTTTTCGGCGCGGTAAATGCGGTACTCCTGGACCAAGCCGGGAGTGATCTCGGCGAGCTTGCGGTCACCGAAGTAGGGCAGCAGATGAAGCCGCAGGACGTTCTTCTGTAGATGGACGTAGCGCGGACTGCGCTCGCCCATCGTGATCACTTCGTATTCGCGCTCAAACTGCGCGGCGGCTTCCTGAAACGTCTTGCCGTCGAGCGCGCCGAGGCGCTGCTTGCCGCGTTGCTCGAGATACCAGTCCTCGGCGACGCCGCGGGCTTCGTGCAGGTCCCCTGTTCGTGTGCTGGCTCGACGGTTGCGTCCGTCGAGGTAGGTCGAGCACTGCCAATAGGAGCTGTTCTCGCGTTTGTAGAGGTTGAGGGCGCCTCCCATGAGTTGATGCCGGCGGGTCATCGGGCCTTCCTTTCGTTTGTGTCGGACTGTGTAAGAGTGTGGAAGACTAGACCGGCTTGGGGAGCCTGTCAAGTGCGGCGGAAAGCCGCGGCGAGCTTCGATTTTTCGGGAGGAGAGGGGGAGACGCTGCTGCTTTTAAGTCTGTTGGGCCATCGCGTAAGCGCTTGATCTCATGGGCACTTTCGGGCCGAGACCTAGCGGTGTGCAAGAGGCTGTGTAAGTCGCCCGGTTGCCGTCAGGCGATCAGCGCCACGACAGATTCCCAGACTTGAGCGAGAGAGGGCGTGAATTGTGGTTCCAACCGCTGGACATCCCAGACCCCCAAACCCAAGAGGATCAGAAAGAGCGCAATCGCCAGTCCGCGGCCGTGTTCCCAGACTCCAATCGCAAGAAATAGAAGCGAGACGAAAATCAGGATCATTGCGTAGCTTCCCGGAAGGTCAACGCTCTTGGAATAGCATGGTCGCCTGTGCGCGAGAGCGCGCGATATGCGGCATTTGAAGCGAACAATAGGCGAGGTGCTGAACTACCTCCAATGCGGTCACTTTGTCGTTACCATGGCAGTTGCGCTCGTGAATGGCCACGAGCCGCCAGCGGTCTTTCGGCAGCGAGTCCTCGACGAGCGGACAGCTTGGTACGGCTGCAGGTCTCGAAAACACCATGACGCTTTCGGAAGACAAGATCTCCCGGTGCCGAGGCGTCGCCCGGTCGGGATGCGACGAGCACCAAGGCACCGACGACTGGCAGACCAAATCGCCGCGCGATGATCTCCTACTTGGCCCCGGCCCTACTAGGACTCGGAGATGGGTATTCGATCTGGAGCCGCAGCGCCCGAATCAAGAACAAACTAGAGCTCTTTGAGGAGGCAGGGAGGCGGGCAAATCCGCCTACGCGCAGAACAGGGTTTGTTGGTGCCGGAGGGCCAGCGGAAGCAACTTGGGCAGATCCTTCGCCCGTCGAAGCAACCCTTCGATCAGGAGCTCGCCGTAGCCCCTATCCAATATGGCCGGCGGTATTCCAACCAAGAGACATTGCAGGGATTCTGAAGTGACAGACCGAATGCCTTCTACCAGCATCGCGACAGACTCGACCGGAGCCAGCTCGGCGTTGGCGGCGTAGCGGTCGGTAGACCTCTCGGACTCAAGTAGAAACTCTCGATCGCGGAAGCCGTGAAAGGCCTTTGCGTGGCTGATCTTGAAGGCTCGGATACTTCCCGGCTCGGCGACCACGCCGTCGGCCGCGCAGAACACCGCCTGGAGAGGCTTGGCGTTGCACACCCAGGCGTCGAAAATGTGCCAGCGCCATAACTCGTCGAGGTTCTCAACACGACCGATCAAACTCCTGGGGGCCATGTCGAAGAGGCTCTTGGTGGAAGGCAGCCGGGACCCGAAGGCGACGCCGCCCTGGATCCCCGCAGCTAACTCCGAGTGTTCATCTTTCAGACTCCAGACGTCCACTAGATCGTGTTGGGGCGTAGTAACTCCGACGATCTCGGCGAGTCGATTAGCGACGCATTCGTTCGCTGCGCGTTGTGGGTTTAGTTCGTAGTTCCCCTTGATGACGTAGTAGCCGCCGTTGTCGGCTCGAATCCAAGCAGGACCGCCTGGGTTCTGAGGAGGCCGCAACAGTTCTACGGCGGTGATTGGGCGCAGATTTGACATGTGGTTCTAAGATCCCCCCTTGAACCGACCCGCGCAAGCGCGGGCCTGGAACCATGATGCAGACTGTAGAACGGAACCGAACTGGGTAGGCTCGACAATCAGATCGGCCGTCTCCTTTCAACCCAAGACTAGCGACTGTCCAGCTTCGATTGTCCACACTACTTAAAACACTTTTATGTGGAATTTATCCGAGGTCCTCTCCCTACTATGCTGAAAACAGGAACCCAGCGGGATTGATTTCGGTCATAATTCCGTTGTTTTGCAGGCTACGACGCCCTGAAGTCAGGCCGCCCCCAAAGACTGGACACGTGAAGTTATTGTCGTGTAATGGGAGCCACAGAGTAGCCGCAGGGTGGTAGGCATGACGTTCGCAATTCAGTAACTCTGTCACTCGAGTTAGGTGGCGGACGAACCGGAATCGGGACGGCCAGTACGTGTCGTCCTCTTGGCCGCGGTGGTCTGCTTTCTCGGCACCCTTGACATGCTACTCGGATATTCGCCGACGACGACTTCCAGAGAATATTGGGCGCCGTCAGGACCTAGACAAAGCGGTGAACCAGTCGTTGTCACCGCTCATCTCTGCATGGCCACGGTCCCGAGCCGCGAATGAAACCAGGCAGCGCCGGGGGAGGGGTCCGCCCACCCCATCCGCTCCAATGCGGTCGTGTTGCCGAAACAGCCTCAGCGGGGAGTAGCCTACCTGGACATCCGTCATCTATAGCGTCGGTCGTCGGGCGCGCCCCGAGGCTTCGACCAACATGCGCCTTTCCGTCTCGTGAGGCCCCGGGAGCCATCGTTTTCCGGGCATCACACGGTGTCTGTGACGGATAAGGTTTTCTTGAAGGTCATAGCAGAACGTGGGGATCAAAGCTCTTGTCGTTGATGACTCGTCGGCAATGCGAAAGCTGGTGGAGCGAATCTAAAGCTGGTGGAGCGAATCTTGAGAGAAGCGTCGGTCGGACCGCTCGACGAGGTCCTTCAGGCCGGTGACGGCGGAGAAGCCGTGGAACGGCTCTCCGAGAGTAAGGTGGACGTCATGTTGTGGACATCAACATGCCGAACTTCAACGGCATCGAATTCCTACGCAACAAGAGAGCCCGCCGAGAGGCCTGCCGGTCACCATCTCGAAGCCAGTGTTCTAGAGGTCTTCGATATGGTGGTGCAGGTCCCGGTCGCGACGGGGTCGTCGGCATGGTTGCGATGGTCGGCGACTGGATCTGCGCCCCAAATGGTCCGCAGGTCGATACAGCTCGGCTCGATCCTCTTCCGCATACGCTCGTGGCTTCCTCGCCTGAGCCTTTTCTTCCCTGTGTCCCTCCTGCGCTCACTCCTCCTTCCGGTGAAGTGTTGCATCGATCCATTGGAGACCACCACCATATAGCGGCAGCCGGACTCTGCGCTTCCAACAACGATTTCGGTGAGGGCAAGGCTCGCCATCGGACAGCTGCGCTTGCGTCAGTGTCAGAACCCGCAGGACCCCGCCGTAGCCGCGGTGGGATGCCCGCAGCCCTCGTCCACGTGACGAGCCCAGTACATTGCCATCGAGCCGCCCCAAAAGATCGATCATTGCCCCCCTCCCGATTGGTTCCCTGACCGGGATACGAACATTCCGTTCAGGAATTCACCGTGCGTGGCCGAAGAGCCTAGTAGGCACTAGTTGCCTGAGGCTGCTGAACACTGCAGAGGGCTTGTCAAACAATCTGAATGAAGAGAGTAGTCCTTGTCGAAGATAGCGAAGCTGATCGGTATCTCATGCGGAGGATGCTCGAGCCCCGCTTTCCGTCGATTGAGTTCATCGAACTTGAAGACGGCGAGCGTGGGCTCGAGCACTTTCGGTCGGCTGACTGGTTCACCGCCGACCAAGCGGATCTTGAGACGGTTCTGATCTCGGACATCAACATGCCTCGTGTGAACGGCTTCCAGTTTCTTGAGAGCCTGAGTGATCTCATGATCCAGCGCGGGATCCATCCCGACTCGATTCGGGTCGCGGTGCTGTCCTCGTCTGACGCCTGGAGCGACCGGGAGCGAGCCTCTGAGATCCCGATCGTCGACGAGTGTTGCTGCAAGCCGATCGACAGCGACAAGCTTCAGAGAATTGTCGGCGAGGGCACGGCCTCACCGGCGGCCTAGTTCCGAGCAGCGAGAGGCCGCCTAGTTCTTCGGTGTGTTGGCCTAGGACTCCAAATGGACCTTCAAGGTTAGTTACGTGCGGGTGGTGAGTCGGCGGACCTAGTTCTCTAAGGGTCTGGCTCCCACGGTTTGGGTGTCGGGAACTAGACGAAACCGCTCCCGACATTCGGAAGAGGGGGGCCTGGACGGCGAGCGCTCGTAGCGGACCTGCATCTGTCGGACCAAGTTTTAGACGTAGAGCACACCCTCGCAATCCCCTAGCCCATAACGATGGGCTGCACATAGCTTGGCGCCTTCCTCGCGGTCAGGCACGGGTTGAACGGCACCCGCAGCGACAATCGCCGAGATTCGCACGCAGGTCGGAAAGCAAGGCGAGTCGCCTGCCCGATGTGGACAAGGGGATGGCCGCATTGGAGTCCCGAGCGGAGCACACATCGCGAGGCAGGATCCGGGATGGCCACGTTCCTCGCCGAACACGCAGAAGGCGCTAACGTCGCTTGGTAGGCACACCGATAGAAGGGGTACGCGCCGGGGCATCGGGTGATGCACAACAATCGACCCCGGCGACTGGGACGAACCGGCTCCAACGGAACTGAAGCCGGTTCGTCTCGAATGACGACGGGAGCCCGCGGAGCTTGGGCGCTTCCAGACCGCTGGCTCCTTGAGACAATTAGTGCCCGCTGGCCGATATGGGGCCTAGCATGACCGGCAGTTTCCATTGCAGGGGTTGCAGTGAGATCCTGATCTGGTTGCTGCGGAGGCGGCGACCTCCAGCCAGTCTGGTCGCCGGCGCCGCGCGGGCGTGCGGCACCGGAGTAGGACGCCCCTTAGGCCGGGACGAGAGGCTGGCGTTCACTCGCCGTTTCGGTGAGCCCGCTCAGCTCGATCTCCGACCGAATGTAGAGCCAAGGCGCCATGCCGCCACGCGAAAACGATCGGATGGCGGCGTAGGGTCCGCGGCGCCGTAACTGGGCGGCGTTTCTCCGTGAGATCCGTCGCACAACGAAGCCTTTAGATGCTCAAGGGCTTGAACGCGGCCGGCGACGCGTTCGGCGAGCTGGATGCGAATCGTTCGTCTCTTCATGAGGCACTGCTCCGAGTCCACCCTTTGTCTGGCGGGAGGCGCCCGCCAGCATAGCCGACGCGCGTACGTTAGGCGACCGGGCTTCCGATCCGACTCCGGTGGGCCGGCGGGGGGCTGGGGGTGGAGTCGCTCCGTGGACCTGTCGATAAAAGCAACAATGACTAGTGTCGCACGGCTTCCCCTGTTCCTGATTGCATTGGTCGCGCCGGTGTTCGCGGACGACTGGACAAGGTACTTGGGGTTCAAGAAGGCCGACCCCCAGATCCGTTCTGTAGAAAGCTATCTGACGGTCCCGATCTACTTGGAAGAAGAGCGCATCTGCATCTTCCCATTCGCGACCAATCAGGGAGGTGCGCCTCCGGCCCCGGACTTCGTGCCGGCTTTCGTGGAAGCGGTCAACTACCATCTGCCCAAGACGGAGTTGGTCACTCTCAAGCGACGTCCAGCGGCCAACGTGACGATTCAGCAGACCGGTGAGTTCGACGTTCCCGGCGCGATGAACGCGTTGGCGTCCGAGCGATCTTGCACACTGTTTGTCAACGGGCTGATCGAGCGGGCCTACCGAAAGCCGAGCGGAGGGTGCTTCCTAGAAGTGATCGCCTCGCTCTATGCGGTTGGAGTGGAGGCACCGGCCCTGCGCTGGCGGGCTCGCAAGAGGATTGACTGGCGCGGCCGATTCCCACTGAAGGAGTGCCTGCTCCTCTATGCCGAAGAAGTCGTTTTCGACTGGGATGATTTTGGACCGGAGCCCGCCAATCCGCCGCCAGCGAAAGAACGTCAAAGCGACAGGAGACGGCCCACCGAGAGATCGACTCAGAAAGTTCCCCTGCCGAAACGCTAGCTCACGCTATCGAGTCTGTGTGAAAACATCGACGGGAGATGGCGATAGGGCGGCGTTTTCCGTTGCGCCGAGGCCGAATCGGCGCCGGTTCGGCCGGTTCTGATTTCGTTTGGTCGCGACCGACTTATGGTTGCACTTTTCTACAGTTGTAGATCCGCGTCAGATTGAACGCCGTCGTCGCCAACGACCATTCCGTGCTCACCGCCTCCAGTCCGCGACAACGAAACTGTCGCATCCCCCGGGGCTGCTTCAATACTCCGAACGCCAACTCCACCAAAGCTTTCCTGCGCGTGTACATCTCCCGGCCCGTCGGACCGCGCAACCGCTCTCGTCGCTCCTTCAACCCCGGACTCCGTCGCTGCTGTCGCGCATTCATCTCCGGCACGTCCCCTTTTCCCGCCAGCTCGCGCGCCAGCAGCCGATCCGGAACCCACGCCTCGATCCCCTTCGCTTCCACTTCCGCCACCGGCTTGAGCGAGTGATATCCGCTGTCGGCCAGCACCGCCTTCGGCCGCTCTCCGCACTCGTGCTCCACTCGCTCGGTCATCACCGCCAACGAGCCGTGATCGTTCACCCCTTGGTGCACCCGTTGCGCCACAATCATGTGATCGTCCGACATCGCTACGTCGGCGACGTAGCCCAACACGAAACCGCCTCGTTTCTTCACGTACCGACTCTCGGGATCGGTGCGTGATCCGCGTTTCTGACCCGACTTGCGCAACTGCTTCAACTGCTTGGGAATCTCTTTCAAGCGCCGTCGCCATTGTCTCGGAACGGCCATTGCATCCGGCGGGGTCTCCTCTTCATCCTGCCGGTCGCAACGTTGTTGCCAACGACGAATGCGACTGCGCAGACGCCATCGCTCGCGTCGCAGTTGCTCGATCGTATCGCGGCGATCCGGCGACGCATTGGCCGCGACCCACGTCGAATCGATCGCCACTCGACGGAGCTTGCCGAGGCCCATTTCACGAGCGGCTTCGAGCACCTGCGTGAAGACATCGTTGAGCGCGCGACGATGTTTGCGACGGAACTGATTGAGAGTCCAATGGTCGGGTTTGAGGCCGGCGGAGAGAAGACGAAAACCGAGATCTCCGCGGATGCGTTGTTCTAGGCGACGCGACGAAGTGACGTCGATCGAGTAGGCGTAGAGCCAAACCTTGAGCATCACTCCGGCGGACACGCGGCTCGTCCGTTGTCGCTGTAGGCGGCGTCGAACGCCGTGAGATCCAGCCTCTCGACCAGTTCGTGAATGAAGCAAGCCAGATGATCGTGACCTAGTTCGTCGGTATGCTAGAAGGCAACGCAGTACCGCTCATTTGCCGAGTTTCAGACCCACTTCAGGTCAGTCTTATCAAGCAGCGAGGGGAGGATCTAGACACCGCGCTAGAGGCGCTTGAGCACCTTCAGCGAACCGATTACCTGATCAAGCTGTACGACCAGAGAGGCCGACGTCGATCCGTCGGTTTATGCTCGAAATCCGGGAGAATCGGCAGCCGTATTCCGAAAAACGCGTCGCCGACCGGGACCGCGACTACCGCTCGGCCAGGACGGTGACGCCCAAGGCGCGGATCTCGAAGACACCGCCCCCGCGGGGGAAGGCGGCGTAGCCTTCGTTCGTAGCCGCGACTAGCTCCGAAACCGTCTCGGTCCCTTCAGCCGTGGTGATCTCAAGCTTCCGCCGCCACACCCGTAAATCGAAGCGAACAGATTTATTCGTGTAGGTCGGGAACGACTCGACAAACTCGCTCTCGGGCACAGTGTGTGACATGGCTTTGCTCTCCTACCTACAAGGGTGAGCGGTGGCGGATCGCTTGGAAATTGGGAGTTGCACCTAGCCGACTGTAGGAGCGTGGTACTGGGTCTCCGTTCGAGGGCCTCGGGAGCGGCCAGTCCGCATGTCGCTGCGGGCTGCCACTGAGGAACAGCCGGGCAGCAGGCTCGACGATTATCGGGCCGCAGGCTGGTCCGATGTAGACTGCTCTTGGGCGTGACTGGTCATGATCCTCGGGCGGCTGTGTTGAGGTTTGTACGTTCCAGTGGTTCGGAGCGACGTAGAACAGTGGGACGAACCGGTAGGCGAGCTCCATGGGCTGGGTACGATCGCGGAGAAGCGCACCCTTGACGCGTTCCGTTTGGTCGCGTAGCTCCTCCGTCGAGGGCGATGGACGGGTTCATGCCGCCTCCTCGAGAGCACGGCTTTGCGCGAATTCGTTCGGCGTTTGATACCGGAGCGAACTGTGCGGCCGCGCATGTTGAGGAGCCCTGGAAGCGGCGGTCGTGCACGCCCGTATCACGGCGGAACGGGGCAGTCGCGGGGAGTCGGGGGAATCACAACGAAGCGTCCCCGGCGATGGTAGGACTGACGCTATAGAGGAGCGGCGTCGCGGTACCTCCGGCCTGGTAGGCTCGGCGTGTCAAGGTGGATCGACCGGCTGTTCTTGGCGCTACGTACCAGGCGGCTGGTCTCTAAGCTCTGCCGGCGGCCTTGCGTTTCACTGCCTGGACGACGATCCCCAACTCCCTTATCTCGTAGAGATCTCTGCTCAGTCTCTCGGCGTGATAGCCGCAAGTAGTTCGGCAGGCAGGCTTGAGGCTCGGACTCTCTGGATAGCTCCAGATCTCAATCGTGAAGACTCGACCATCTTCGGCGATTGCTTCGATTAGGCTGACGTGTGCCGTAGTAGGGCTCCCGTGTTTCCATCCTGCCTAGAAAGTGGTTGGTGGGACAACCTCCGAACATTCCGAGCCACTCTTAGTTCGAAGGTTCCCTCGTGTAGTACCCAGGTTCCTGTTTCGTTTCGGAATTCTGGCGCCGAAAAGTACCAGTACTTCGTCGTCTTGGCAGGTGGCATGAAGGAGTGTGTAGATGTGGTCTAGATGTGATCCGTCAATAGGTTGTTCATGGTCCCGGACCGAGGAAGCTCGAGGTGACCGACAACGGCGACTCCGGAGAAACTGAATGAACATCCGCCAGAATGCACGATTGACGCCTGTTCAGCGATGGAAATCGTATCCGCGGTCCTCTGCGGCCCCATGAGCCGCCAGGCCGGCGGCGGCGGCCTAGTGCGTTTCCGTGCGTACCGTCGATAAGTGGCTCCGACGCTTTCGACTCGAGAGCGAATCCGGTCTCGTCGATCGGCGCTCACATCCGCGGAATAGTCCACGCCGCCTGGCTCGCGAACGCGTCCAGCGCATCCTCGACCTGCGTCGCCGGCGTCGTTGCGGTCGGCAGATCGCTCACATCGTCGGATGCTCGCGGGCGAAACGCCTTGCGAGCGAGCCATCGAGCGGAAACTCCAATGGGTGGCGTCGGCGGGCTTGGAGTACAGCGTCGTGTGGACGATTTCGCGCACTGTATCGGCGCTGATCGACGGCTTGCCCCGGGGCCCGGACGCACCCGGGTGAAGCAGTCGAGACGCTCGGATTGAAAGCGCTTGCACCCCTCGGCGCTCGAGCCTAGATCGGCCGAAGTGGGTGAGTCGGTCCGCCTTGGGCGAGATTTGCCGCACTTTGCGGCTGGTAGCCGCGATCTCTGTCTCTAGAATCCAGTGTCGAAAGGGGTCGAGCGGGCTGATGCCGGAACTCCACCGGCTTCGGAGTTCCGCGCAACTTCGATGACTGATAGACTCACCACCGTCCAACCAGGCGAGCTGTCTCGAAACAGGAGATGGAGACGTATGGCTCGTCGACGCCGGGGACAGTTTCCCCAACCGAAGAAGGAGAACGGACAGTGGAAAATTCGCTACTACACCGATCAAGCTCAGCCCGACGGGAGCACCCGCCGGGTTCGAAAAACGAAATGCCTCGGACCGGTCAGTAGCATGACCCTCACCGAGGCCCGCAAAGACGCTTTGTGCTTCATACAGCCTATCAATGAGGTTCGGCCAGGAATCGAGCACGGAGAGAAGACACTGACGCACCTGATAATCGAGTGGCGCTCGGCGGTCAAGCCGACGCTAAAGTTCTCGACGCAGAAGAACTATGAGTGGGCCTTCGCGCACGCGGATAAGGAGCTTGGCCAAATTCCCTTGCGCGAATTGGACAAGGCCGAGGTACAGGCCTACCTAACTCGATCAAGTGAACACCTGGCGCCGGAGTCCGTGCGCGACCTTCGCGCACGCCTGCGGAGCCTGCTTACGCTGGGCGAAGACTGGGGCTGGGTGCCCCCCGGCTCAAACCCTGCGGCTGGCCGTCTGCGGCTTCCCGCAAGAGTTCCGGTCCGAGATCGCCGCCTCCCGACGCCCGGGCAGTTCCGACTGCTGGTGGACGGGTTGCAGCAACCCTACCGAACAATCGTTGGTCTAGCGGGGCTGACCGGGCTGCGTCGGGGTGAACTCGCCGCTCTGCGGTGGGACGACTTCGACCAGGGAACTCTTCGAGTGGATGAAGCCGTTTACCGTGGCAGGCTGGGATCACCAAAAACGCCGCGATCCAGGCGGATTGTGAAACTGTCCGCGAAAGCGATTCGTCTGGTTGAGGAGTGGCGGGAGATCGCGGGTCACACTCAGCCTCGCGACTTCGTCTTCTCAATCAGAACCAACTCGCCAATCGATCTCAACCGGGCGATCGAACGCGTCGTCAAGCCAACCGCCGAGCGCCTCAAACTCCCCCGTTTCTCCTGGCACGATTTTCGCCACGCCTATACAACGTGGGGGCGCCGAGCCGGAGTGGCGGCCGAAGTAATGCGTGATCAGATGGGACACACTTCAGTCCTCATGACTCAAGACGTGTACAGCCATCTTGAGGACGACGGCGGGGCTGCACGCCAAATTGGCGACTACGTTTGGCCCGACGAAGTGGATCGTACTTCCTAGACGGAACCCTTGATGGAACCCAATCCGAAAGCCCTCGGAGCTAAGTTGTTGGAAGAGTTGGTCGGGCTGCCGAGATTTGAACTCGGGACCTCTTCCACCCCAAGGAAGCGCGCTACCAGGCTGCGCCACAGCCCGACTCAACCCAGTGTAACGCGACGGGTACCCGCCAGGGGGCCGTATCGGCTAGCTGGGCATTTGCTTGGAAATGGCCTTGAGAAGGGCCGTGGGGTCGAAGGGCTTGGTGATGTAGTTGGAAGCGCCGACCATCTTGCCGCGGACCTTGTCAAAGAAGCCGTCTTTGCCCGAGAGCATGATGACCGGAATGTGCTTGGTTGCGTCGTTTCCGGTGACGATCTTGCAGACTTGGTACCCGTCCATGCGCGGCATGGTGATGTCGAGCAACATGACGGCGGGCATTTCTTTCTCTAGGCGGGATAGGGCCTGCAGGCCGTCGGCGGCGAGAGCGACCCGGTAGCTTTCCTTCTCCAGAACGCTGGAGATCATGCGCTGAATCGTTTTGGAATCGTCAACCGCCAGGATCAGGCTGCGCTTCTCCAAGACGACAACGGCGGCGCGGGCGTCCTGGTCCGAGGGGTCGAGGCGAACGGCTTCGCGCAAGTGCGTTAGCGCGTCGTTCGACTGACGAAGGTTCATGTAGACGAGGCCGAGATGACGATGAGCCTCGGCGGTAGGCGCAGCCTCGATCTCATCTTCGAGACGCTTGGCGGCCGCGCGCAGAGCGGCACGGTCGGCCCCGTCGTGACGCGGAGCCTCATCCACCAGGGCCAGATCGGTCAGGGACCCACAACCCGGACATAGGCGTTGCGGCTCGGTCCACATCTGCTCGCAAACGGGGCAGGCCAGTTGTTCGGCAGCCACGAGAGGGCTGGAAGCGGGGGCCGGCTCGGGCTCGACGCTCGCTTCGCTATCGGCGGTCTCCTGGTGGACGGGGGACGTCTCTATCTGGTCGGATTCCGTCTCCGTATCAGGCCAAGCGGCAGGCGCCGGTCCGAAGGCGTCATTCGACTCGGGCTCGCGGGCGATGGGCTGATCGTTCGCGAGACCGGCCTCGCCGGAAGCGCCGTCCGAGTCGGGCGCGACTCCGGTTTCCCGAAGCCAGGCGAACGCGTCCTCGTCCTGGGCCGCGGAGTTCGTTTCAGCCGCCGGCTGGATAGGAGCCGGCAGAGCCTTCAGAGCCGTTCCTTCGGCCGGAGGCGCTTCTGCAGCGGAAGAATCGACTGCGGGCGTCTGATCCTGACGTTCAGCCAGCAGTTCGGCCAGAACGTCCGTATCGTCGGTTGTTGACGGGGCGGCTTCCGAGGTTCCCGTCGTCGCCGCGGGAGTGTCGGCGGAGGAGCCTTCCACGCCCGCGTGAGTTTCGGGTTTTTGTTCAGCCTCTTGGCGTTGGTCGTCTCGCTCGGCGATCAGGTCGAGAAGAGGATCGCGATCTGATTGCTCGTTCGGCTGAGCTTCCGAATGCGTTTCGGGAGACGCTTCTTCCTGGCTGGGGGCCTCGGTGTGGGTGAGGGCCTCAGCGACAGGAGCGGACTCCGACTTTACGAGGGTCGGGCGAGCCCCGTCGGCCTCTTCGGGAACTTCGATTCCCGCCTTCCGCAGCGCTTCGGTGCGAGCGCGCTGCAGCTTGTCCATCCATTGGCGCGCCTTGGCGTTGTCGGGATCGAGCGCCAGGACTCGCTCCAAACTGGAGACAGCTTCTTTGTAGCTGGCGGCGACGGACGCCCGCCAGAGCCAAATCAGCGGGTTGTCGGGATTGAGTTCGGAGGCGGTGTTGAGGAGTTCGCGCGCACGGTCCTTGTCGCCGAGACGATAGGCGGCAACGGCCTGCTTGAGCAAGGCGACGTCTTGCGCTGGTTCTTTGACCGAAGACTGTTTCTGATCCGACAGCAACATCATTCTCCAAGACCCAGGGCCGTCCGAAGGGCGGTCTCCAGCGTCGCAATGATTGTCCGCCTGGGTATCGAAACCGCGATACCGGGTATACCGGGGAGCTTTCTAGTCGAGTTCGCCTAGGGGCTCCAGCGGTTTTTACGCAGCAACTCTTACCAGGAACCTCCTACTTGGACTGAGATTTCACTCGGTGATCGCCGTAGAAGAGATCTCAGTAGCGGTGCATCACGTAGGGAAATCGCCTAGGTAAACTCGCAAGCGGAGGCCGAAACCGAGTCCCTGATACATGCGTCGTAGGGGCTGTAGCCAGTTGTACGGTCGTACCGGCAAGCGAGCGAAGATCTAGAATGGAAGCTGAAACGTTGATGAGCGCTCCCGAAACACCTTCCGCACCCCCTGCCACGCCGCCCGCGGCAGGAGATCAGGGCCTAGAGTTCGATTTCGCCGAACGCTCTCAGGGCCGTGACTTCAAGACGATCCTGAAGCAGCCGGTGACGATCGCCGCCTTCTGTCTGACTTTGGGCGTGATCGGCCTCATTATCTATCTGGAGGGCGGTTCGATTTACGTCGAACGGCCGGAGCCTGAGGTGAGCTACGAGCTGCTGCCGAACGAGGGGCTCACCGAAGGCGTTCCGATCGCAATTAAGGTCAACCATGTGACCGTATTCCGCATTAGCGACGCGATGGCGGGCGGCGCGGGAGCCGCTCGCGCGAAGGAGGTCCAGGCGAACCTCGAGGCCGTCATTGCCGACCTCGAAGAGCAACCGGGCCGTACCATTACGATCGATCTGGAGACGGCGGAGTTGCCCATCATCATCCAAACGCTGCCGGACGGATCTGAAAGTCGGATCTTGGTCGAATTGGCGCCCGATGATCTCGTACTAGCTGAGACGGAAGACGCGAAATGGCTGGCGCGCATCTGGGCGGAGCGGATCACTGACGCACTGAAAGTGTTCATGTTCGGCGAGGCCCCGAACTTCACGCAGGGAACGGAGTTCGGATCGGCCCTCGCCTTGATGTATGACCAGGCTGGATCGGAAGGTCCCGTCTCAAAGGGCTCCCTAGACGAAGCCTACGAAGGGCTCTCCGATCCTTTGCGTCTGGCTCTGGCCGAGTTTCCGATACAGGAGGTCGCTCCCGAAGAAGAGGAGTAGACCGAACGTTCGCAGATCCCATTCGGCTCTTACGCCCTGTTGATACACTGACTCCCTCATGCCGGAAAGCCGCGACGCACAGTCGATCGGCGCCGTCGGTCCTGTTTCGGCCGATTGGCGGTCGGCGGCTCGTCGTCTGGCGGACAGCCCCGCGTTCTTGCGCGCCAGCCGGTTTTTCGACGACCAGCGCCAGTGGATCGATGAGCGCCACCTGGAGATCTGCCGGGTGCCGGCTCCGACATTCCGGGAAACAGAGCGAGCCGAGTTTCTCAAGGATCTGTGGGAAGACGTCGGGCTGGACTCGCATATCGACGACGCCGGGAACCTGATCGCGCCGATCGTCTATGACGAGAGGCTGCCGTTCGTTGCAGTCAGCGCACATTTGGACACGACGTTAGTCCCTCGCCGGCCGGAGGACGTCTACTTCAGTCCCGACGGTTCGCTGCGCGGCCCCGGAGTCACCGACAATGGGGCCGGATTAGCCGCGCTGGTCGCGGTGGCAAGGGTGCTCGCCTCGGGGCCGCTGGTCGATCGTCCTCAGAGGAACGTGTTGCTCGCCGCGAACGTGGCCGAGGAGGGCGAGGGGAACCTGCACGGCATGAAGTACCTGTGCGGCGCCTCTCCCTTCGCCGACCGAATTGTAGAGTTTCTGGTGGTAGACGGCGCTTCGACCGCCCACCTCACGGTGGAAGCCTTGGGGAGCCGTCGGTTCGAGATTCTGATCGAGGGGCGCGGCGGGCATAGTTGGAACGACTTCGGCTGCGCGAACCCGGTGCACGCGCTCTCCCGCGCAGCCGCGTTGCTTGCCGACATCGAGTTGCCTCGATCGCCGCGAGCGACGCTCACGGTGGCTACGATTGAGGGCGGCTCGGGAGTCAATTCGATTGCGTCATCGGCGCGCGCGAAGGTGGACATCCGGTCGCGCAGCGCGGCGGGCATCGATCAGGTCGTGCAGGCGATGGAGGAAGCGGTTCGGACGGCGGTTGAGCGGGAGAACCGTCGATCGACTGATCGTCTGAGCAGCTACCGAATCCGCGAAATTGGACATCGGCCGGCAGGCCCCCGGCTCACCGAGAACCCGCTCGCCGACGCGCTACAAGCGATCGACGCACATCTCGGCATCCGTTCTCGCTTGGACTGCGCCTCGACGGACGCGAACGTGCCGCTGTCGGCTCGCCGGCCGGCAGTGACGGTGGGCGCGGGGGGACGCGGCGGGGATGCGCACGCACCGACCGAGTGGTATCACCCAGAGGGTCGCCGACTGGGCCTTCAGCGGATTCTGTTGGCGCTTGCGGTATTGCAAGACCCTCGGCCCTAAAGGGGCCCGCGCAGCCGAAAAGTTAGACGGATTTAGTCGGGTCGGTATCCTGAAGGCAGCCCGAGAAGGCCTTCATGCAAGCCCCTAAATGGATGGTCAGAGTCCTGGCGGCAGCATCCGTTTTCAACGTGTTGCTGGGCGGCTTGCTGCTTTTCGCCCCAGATACCATTTCCTCTTGGATGGGCCTGGGTACGGGCATGGATCCCACCTTCGAGCAGGCTCTGGGTCTCGTCGTTGCGGTGCTTGGTCTGGGGTACGGACTTGCCGCGGTGTCGCCGTTTAAGCACTGGAACATCGTGCTTGTCGGTTGGGCCCTGCAAACGGTAGCGTTGGCTGCTTTCGGGCTGGCTGAGTGGAGGGGGTCGCTTCCTCCCCGGGCCTTTTGGGTAGTTGCCGCCGCCAACTTGGTTTGGTGGGTCCCTTTTCTCCTGATGCTTCGAGGGTCGTTTGAGGATCACGTCGCGGACCACGGCACCGGAGAGAAGCCCGCCCCGCCCCAACGTGCGATGTTGCGATTGATGAGTCCCGAGGGATTCACCCTCTACGAACTCTCGCAGATCCGCCCGACGCTGGTCGTCTTCTTGCGTCATGCGGGATGCACATTTTGTCGGGAGGCACTGGCCGACCTGAAGGATCTGCGGCAGGAGATTGAAGATCAAGGCACCGGTCTTGCCTTCGTGCACATGAGCGCCGAACCGGAGGCGCAGGAGTTTTTTGATTCCTACGAGATGGGAGACGTTCCCCGATTCTCCGATCCCGAGTGTCGTCTTTACCGTGCGTTTGAGCTGAAGCGAGGGACGTGGAGCCAGTTGTTCGGTTGGAAGGTATGGCTCCGAGGCTTCCGCGCAGGCCTACTTGGGGGACACGGCGTCGGTGCGATCGAAGGCGACAGTTTCCGCATGCCTGGGGTCTTTCTCGTTCGTGACGGGCGCATCGTGCGCGAGTATCGACACGAGTCCGCAGCAGAACGGCCGGACTACCTGGACTTGGCCCGCTACGACGAGCCTCTGGTCGTCGAGTCCTTCGATCAGAACGAAGACCTTGAGACGGTCAGTGTCGGCGTCCGCAAGTCATAGCGCCACGGCAGCGTAACCCGGCGGCGACCATCGCCGAAGAAAAGTACGTATGTCCACTGCGATCGCGCCAACCGCTCGAACCCTGCAGCCGAGATGGATGGAGCCGGAGGGAGTACCATACGGTTGCTTGTCCGGCGAGGTCTCCCCGCCTCGGACGGTGAGGATGAAGACCGCTCTGATCATTCCAGCACTGAACGAGGAAGCGACGATCGGAGCGACGCTGGATGCGTTGCCGAGAGGGGTCTTCGATCAGGTATTAGTCGTCGACAACGGGTCAGTGGACCAGACGGCCAAGATTGCGCGCGCACACGGGGCCCTGGTGATCGACCAACCGGAGCGAGGCTACGGAGCGGCCTGTCTGGCCGGCATTGCAGCGGCCGACGAATCGATCGACGCCTTCGTATTCATGGATTCCGACGGGAGCGACAGACCTGAAGAGGCCTGCCGCTTGTTGGAGCCGATTCGCCGCGGGGAAGCGGACTTGGTGATCGGATCTCGGGAGCTTGGAGAAGCAGAACCTGGGGCCCTCTCTCCCCATCAGCGCTTCGGCAACCAGCTCGCGGTGAGACTGGTTCGGTTGTTCTTCGGGCACAGCTACACGGACTTGGGGCCGTTTCGGGCCGTCACACGGGCTGGGTTGGCTCGGCTTGAGATGGCCGATCGAAACTATGGCTGGACGATCGAGATGCAGGTCAAAGCTCTGCTGCGCGGCCTTCGCGTCGAGGAGAGAGCCGTTTCATACCGAGTACGGAGCGCCGGGCAATCGAAGGTCTCGGGCAGCGTACGAGGAAGCATCGGCGCCGGATTCAAGATTCTTTGGACGGTGGCGAGACTGCGTTTCGCGTGAGTGGTGGAACCAACGCGGCGGGCCGACACGTCTCACCCAGGCGAGTCGTTGTCGGGCGTCGTTTGACGACCTTCCCGACCAAGCTCGACAATAGAGACTAGTCACGTGAAGGCATTCTTTCTTACCACCCTGCTACTGCTCGTCGGCGGTTCCCTGCTCTGGGGACAAGGCCAAACCACGAGTTCGAAGACCCGTCCGGAGAACAATCAGAACGCCCAAGGAACGGTTCTGGGAAGCAAGCCGGACGCGGTTCTGAAGGTCTTGAAGGCCAAAGGCGTCATCCGGTCGATCGACCTGAACGCTCGTACGGTCGTGATCGATTCCGGAGGGAAGACGGGCGAATTGAAGTTGGGATTCGCGCAGCCTGAGGGGCGTGAGCAGATCAAGGCTTCGAAAAAGCTGGCGAAATCGAGCGGACGTCCGAAGCTGAGCTTAGAGGAACTGAAGCCCGGGTCCAGGGTCCAGTTCCAGTACTACGCGGCGCTCAGCCAGATGCTGGAACTGACGGTGGACCGCTTCGGGTCATGACGGCCGAGCGGTTCGAGCGAACGACGGACCCGAGCGTCGTCGGGGATCTGTTTCGCCCTTCTACGGTTACCGGTCCCCCTGTTGTACTGGCGCACGGCGCAGGGGGAAATCGTTCGAATGCGCTCCTCCAGTCTTTGGCGGTCACCTTCGCCGAAAGTGGAAGCCCGGCGCTGGTCATCGATCTGCCGTACCGTCAGAAGCGCCCGAAAGGCCCCCCATCGCCTTCGGGAGCAGCTCGAGACCGTAGCGGGATCCGCGAGGCCGTCAACGCGCTGGCCGTGGAGTATCCAGGACCGATCATTGCGGGCGGGTCTTCCTATGGAGGGCGTCAGGCTTCGATGCTGGCGGCGGACGCGCCGGAAGGTCTGGCCGGGCTGCTGCTGCTCTCTTATCCCCTGCACCCGCCGGGTAAACCGGAGAAACTTCGGACAGAGCACTTGGCGCAGATTCGGGTTCCGACGATGTTCGCCCACGGAACCCGCGATCCGTTCGGAAGTCCCTCGGAGATGGAATCCGCCGTCGGTCTGACGAGCGGGCGGACGAGGCTCTTGTTGCTGGAAGGAGCGCGGCACGGCTTGCCGCCGGAGGCTGCGGCAGAGATTGCGGCAGCGGTACTGAGCTTCTTCAAGTAGGGTGGAATCGTAACCTCGGCCTGGTCGCGGTAGGCCGAAATTCCGAGGCGGGTTACAGGGAAACCCTGACCCCGTAGTATGCCGTCGCGGTGCTGTAATTCCGTCTAAGGTGTCGGCACTGACTCTGCGCATTGAGAGGGCCGCCGAGAGCGGCGTGGCGGGCGAAGTCCGCCTGGTCCTCTGTGATGCAGAGAACATTCTGGCGGAGACTCGCAAGACGATGGGCGGGTCGCTCGACTTTTCGGAGCTCGAACGCCTGCAGACATACTGGGAGACGGCAGCCGAATCGACCAGCTCCGAAGGCCGATTGGCCCCGAAGCAGGCCGAGCGTCGTATGACCATGGACGGCGAGGCGCTGTTTCGGGCGATCTTTGACTCGGTTGAAGCGCGCAGAATCTGGCAGCAGGTTTCGGGCCGTCTCGCTGAAACCCGAATCGAGATCGCCGGCGGCCAGCCTGGTTTAGACGGAATTCCGTGGGAGTTGCTGAGGGAATCCTCGGGCGGGCGCTGGCTGGCCATGGAAGCGGCCGACTTTGTACGAGCGCCGGAGTCCAGGTTCTCTTACAGCCCGATTCCGCCGCGGGAATCGAATCGTCTTCGCGTACTGGTCGTTCTCTGTCCGCCGTTGACTGGGGGGCTGCAATTCGAGTCGGTTTACCGGGCGCTGGGGGATCTGCGGGGAGATGCGAGGATTGAGTGGCGCACGCTGCGGCCTCCGACGCTGGGACAGATCAACAGCGAACTGGTGGAGGCGGACGCGATAGGAGATCCGTACCACGTCGTCCATTTCGAAGGCGCTGGGTACTTCTGCGATTTCCGTCAAAAGACGGAGCTGCCACGGCCGATCCGAAACGCGGGTCGAGGCCGCACGGACCGCGCCACGGACGGCGAGTACGGGTATCTGCTGGTCAACCAGGCCGCAGAAGAAGATCGGCTACGCGCAGTGGAAGCTTCGGAGTTGGGGGAGCTCCTGGGCGAGACGCACACGCCGCTCGTCGTTTTGTCCAACCGCTGCCGAGCGGACGAGGCGTCTTTTGAACCGTCTACGGCGGCAGCGTTTGCGGACATTGCGCAAGACCTCGTCAACGGCGGCGTGGCGGGCGTAGTCTCGCAGCCCTACTGCCTGCCGGTCGAGAGCGCCACGCGGTTCTTCGGCAGCTTCTACGAGAGCTTGGCTGAGGGTAAGTCGCTGGGTGAAGCGGTGCGCGAGGCCCGACGCCGGACTCACAACGAACCGACTCGCGCGACTCCAGACGGCCCGGTTGATCAGGTCGACTGGCCGGCGACACGTCTGTACGAGCCGTACTCGCTCAGGATCCTGGAGCCGACGGGACCGTCCGCGGCCGCGGTTCAAGAGTTAGCAGGACGGTCGGGCGCCAAGACCATTGGGGAATTGCCGGCAGCGCCCAATTCGGGTCGGATCCGGCGGGACACCCACGTATTGGCGCTGGATTCTCAGCTGTCCAAGGGCTTCGCTTCGCTGTTGCACGGGCCGGGAGGGTGCGGCAAGTCCCAACTGGCGGCCGAGCTGGCCGAGTGGGCGCAAGAGAACGGGGGCGTGGACGGCCCGGTGATCTACACGCGCATCGAATCGCACAAGAGTCTGCGGTCGCTGCTGGACGAACTCGCCGGAGTCTTCGGACCGGCGATGAAAGCGAACGGCATCTCGTGGGAGCCGATGGACGAGCAGCAGCAACTCGAAGCCGCCCTGCTGGTCCTCAGTCAGATTCCGGTCCTGTGGATTTGGGACGGGCTGGAATCCGCTGCCGCTCCAACGGACGGAGATCGGGCGTGGAGCCAAGAGGAACGCCAAAAACTGGCGCAGTTCTTGGATATCGTGCCGGATACACAAGCGCGGATCTTAGGCATCTCCCGGGACGAAGAGCATTGGCTAGGCAGCGCCTTCCGGCGGATCCCGTGCCCGGCTTGGAGCAACCGCGAATCGGCAAAACTCGTCGCCTCGGTCGCGCAAGAGTCTTCGTTCAACTTGTCTCCGGCAGCTCGGACGGCGATCGTTCGATACTCGGCGGGGAATCCGTCAGCCGCGCGCGTGCTGACTCGCTTGGTCATCGAGAAAGACCTACGAGATGAGCAAAGCGTCGTAAAGCTTGTACGAGAACTTGAGGGGAGTTCATCCCAACAGCCGATCCTGTCGGGTTTGCCGACGACTCTGTCGAGTCTCATTCACTATGTCGTCGGTCACAGCCTGAGTGATCCTGAACTTGAGATCGCCGCTCTGGCCCATCTGTTTCCCAGCACCCTGGACATGCGCGTCTTGGAGCGGATGGCGAACCCGCACCGCTCCTGGGGACTCAAAGAGCTTCATACGAGAGGCGCCTTCAAGCGAGCGATCGCCGGGGCTGACGGCTCGCCGCTGGACCGAATTGTCCAATTCGGCTTCTTGGAGCGAACGGGGAAACAACACTATCGAATCGAGCGCGCGGGAGCGGCGGCTTTCGCGGCGGCGCTAGACCTACTGAGACCGGCGCGAAGGCGGCCGGCGCTTTCGGGCAGGCTCACGTTGTTCTCCATGCAGCCGGGCGAGGAGACTGCAGCGGCGGTTGCGACCCCAGAGCCGAAGAAGGGCCGATTCTCTATCGCGAAGCCGAAAGCGGAGGCCGCCCCCGTTGAAGCCCCGCCCGCCGAAAGCGAATCCGTGCGGCGAGCAGTCGCGGCCTTCGTTGAGTCTTTGGCCGAACTCGGGGCGGAGGTGGCGCGCGCGCATGACGACGGAGCCTCGGAAGTCGTCGCGCGTTTGGGCCCGAATGAAGCCTCGCTGCGACGTGCGATGGCGCACGCCCAGGAACGCGCTTGGCGGCACCCGCTGACGGGACTTGTCGCAGGAATCGGCGCACTCTACGAAGCGCGCGGCCGTCTCTCCTCGTGGGGAGAAGCACTCAGCGACGTGATCGGGGAAGCGGTCGGTCCAACGGGCCAACCGATCGAGGGACGAAGCCGGCTGTGGCGTACGATCGTCGACCAGCGAATCCGGCTCTGCGTCCGACGCAAAGGCTTCACCGAGGCGCTGGAGCTGCAGAAGAGCGTCGTGCGCTGGGACGAGGAGCAGGCATCTGATCTGGAGTCCAAACCGATCGAGCAGTTGACCAGCCGCCAGAAAGCGCTGGCCCTGATGCTGGCCAAGTCCTTGAATCGCCTCGGGTCGATTGCCAGGTCGGACGCTCAGCCGGCGACGGAGGTAGAAAACCGGGCTATTTCGCTGTGCGAGCAGCTGGGCGACTGTCGCCGAGCCGCGGATTGGGCGTACGAACTGGGCGTGAGCTACACGGAGATCCGAGCGATTCGGGATCTGGCTCGAGCCGAGAGATGGCTGAAGCGCGCGCTGGACCTACTGCCGGACGGAGACCCGGCTCGGGCGAAGTTCCTCGCTTCGCTTGGGCAGGTCGGCTGGGAGCGATTCCGCTACGCTCGCGCCGCCGAGAAACCTGAGTCGGAACTCATCCGACATTTGACGGACGCGCGCCGGTACTTTGAACAGGCGATTGAGCATGACGACCCGAAGGACTACGGGCGGCTGGCTCACCATCATCTGCAGTTCGCGCACGTGTCGTACTCGCTGGGCGACATCGAGCGGGCGGTGCCTCACTACTGCGACGCGATTCGCTTCAACCAGATGCGCGGAGAACCGTTGGATGCGGCGCGGATTCGCTTCAACCTGGCGATCGCGTTGCGCGACGTCGGGCGGTTGGGCGAGGCTCGGAAGTACGCGGCGGCGGCTTTCGGCGAACTACGAGGTTTCCACGGCCCGGTATCGGAGGGCCTGTTGGATCGCTCGCGCCGCTTGGTGATGCATATCGAGCAGAAGCTGCAAGAGAAGCAGGATCGCCGCTCGCGAAGGGCTGCGCACCAATCGGCCTGGTAATCAGTGACAGATCTGTCCGCCGTCGACGACGAGACCGGTTCCGGTGACGAACGAGGCTTCGTCGGAGAGGAGAAACAGCGTGCAGGCGGCGACCTCCTCCGGCTTGCCGAAGCGGCGCAGGGGAATCTTGGCGTGGTATTGCCGGACGAACTCGGGGTCCTGGCGCGGCTCGTGCGTGAGCTGGGTTTCGATGAAGCCCGGATTGACGGAGTTGACGCGGATCCCGTGGTCGCCGAGTTCAAGGGCCATGGTCTTGGTGTGGCCCATGATGCCGAACTTGGACGCGTTGTAGGCCACGAGTTGCTCCTCGCCTACGAGTCCGTTGGTAGACGAGACGTTGACGATCGCGCCGCGCTTGGCGGGCATCATGAGTCGGGCGGCGGCTCGGCTGCAGTAGTGGACGCCGTCGAGATTGATCGAGAGGACCTGGCGCCAGGTATGGTCGTCGGTCTGCCACGAGTCGGCCAGGCGAACGATGCCGGCGGCGTTGACGAGCCCGTCGAGGCGTCCATAACGCCGGCCGATTTCCGCGAACACGCGGTCGACGGCGGCCGAGTCAGATACGTCGAGTAGGAAGAAGCCGGAGCGGCCTTCGCCGAGATCGGAGACGAGCGCTTGTCCGCGCGACTGGTCGACGTCGACGACGGCTACGACCGCGCCGTCACGGTGGAGGGCCCGTACGATGGCCGCGCCGATGTCGCCCGAGCCGCCGGTGACCGCGACGACCTGACCGGTGAAATCGTATGGCATGCGCCAATTATCGCGCGCACGTCCGGCATCGAAAGGGATCGGTTATGATGGCCGTTAGGAGCAAGGAATCAAACGATGGCCGAAGAAAAGAAAGAACTCAAAGAGAAAGCGAACGTTTACCAGGCGGAGTACCTGGGCAGCGGCACGTTCAAGATCGTGAAGCCGAAGAGAAATCCGAAGAAGGCGCACGAAGCGCGGGTACACGATCGCGGCAAGCGCGCTCGTCGGCACGGGGCCTAAAGGCCAGCGTTCGATCGAAGATTGGGAGAAAAAAAGGGCCCCGCAGGGGGGAGGCGTTTCGGCCAAGGACGAAACAGAACCGCAGGGCCCTTTGAGTCGCAGGAGGAGCCGGCTTCCAGTTAGCGGGAAGCCTTATCCCCAGGTTGAGACGCGCGGGCCATAGCCCACAGCAAGCCCGTCAGCGACGCCCTCGCAGCGACTAGCGCCACGGTGAGCGAACACGCCAGCGAGCCGGCCGTCAACATCACAACCCAGTTCGGATCCATTCGCCGGAGGCGGGTGCACGAAGGGGGCCAAAGCGTGAGGCGGCCTGGAATCAGGCCGTTTGGCGTCTCAGGCCTAGGGCCGAGCGGGAAGAAAGTGCACGATCCGCCCCTACGCGTGTAAGAGTTACGCTGCGGAGCGATGAGAGGGAAGATCGGCGTGTCGAAGCCAATCGAAAGTGTTGCCAGGCGGTTCGAGGTGTTTGGGCGGGTGCAGGGCGTCGGATTCCGCTACTTCGTCCAGCGGGCCGCGGTCGAATTCGGGGTCTTCGGTTGGGTGAGGAATCGGCCGGACGGATCGGTGGAGACCTGGGCGGAAGGTACGGAGGAGCAGGTGGGCCGGATGAGGACGGCGTTGCGGGAGGGACCGCGTATTTCGCGCGTCGACCGGATCGAGGAACACCCGACCGGGGCGGCCGGCTACGACGCTTTCCGCATCACCGGGTAGGGCGACTCGGCTACACTTCGATAGTTCTCATGGATCATCTCAAGAAGCTCATCCGGGAAGTCCCGGACTTTCCCAAACCTGGAATTCTGTTCTACGACATCACGACCCTGCTGAAGGACCCCGCAGGTTTGGGTTCGTTGACGGACGCCTTTGTCGAGCGATATCAGGAAGACCCGCCGGACATTGTGGTGGGCGTCGAGGCGCGCGGTTTCATCTTCGCGCCGCTGATCGCGCAGCGATTCGAGGCGAGTTTCGTTCCCGTGCGCAAGCCGGGGAAGCTGCCGGCGGCGACGACCGCGATCAGCTATGCGCTGGAGTACGGCGAAGACACTCTGCAGATCCACACGGACGCCATCAGCGAAGGCCAGAAGGTCGTGATCGTGGACGACCTATTGGCGACCGGCGGTACGGCGAAGGCGACGTGCGAGTTGGTGGAGAGCCTGGGCGGTCAGGTACACGGGCTGAGCTTCGCTGTGGAACTGACGTTCCTCCCCGGCCGCTCGAAGCTCGAGGGTTACGACGTGCATTCGGTGCTCTCCTACGACTCGTAGCGGACGGTATCGAGGCCCTCTCCATGCCCGCCATCCGAGGACGCGCGTTTGCGAAGGTCAACCTGGGGCTGCGGATCCTGGACAAGCGCGAGGACGGCTTCCACGAGCTAAGGACTGTATTCCAGACGATCTCGCTCGCCGACGAAGTCGCGGTCCGGCATCGCCCGCGGGCGCGATCTGGAGCCAGGATTCGGGTTGTGAACGATCCGTCCCTGGAGACGCCGGAGAACCTCGCTGTACAGGCCGCTGAAGCCCTGTTGGCACGAGGGCGCTGGAAGGGGCGCGTCGAGATCGAGCTGGAAAAGCATATCCCGGCGGGCGCGGGCCTGGGCGGCGGATCAGCGGATGCAGGAGCGGTCTTGTCCGCACTCGATCGGCTGTTGAAGCCGCGACCGACGCCGGACGAGCTCTTTGCCGCGGCGGCCGAAGTCGGATCGGACGTACCGTTCTTCCTGGTGGGAGGTCGGGCGCTGGGGATCGGACGCGGCGAAGAGACGTACCCGCTGCCGGAGCTGCCGCGGCGGTGGATGGCGCTATTGGCGCCGGCGGCTCACGTCTCGACGGTAGAGGCTTACGGCGCGTTGGCCAAGGAGCGCGGCTCGACTACGTTGACGGGACCGGGCCATTGCCGTACACTCAGTAGTTTCTGCTCAGGGGCCCGTGCGTCCAATTGGGGCGCGGCAACCGATCTTGCCGGAACGCTGTCGAACGACTTCGAACCGGTTCTTTTTCGTCGGTTACCTGAACTGAGGAGACTGAAGGAAGATTTGCTGGGGGCAGGCGCCGAAGCGGCGTCGATGTCCGGCAGCGGATCCGCCGTATTCGGTCTATTTGAGTCTCGTGCCGCTGCGGCGGCTGCTCTTCGACTCCCCCAGTTCAGTCAACTCGATGGGAAAGCCTGGGTCGTGCGAACGATCAGCAGGCGAGATCTGCGCGGCGTCTGGCAAGAGACGGAGTAGGGCTTAGTCAGGCGGCGAGATGGCGATGGCGGCGATTCGACCGGTACAGAGGCGACGACGAGAGCGTCTACGGGTGTTCAGCGGGACGGCCAACCCTGGCCTGACGGCAGACATCTGTCATCACCTGCGCGCGCCGGTGGGCGAGATCTCTATCGAAACGTTCTCGGACGGAGAGATCTATCTCCAGATCGACGAGAACGTGCGCGGGATGGACGTCTTCTTGGTGCAGCCGACCTGTACGCCGGTAGACAGCAACTTGATGGAACTGCTGCTGATGATCGACGCGGCGCGGCGGGCGTCGGCGAGGCGGATCACGGCGGTCTTGCCCTACTACGGCTACTCGCGGCAGGACCGCAAGGACAAGCCGAGGGTGCCGATCTCGTCGAAACTGGTGGCCAGCCTGATTGAGCGAGCGGGCGCCGACCGAGTCTTGGCGATGGAGTTGCATGCGGCTCAGCTCCAGGGCTTCTTCGATATCCCGGTGGATCATCTCTACGCCGCACCGGTGTTGGCTGAGAACATCCGATCGGAAAAGGTTCGGAATTTGACGGTGGTCTCACCGGACGCGGGCGGCGTGGAGCGCGCGCGCGGATTCGCGAAGAGGCTGCGTGCGCCGCTGGCCATCATCGACAAGAGGCGCGAGAAGAAGAACGTCGCCGAAGTGATGCACGTGATCGGCGAAGTGAAGGGCAAGAACTGCCTGATCGTCGACGACCTGGTGGACACGGCGGGGACTCTGGTGAAAGCGGTCGACGCGTTGCTGGAGCAGGGGGCCAAGAGCGTCCGGGCTTGCTGTACGCACCCGGTGCTGTCAGGGCCCGCCGCTGATCGCATCGAGAAATCGAAGCTCAAAGAGTTGCTGGTCAGCGACTCCATCCCGCTTCGGGGCAAGGCCGCCGAGTGCGGAAAGATTCGGGCGCTGAGCGCGTCGTTGTTGTTCGCGCGCGCGATCGCGTCGATCCACGACGAGACGTCGATCAGCCAGTTGTTCAACTGAGAGTAGAGGGAACGAAATCCAATGCAAGAGCAAATGACGTTGGAAGTCGAGGCGCGTGAAGAGCGCGGCAAGAATGCGGCGCGTCGCTTGCGGGCGGCAGGCAAGGTACCGGCGACGGTCTACGGCCTGGATCAGGAACCGACGGCGGTGGCGATCGACACGAAGACGATCACGCGCATTTTGGCTCGCACGGAGCTGCGGAATCGCGTGCTGAACCTCTCCGGGGGCGCCAGCGGCACGGCCATGGCGGTCGACTACCAGCTCGACCCGGTGAGCGGCGCTCTGCTGCACGTCGACATCCGTCGCGTTTCGGCTGACGTGCCGGTGGTGGCGCTGGTCCCGGTCGAGACGATCGGCATCGCCTACGGCGTCAAGACCGAGGGCGGTCTGGAAGACCGTATTCTGCGCGAGATCGCGGTTGAAGCTTTGCCGGCGCATATCCCGGTGCGGATCGAGATCAACGTTGAAGAGATGCGGGCGGGCGAGTCGGTTCGCATCGCAGACCTGGACCTGCCGGAAGGCGTGCGGGCGACCGGCGCCGATTCTTCGACGATCTTGCGCATTGTCGGCAAGCGCGGCCTGGAACTCGAGGAAGAGGAAGCCGGCGAGGGCGAGGAAGGCGAAGGCGCCGAAGCGGCCGAGGCCGCACCGGCCGCCGAGTAGCCGCGGGAGTCTTGCAAGCCGTGCTGAATCGCCATGCATTTGATCGTCGGACTTGGGAACCCGGGGGAGGAGTATCGGCAGACGCCGCACAACCTCGGCTTTCTGACGATCGACGAGTTGGCGGAGCGCGAGCGGATTCGTGTGACTCGACCCGAGGGCGGCGCGTTGGTCGGCCTCGGGCGGATCGCGGGCGAAGAGGTTGCGCTGGTCAAGCCGTTGTCGTTCATGAATCGGAGCGGCGGGCCGGTGAAGGCTTTAGCGGCCAAGTACGAGGTTCCGGCCAAGCGGATCTTGGTGATCTACGACGAGTTGGCTTTGCCTCAGGGAACGTTGCGGTTGCGGCTGCGCGGTTCCGCGGCCGGCCACAACGGCGTGAAGAGTTTGATTGCGTCGCTGAAGACCGAGGAGTTCGCACGCCTGCGTATGGGCGTGGAACCGAAGCATGGTCGCGGCGATGCGGCGAAGTACGTATTGCGTCCTTTTCGGGAGGACGCGCTTGATGACTGGAAAGACATGGTCGGCCGAGCGGCGGATATCGTTCGGCTCTATTTGTCCGAAGGCCCCGAGAAGGCCATGACGGTCGCCAACCGTCGGGCCCAAGGACAGGAAAAAGAGGAAGCATGAGAATCTACGAGCTCATTTTTATCGTCAAGCCGGACTTGCCTGAAGAGGAAGTCGACCAGGCCGTTGCGATGGTGGAAGAGGCGATCACCTCCGGCGGGGGAACGATCGACAAGGTCGACCGCTGGGGCAAGAAGCGGATGGCGTACAAGGTGCAGAAGTACCCGGACGGCATCTACACGCTGATCCAGTATTCGGTAGACGGCAACCAGGATCTGCCGAAAGAGATTGAGCGTCGGATGCGCGTCGCCGATCCGATTATCAAGTTCATGACGGTTCGGATTGACGAGGAGCTCAAGCGTCTCGCGAAGCTGAAGGCGATCCGCGACAAACGCAACGCCAACAAGCCGCAATCGCAGGCGCCGGAACGTCCGGCGGAACCGGCCAAGCCGGCTGCTCCGGCGGCCCCCGCTCAACCTGTCCCGGAGGCTCCGGCTCCCGCGGCGGAGGCGGCGGCTCCGGCTGAGGGCGAGAAGGCGTCCGAGTAGGGCGGCCAGGCGAGACGAGAAACAGAGGAATCCACGATGTCTGACAACGCAACTCCTTCTCAGCCGGCTGCTCCGGCGCAAAGTTCCTCTTCCGGAGGCTCGGGAGAGTCATCCGGCGGTCGTCCGCCCCGCCGCGAGGGCGGGGGCGGAGGTCGCGGGGGCGGACGGCGCTTCTTCCGCCGGAAGAAGGTCGACTACTTCGCCGTCAACAAGATCGACGACATCAACTACAAGGACGTCGATTCGTTGCGCCAGTTTATCGGCGACGGCGGGAAGATCCTGCCGCGACGCCACACGGGCCTGAGCGCCCAGAACCAGCGCCTGCTGAAGCGGGCGATCAAGCGTGCGCGGAACATCGCGCTGCTGCCGTTCGCCGGGGAAGGCTAGACGGGGCCGCCCCGGTATCGAGAACTACGGAGAAGGACATGGTTGAAGTCATTCTGAAGAAGGAAGTACGCCGGCTAGGCGACCGCGGCCAGTTGGTCAAGGTGGCGCCGGGTTATGCGCGGAACTACCTGATCCCCCAAGGTCTGGCCATGCGCGCCTCGTCGGCCGACAAGCGCCAGATTGAGGAGATGCAAGCGGCGGCCGGAAAAGAGGCGGCGAAGTTGCGCGGAGACGCGGAACAGGTATCGGCTTCGATGGAAGGCGTGACGGTTCGCGTGGTGCAGAAGACCGGCGATCGCGGGCAGTTGTTCGGATCGGTGACGAATCGCGACATCGCCGCGGCTTTGGCCGAGGCGGGGCACGAGATCGATCGGCACCAGATTGTGCTGGGCAGCCCGCTCAAGCAGGTCGGCGACTACGACGTGCGGGTGCATCTGTACCGGGACGTGAACGTCGAGGTGAAGGTCGAGGTTCGCTCGGAGGGCCGCGAAGACGAGCTGTTCGAGGACGTGGACCAAGAGGTCGACGCCGAAGCAGCCGCGCTGGCTCTGCTCGACAAGCAGAGCGGCGGATCGCCTGAGAAGGCGCCGGAACCGACCGAAGAGGAAGGGGAAGAGGGCGCCGCTGAAGGCGAGACGGCTGACGGTGAGGCGAGCGACGGCGAAACCGCCGAGGCCGCCGAAGGCGATTCGGCCGACGACGACGCTGCTGCCGCCGAAGAGCCCGCGGCGGAAGAAAAGACGAAGGCGGACGCCTAGAACGCCATGTTCCGCCTCGAAGGCCATACCGCCGTTGTGACCGGCGCCTCGCAAGGGATCGGCGCCGGGATCGCGGATCGTCTTGTGCGCGGCGGAGCGAAGGTTTGGATCGCTGATCGCGACCTCGGCGCCGCGCAAGCTCGGGCGGGGGAGTTGGGAGAAGATGCGGCTGCGGTTGAGTTGGACGTGACTGATACGGCGTCCGTATCGGGGGCGTTCAACGCGGTGCACGCGGCGGACGGACGGCTGGACATCCTGGTGAACAATGCGGGCATCGGCGGGACGGTCGCTCCCGTCTGGGAGCAGTCAGACGCGGATTGGGCGAAGACAATTGCCGTCAATCTGACTGGAGTGTTCTATTGCTGCCGGTCGGCGCTGCCTTTCATGATCGAGCGCGGGTACGGACGGATCGTGAATATCGCCTCGGTGGCAGGCAAGGAAGGCAATCCGCGGATGGTCGCCTACTCGGCGTCGAAGGCCGGCGTCATCGGGTTAACGAAGTCGGTCGCGAAAGAGACGGCGACATACGATATCTCGGTGAATGCGGTCACTCCGGCGGTGATTCGGACGCCGATCCTGGATCAACTGACGCCGGAGCAAGTCGACTACATGGTTGAGCGCATCCCGCGCGGCCGGACGGGTACGGTGGAAGAGGTGGCGGCCGTGGTTCACTTCCTCGCGAGCCCGGACTGCTCGTTTGTGACCGGGCAGGTCTATGACGCCTCGGGCGGACGAGCCACGTACTAGAGATGCCCGACTCGACCGTGACGATCGAAGAGACTTCGCATCGAGGACGCGCCGGGTACCGGCTGGCGAACTCCGAGGTGGAGTTGACGATCGTGACGGGAACCGGGCCGCGCATTATGCAGTACGCCTTCCTCGGCGGCGAAAACGTCTTCGTCGATTTCAGCGAGGAAGACGAAGCTCGCATTACGGGCGGACAGGAGTGGAAGCTGCACGGGGGGCACCGGATCTGGGTCGGGCCGGAGGCTCCTTCCTATACCTACATGCCGGACAACGAGCCGACGCGTGTTCGGGTCGAGGGCGATCGCATGATCTCGACGCAGCCGGCGGACGGGGCGGGGGTCGAGAAAGAGATTGAGGTTCAGTTGGACTCGGAAGGGACCGGCGTCCGAGTGACGCATCGCTTGCGCAATCGCTCGATTTGGCCGTTGGAGATGGCGCCCTGGGCGCTGTCGATGATGGCGCCGGGCGGATTCGGCATCACGACGTTTCCGCCGCGCGGGACGCACCCCGAGGACTTGCCGCCTTCGAATCCGTTGGTGATGTGGCCGTTTACGAACCTGGCGGACCCGCGCTGGACGTTCTTGGAGAAATATCTGGTGCTGCGTCAGGATCCTGCGAACGGCGTGCCGGAGAAGCTGGGGCACTTCAATGAGCGGACGCGCGGCGCCTACCTACTGGGCGACGTGTTGTTCGTGAAGCGCTACGAGGCGGAGGCCGGAAGGGCTCACCCGGACATGGGCGTCTCGTACGAGACCTTTACGAATGCAGACTTCTTGGAGCTGGAGACGCTTGGACCGCTTGAACGGATCGAGCCGGACGGCGAGATCGAGCATGTTGAGACGTGGTCGTTGTACCGGGGCGTCACGGTAGACGAGTGGACGGACGAGGAGCTCGATCGGAAGATCGCTCCGCTGCTGGGTTAGTCGCTTTGGTTCGTGAGATCGCAAAGCCGCTGATCGGAAGCGGACGCTTGGGGTTGCTGCCGGCGGCGTTCAATCCGCCGACGCTCGCGCACCTGGCGCTGGCGAGGGCGGCGGCTGGGCAGCATGAGCTCGATCAAGTCGTTCTGGTTCTGCCCGCGAATCTGCCGCACAAGGGGTTTGAAGACGCCGACTTCGAGGAGCGCACGGCGATGCTGGCGGGCGCCGTGGAAGACGCGGACGGGGTCACGGCGGCGGTCTGTCGTGGGGGACTGTTTCACGAGGTCGCGGCGGAGTTTCAGGCGCTGCCGGGCGAATTGGAGATCGCGCTGATCGCGGGACGAGACGCGGCGGAACGGATTGTGGGCTGGGACTACGGGGACGGTCCGTCGATCCGGGAGCAGTTGGCGGGATTCGAATTGCTGGTGGCGCCGCGCAACGGGCCGTACCGGGCGCCGGAGGAGTTGGCGGCGCGGGTCAAGGGGATCGAGTTGGATCCGAGATGGGAGGCGATCTCGTCGTCGGCGGTACGGGGGGCGATCGCCGAGGGAGATCCCGACTGGTCGAAGGCCCTGCCCGCGGGGACGGTGGACGTGATTCGCGCGGCGGGGCTCTATGGCTGCACCGATGCGGACGGCTAGGCGCCGCCGTTGTTGCGACGGTTGCGGAAGCGGAAAGGGCCGTCGTCGGGAGCGGGCGTTTCTGTCGGTGAGGTGGGCGTGGTCGACTCCGGGGTCTGCGTCGGAGGAACCGGAGAGGTCGGCGGAGGCGCGGTCGGCATGCCGGGAATGCCGGCGGGGTTGACGTCTCGGCGACCGCGACGACGTTGAGGGCGGTTGTCCGGTTGAGGCGTCTGAGGCTGAACGGGGTTCTGAGGGGCGGTCATGAACCCGCCAGGAGTGAGACCGGGTTGGCCCTGCTGGATGTTGCCTCCGGCGGCAGGGGCTCCGCCCGGTTGACCGGCGCCGTCGCCCGCTTCGCGGTAATCGAAGACGAACTCCCACTCGTTGTAGACCTCGCGGCCTTTGTAGATCTTGACGCCGGACTTGTCGGACTTGGAGGCGACGCCGGCGACGCCTTCTTGGAATTGGGGCTGCCCTCCGGCGGCCTGTCCGATCTGACCGGCGGCGTTTTGGCCGCGTCGAAGTCCGGCTAGGCCTCCGGGGCGCGGGGTCGTGAGCAGGCGCTGAATGACGTTGGCGGCGTCCGGGGCGATGCCTTGGCGGCCGAGGCCGGCCGGCGTCCCTCCGGGAGCCGTCGGTGGCGCGGAAGAGCCGCCGAAGACACCGGATCGCCCGTTGCGGAAGCCGGTGCGGTTCTGGTTCGGCGTCCCCGGAACTTGGGGTTGCGAGGGACGTTGCCCGGCGTTGAGGGGGACTTGGCCGGGAGGCGTTTCCGTGTAGTCGGGCTGACCGGGGGTGGGCATCGGTTGGCCGTCGGGACCGAGTTGGCTTTGGGGGGCGTCAGCGGGATCGGTGAGCGTGCCGACGTTGGGGCCGTTGACGGCGGGACCGCGGTTGCCGAGCGCGTCGGGGGCGGCGGACTGGCGGGTCTGGAGAGCGCGTCCAGCGCCGTCGAACTGGTTGAGGCCTCCGTAGGCAGCGTTGGACTGCGTGATTTGGGCGCGCCGACGGGCTTCGGCCAGACTGGGGCCGCGGCTACCGCCGAACGCGCCTCCCCTGCCCTGCTCCTCCTCTTCCTCGGTGTCGTAGATGAGCGAGTCTTTGAACTTGCCGTCGGCGCCCATGTGGATCAGGCGCCACTCGTCTTCACCGGTGATGGGGTCTTGGTAGCGTTTGCGAAGATAGCGGACGCCGTTGGTGTCTTCGAGGTCGTCGAGTTCTTCGGGGTACTTCTTGTGCTCGCGGAAATAGAGTTCGACGGCGCGCTTGTACTGCTCGCCGCGCATGACGAGGCGCTCTTCGCGTAGGCGTTGGGCGCGCATGGCTTCGCGCGGGAGAGAGCGGGCGAGGAAGATGGATGCGACGATCGCGGCGACGAGGATCGCCAGGAGAGCGTAGCCGCCTTCGCTGTCTCGTCGTTGTCGTTCGCGGGGCATTAGCTTCTCGGCGCGGTGATCTGGAGGGACTGTTCTTGTTTGAACTCGGTGTCTTCGATGACGATTGAGGTGAGGCCGATGCGGACGATCCGGTAGCGGCCTCCTTTGAGCGTATCGTTCTCTCCGGCGATCAGGACGTCTTCGCCGTCGAGGAGAAAGGCGCGACGGGCGCCGCCGCCGGCTTCACCAGCGAATCCATAGTATTTCCAAGTAAGACGGGGGGCGCGGCGTTCGGCCGGTTTCGAGGTCGCTGTCGGCGTGTTCGGGGTAGAACGGTCTGCGAACGTATCCTGCTGACGCTGAGCTCTTTCGACCAGATCAGCCGGGGGCGGGGCGACCTTCCTGCGTCGCGTGGTGAACTCGAAGATGTTGCGATCGATGCCGCTGAAGCCGACGTCGCGCACGGCGTTGAGCAGGGCGACCTTCAGAGTCGGATCGTCTTCGAGCGGATCGAACTCTTCGTCTTCGTGGGAGCGGCGCCAGATGGGTTCGAAGTCGCCGCCTTGGTTGCGCCGGCGGGTCGTGCGCGGGGCGGCGCGACGAACGGCGCGGCGTTCGGCCGTACCGGCGGCGGGGGTGGACGGCGAAGGCGCGGCGGCCGCGGGACGGGGCGGCGTCGGGCGGCCGCGCGGCGGAGTTGTCGAACCGCCTGAGAAGAATTGGACGTAGACGGTGATCAGCGCGACGGCGGTTAGCGCGACGGCCGCCGCGGTCTTCTTCTTGTCCTCGGTACCGAGCTTCATCTTCACGGTTGGACGAGCCCCCGGACGAACGCGTCGATACGGATCGCGATCTGGAGGCCGCCGTCCTCGCGCGGAGCGGCGCCGAGCCGTTCGACGATCAGGAATTTTTCGGAGCGGTCGAGGCGATTGAGCAGCTTGACCAGGTTGGGGTACCGGCCTCGAAAGTTGGCGGCGATGGAGACCATGCCGTAGGAGGCGTTGCCGTCGATCTCGCCTGAGTTGTAGCTGGTCTCGCGGAGTTCGACGCCGGCCTCGTCGGCGGCTGAGTTGAGTTCCTTGAGCAGCTCGGAGAAGGTGGTGCGGCGTTCGAAGGTGAGGCGCTCGAGGAGGTCGTCGCCGCCGTCGACGGCGCCGTCCAGCTTCTCGGAGGCCGCTCGCAGGCGATCGAGCGATTCGGTCTTTTGGCGGACTTGCAGTTCGAGTTGCTGCAGGCGGGCTTGTTGCAGCGTCTCTTGCTCGGAGAGCGGACGTACCGCGAAGAGCCAGAAAAGGACGTTGAAGAGCGCGAGCGCACCGAGGCTCGCGACGGCGAGGCGACGGCGTTTGGCGGCGGTTTCGTGGTTGCTGCTAGGGCTGCTCACGGTCGTCTTCCTTTAGAGTCGCTGCTCGTAGCCGGCTGTTAGGACGTAGCGGTAGTAGGGCGTGTTGTCGTTGGGCGGATTGAAGCCGCGGACTTCCGGCGGACCGAAGACTTCGGAGTCTTCGAGCGCTTGGACGAACTCGATGAAGTCGGCAGGGCTCTCGGCGCCGACCTGCATTTCCAGTTCGACTTGTGATTCGTCGGTCACGGCCGGACGGATCTGCATCATCAAGACGCGCGGCGGAAGGACGGTCTCGACGTCGCTGAAGGTCTTGGTCCAGGAGACGCTCTTGCGGACCAGCAACTGGTTCAAGAAGAAAGAGCGGTCGTAGACGTCGATGGTATCGGGGGTTGCCAGCGTGCCTAGGAGTTCGGATTCCTCCGCAGCCAAGTTGCGCAGTTGCCTGTTGAGCTGTTCTTCGCGCGCGGCTAGGTCTTCCGGGGTCTGGCTGTTCATCGCCCAAGCGGCGATCAGCCAGGCGGCGACGGAGAAGAGGACCGCGCCCGCGACGGAGCAGAGGAACCAGAACAGGCGTGAACGTCCGAACGGGCGGGTGGCGAGATTGAGGCTAACGCGCATCAGCAAGAGCCTCCGCGTAGAGGGGCGGACTCCGGTTGGGGGCCGACGGACGCACTGCGAGTTGTGTCGGTGATTCTCATGCCGTTTGGAGATACCCCCAGATGCCCGCCTCACGGGGGCCGACGACGCTGCCATCGACCTCAAGCGGCCCGACGGCGCAGTCCATCTCGGCGGGCAGGCGTTCGAGGGCTTCGGGGAGAAGATCGCCGAAGCCGGCGAGAGCGACTTGCTCGACTCGGGCGTCGAGTTGATCTTCGACGAAGACGCGGGTCGGGTAGAGGTCGGCGATCATGTCGTCCATGACGGAGTAGCCGTCGAGGGCGACGTCGACGCCGCGGATCATGCGCACGAGACCTTGCTCGACGGCGGCGATGGTCATGGACGTGCCCGAAAGCTTGGCGAGGAGCGTCATGCCTCCTTCGGGAAGGAGGTTGAGGGCGGCGGACATGGACGGCTCGACGTAGCCGGGCCAGAGGCCGCAGCGGTCGAAGACTTCTTCGTATTGGCGGACGATCTCGACTGGGGTCATCGCGACTAAAACTGAGTAGCCGGAGGCGGTCCTGTCGGCCTGGTAGGCGATGCGGGTCGACTCCATATCGAAGGGGACCGTCTTGGCGAGGCGTTCGCGGAGGAGCTTCAGGCGCTCCTCGTTCGCCGTGGGCCAGGACTCGATTTCGACGACGGTTAGGCGGGTGGAAGCGTCGGGGAGAAGGAGAGCGGTCTCGGTGCGTTTGAGGGAACCCAGACTCTCAAGGATCTCTTGTACGGCGGCTTCCACGACCTCGGGTTGACGGACGTTGGGGCGGGTCGCAGCGGCTTCGACGACTCCGGACTCGAACGGTCGCTCCGCCCTTGCTTGGACTTTGCCCGAGCCGTCGCGACGCACGCCGGTCACGCCGTCTTCTGCGACTTCGAAGACGAGCAACGGCGGGGGATCGGAAATGAGATCGGAAAACATGGTTTCGTGAACGGTGAGCCGCTAGGCCGTGAGCCGTGAACTGTTGGCCGTCGGCTTATTCGGCTGCTTCGTACGGGTGGAACGTGTGCTTCGCTCTATGCCTCCTAAGAGTTTGCCCGTCCGCCGTGCGATGGACATGAGAGCGTCGTAGTCCTCCTCCGGCAGGTAGCCGAGGTCTTTGGAAAGAATCAGAAAGTAGATCGTCTCCTGCAAGGAGCCATTGGCGATCTGGGAGAAGCGTCTCAGCTCGTTCTTCGAGTGTCTCCCGTAGCCTTCCGCCAGATTCGCTGCTACGGAGGCGGCACATCTCCTCAACTGGCTGGTCAGGCCGTACGTTTCCGACTTGGGGTAGTTCGAGGTCACTCTGTATCCGCCCAGCGTGAGGGCGTGAGCCTGTCGCCATGCATCCGAGTCCTCGAAACTTTGTATTAGCATTCGTCACGTTACTACTTCTCGCCCCTACTCGATGAAGGTCACCTTGTTGATTTCTTTGAGGGTGGTGACGCCCGCTCTTACGCGTTCGACGGCGGACTCGCGGAGGGTGGTCATGCCCTCTTCGCGGGCGGCGCGAAGGATCTCCGAGGACGGACGGCGATCGAGGATTAGCTCGCGGATGCGGTCGGTCATGTCGAGCAGCTCGTGGATGGCGGTTCGGCCTCGGAAGCCGGCGCCGGAGCACTCGATGCAGCCTTCGCCTTCGACGAAATCGAAGTCGGCCCATTCGGCCGGATCGAGGCGAGACTCTTCGATTACTTCGAGCGGATAACGGACGCTCTTCTTGCAGTGGGGACAGACGATGCGGACCAATCGCTGTGCCAGGATGCAGTTGAGGGCGGAGACGAAGTTGTAGGCTTCGACGCCCATGTTCAGGAATCGGCCGAGGACGTCGACGACGTTGTTGGCGTGGACGGTGGTGAAGACGAGGTGACCGGTGAGGGCCGACTGGATGGCGATCTGCGCGGTTTCGGGGTCGCGGATCTCGCCGACCATGATCTTGTCGGGATCGTGCCGGAGGATGGAACGGAGGCCGCGTGAGAAGGTCAGGCCCTTCTTCTCGTTGACGGGGATCTGGGTGATGCCGTGGAGTTGGTACTCGACCGGATCCTCGATGGTGATGATCTTGTCTTCGTCGGTCTTGATCTCACTCAGAGCGGCGTAGAGCGTGGTCGTCTTGCCCGAGCCGGTGGGTCCGGTGACGAGGACCATGCCGTAGGGCTCGCGGACGTAGCGCTCGAAGCGCTTCTCATCGGTCTCGGAGAAGCCGACGACGGAGAGCGAGAGATTTTTGAAAGTCTCGCTCATCGACTCTTTGTCGAGCACGCGCAGGACGGCGTCTTCGCCGTGCACTGTCGGCATGATGGAGACGCGGAAGTCGATCTGGCGGCCTTTGTAGCGGACGCGGAAACGTCCGTCTTGGGGGACGCGGCGCTCGGCGATATCGAGCTCCGACATGACCTTGATGCGCGAAAGGATGGTCTCGTGCCAGTCCTTGGATATCGGGGGCATCGCGTCGTGAAGGACGCCGTCGATGCGGTACTTGATGGCGACTTCGGCCGAGCGGGTCTCGATATGAATGTCGGAGGCGCGGCGCTCGAGGGCGTTGAAGATAGTGGTGTCGACGAGCTTGATGACCGGCGAGATGTCGGCGTCGCCGGTGAGCTTCTCGATGGAGAGGTTCTCGTCGGAGTCCTCGTCGTGGATGACGTCGAGAACGAAGCCTTCGGTGACTTCTTCGAGGACGCGCTGGGATTGGTCGGTCTTCTTGAGTAGACCGTTGATCTGCTCGAGCGTGGCGACCTTGATCCGGATCTTCTTGCCGAGCAGCAGCGAGATCTCGTCGAGTTCGGGGAGATGCGAGGGATCAGCGATGGCGATCTCTAGAGCACCGTTCTGCTCGGCGAGCGGGACGAAACCGTGACGGAACATCAGCTCGACCGGAATGGAACGGAAGAGGTTGCCGTCGATATGGCTCTCGCTGAGGTCGACGTACTCGTAGCGGTAGCGAGCGGCGATCTCGCGGGCGCGTTGGACGGCGTCGACGTCCACGGCGGCGAGGATGTTCTCAGGAGAGGCCATGCCTTCAGATAGTTTGACGCGGAGCGGGGGCGGTGCGTGGAAACGATTTCGGTCCCCGGAATTTACGCGGGCTTTACCTCGGCGAGGTAACTGGAGCTTGGGCCCCACGCCCGTACTCGCGAGATGAAGAGAAGCAGCGTTTTCCTTGGTTTGGCTGTCCTACTGGCGGCGATGCACTTGCTCTGGCTGGGGCAGTACGTAGTGATCGGCTACGCCAGCCCGGACGCCGACGGATACTTCGCGCAAGCGGGCATGATGGTGCGCGACGGACGGACCACGTTCGAGCCGGAGTCGCCGGTGCAGTACATCGGGATGCACTGGATTGAGAAGCCGGACGGCTCGTTCATCAGTCGCTATCCGGCCGGCTTCCCCGCCCTGCTGGCCGCGGCTTGGGGCGTATTAGGACGGGATGCGGCGTTTTGGGTGAATCCGGTCTTGGCATCGCTGACGGTGCTGGCCGTGTTCCTGCTTTGTCGGCGTTGGACGGGCGACGGCCCCGCGCTGGCCGCGGCGGCGGTTCAAGCCGCGTCTCTGATTGCGAATTCGCATGCGCTGAACTCGGACTCGCACACGTCGACGGGGTTCTTCTTGCTGGCCGGGATTTTGGCGTTGGACCAATGGTTGCGGGACGGGAGGGTTTGGCAGGCCGCGTCGGCGGGGTTCTTGCTGGGCATGGTTCCGGCGATCCGGTACGCAGAAGCGGTGGCCGGGATAGGGGTCGCCCTGTTTCTGTGGTTTGCCTGGAAGCGACCCGAACGGCGCACGCAGATCGCTTGGATGGCGGGTGCGGCGGCCCTGCCTTTGGGCTGGACGCTATGGCGGAACCAGATTCACTTTGGAGCCTTCTGGCGGACCGCCTACTCGCTGACCGGCGAGAGTTCGCTGAGTTTGCGGTATTTCCTGGAGAACTGGCCTTCCTACGTCGACGGGCTGCTGACTTCCGGGGCGGGGCTGTTCGTGCCGCTCGCGTTCTTGGGGATGGCCTCGATGATGCGGCGCGAAGAGTCTCGTCCGTTGGGAGCGCTGCTGGCGGCGACGACGGTCGGGGTGACGCTGGTCTACTGCTGCTACTACTTCAATACGGGCCGACCGGACCGCTTCCTGATGCCGATTGTGCCGCTGTTCTTCTTGCCGGCGATCATGTTTCTGCGAGAGTCGGCGCCTGGGCGTGCGTTTTCCGCGGCTTTGCTGGTGTTGGCTTCACTGCAGGGCGTGCGGGCGGCGTCCGGGACGGCGGAGAGGATGGGCGAACAGAGGGCCTCGGCGGAGCGGTCGGCGATTGCGCTGGCCTGGCTTGAGGACAATGTCCCGGAAGGCTCGCTGATTGTGGGAGACAGACAGTTGAGCGAACAGATCCACTTCGCCGGCAAGTGGAAGTTGGCGGACGCGTCCCTGCTCTCGGCGTCGCGCGGCCGACGTTTCGCAGGGCCCGGAGGGCCCGGAGGACCTGGAGGCCCGGGCGGACGGAGGGGGAGGCGAGGAGGTGAGGATCGCCCTAGTCCCATGCAAGAGGGCAAGGCGGAGGCGCTGCGCGCGAGGTATGCGGGACTGAGCGCCCCGGAGCGGAGCGGGCTGGCGGCGGAAGACGTTCGCGCATGGGCCGACGGCGCCGAGATCTACTGGGCCGGGGGAGAACGGGACGCGGAGGCGGCGTCGCGAGCGCTCGGGATGACGGCGGAGACGGGACGGATCGAAATGCCGGGCGACGCTCGGGAGGAGCGGTCGCCGTTTCTGGCTGAGCCCTTTGGGGAGGGAACTGCGGGCGGCCCAGGAGAGGCGATGACGGCGCGTGCGATGGGGCCGCGGCCAGGGCGCGGCGGACCGGGCGGCGGCATGGGCGGCGGCTTGGGTCCGAGGTTTGGCCTGAGTGCGGAGACGCTCGTGGTCCGACGAGCGGAACGCTAGTGGAGACTAGAGTTGCTCGGCGAGGGAGAACATCGGCAGGTAGAGCGAGATGAGTACGAAGGCGACGAAGATGCCCATGAAGATCATGATGGCGGGCTCGATCAGCGACATGGCCGCCGTGGTGGCGTTGGACACGTCCTCGTCGAAGAACTCAGCGACCGAGTTGAGCATGGCGGGCAGAGCGCCGGTCGACTCGCCGACTTGAATCATCTCGATGGCGAGCGGCGGGAAGATGCCGGTCTCCTGCAGGGAGGACGATAGAGCGCGGCCCTCTTTGACTTTCTTGCGTACGCCTTCGATCGCCTCGCGCATGAGGCTGGAGTTGAGCGAGTCGCCGGTGGTTTCTAGAGCGGTCATCAAGGGGATGCCGCCTTCGAGCAGCGTCGAGAGAAGGCGGCAGAGCTGCGAGACCTGGTACTTGGTCCAGATGGCGCCGAGCAGCGGCGTGCGGAGCTTGAGACGGTCGAGGAGGTCTTGGACCGGCCCGGTACGGAGCCACCACCAGGCGACGGCCGCCAGGGCGATGATCGCAGCGGAGATCAGCCAGAAGTTCTGACTGAAGGTGACGCCCACGGCGATGAGCAATTGGGTCGGGCCGGGGAGTTCGGCGTCCATCGACTCGTAGAGCGAAGCGAACTCGGGGACGACGTAGGCGACGAGGAAGACGACTAAGGCGAGAACGAGCGCGACCAGGACCGCGGGATAGATCAGCGAGACGATGATCTTCTTGCGGACGGAAAGCGAGACCTTTTGGTACTGGACGTAGCGCTCGATGACCTCGGGGAGGCTGCCCGACTTTTCACCGGCCATCAGCGAGGTGACGTAGATGGGCGGGAAGAGTTCTTGCGTGCGGAAGGCCTCGGAGAGCGGCGTGCCTTCGCGGACGCTGTCGTGGATGCGTTCGATCGCTTCGCGCAGGCGCTTGTTGCGGATGTTCTGCTTGAGCAGTTCGAGCGACTTGAGGATGGGCAGCCCAGCTCGGATCAGCGTGACGAACTGCTGATTGAAGATCAGGAACTGCTCGAGGTGGAGACGGCGTGAAGCTTTGGAGCGGGAGGCGGAGAGTTCGGCGAGCTTGCGGCGCGGCTTGATGGAGTAGACGAGCAGGCCATCGTCGACGTAGCGCCGACGGAGTTCCTGCTCGGAATCGGATTCCTCGATTCGTTCGTGGATGCCGCCGGAGGGATCGGCGTACTTGAGGAGGAACTCGGGCACGACTTACTGCGAGGCTCCTAGGTCGACGGGCTCCAGCACTTCGGCGCCGGGCGGAGCTTGGAAGACGAACAAGGCGTCGTCGAGGGTCTCGTTGCGGACTTCGTTGCGGAAGAGAAAGATGCTGACGGATTCGTCGCGACCGAAGGCTCGGATTTCGGCGAGGCGGAAGTCCGGTTCGTAGAAGAACTCGACTTTTCCGTAGGCTTCGCCGCCGGTGCGGCCTTCGCCGACAAGGGCGCGGCGGTTCTCGATGGTCTCCAGGCGGACGTTCTTGAATTGGCGCTTGATGCGGAGGCGGCCTAGCAGGAAGGCGAGCGGGGCGCGCATATCGGCCTCGTCGCCGAAACGGACCGTGCGCGCTTGGTTGGTTCTTGGGTTGTAGAGGCGCATCACCTCGCCCTCACCGACGGCGAGCTTGCCCTTGGGCTTGGAGTAGTCCCAGCGCATTTTGCCGGGACGCTTGAGTGCGAGTCGGCCTTGCTCTACCATCCGGGTGCGGCCGCCGTAGGTCATCTTCTGCTCAAAGTCGGCCTGCATGGTGGCGAGACGGTTGTAGCGTAGTTCGATGCCTTGCACAACGTCGTCGAGCTCCCCGGCTTGGACGAGCAGCGGGGCGCACAAGATGCACGAGTACAGGACAAGACGGAGCATCTACCAGTAGTAGACGTAGGCGGCGGCGATCGCGTTGAAGTTATCTTGAGCGGCCTTCAGGAGCCATCGGCGGCAGAGGCGGGTCGACGAGCTTGCGAGACCTGGAGTTTTGCGAGTTCCTGGTGGAAACGACCGACGACGGTGGAGGCGGTCGCTCCTGAGATGGACCCGCCGCCGCGCAGCATGACGGTGACGGCTAGCAGACGTCCGTCCGGGGTCTTGGCGTAGCTGGTGAACCAGCCGAGGCGGGTGCCGGCTTTCTCGGTGTACTCGCTGCAGGTGCCGGTCTTGCCGTAGACCTGCGCTTCGCGGACGTTGGCGTTGCGGCCGGTGCCGCGGCGGACGGCTTCTCGCATGCCGGTGAGCATGTCGGGCAGCAGTCGGCGGCCGGGGAGTTTTCGCTTGATTTGGCCGCGGACGGCTCTGGCCTCTTTCTGCGTGGCGGGGTGCTGGACGTAGTAGAGCATTCCCCCGTTCGCCATGGCCGCGGTGAAGGCGGCCATCTGCAACGGCGTCGCGCGGATGCCTTCGCCGAAGCTGGTCATGCGGCCGACGCCCATCTCGTGCTCGGTCTCCGGGAATACGCCAGGCTGTTCGCCGGGGATGTCGACGCCTGCTTTCTCGCCGAACCCGAAACGCTGCGCCCACTGACGGAAGCGGGCGAAGCCGAGACGTTCCCCCAGGTGATCGAAGAGGACGTTGTTGGAGATCGCCAGCGCTTCGATCATCGACATGTACCAGGGGCCGGGGAAGCGGACCTTCTCCTGGGGCGCGATGACGCCTTCGTTGAGCGCCGCCCAGCCGACGGCGAGCTTGATGGTTGAACACGGGATGTAGCCGTCGGAGAGTGCGAGCTTCTGGTTGACGATGGTTAGGGCGCGGCCGTTCTTGGCGTCGAGAACGACGACGGCGCCGTTGAGCTTCCCGAGGGCTTTGACGCCGGCGGCGCGGGCGACCGGATCCTCGCCCGCCGTAAGGTCGCCCGCGGTCTGGTCGGTGGCGGAAGCGCGGACGGTGTAGTAACGCTTGACCGCCGGGGATGCGGGGGTCGCAAGGATGAATGCCAGGAGGATTGATGGGACGGCGCGCGACAAAACGGAGACCAAAAACAGGCGGTGTCGTGATTATATATCGACCTTTCCGGTTCCGGGCGAGAGACCGTCAGTCTAGGATGCCGACGTCGCGCAGAAAAGTCTCAAGGAGTCCATAGGCCTCGATGATTTCGCCATCGGACATCCGTCCGTGGCGCTCGTTGCTGAAGACGTAGAGCTGCTCGGTTACGTCGGCGGCTTCGAGCGCCTTGTGCATGGCGACCGTGGACTCGTAGGGGAACTTTTCATCCTGATCGCCGTGCACGGAGAAGACTGGCGGGCTGCCAGGGCCGGCGTAGCGAAGCGGAGAGAGTCGGCTTGCGAGTGGAAGCGGTTCGGGATGGTTGCCGAACCAACGAAGGACGCCTGGGTGGGTCTTTGGGTCCTCGACGAGCGGAACGAGATCGGCGGCGCCGTACCAGTTGACGATGGCCGCGGGGCGAGGCAGCGGGCCTCGGAGACGCACGTCGCAATTTCGGTCAAGACCGTCGTCGGGCTGAAGAAGACCCGTCATCAGGGCAAGGTGGCCACCTGTCGAGGCTCCGCTGACGACGATCTTGGAGGGATCGACGTTGATCCGCGACGCATTGGCTGCGATCCACTGCAGCGCGCAGCGGCAGTCCTCGACCGCGGCCGGAGCCAGGGCGTCCTTGGCGAGCCGATACTCAATTGCGAGTACGGTCATACCAAGACGCAGGTACGGGAGCGCTCGTAGGCCGACCTGCTCCTTGGAGCCGTTGTTCCAGCCGCCGCCGTGGATCTCCAACACCACGGGAGTGGGATGGTCAACGCCCTTCGGCTGGTAGAGGTCGAACTTGAGGTCCCTGCCCCCGGCCGTCGAGTAGCGCAGGTCGGGACCCACGAAGTACCGCGCGGAGGCGAGAGCTGCGAACGTTCGGGCGTCCTCGGCGCCTAGTTGAGCGACCAACAACCCCGTTAGCGCTAGGAGCAAGAGACGGAATAGCATCGTGGCCTGGAGGGTAACACCCGTAGTGGGGATCGGCGCGGAAACGATCGTGAAGTTTCGGGGGAACCTTTCTTGATCGGCCGGTGTCTGAGGGTGGCAGATGGACGTGAGACAAGCATTGTCAACCCGGGAGCGGGCTGGTAGGCTGATCACGGACCTTCAAAACACTCTGATTCGTCAATGAGATAAGCCGTTGCCCTCGATCTTCAGCCACGTAACGACGCCGGACCCGGAAGCGGGGCTCGTTCGAAGGTTGAAGTGTCGCGAGAGGGAAGCGTTTGACGAATTGATCGAGGCCTACCAGGGGCCGATTTTCGGATTCGTCTACCGACAGTTGGACGATCCGACCGAAGCGGCCGATGTGGTTCAGGAAGTCTTCTTGAAGGTTTTTCGCAAGATCGACGATTTCCGCGGCGATTGCACGTTGAAGACGTGGATGTATCGGATCGCCGTGCACGAAGCTTCCAACCGCCGGCGCTGGTTCTCGCGACACCGTCGCGGAGAACTGGCCATGGATGCGCCGGACGCGAACGGCGGGTCGCGCTGGGAGTGGCTGGAAGATCCGTCGGAGTCGCAACACGATGCGTTACTGCGCAGGGAGCGACTGGATCTGATCAGCGAATCGCTGCGTCACGTGGACGAACGTTTGCGGACGGCGGTTATCCTGCGCGACATCCAGGGGCTGAGCTACAACGAGATCGCAGCGGCGCTGGAAATCTCGCTGGGCACGGTGAAGTCGCGGGTGCTGCGCGGTCGTGAAGCGCTGAAGGCGCGGATGCGCCGCCGGACGGCCGGCGATGCGCTCGACAGCGCTTCTTTGAGCACGGAGACGCCGTCATGAACTGCCGATGGATGCAGTCTCGTTTGACGGCCTATCTGGACGGGGGGCTGTCGACGCCTGTGAGGATGCTGGCGAGGCTCCACTTGCAGTCGTGCGCGAGTTGCTTCGAGGAGATGGAGCGACGCGAGTCGGTCGCGAATCTGGCGTCACACATCAGTCCGGCCGTGCCGCCGAAGAACCTGAACTTGCAGCTTCGGCTGGCGGTCTACAACGAGATGCGCCGCGAGACCTGGGTGACCAGGACTTGGCGAGCGGTGCGGGCAGGGCTGCGCGACTCGGTTCGGCCTTTGGCGATTCGCGGAACGGGCGGACTGCTGGCGGGGATCATGCTGTTCGGCGCGGTGATGCCGGACCTGTGGACGGTCCGTGCTGCGTCGGCCGAAGACGTGGAAGTGACCTACCTGGCGCGGGGGCTGATCAGCCCTCCTTCGGTGGCGGAGATGGCGCCGACCGAGGTCCACGGCAACGTGACGGTGATGGCGCTGATCGGGGCCGACGGCAAGCTCTACGGCCTGGAGCTGCCGGACGAGTTCGACAAGAACCGGCGGCTGCGGGCCGACATTGCGAACAAGCTGCTGTTCTCCAAGTTCGAGCCGGCGACGTTCTTCGGACGACCGGTGGCCGGACGGCTGGTGATCACTTTCTCGCAGCACACGGTCAAGGGCTGAGTTCCGGCTGGACGGTCGGTCTAGACTGGGCCCATGGGTCGATCGGGTCCACGGCCGCGGCTCGGCCAGCATTTTCTCCACGATCAAGCGACGCTTGAGAAGATCGCGGCGTCGCTTCCCCTGACGGCCGGGAGTCGAGTCGTGGAGATCGGCCCAGGGGAAGGAGCGCTGACGGAACATCTGCTGGCGACGGGAGCTCAAGTAACGGCGGTTGAGCTGGACCGGGGGCTGGCGGAAGGGCTTCGACAGAGGTTCGGCGGCAGTGAGCGTTTCGAGTTGATCGAGTCTGACGTTCTGGACGTCGACTTGAGCGAGTTGATCGGCGAAGGAGAGGCGTTCGTCGTCGGGAACTTGCCGTACTACATCACCTCGCCGATTGTTCGGCGGGTGCTGCCTTTGGGTGACCGGGTCTCGGCGGCTAGTTTTCTGATCCAGAGAGAGGTAGCCGAGCGGATCACGGCGTGCAAGGGGAGTCGTGACTACGGGTACTTGAGCGCGCTTTGCCGATTGTGGTCGGAGCCGAAGCTGTTGTTCAAGGTGAAGGCGGGTTCGTTTCGGCCGCCGCCTCGGGTGGAATCGGCGGTCGTGGGCTTGCGATTGCGGAAAGGGGCCGAAGTACCCGCGGGGTTGATTCGCTTTCTTGAGGCTGCTTTTAAGCAGCCGCGGAAGACGCTGGGGAATAACCTGGCCGCGCTGTACGACCGGGACTTGTTGGCGGGAATGGAAGAGAGGGGGTTGCGGGCGCAGCAGATAGATGTCGAGGAGTTGGCAGAGCTTTGGCGTCGCTTGGAGCGTCTTCGAGTGATAGAATCCGAAGCAACAACACCATGAAACGCCGTACTTTTCTCCGTCACTCCGTCGCTGCCGCGACCGTCGCTGCGGGAGTTCCGGCGCTGCCGGCGACGCCGAAGTCGGCGTTCGGACCGGCAGAGCGGAAGTTCGCTTCCGACGTGGTCGAGTTGGGTCCGGACAAGATCAGGCTTTCGCGACTGGCGATGGGTACGGGAACTTCGGGCGTCGCGGGCGCCTCTCACCAGACGCGCAAGTTGGGCGTGCGAGGGATTACGGAGCTGGTGCAGTTCGGCTTCGACAACGGCGTGACGTTTTGGGATACGGCGGACCAGTACGGATCGCATCCGCATTTGGCGAATGCTCTGAAGTACATTCCGCGCGAGCGCGTGGCCGTGATGACGAAGTCGCGGGCGAAGACCGCGGACCAAATGCGGGCGGATATCGAGCGCTACCGCAAGGAGTTGAACACGGACTTCATCGACCTGCTGCTGTTGCATGCCGTGACGGACAAGGATTGGCCCGAGAACTATGCGGGCGCGATGGACGTGGTGAACGAGTACAAGCAGAAAGGCATCGTGCGGTCTCGCGGAATCTCTTGTCACTCGTTGCCGGCACTGCGGCGCGTGGCGGGCGAAGAGTTCATCGACATCGACTTGGCTCGGATCAACCCGGTGGGTTCGGCGATGGACGCCGACCCGGCGACGGTCATCGAGGAGTTGCAGAAGATCAAAGCCGCCGGGAAAGGGATCATCGGAATGAAAATTCTGGGCGCCGGCAGCTTGGCGCATCGACCGGACTATGCTCTGCAACATGCGCTGGCGCTGAAGTGCGTGGACTGCTTTACGATCGGGGCCGAGAACGTTCTACAGCTCTCGGATCTGATCACGCGTATTCCGAAGGCCTCAGCGCACGGTTGGCAAGCCTAGTCGGGTCAGGCTCGCGGGCGGCCCTGCTATGATGCCGGGCGATATGTCCGCGTCTAGACGTCACTTCGTCCGCACCACCGCCACCGCCCTCGCCGCCGCTCAGTACAACCGGGTACGCGGCGCCAACGACCGGGTCAACGTCGGCTACATCGGCTACGGACTGATCGGCAAGCGGCACGTGGTGGATTTCCATGAGCGTGACGACGTGAACTCGATTGCCGTCGCGGAGGCCCATAGCGGTCGCCGAGACGAGTGCTTGAGCTACATCGGGGGCTCGGCCAAGGGCTACAAAGACTTCCGTCGGATGTACGACGACAAGGACGTTGATGCGGTGTGCATCGCAACGGCGGACCATTGGCACGCGCTGATGACGATGATGGCTTGCGCGGCGGGCAAGGACGTCTACGTCGAGAAGCCGCTGACTCTGTTCGTGCGCGAAGGACGTTGGATGATCGACGTGCGGGACCGCTACAAGCGCGTTGTTCAGGTGGGGACGCAGCAACGCTCGGGGCCGCACTACAAGCGGGCGAAGAAACTGATTGAGGACGGACATCTGGGTCATGTCTTCTCCGTGAAGGCCGGGTCGGCGCGGAACATCATGCCGGGGTACGGGACGCCGGCGATGCAGGATGCGCCGCCGTACTTGGACTGGGAAATGCTGCTGGGACCGGCGCCTTATCGGCCGTTCAACCCGAAGCGCTCGATCTATCATTTCCGTTGGTTCTGGGATTATTCGGGCGGACAGATGACGAACCTGGGGCAGCACTCGTTCGACATCGCCTACTGGTTCCTCGGCGTCCAGGCGCCGAAGGCGGTGACCAGCTTTGGCGGCCGCTGGACGTTGGAGGACCTGGGCGACACGCCTGACGTGCAGGAAGCGATCTTCGAGTTCCCAGACCAGAAGCTGGTGATGACTTGGACGGATCGCGAGGTTTCGCGTGGGGACGGGGCGCCGGGTCTGGCCTTCTACGGACCGAAGGGGAGCCTTTCCATCAACCGGTCGGGTTTCCAGACGCGGGCGGACGAGATTGTGCCGCCGTCGAATACGGTGCCGCAGTTTACGGGCGACCATCCGACGGGCGGTCCGGAGCGGGTCGAGGAGAAGGGTCCTCGGGGGACGTGGACGGAGCCGCTCGAGGACACGAGCGGGGATTCGCGCGAGCAGTTCAAGCTGCATGTGGCCGATTTCCTGGAGGCGATTCGGAGTCGCAAGCAGCCGGTGTCGGACTTGGAGTCGGGGCATCGGGTGGCGACGCACTGCCACTTGGCGAATCTCTCGTTACGACTGGGGCGCCGGATCGAGTGGGACGGGGACAAAGAAGACGTGATCGGCGACGCGGAGGCTTCAGCGATGCTGGTGCGGCCGTACCGGGCGCCCTGGGATCGAGAGTTGCGTGCCGTCGGGGTCGGGTCGTGACTCGGAGGAGTCTGTTGGCGGCGCCCGTATTGGCGGGTGCGGCCGGCGCGTCCGGCAAGAAACGTAAAGCGGTTGTGGTCGGCGGACATCCTGACGATCCGGAGACTGGTTGCGGGGGTACGGTTGCGCGGCTGGTGCGAAGCGGGTGCGACGTGACGCTGCTCTACCTGACTCGCGGAGAGGCTGGAATACGGGGCAAGACGCACGATGAGGCGGCTCGGATTCGGACGGCGGAAGCAGAGGAGGCAGCCAGGATTCTGGCCGCCAAGCCGCTGTTCGCGGGACAGATCGACGGAGCGGCGAAGGTCGACAACGAGCGCTACGAAGAGTTTCGAGAGCTTCTATTAGAAGAAGCGCCGGATATCGTCTTCACGCACTGGCCGGTTGATACGCATCGTGACCATCGGGCGGCGGCGTTATTGACGATGGACGCACGCCTGCGGGCGGAAAGGAAGTTCGATCTGTACTTCTACGAGGTGATGAGCGGATCGCAGACGCAGAACTTTGCGCCGACCGATTTTGTGGACATCAGCGAGACGGAGAGTTTGAAGAAGCGATCTTGCTACGCCCATAAGAGTCAGGGTCCGGACGGGTTTTGGCCCGTACACGACCAGATGAACCGTTTCCGAGGGATGGAGGCGGGCGTGGAGTTCGCCGAGGCGTTTGTTCGAGCGACGAGATCGTCGGGCGGCTCGCTTGAGGCCTCGCTGGAATAGGTTTTGCGATAACCTAAGCTCGCCATGACGCGACGCGCCTTCACTTCCACGCTTGCCGCTCTGCCCGCTTCGATGGCGGCCGCGCCGACCGGCGGAGACGGGCCGAGCACGGCCTTAGGGCTGGGAACGGCCTCGTGCTTCAATCGAGCTCGAGCCGAGAAAGGCTTCGCGGAAACGCTGAACTTTATCGAGTACGCGCGAGGTCTGGGTTTCGGCGGCGTGCAGGCGGGATTGACCGAGCGAACTAGGGGATACGCGAGCAAGGTTCGTCGGGCTTGCGAACAGGCGGGAATGTACTACGAGGTTTCTTCGCGGTTGCCCCGCACGGACTCGGATATCGAAGACTTCAAGGATCTCGTCAAGGCGGCCAAAGTGGCGGGAGCGTCGGTGATCCGTACGGTGCTCTTCTCCGGCCGGCGGTACGAGAATCACGAAACGTTCGAATCGTTTCGTGAAGCGCGGAAGCAGGCTTGGCGGATGATCACGCTCGCGGAGCCGACGTTGCGCAAGCACGGCATGAAGGTCGCGATCGAGAATCACAAGAATTTCAGAGGGCCTGATCTAGTTGAAATCATGGATCGCATCCAAAGCGAGTATGTGGGCGTGACTTTCGATTTCGGGAACAACTACGTGCTCATGGAGGACCCGGTTGAGTTGGCACGGATGCTGGCGCCGTACGCCTATACGTCGCACATCAAGGATCACCAGCTCCAGGAGTACGACGACGGATTCCTCCTGCGGGATGCGCCGATGGGTACGGGAGTTCTAGAGATTGCGCGGGTCATGAACACGTTGCGGCAACACAATCCGAACATCCGGTTCATCTTGGAGACGATGACGCGAGACGCCTTGAAGGTGCCGTACCTGGAGGACAAGTACTGGGCGACGTTCGGACCGGGCGAGTTGCCGGGTCGGGACCTAGCCAAGATGATCCGGACCGTGCGAGAGCAGCAGAGCAGCGAGCCGTTTCCGCAGATTAGCGCGATGCCGAAGAGCGAGGTGATCGCGCTCGAAGAGACGAACAACTTGACCGGACTACGCTACGCGCGAGAGACGCTCGACCTCTAAGTGGAAGTCTTTGGGTTCGGCTTTTTCCTGCTGCTGTTCGCGGCGGTCGGGTATCTCTCTTCGCGCCAAGCGACGGACGGGGAGCGGGACTACCTGCTGGCAGAGCGATCGGTATCTCCGCTTCTGACGGCGCTCTCGGCGGCGGCGACGAAGTACAGCGGGTACATGTTTATCGGGCTGATGGGGTACATCTACCTCTACGACTTGTCGGCGGTTTGGCTGATCACCGGGTTTCTATTCGGGGATCTGCTGGCCTTCGGTTTCGTACATCAGGCGTTGCGGAAGGCGGCGGAGGAGACCGATGCGTTGAGCTTCGCTTCGCTGCTGAGCCGATGGAACGGCGGCGAGTATCGCGTGCTGCGGGTCGCGGTGGGGCTGCTGACGCTGCCGTTCCTAGCGACCTATGCCGCGGCGCAACTGACGGCGGGCGGGAAGGCGGTGCAGGCCGTATTCGAGTGGCCCGCGTTTTCGGGGGCGCTGATCGGCGCAGCGCTCATCCTCGGCTACTGTCTTTTCGGCGGACTGAGGGCTTCGATCTGGACTGACGCCGCTCAATCCGTCGTGATGATGCTGGCGATGCTGCTGCTGTTGGGCGCCGCGGTAGCCGACTGCGGCGGTCTTGCCGAGTTCGTGGCGCGACTAGGGGCGGTTTCGCCAGAGTTTTTGGACTTGGGAGTCGAGCGATTCGGCTCGGTGGGAGCGACGGCCCTGTTCGGGGCGGGTTGGTTGTTCAACGGGATCGGCGTGACGGGTCAGCCGCAGGTCATGGTGCGCTTCATGGCGCTTGACCGGCCGGAGAATACGCGGCGGACGGGGCTGTTCTACTTTGGCTGGAGCGGGGTCTTCTTGGCGGCTTGTCTGGGCGTCGGGTTGGCGAGTCGACTCTACATCCCGGATCCTACGGGGTTCGATGCGGAGCTCGCGCTTCCTAGCCTGGCTCATGCGCTGACCCCGGGGCTCGCAGTCGGCGTGATTGTAGGCGGGGTGTTCGCGGCCTCACTGTCGACGACCGACTCGCAGGTATTGAGTTGCGCCGCAGTGCTGAGCGAGGACTTTCGCCTTGGAAGAGGATTACGTTCGAAGCAGGCGGCGACGTTCGCGGTAACCGCGACGGCGTTGGCTATCGCGTTCTACGCGACGGCCAACGTGTTCACGTTGGTGATCGTGGCTTGGTCCGCCCTAGCCGCGTCGCTGGGGCCGCTGGTCATCGTCCATGCGCTGGGCGGACGGCCGTCGGAAGGGACGGCGCTCGCGATGATGGTGACCGGGCTCGGCGTCGTCTTTTGGTGGCGCTCCATGGGATGGAACGAACAGGTCTATGAGGGCGCGCCGGGGATTCTCGCGCCGCTGATCCTGTTTGGGGTCGCGCAGGCGGTCGGCATGACCGGCGGCGGCCGTCCGAGCCGGTAGAGTCGACGGTTTTTCCTACGTTTGGGCCATTTTGTTGGCGGGTTTTGCGCACGAATCTTGCGTATTGGGGTAGACGCCCCTGGGAAACCGGAGGGGGCGCGCGGCAGGAGACCACAAGATGAAGAACGTATCCCGACCCTCAGCGGCGGCCCGACTGGCGGCGACGGCCCTGTTGTTGACGGCGACCGTGCTAGCGGCACAGACGAGCGATCAAGCGATCGCGACGATCGACGGCGAACCGGTCCTGGAGAGCGAGATCCAGGTCCAGGGAGAGCTGCGGCGACTCGAACAGGAAGCCTTCGAGGCGAAGTTGAAAGCCTTCGACAACTTCGTAGCCAACAAGCTGATCGAGGAAGCGGCATCGCGCGAAGGGCTTTCGGGCGAGGAGTTCTTCTCGCGTGAGGTCGTCGAGAAGGCCGAAGCGCCGACGGACGAGCAGGTAGAGGCTTTCTATGAGGAGCGGAAGGAGCAGATCGGCGAGCCGATCGAGAACATACGGGAGAAGATCGCCGATTTCCTGCAGAACCAACGCAGAGAGGAGTTGCGAGCAGAGCTGATCGAAGGACTTCGGGCCAAGCGTGACATTCGGATCCTGCTTGACCCGCCTCGTCTGCCGGTGCGGATCGACGGAGCGCCGTCGGAGGGGCCTGTCGACGCACCGGTCACAGTCGTCGAGTTCTCCGATTTCGAGTGCCCGTACTGCAAGCGGATTCAGCCGGTGCTGGCGGAACTGCACTCGCGGTACGGCGATCGAGTGCGTTGGGTGGCGAAGGACTTGCCTCTGTCGGGCATTCATCCTCAAGCGCAACGAGCGGCTGAGGCAGCGCGTTGCGCTGGCGACCAGGACCGGTCGAGCGAGTTCCGGCGGCGGCTGTTCAGTGCTGAGCAGCTCGAAGAGGAGTCCTACGCCAACATCGCAGCCGAGATGGAGATGGACGTAGAAGCGTTCGAGGCGTGTTTGGCCGAGGGGCGCCACCGCGACTCGGTTCTAGCCGACGCGAACGAGGCGTTCCAGTTAGGCGTCCAGAGCACGCCGACGCTACTGATCAACGGCGCGCGCCTGACTGAGATGCCGGACGTCGCGGGATTGACCAAGGCGATCGATCGAGAACTGGAGCGAGTCGCGCTGAAGAGTCGCGCAGACGACTAGGACAGTCTTGTTCGGCTCCGGGATAGCCGAACCGTTCCGGGGTTGGGTTCCGTCTCAGCCCCGGGATTTTTTCGCTAGAACGCCCAGCGGAAGCTCGAGTAACCGACGTGCGCGTTGTAGTTCTGCACGCCGGTGAACTGCTCCGCATAGTTGTAGAACTGCCATCCAAAGTTCCAGGAGATTCGATCGTTGAGTTGAACGGAGAGACGGCCTTGAGGCGTTTGGTAGGTGAGCGGAAAGCTGACGAAGAAGTTGCGGCCGTCGAAAGAGAAGGCGTCGTAGGCGGATCTGAAACCGTCGACGACGGAGGCCCGGTCGCGCTGGTCTCCGAGGTCGCGGGACAGCGCATACCCGAGGTAGAGGGTCAGCCGGCTGTGCGGTTCGAAACGGGCGCCGACGTTGAGCGTGTGAAGGTTGCTGGTATAGACCGTTCGACCGGCGGGCGACTCTCTTTCGGGGTCGAAGAGGTCGAAGATCCCGGCGGAGGAGTCGAGATGGAGGTAGCCGTAGCCGCCGTCGAGAGTCACGGCGCCGTCGGGCCGCGCCCAGGAGAACTGGAGGCCGCCGGAGCGCGACGTGGACGCGTAGTTGACGAGTTGGACGGGGTTGTTGTTGGTGCGGTTCTTGAAGTGGGCGGCGACGCTCGCTCCCCTTCCCCGCCACTGAAGCCGAGCGGTCTCGTTGTGGAAGCGCCGGTCGGAGATCGGCGTCAGAGGCTGATCGGCGCGCCCGAGTTCCCAGTCGAACGAGGCGCGGACGCCCGGCGCAGGGAGCCAGCGTAGACCGGCAGCGCCGGAGTGAACGTTGTTATCGACCTCGAGCAGCGGCTGGCGGAACTCGAACCCCGGAAACTCGAACGCGAACGACGACCTGACGCGTCTAGTCGAGTACCTATAAGCGCCGTAGACGCCGACCTGATCGACCGGGCGGACGTTGAGTTCAACAGCGTTGGTGATGAAGCGGATGCCGAGGTCTTCAAACTCGAGGAACTGATTGGTGAATTGGCTGACTTCGAGGAAGCTCGCGCCGCCGGTGATCCGGGTGGAGTTGACGGACGTCGTGTTAGTCAAGGTGACCTTACTCGAAGGCATGAGGGTGACGGTGAGGTCGCCGGAGCCTTGCTCACGGGAAGCGTCGCCGACGAGCATCGTCTGCCGGAGGGTTTGGGCCGACGAGCGAGGGTCGAAGGCGGACACGGATTCGCTGAGAGCCCAGTTGCGGTCGCCGTTGGAGTAGACGAAGCGACCGTGGACGCCGATCCAACGCTCCTTCTCGGTGCGGAGGGCGACCATCGTGACCGGCGTATTCCCGCGGTAGGGCTCGGTTCGAGCGAGTTCGTCGATGGGCTGGGCATTGGTCACGTTGGTCGGAAGGCCGAAGCCGTTTCCGAAGGTTGAGTCTTCCTTGTAGTTGTCGAAAGACTGGATTGCCGTGACCGCCAGGCCGAGGGCGCGGAAATTGGACCCGACGCGGTAGTTGTTGTTGACGCGAAGCAGGTCCGTGGTCAGGCGGATGAAGTTGTCAGAACGGAGCGCTCCGTCGGAGTTCGGGATGCCTTGGGAGGCGAAACCAGGTCCGGTCTGCTTGTTGCGGGCATAGCCGAACAGAAGTTCGAAGCGAGAGCCCGGGAAGAGCGTGAGGTCGTGGTTCTGGAACAGACGCTCGGTCTCAAGGCCGCGTTCTCCCTGCCAGAGCGCGGGCAGTTGGTTGTCGTAACGGACGAGACGTACGCGGGCGTCGTAGCGATAGAGACCGTTCTTCTCGGCGCGGATGTTGTGAAACTGATACGGGTCGGAGGCGGCGCCCATCGTGTGGAACGAGAATTCGTCAAAGTACTTGCCGCGGCCGTCCTCGGAGTGAATGCGCAGACGGCCTTCGAAGAGCCTCAGGCCTGAGCCGTAGTTGACTGCTGCGCGGTAGGCGTCACGGTTGCCCGAGACGTCAGTGAAGCGATAACCGGTCTCAAAAGAGTTGGAGATCGAGTAGCCGCCGATTGACTGGGGGGCGTCGGGACGATCCGGGGTCGGGGCGACGACGCCTTGGGCGAGGAGGCTGGGGGCGAGGAGGCTGGAAGCGAAGAGGAGAGCGACTAGAAACCGGAGCATGGTGACGCTACCTCCTGAAGAGCTGGTCGGCGTTCGAGCCGTGGATGCGCGCGTGGCAAGCGACGCAGTTCTGGAAGCGGGGCTCGGCAATGTTGTGGAAGCCGGGAGTCGGCGCGGGGACGCCGCGTTCCAGGTCGAGTCCGAAACCCATGACGTCGTTGTGGCACTCAAGGCACAACGTGAAGGCGGCGGGGCGAGAGAGGAGGCGCGGGTTGGTCGAGCCGTGAGGTTGATGGCACGTCGGGCACCCTTCCACGCGAACGGGCGGATGCTCGTGAATGAACGGGCCGCGTTTGTCGGTGTGGCAGTTGGTGCAGGCGATGTCGTTGCCGAACGCAGGCCGCACCATGCGAGGAGACTGGGCCGTGCGCCAGGTCGACATCGGCGTACCGTGCGGGTTGTGGCAGTCGGAGCAAAGAACGGCGCCCTCGTTCACGCGATGACGAAACGGCAGTTCGAACTTGGCGCGAATCTCAAGGTGGCAGGCGTAGCAGGTCTCGCGCTCGGAGGTTGCGAGCAGAGGCCGTTCCTCTTGGGAACCATGGATCGAGTGGCAGGAGATGCAACTGACCTCGCCGGTCGAGTGGGAGGAGCGACGGATCTGCATCTTGCCGAAGTCGGCGGAATGGCAAGTCAGGCAACTGTCCAAGACGGCCGCCGGCTGGAGTTTGGGAAAGACGACGATCTTGGACTTGTCTCCGGCGTTGGAGACGTGGAGCCCGCCGGGTCCGTGACACCCCTCGCAGCCGGTTCGCGATTCCGGTTGATCTTCCATTGCGAGGGAACGAAAGTGCGGATTGCGGTGGAAAGTCTGCCAGACATCGGGGTGGCATGCCTGACAGGTCCGGCTGCCGACGTACGGGTTCTGCTCGGCAGGCTGGGCGCCGAGAGGAAACAGGGAGGCGGCGGCGAGCAGGACCAGCCGCTGGATCGTCGTTCGGACCGTCAACGTACGCTTTCTCTCAACCCATGGTCTCCAAAAAAGTTTTGCGGCAACTAAACGTTCGCCGGCAGCGTACGTCTATCTAGAAAGTCTCATAGAATTCCGTGAAGCTTGCACGAAAAATCTTGTTGGCCGCGTTGACGCCGATCGGCGCTTTGCTGGCGGCATTGGTCGGCGCTCCGACGGAACCGGCGTCTCAGACGCTCGTGACCTGGCTAACGGGGTTGCTCAGCGCAGTGTAGATCCCCCGCAGAGCGATACAATCGGCGGAGTTGAGTCGCCCCCCGGAATCCGCTTTGGCCGTCTTCCTGCTGGTCCTCGGGATCGGTTCGGCGTGGACGGCCGACCGCGCATGGAAGTCGGTTACCGACTACCGCACGCCGTACGCCATCCAAGCCGATCTGGCGGGCGGCGAGGCGATGGTACGGCGCTTGGTCTTGATCGTTTTCGACGGCTTGAGAGAGGACGCTGTCGCTTCGGCGCCCCATTGGCAGGCGCTTGGAGAGCGCGGCGTGCACGGAACAGTGAGAGCGCCCTCGCCTTCGCTCTCGAACCCGGCTCGGGCCACGATGGTCACCGGGGCGCCGCCCGAGGTCCATGGAGTGACGAACAACGCGAAGTTCGTCCCGCCTCCGGTGGATTCGATTTTCTCCGTTGCAAGGTCGGTCGGGACGTCTACGGCGGTCGCAGGAAGCCGTTTCTGGGACTACGCGTTCGGCGAAGGGATCGACCAGATTTGGGAGTTCGAGAAGGAACTCCATGTGGTCACGGACGTACAAGAGTTGGTTGATTGGCAGCGCGAGACGTGCGAGCCGATGGTCGAGTTCTTACAAAAGCAAAAAAACGGGTTTGTAGTCGCAGGAGTGACCGCGGCCGACGCGGCGGGACACGACTTCGGGGGAGAGTCCGAGGAATACCGGCAGATCGTCCGAGAGGCAGACGCGTGCCTGGGCGAGATTGTTTCGGCTCTGGACGACGGAGAAACCGCCTTCTTGGCGATATCGGATCACGGCCACATCGACCGACGGGGTCGGGGCGGTCACGGCGGATCGGAGCCGGAGGTGACGTGGGCGCCGTTCGTATTGGCCGGCCCGGGGATCGGCGCGGCGAAGCTTGAGCGCAAGCGGATGGAAGACGCGGCGCCTACGATGGCGATCCTGTTGGGGGCGCCGATTCCGGCGAACAATCGCGGGGAATCGTGGGCGGAGGTTCTTGGCGGAGTCGGCGCGACCAGGCTGGCCGAGCAGCGCGCCATGGAGGCGGCCAAGGTCGAGGCAGGGACAACGGTGCGCGGCCGGGAAGCGAGCGAGCGAATACTCCCCACGGTGCTGTTAGGGCTCTTGTTCGGCCTGATTCTTGCTACGTCGATCGTGTTGGAGGAGAGGCCTTGGCCGGGTACGGCGCTGGCGCTCGTCCTGTTTGCCGCGCTCTACCTATCGCTGTTCCAGATTTTCGGGCTTTCGGCGTCGCTGAGCGCGATTGTTCGGGAAGAGTATACGAACGCGTTCTTCGGCCGGAACGTCGCGGCCGCCGCATTGGCCTACGTGCTGTCGCGCAGGCTAGCGGGTTCGCCGTTGCTGTTCGCTACGACAGTTTGCTCGGGGTTCGCGCTCAGAGCCGTGCTGGCACACGGGCAAACCGGACTGATGATGCGAGGCGCGATGCCCGATCTGGACGTCGCTTTCGCCGCGTACCTGGACTTGCTCGCGTTGTTCGGAACGGCGCTGATCGCGGTGATGCTGTGGGGAATGAGACGGCTATTCAGGCGTCGTCCGGCCGAGGCGGAGTAACTTTGTTGCGACCGGCGAGGGGCGGCGGGCATCACATGGCGAGAGCGAGGTACAGTAATCGGAATGGCCAAAATCCTGATCCCCACGCCGCTGCGGCAGTACGCAGGCGGAGCTGATTCGGTCGACGTCGACGCCGAGAACGCGGGCGATGCGCTGAATCAGTTGGTCGAAAAACATCCTGATCTCAAGAAGCAGCTCTTCAACGACGAAGGGCGCATGCGGAGCTTCGTCAACGTCTACGTGTCGGACGAGGATATCCGCTATCTGGACCGAGAGAAGACGGCGGTCAAGCCGGACGATACGATTTCGATCGTGCCGTCGATCGCCGGCGGGAGTCGATTGCAATGACCGCGCAGGGCAGTCCGCTGCCGGAACTCTCGAACGAAGAGATCCTTCGCTTTAGCCGCCATTTGATCCTGCCGGAAGTCGGCATGGAAGGGCAGCGACGGCTTAAGGGCGCGAAGGTCGCGATGATCGGCACGGGCGGCCTCGGGGCGCCTCTGGGGCTCTATCTAGCGGCTGCCGGAATCGGCAAGATCGGCATCGTCGACTTCGATACTGTGGACGTGACGAATTTGCAGAGGCAGGTGATCCACGGAACGGCCGACGTCGGACGACCGAAGATTGATTCGGCGGCGGACCGGATGATGGACATCAATCCGTACTTGGCGATTGAGAAGTACGAGACGGCCCTCACCAGCCAGAACGCGCTGGAGATTCTGAAGGACTACGACGTCGTCGTGGACGGTACGGACAATTTTCCGACTCGGTACTTGGTGAACGACGCCTGCGTGATTCTGGGCAAGCCGAACGCGTACGGGTCGATTTTCCGGTTTGAGGGGCAGGCGACGGTCTTCCACCACGAAGACGGGCCCTGCTACCGCTGCTTGTATCCAGAGCCGCCGCCGCCGGGGCTGGTGCCGTCTTGCGCTGAAGGCGGGGTGCTGGGCATCTTGCCGGCGGTGATCGGTTCGATTCAGGCGACCGAAACGGTCAAGTTGATTCTTGGCAAGGGCGAAACGCTCAGCGGGCGGCTGATGCTCTATGACGCCCTGAACATGAAGTTCCGTGAGCTGAAGTTGCGGCGGAATCCGGAGTGCCCGGTCTGCGGCGACAATCCGACGGTGACGGAGCTGATCGACTACCAGCAATTCTGCGGAATCCCGCAGCAGGCTGAAGCTGAGGCGGCTGAGGCCGGGGAGTTCCCGGAGATTGCGCCGCTCGAGCTGAAGGCGAAGTTGGACGCGGGCGAAGACGTCTTCGTGCTCGACGTTCGAGAACCGCACGAGTACGACATCGCCAAGATCGAAGGGACTACTTTGATTCCGCTGGGGCAGCTGGCTCAGCGGGTGGACGAACTCGATTCGACGGCGGACATTGTGGTCCATTGCAAGAGCGGGGTCCGATCGGGCAAGGCGCAGAAGCTGCTGAGCGAGATGGGCTTCTCGCGGGTCACGAACCTAGCAGGCGGAATTCTGCGGTGGGCCGACGACGTGGATCCGTCGATCGCGAAGTACTAACGGCTAGGGGTCTGCTCTCCCGCTATAATACGCCTCTAACGAGGTGCACGGGAACACAGGCGGCAAACGAGCATCGGCTCCGCCGCAGAAACGGCGGGCCGATGCCGCGGACAGCCTAGTCTTCGGCTCTTGCGTCGTACGACTGCTGCGCTCGCTGGACGTGGTCGAGGTGGTCTTCCGCCCAACGCCGGAAACCATCGGCCGGACCGACAAGAGAGGCGCCAAGCTCGGTGAGGGAGTAGTCGACCCGAGGCGGCACGCCCGCGTAGAGGCGGCGACGAACCAAGCCGTCCCGCTCCAGGTTCCGAAGGGTTTTGGCGAGCATTTTTTGGGAGACGCCGTCGATGGAGCGTCGGAGTTCGCTGAATCGGCGCACCTCGGCGGTCGAGAGACGGCAGAGGATCAAGACGGCCCACTTGTCTGCGATGTGGGCAAGGACTTGTCGGGTTTGCAATCCCGAGTCGCCGGCGGGTCGGTTGCTTGAAACGGAAGGGAACGTGGTGGGTTGGTAGGTGCCTAGCATAGAGGACTTCTCCGGGGCGCGAAGATGATCCTGGGGCGCGTGGTCTTGACGTGCGGCGTCCGATTCCGCCGAGCAGACGGAGGACGGCACGGAAAACGACGAAGCCGGGGCGCCCGCATGGGAACCCCGGTCGACGTTGGATGAGCGGCTGAAGCCGCGGGAACTAAAGTTGGGCTTGGACATCCTGCTCCAACTGGAAGCGTAAGAGGGACTCGGCTCGGATCTCAGCGGCGTCGCCGCGGGTGGCGAGGACGGCTCCGGTCCCGGCTCCCGCGCCCACACCGGCGCCCTTCGCGGCGCCGCTGCCGCCGCCCGCGACGGCTCCGATCAGCGCACCGACTCCTGCGCCGACGCCGACTCTCTGTGCGTCCTTGCCGTAGGTCTTCTTGGCCTGCACAACGTACGCGCTGGTCGTCAGCGGTACGGCCGTGCCGTTCGCCAGCTGAAGCTCAGCTAGTTCGACGCCCATCCTGGCGCGTCCTTTGACGCGACCGCTGCGCTCGGCGAAGACGACGCGTCCAGTGACGCGTGAACCCGCGGGAGCGACGGTATGGCCTCGCACGACGAGGTCCTCGGCTAGAGCACCGGTGAAGGCTTCGCCGGCTTGGGTCGTGCGGGTCGAGATCGTGTGGGCGGTACGAACGGCGATCTCCTGTCCGGCCGGAACCACGAACGACTGCGTCTTCGGGGCCGAGTCGGCGAAGGGGAGGAGCGACCAACTGCGTTCTTGGGTCGCCGCGGCTTGTTCAGGGGCGTTCTCGGCGGTCGCTTGACCGCCGCATCCAATCCCGACCAGGGCGAAGACGCCGGTTAGAGCGGCGACGGCCAGTTTCTTGGTGAAGGGGTGCGAGGTAGGCATCATCTTGTTCCTCTGGGTTACCAGCGATGCAAGGACGGCGCCAAACAGCTCCGCTTGGAGTAAATCTATACTTTGAAGGGACTTACGCGCAGCACTGACAGAGGTTACAGGGGCGCAGACCGTGAGTAGAAACTACTCTGGACCGCGGCAAGCGGCAGAATGTGCGCTCGCTCGCGCTACAGGCCGATGTCGTCGCGAAGGAATCGGATGCTCCGCTCGAAGTCCACGCGCTGCTGCTCCTTGACGGCCTCGAGGTAGGCCGGGTTGTCGGGTGCGCCGTGGGGAATGATCATTCCGGTCATGAGCGGATGACCTTGGCGAGCGAGTCGATCAAATCGCGATATGTCCTCGCCCGAGAGGTTCGGGAACGCGCGCATGAACTCCGGATCGTGGTAGGCGAGGACGGCGGGCGGGCGACCGGTGATGATTTCCAGGATGACGGGCAAGTCGGGGCGCAGCGCGACGTAGCGTCGAACGACCTCGCCGATCCGGACTGAGCCGTCGCCCATGGCGGTCCATTGAAATGCGGCGCCGCGCGGATGCTTCCACAGAACGGAATCGCGGAAGTGAGAGCCGACGGCGACCGGGGCCAGGACCTCGACGGTTTCCATCGGGTCTTCGAGGACCTCCATGGGGTTGCCCGTGTCGATGATTGCGCCGCAGACGTCCGTACCGGCCTCCTCAACTAGGGTGCGCATCTCGGAGGCGCGCATGTCCTTGTGGTTCTCGGGAGCGATCTTGACGCCGGCTTCGAGAGCGTCGTCTTTGAGGCCTCGGATAAGGGAGATCATCGCTTCGATGTGCTTTTCGACCGGGCCGTCCTCTCGACGCAGGTGGCCGGAACCCATGACGCAGCGGATGGTCTTGGAGCCTAGAATTTTTGCGATGCGGATGGAGAGCCGGAGTTGATCCTCCGGGGGGCCGTAGCGCTCGAAGTTGCGCTGGGAGCGGGGGTTCGTCGGGCAGACGCCCCAGGTTCCCATCTCGACGGAGACGCCGAGGTTGTCGGCGTGTTCGCGGACTCGTTTGAGGTAGGACTCGTCTTGGACTTGTTCGTAGGAGCCGATGTGCGGCCACTCGGAGAACTGAACGACGCTGAGCTTCATGCGCGCGGCGTAGTCGAGCATCTCGAAGGCTTTCCAGCCGAACGATCGGAGCGTGTAGGAGTCGATGCCGAGTTCCGTGGGCGAGGTCCTCGCTCCGCCGAGAAGAGGCGCCGCTAGAGAGGCGGCGAGGAGTCGGCGGCGGGTGAGTCGCATCGGGCCTATTGTACGTTGACGAGACCGGCCAAAGAGAAACCCCTCCGACGGAGCAAATCCGCCGGAGGGGTCAGGGGTTGATCAGGGGAATTGATCAGGGTTGAAGGTTAGAACCGGTAGCGTAGACCCAGTTGGATCTGGCGCGGATTCGTGCTCTGGCTAGTGATCGTGCCGTAGGACCCACGAGTCACGAACTCGCCGGCAAGCCCGAAGTTGGTGTGGTTCGGGATGTTGAAGAATTCACCGCGGAACTCCAAGCGATGGCGCTCGTTGATCGGGAACTCTTTCCGCACCGCGACGTCGAAGGAGACGATGCCGTCAGCGTCCGTAATGTAGGCACCGGCATTCCCGAAGGTAAAGGCCTCCGGCAATTCGAACGCGCTGGTGTTGAACCACTCATCAGGAGTTCTCGGACCGCTGTTCGGATCGCCGACCAGGTTCGGGCGTTGCTGGGAACGTCCCGTGTTCGCGATATCGCGACCGTTGCGGATGTTGACCGGCGGACCGGTCTCCAAGCGGGTGATGCCTTCCACGGCCCATCCGCCTGCCACTAGGTCCATCGCTTTGCTCCAGTTGCCTCCGAACTGGCGACCGCGACCGAACGGAAGTTCGTACACGTAGGCAAAGTTGAAGACCTGACGCGTATCCCAGCTTGAGCGGCTGTAGTCATTGCGGCGGTTGAACGGATCCTGGACCTTGACCTCGGCGAGCGAGGACTGGCCGTCCAGAGCCTTCTGCCAGGTGTAGTTCATATTGAACTGCGAGCCGGCGGAGAAGCGCTTAATCAGCTTGACTTGCAGGGCGTTGTAGGAACCGTTGTATTGGTTCGAACCGCCGTCCAAATCGCCGAAGTCGGGCAGCAGACGACGCGGCTGGATCGGGCCAGGAGCCGGGGTGATTGCGTTGTTGAAAGGAGAGTAGCCGATCTGCTTGCGGCTGCCCGATCCGACATAGCCGACATCCAGGGTCATGTCATCGGTGACTTGACGCTGGATAAAGAAGTTCCACTGCATCGAGTAGGGCGACCGGTTGTCCGGCTGTTGCGGCCAACCGCCGATGGCGGCCGTGGAGCTGAACGCCGGTCCCGCATCGGTTATCGAGAAGTCAGGAACCGCGCCGCTGTTCGGGCTAAACACCTGTTGGACGGTGAAGGGCCAGAACTTGCGGAGGTCCTGCAACTCCTGAACGAAGGTGGAGTTGTAGAAGATACCGAACCCGGAACGGATCACGGTCCGGTCATTGAGTTTGTAGGCGAGACCGATGCGGGGGGCCCAGTCGTTCTTGTCGGAACCGATGAGTGCTCGTCCCCAACCCTGCTGGTTGGCGGGCAGGCCAGTCTCGAACGGAGCATCGGTGCCGACAATTCCGCCCGGAGGCGCAGGTTGCGGGTTTGTTGACGCCCACAGCAACTGACCGAAGACTTCCCCGGTCTGCTCATTGCGCTGGACCCACAGGTTTCCGAGACGATCGGTCGAGTCATACGGGCGGCTGCCGAACTGGTAGCTCAAGCCTAAGTTCAAGGTGAGCTTGCTGTTCACGCGCCAGTCATCTTGGAAGAAGCCCAGCGTGTAGTGGCCGATGCCGTCTGTGAGGGTATTGCCTTGGCCGCGACGGATTTCGCTCGGGAAGCCCAACAGCGCGTCCGCCATCTCGAAACCGGCGATCGTACCGTCGAAGGTGGCGTTGCCGTTCATCGGATTCGAGGTGTTGGTATAGAAGTTGCGGTAGTGGTACTGGCCGCCGACCTTCAGGCTGTGGCGGCCTTTGATCATGGAGAGACTGCCCGACCCCTGCCAGACGTTATCGCCGGTGACGGAGCCGCCACCACTGTTGATGCCATAGTCACCGAAGCTGATTCCGACTAGCGGGTCGCCGAATACGTCGACCTGGTACATCTGCATGCCGGTGCGCGAAAGGAAATCAGCACGCGTGACCTGGTCTTGCGTGGTGAGTCCGGGATTGTTCGGCTGGTTCGTTCCGAAGGTCAACTGTAGGACCGTCGAGGAGCCGAAGATGTGGTTCCAGGTGCCCCCGTAGTTGGTCACGTCGAACTCGCCAACGCGGTCGTAGAACGGATTCGAATTGGGGCTGATCAGATCGGCGTTTTGGTAGCTAAAGCGGAAGAAGAACGTATCGTTCTCATCCATGTTGTAGTCCCAGCGCCAGTGGAGCTGATCACGATCGTTGGCCTGACTGCGGTTCCCAGGCAAGTTCTGAACGAGACCGCCTTGGGTGGGCAAAGGATTGACCATCGACAAGGCCGTCGGGATCGCCGGGTTAATACGCGCGCTGGGGATGATGTTGTTCGCAAACGGATTCCCGTTGTCGAAGGGGTCCGTGATGGTTTCTTGTCCAATCAGTTCCGAGAAGTCGCCGTTTCGGAAAGCAGCCGGCGGCATGCTGGCTAGCTGAGTGCTGCCGCGGCGGCGGCGGAAGCTCTCCCACGAGACGAACCAGAACATCTTCTGCTTCCACATCGGGATCGGACCGCCGATCGCGGCGCCGAACTGGTTCAGACGGAAGGGGGTCTTACCAAGCCCGTTGCGGTTCGCGAAGAATTCGTTCGCGTCGAAGACGTCGTTGCGAAGGAACTCGTAGACGGTACCGTGCAGTTCCGAGGTTCCGGACTTCAACACCATGTTGACATTGGCGCCGGCGGAACGAGCGAAGTCGGATCCCGTGTTGGTCGCAACCTTGAACTCCTGGACGGCGTCCATTGGAGGCGAGATGCCCGGGGAGTTCATCATCTGCATGTTGGAATCGATACCGTCCAACGTGTAGTTGTTGTCCTGAGGCCGTCCGCCGTTCACGGAGTACAACTGAGTACCCGACTCTCCGGTCCCGCGCGATTGGCTGCGGCGTCGTGAGCTGGTCCCCGGCATGAGCAGGATCAGACGGGTATAGTTGCGCTGGTTGACCGGGAGGCGTTGCAGCTCTTGCTCGTTCACGACGCCGGCGACCGATGCTTCCTCGGTTTGCATGATGGGCGCGGCGCCGGTGACCTCAATGGTCTCGGTAACGGAACCCAGTTCGAGTTCGAAGTCGACTTCAAGCACGGATGCAACTTCGAGGACGACGCCGGAGCGAACTTGCGTCTTGAAGCCGTCGGTGGACACCTGGACCGTGTACGTGCCCGGGTTCAAAGGCGTCACGCGGTATTGACCGGCCTCGTTGGACTGGACCTCGCGGGCGATACCGGTCGCCTCATTCGTAACGGTCACGGCCGCGCCCGGGATGGCGGCGCCGGTCTGGTCGCCGACATCGCCGACGATCGTGGCGGCCGTCGTCTGGGCCGCGGCGAAACTGGGTAACAGCAGCAACAGGGCCGCCGTACCGAGAACGAGACTTGCTCGTCGAGTCGGTAGATTCATCACTGTGATTTGCGCTCCTTTCCTCAACACACCCGTTGATCGGCTCCCCCTTGTGAGCTGACCAACTTCCTGTTAACGCTAACATCGTTATGCGCTGACCGAGATTACAATCCTCGCGAAGGCGCTGTCAACCTCGAAGGGGCGAGTTTTTACGCGAATTCTGCGGAGAGCCTACTGGTCTCCGGCTCCTGCGAATGAGAAGGCCTTGCTCTGCTAGCATGAGCCGCTTGGGTGCTTGGAACTACCGACTGATCGTCTTTCTGGCGGCGGCGCTGACGGTCTTGGGGCCGCGAGAGTGCTTCGGACAAGGAGCTTCGACGCGGAACGCGGCGCCGGTCGCCGGGGCCAAGAGTTCGGGGAAACCGTTTGACGCGCACTTTTTGGATGTAGCGCCCCAGACTGGATTGACGGGGAAGTTGACCTACGGTGATCCGGACACGAAGTCCTACATCATGGAGGTCAACGGCGCGGGAGTCGCCCTGATCGACTTCGACGACGACAGGATCTTGGACGTGTTCATGGTGAACGGTTCGCAGTTCGACGAACCAGAGGCGGGCGCCGTCAGTCGGCTGTATCGGGGCTCCGCCGGCGGTCGATTTGAAGACGTTACAGACGAAGCGGGAGTCGGCCGTCAGGGCTGGGGAGCGGGGGTCTGTGCCGGGGACTACGACAACGACGGCGCGACCGATCTCTACGTCGCCTATTGGGGTTGGAATTCGCTCTACAAGAACCTCGGAGACGGGAAGTTCCGAGACATCGCGAAGGCCGCGGGCGCAGCGGGCGGCGAGCGGGAGTGGACCAGCGGCTGTACCTTCGTAGACTACGATCGCGACGGCGACTTAGATCTGCTGACGACGCAGTACCAACGTTTCGATCCGGCGAAGACGCCGAAGGCGGGATCGTCGTCCACTTGCCAATGGAAGGGTATGCCGGTGTTTTGCGGGCCGCGCGGGTTGCCCTACGGCGGAGCGACCTTGCTGCGCAACGACGGTGCGAAAGGGTTCGTCGACGTCACGGCCGAGGCGGGGATCACCGACGTGCTGGGCGGCTACTACGCCTTCACGGCGGCAGCGGCGGACTTTGACTCGGACGGTGCAACGGACGTGTACGTCGCCTGCGATTCGACTCCGAATCTGTTGTATCTGAATGACGGAAAGGGCGGCTTCACGGACTTCGCGACGGAGACGGGACTGGCCTTCAACGAGCACGGGCACGAGCAGGGCGGCATGGGCTTAGCGATCGGCGACTACGACCGCGACGGGCTGCTCGACATCGTTAAGACGAACTTCGCCGGAGACTACCCGAACGTCTATCACAACCTTGGCGACGGGATCTTTGAAGACGTGGTGGTCCGCGCGGGGTTGGCGTCGAATCCGCAGTTCGTTGGCTGGGGCGTCGGGTTGGTCGATCTAGACAACGACGGACTCCAAGACGTGTTTCAGGTCAACGGGCATGTCTATCCGGAGTTGGACGCCCCCAAGAGTCCGGTCCAAGAGAGCTACAGGCAGACGGCTGTGGTGTACCGCAACCTCGGCGGCGGCAAGTTCGAGGACGTTAGCGACTTGGCGGGACCGGCGATCCAGCAGAAGAGATCGAGTCGGGGTGCGGCGTTCGGCGACGTGGACAACGACGGGGACATCGACGTCGTCGTGCTGAACATGGGGGAAGCACCGTCGCTGTTTCGCAACGAGCTGGAGACCGACCGGCACTGGATTCGGGTAGAGCTTGAGGGACGCAAGTCGAACCGGGATGCGATCGGAACGGTCGTCCGGGTAAGGACAGGCAAGGTGACGCAGACCAGGGCGATCCTGAGTCAAGACAGCTACATCTCGCACAGCGACCTACGGGCGCACTTCGGCTTGGGAGAGGCAGCTCGCGTGGACGGCTTCGAGGTGATTTGGCCTAGCGGCGAGACGGAAGAGTTTCCCGGTTCCGCGGTTGATCGTGACGTCGTCCTGGTTGAAGGGTCGGGCGAGGTCCAATGATTCGAGCGGGGCTGGTTGCTTTCGCGCTGTGGTCTGGAGCGGCCTTCGGACAGACTGCGGCGGAGCTGTCCGATCGGGCGCAGCAGTTGGCCCAGAGTCGACAGCTTGAACAAGCGGAGTCGCTGTGGAAGCAGGCGCTTGAAAAGGAGCCGGAGTTTTTTCCGGCCGTGTTCAATCTTGGATTCTTGAACGTGAATCGGAATCGGTTCGCCGCAGCGGAATCCTATCTAGAGCGGGCCGTTCGGATGGCCCCAGATGAGTTCAACGCGCACTATTTGCTGGGCCTAGCGCGCTCCAAGCAACGGGAGCACGAGGGCGCCATTCGCGCATGGCGGAGCGCACTGGCGCTGAAGCCGAACCACGTGAAGCTGATGCAAGCGATGATCGTGGAGTACACGGCGGGACGGTACCACCATGAGGCGGCGGAACTGGCGACCCGGGCCGTTCGTCTCGATCCCGGCAGTCTCGACCTTCGGCTGATGCAGTTGACGGCCTACCGGAAGGCGGACGATCTGCCTGCAGCACTCCTGGCGGCGAAGTCGGCCGCCGAGCGTTTTCCGCTTTCTGCTAGAGCCGTGTTCGAGTACGGATGGAATCTGCTCAAGAGCGGTCGCTACGAAGAGGCGTTGCCCAAGATTCGTCAGGCAGCGGATCTCGACCCGCGGTACGAGGAGCCGCAGTTCTTCTGGGGCGACTGGCTGGTCAACCAGGGCCGATACGAGGAGGCGTTAGCGCCGCTCAGAAAGGCTATAGAGATTCGCCCGGACTATATTCCGGCTCGGGTCAGACTGGGGCGCGCGCTGCTGGGACTGAAGCGACTCGACGAGGCCGTGGTCGAGTTGAACAAGACGATCGAGCAAGAGCCGCGGCATCCGCAGCCTCATTTGCTTCTATCGCAGATCTATTTTCGGCGTAAGGATCGCAAGGCGGCAGCGGCGGCCAAGAAGCGATCGCTGCAGTTGCGGCGAGAGAATCCGGCGTTCTTGGAGGCCCAGCAGACGAGGCCGTTTCCGGAGTGAGGATTCGATGCGAATGACGATCGATTGGGTTCGCAAGCACTGCTTGGCGCTCCCACACGTCACCGAGGACGTGAAGTGGGAAACGAACTTGACGTTCTGCGTCGCCGAGAAGATGTTCGCCCTTTGCGGACTCGAAACCGGCGAGACGTGGCTGTCGTTCAAGTGTTCGCCGGAAGACTTCGCCGAGCTGACGGAGCGACCTGGTTGCCGTCCAGCTCCGTATCTCGCACGGGCCCAATGGGTGGCTCTCGAAGAGGATCACTCGCTGTCGCCGGGCGAGGTGTCCGAGTTGCTGCGGCGATCGTACGAGTTGATATTCGCGAAGCTTCCGAAGAAGATCCGTGCGGAACTCGGGGGCTAGAAACTCCAGTCGAGACCGATGATGGGCACGGTTTCCAACGTGTCTTGAAAGGACTGCTGGTTTAGGCGGCGGTCCCAGTTGAGGCCTCCGAAGTTGTTGCGCCCTGTGACGTTCTGAATACCGACAAAGATGATCAACGGCTTGTCGCGGACGATGAAGGTGCGGTCGACGCGAACGTCGAGCCGATAGAAATCCGGGGCCCGTTCCAGATTCACTCGGCTCAGGTCGAAGATGCCCCGACGCTGCTCGGTGGAGAGTTCCTGGTTGAAGGGCGTGAAGGGACGGCCGCGCAGGAAAGACGAGCGGACGCCGAACTCCCATTTGCGGTTGAGCCGGTAGCCGCCGACCAGGTTCAGGATGGCGGGGTAGTCGAAAGCGCCCGGGCGCCGGATCTCATCGAGTCCGGCATGGCGGGCGCGCGAGAAGGAGAGATTGGCTTGACCGAACCATTTGTTGGTGAACTTCTTCTCGATGAACAGTTCCACGCCCTCGGCTCGGCCTCGACCGGCGCTGGTCATGGGAAAGAGGATGTCGCGGACGTCGAAGGTATCCCCGATGTTGGCGAAGGAGAGCGACGGGAACTGGGTCGAGACCGGGTAGTCCTTGTAGTCCTTGCGATAGACCTCGGCCGTCATGCGCAAGGTCGAGCTCGGTGCATAGGAGAGGCCGGTCACGTAGTGGTCGGCGCGGCTTGGGACTAGTTGACGATTCTCCGGGAAAGCGGCGAAGAAGAGAAAGAACGGTTGCTGGTAGTAGCTGCCAAAGGCGGAGCGCCAGGACAGCTTGTCGGTGAGCCGGTAGCTCACTCCGGCGCGCGGGCTGAAACGAGTTTCGCCGAGCGCTTGGTAGTAATCGAAGCGACCGCCGAGCGTGACATTGAGGCGATCGGTGACGTCGAGCGAAGTCTGGAGGTATGCGCTCGACTGATAGGCGTAGAACTGCTCGCGGAGGTCGATCGGGTTGACGTCGGGAGTGACCGTAAACGGGCCGTCGTAACCGAGCGGCGACGCGACGTTGTAGTCGAGCCGGAATATCTTTTGGTTGAAACCGGTTTGGATTTTGCCGAGCGAATTGGAGTAGACGGTCAGATCGTACTTGATGGTGGTCTCGCCTTCCCGGGAGTCTTCTCGGAAGACGATCGGCCCAGCCGCGATGATGTCGTCGACGGGAATGTTCGGGGGCGGAATCCCGTCTCGGACGAGGTCCTTGACCTGGGACTCGACGCTCGCCTCTGAGTGAGTAATGCCGAGCAGGCCCACACCTTTGGATCCGAAGAGTCGCTGCCAGTTGAAGCCCGTTGCGCTCCGCCAGCCGTTGTAGTTGATGTCGAGTTCGCTGACGCCGTCGGTAAAGTCGCTGTCTTCGGTGAGGCCTAGGCGAATGTCATCGATACCGGTGATGTTGACGGCCCAGATGCGGTCTCGCGGCGAGAGATCGTAGACCGCCTTGGAGGTAAAGGACCAGAAGCGCGGGATCCCGCCGACACCGAGGTCGTCGGTGAAGGCGTCGAGGTAGGACCGGCGCGCCGAGACGATCCAGGACCCCTTCCCTTTCTTGATGGGGCCTTCGAGCACGGTTCCAGCGCCAGCGAAAGCGACGGTGGCGCGACCGCGAAACTGTTCTCGATCGCCTTCCCGCTGGGCGATTTGAAGCACGCTGGAGAGGCGGTTGACGAAGGGGGCGGGATAGGCGCCCGTCAAGAAGGTGGCGTCTTCAATGAGTTGAACGTCGACGAGGCTCGCGGTTCCGCCGGCCGAGGCGAAGTTAGCGAAGTTATTGATGTTCGGGATCTCGATGTTGTCGACGATGAAGAGGTTTTCGAGCGGACTGCCGCCGCGAACGATGATGTCGTTTCGAAAATCGGCCGAACCGCCGGCGACTCCAGGGAGGGTTTGGACGTAGCGCGAGATGTCCTGCAGGGCTCCGGCGGTCTTGAAGACCTCGTCGCGGGAGACGAGGACGCCGGAGGTTTTCACCTCCTCGGGGGCGATAAAGACGGAGGCGGTGACGGTGACTGTCTCGGTCGCAGTCTCGATCGTGGGTAACTGGACCTCCACCTGATCGGTGAGGCCGGCGCGCACCTCAACGGTTGCTCCGAGGTAGGCGTCACCGCCCGCAGGTGTGATCTGGAGCGAGTAGAATCCCGCCCGCAGGTCGCGGAATTGGAAGCGTCCGGCAAGATCCGTCTCGACGCATCGGCCAGCCTCCGTCAGGCAGACTTCCGCTTGCGCGAGAGGATTTCCGTCCTCATCTGCGGCGCTCCCCACTACGGAACCGACGCCCGCTGTATCCTGGGCGTACAGGGTGCAACAGCCGATCACTAGACTGATGACAAGCGGCCGAAAGATCATGCCTCCAATCTCTCAGAACTGGACAGCTCGGACCGATTTTGTTCAGGTTTTGTCAAAACAAGAATGCGAGCGGCCCAGTTGCCGAGTCCGCTTGGGACGGTGTCCGGTAAGCAAGGCTGGCGGGACTCGGTTGGATGCGTCTCAGCAGCGACCCAAGGCGCTCGTGGGCCGGCGGTAAGGCAATCGAAGGCGCCTGACGATTGCCCGCTAGGGCCTGAAACACCCCAAACGAGGCGAGGTGGAACCGCAGAGAGGTGGGCTGCGCATTGAAAAGCCATGCGAGACCCGATTGAGCAGATTGAGACGGAAACAAGGACCAATCCATGAGCCAGCGAGTTGAAGAGATCCAGACCCAACTGCGAGCGGCCGAAGTCGACGGCTGGCTGCTGTTTGATCATCACGGCCGCGATCCGATCGCCTACCGGGTGCTCGACTGGAAGCAGCCGGAGAGCGTGTCGCGGCGCTGGTACTACTGGGTGCCCGCCGCTGGAGAGCCGGTGGGGCTGGCGAGTCGAATCGAGCCCCGAGTCCTGAGCGAGCTTCCAGGCCGAGTGGAGTTGTATTCGAGCTGGACCGAGCAGCGGAATCAGTTGGAGAAGGTCTTGAAGGGGGCCGAGCGGGTGGCGATGCAGTATTCGCCGGACTGCATGATCCCCTACGTGTCGTTGGTAGACGGAGGAACGATCGATCTGGTTCGCGGCCTGGGGAAAGAGATTGTGAGTTCGTCCGCGCTTGTGCAGCATTTTGAGGCGCGTTGGACCGACGCTCAGTTCGAGATGCACCTGGAGGCGGGCCGCCGCGTCGACGGAATCTTGGACGAAGCGTTCGAGTTGATCGGAGCCCAGATCCGTTCGGCCGGTGAGATTTCCGAATATGAGGTCGCGAAGTTTATCCGGACCCGCTTCAAGGATCGGGGGCTCGCTCCCGCGACCGGGCCAACGGTTGCGGTCAACCGCAACTCCGGGGACCCCCATTACCACCCTGTGAGACAGCACTGCGCGTCGATTGCAGCGGGCGACTTTGTGCTGATCGACCTGTGGGGCAAGCTCACTGAGCCGGATGCGGTCTACTACGACATCACCTGGACCGGTCATTGCGGGGGAACGCCTCCGGATAAGATTCAGCAGGTGTTTGAGGCGGTGACCGGGGCGCGCGACCACGCTGTAGCCTTTATCGACGAGGCAGTCCGGGCCGGTCGCACGGTACGCGGCTTCGAAGCGGACGACGCGGCTCGGAGTTTCCTACAAGAAGCGGGCTGGGGCGACCAGTTTGTGCATCGCCTCGGACACTCGATCGGCCTTGAGATCCACGGGAACGGAGCCAATCTGGACAACTTCGAAACGCACGACGACCGACCGCTCGCGGCTCAGACCTGCTTTTCGGTCGAGCCTGGCGTGTACCTGCCGGAGTTCGGCGTGCGGTCTGAGATCAACTGTTGGGTCGACGCGGACGGCGCCCGAGCTACGGGTCGAGTCCAGCAAGAGATCGTGCGGATTCAGGTCTAGCCTGGGCTAGTTCGGCTTCCGAAAGATCAGCGCGTACTGATAGGGCAGTTGGTCGAACATTCGGACGAGTTCGAAGCCGGCGGCTTGGATCTCGGCTGCGAATCCATCACGGTCTTTGCGGATATGCCCGGCGAGCCGTTCGGGCGACATGCGCGGATGTGGACGGCTGCGATAGAAATCGACCACAACGAATCGACCTCCCGGCTTGACCGCAGCGAGGATGTGGGCAAGCGTCTCCTCGGGGTAATTGAAGTGGTGATAGGCGTCGAGCGCGAACGCGAGGTCTAGCGTGTCGGCAGGCAGATTCGGGTTGCGCTCGTCGCCTAGCACGGTCTCAACGTTGGACCAGCCTCGCTCGGCCTTTTTCTCCTCGACCTTGTCGAGAAAGTCCTGTTGGACGTCCTGCGCGTAGAGTTCGCCCCCCGGGCCGATGGCCCCCAAGAAGAACGGGATCATAAACCCGACTCCGGAACCGATGTCGGCTACGACGTCTCCTGGCCGAAGATTCAATTCGGCGACTAGGCGATCGGGTTTGTCACGTTCGACTCTTTCGGGATCGTCTAGGCTCTTGGCGAGGCCTTCTCGAAACTTTTCGTTCGCGTAGCGCTCGTTGGCTTCCGTCGCGACCTGGGCAGAAGCCGGTATCGCGGCCAGGAAGAACGCCAGGACCAGGCTGCGCACTAGAGCGTCACCGTGCGGAGGTAATCGATGCTCTTCTTCAGGCTGTCGAGCGGAGGTCCGGGCGTTTGATCTTGCTCGACGAAGAAGTGCCGAACCCCGGCGGGCTCGCTGGCGGCCAGCACGGCGGGAAAGTCGATGACTCCGGACCCTACTTCCTTGAAGGCTTCTTTGGGCGCGCCCTCCTTGAACTGAGTCGGCGCATCCGGGGCTTTGTCTTTGAGATGCATGAGGGGGACGCGCCCGGAGTACTTCTCGATCGCTTCAACCGGATCAAGGCCGGCCAGCGAGACCCAGAACACGTCGAGTTCGAGACCGACGAGAGCGGGGTCGGTCGACTCCAGAATCGCGTCGAGAGGAGTCGAGCCCTCCATGGGCTCAAACTCGAACGCGTGATTGTGGTAGGCGAAGCCTAGTCCAGCGGCTTTGGCGGTTTCGGCGGCGGCGTTGAGTTTGTCGCCGAGGGCCTTGTAGTGATCGAGGTCGGCACCTCGGTCGGCTTGGCCGAGATAGGGCATGACGAGGTAGCCGGCGCCGGACTCCGCGGCTAGGTCCACAACGGATTCCACGGTCGTGCGGGAAGGCTTGGTTCCGTCTCCCCAGGTTCCGGTGAGCACGGCAGGCACCATGTGCATGCTGACGGCTTTGAGGCCTGCGTCTTCGACCAGGGGCCGGAGGTCCTCGTAGCCGTTTTGGAGCACCTCCACTTCCTCATAACCGAGCGCCGCAAGGTCCTTCAGCGTCTGGGCCGGATTGTCTGGAAGTACGCTACGAAGCGTATAGAGCTGAGCTCCCAGAGGCCGGGAGAACGCGCTGAGCGCGGGTTCGGCGGGCTCCGATTCGGGCGATTCGGCGGTTCCACAGGCGATCATCGCGGCGCCTCCGGCTGCGGAGAGGAAGGCCCGTCGGTCAATTTGCATAGCCAACAATTTAGCAGAGAGAGTGCGCTATTCTGGCTGATCCTTCATGATCTACGGGGCCATTGCCGACGACTACACGGGAGCGTCGGACCTCGCGGGAATGCTCGCTGGGCGCGGCGTACGCACGATGCAGACGCTCGGTCTGCCTGATGAGAATACCCTGGCGGCGGCCGCGGACGGGTTTGATGCGGTGGTGATCGCGCTCAAGTCGCGATCGATCGAGCCCGCTGCCGCCATCGGCGCCTCGCTGGAAGCGCTAGAAGGGCTAAGAAAACTGGACGCCGAGCAGGTGCAGTTCAAATACTGTTCCACCTTCGATTCGACCGAGCGCGGAAACATCGGCCCCGTCACGGACGCGCTGCTGACGGCGACCGATGAGACGTTCACGGTGGCCGTTCCGGCGCTACCGATCAACGGGCGGACCCAGTACGGAGGCTGCTTGTTCGTCAACGGGCAACTGCTCTCGCAGTCGTCGATGCGCGATCACCCGCTGAATCCGATGCGGGAGCCGAACCTGGTCCGTCATCTACAGCAGCAGACGTCACGGAAAGTTGGATTGACGGACTGGACTGTAGTACGGTCGGGACCGAAAGCGATCGGCGAGCGTTTCCGCGAACTCGCGGACGAGGGGGTCTCGATTTCACTCGTAGACGTTCTGGACGAGGACGACCTGACGAGCGTGGCGGAAGCTTGTTCTCGCATGAGACTGGTTACTGGCGGCTCGGGACTGGGGATGCGACTTCCTGAGATCTGGAGAAGGCAGGACAGGCTTGGCGAAAAACGGGAAGAGACCTCACCGGCTAGACGAGACGGGGCGGCAGCGTTGATTCTCTCCGGCAGTTGCTCTGCCGCCACCCTCGCACAGGTGGCCGACGCCGAGCGACGGGGAATCCGGTCCGCCCAGGTGGATGCCCCCGCGCTCTTGCGGGGAGACGAAGAGATTGATCGACTGGAGGTGCAAGCCCGGCGATCGATTGCGAACAGCGGGGCGGCGCTGGTCTCCTCGTCGGCAGACGCCGAGGAGCGGGAGCGGATTCGGGAAACCGCCGGAGTGGACGCGGAGGAGATTCGGCTTGCCATTGAGCGATGCTTCGGCGAATTGGCTCGCCGCATCGTGGGAGAGGGCGATGTCCAGGAGCTGATCGTCGCTGGCGGGGAGACCTCGGGGGCGGCGGTGGAAGCGCTGGGGGTCAAGGCGATGGAAGTACTTGGCCCGATCGACCCGGGCGTCCCCGCGATGCGAACTGTCGGAGAGCCGTCTCTTCGTCTGGCGTTGAAATCGGGGAACTTCGGCGCCCCGGACTTCTTTACAAAAGCCTTGGGAGTATTGCGATCGACATGAGCGAGATTTTGGAGAGGCTTTGCGAGTTGGCCGACAGCCTATTCGCGCGCGGGTACGCGTTCGGCTCCACCGGCAACCTGAGCGTGCGAGAAGGCGATCAAGTTTGGGTCACGCCGACTGGACAGCCGTTACGCGGGCTGCGCCCCGACCAACTGGCGGCCATGGACCTGGAGGGCCGAGCACTGAACGACGCGCGACCGTCGAAGGAGTATCCGTTCCACTTGGGCGCGTATCGGAATCACGGCGACGGCTGTCAAGCGATAGTTCACCTGCACTCCACGTACACAGTTGCGCTCTCGTGTCTGGCGGAGATCGATCCGGAGCGACCGCTGCCGCGGATCACGCCGTACTACTTCATGCGGGTGGCGCCGATGGCCATCGTTCCCTACTATCGGCCGGGATCGGCCGAGCTCGGCGAGGCCGTGGGGGAGGCGGCGAGGGCGCACAAGACGTTGTTGCTTCGCAATCATGGATCGATCTGCCTTGGGGGCAGCTTGTCCGAGGCCGCGGATCGAGCGGAAGAGCTTGAGGAGACGGCGAAACTACACTTCATCCTGCGAGGCGAAACCTTGAGGGAGCTGACGCGGGACGAAGTCGCGGATATCCGGCGAGCCTTCCCGGGGAGGTGAAGCCTTGCCGGAACTCTACCTGACTCCTCCGCCCGGTCGTCTCTACGTGATGGGGATCTTGAACTTGACGCCCGACTCCTTCTCGGACGGAGGACGGTTCTCGGGAGTAGAGACTGCGCTTGAAGAAGCGCGGCGCCAGTTGGCGGCAGGCGCCGACATCTTGGATATCGGCGGCGAGAGTTCTCGTCCAGGGGCCGCCCCCGTCGGCGTGCAGGAAGAGATCGATCGCACGGCACCGGTGGTCGAACGTCTTGCGATCGAGACGGACAAGCCCATCTCGATCGACACGGTCAAGCCGGAAGCGGCGAGGGAATGCCTGCGGCTCGGGGCGCGCATCGTAAACGATATTTCTGGTCTCGCAAACGAGGCGATGCGGAGAGTTTGCGCCGAGTATGGAGCCTCCGTCGTCATCATGCACATGCGCGGGACGCCACGGACGATGCAAGACGATACGCGGTACGAGGACCTAGTGACAGAGGTCCGCGATCTTTTGCGGGAGCAGGTTGAGGCGGCAACGGCCGCGGGCGTGAAAGAGATCGCGATCGACCCTGGGATCGGATTTGGGAAGACGGCGGAACAGAACTTCGAACTGATCCGACGGCTAGGCGAATTGGGCACGGTCGAACGCCCCGTACTGGTGGGCCCGTCGAGGAAGTCGTTCCTGGGCAGCTTGCCGAGCCGGCTTGAGACGAACGAGCGGCTGGAGGGAACGATCGCCGCCTGTGTAGCCGCCGCGCTGAACGGCGCGAGGATTCTTCGAGTCCATGATCCCGGACCGGTCCGGCGAGCGATGGAGGCGACAGAAGCTATTCTGGGCGAACCGCCATGGACCGCATCTTGATTCCAGACGTACCGGTCGACTGCCGGATCGGAGTGGGCGAGGAAGAGCGCTCGACAGCTCAGAGGCTGACGATCAGTCTAGAACTCGAGACTGATCTTTCCGCCGCCGGGCGATCCGACGATTTGCAGGCTACGGTCGACTACGTCAGTGTGGCTGAGACGATCACCCATACCGCCCTCGCGCGCCCTCGTCGGCTGATCGAAGCCTTGGCGGAAGACATCGCAATGGAGGTGCTGGCGGCGCACGGAATCGACGGGGTTACCGTCCGAGTCGACAAGCCCTCCGCGCTTGAGGCTCAAGGCGCGCCCTACGCAGCGATTGAGATCAAGCGGAGAAGACGACGTTGAACGACGTCCTGCTGGGTCTCGGGTCGAATCTGGGGGACTCGCGAGGACTATTGCGAGAGGCGATTCGACGCCTGGGCGAGTACGGGCGGATACGAGCCGTCTCGCGTGTCTGGAAGAGCGAACCAGTAGGGTACGCCGATCAGGAGTGGTTCCTGAACCTGGCGGTTCGGTGGGAGACCGAGCTTCGCCCGACGGCCGCCCTCGCGGGTATTCGGGCCATCGAGTCCGAAATGGGGCGACAACGAGGGATCCCCAACGGCCCGCGTACGATCGACATCGATATCCTGCTCTGGAATCGAGCAGTGATCCGCTCAACTGAGCTGGAGATCCCGCACCCGCGGATGCACCAACGTCGCTTCGTTCTTGGGCCCGCAGCGGAGATCGCGGGAAATCTGAGCCATCCGCAACTGCAACGGACTGTACAGGAGCTACTGGACGAACTGGAAGACGCAGAGCTAGCAAGCCCGGACGGCGAACTATCTGGCGGCGAGTTCGGCAGCTAGGGCTCGAACGGCATCTACGGCCAGCACGGCCGCGTGCTTCGAAGTCGACGGGAGGCCGTCTACCGCCTGCTCTACGTCCTCCGAGTTAAGCCGGCTCAGCTTGCCGACGGACCGTCCGGAGAGGAGTCCGGTAAGGGCGGAGCCGACCGCAATGGAAGCGGTGCAACCGCGAGCCAGATAGCGTGCCTCGACTACTATTCCGTCGACGATGCGAACGGCTAGCTGAAGCTCGTCACCGCAGATCGGATTCTCGACCCGAACTCTGGCTGACGGAGCTTCCAGGTCGCCGGCGTTTCTAGGCGAATCGAAGTGATCTAGGAGCGTCTTTGAAAACACGGGGTCGTTCGAAACCGCTACTGCTTGGCGGGCTTAGGCTCCGCGTCGACCTTGGTGACCGCCACGCCGAGTCCCTGCAACTTCTCCACGAGCTTCTCGATCTCCGACGGGTCGCGATCGGCCATCGCGCTTCCACGCCAGCGCTCAAGCGCCAATTCCCAATGGCGCTGGGCTTCTTCTTTCTTACCCATCGCGAAATAGACGTCGCCGAGGTGCGTGTGCACGATCGGATCCTGGCCAAACTCCTCGAGCGAACGGACCAAGTAGCGCTCGGCGAGAGCGAGCTTGTTCTGGCGGTAGTAGACCCACCCGAGGCTGTCGAGATAGGCGCCGTTGTCAGGCTCGAGATCGAGCGCCCGCTGAATCATGTCGTGGGCTTCGTCGAGCTTCACGTCGCGGTCGGCGAGCATGTAGCCGAGGTAGTTGAGCGCGGAGGAGTTCTCGGGGTCCTTCCGAAGCAGGGCTCTAAACATAGCTTCGGACTCGTCGAACCGCTTGGCGCGTTCCAACACCGAGGCGTGAGCAAAGAGCACTCCGACCTTCTGGCCTTCGGTTTCGGCCAAAGCTTCGGCCTTCTCCACGGCGGCTACCGCCTTGTCGTAGTCTTTCCCTTTCTCGTGAACTTGAACGAGGGTGAGATAGATCTCCAGGTCGGACGGGTCGCCGGTAAGCATCGCCTCGAGAATTTCAGCTCCCTCTTCCGAGCGTCCGTTCTCGCTGAGCAGCGAAGCGCGCTGAAGCAACAACGAGCGGTCCTTCGGGTACTCGGCGACGGCCGCCTCGGAGGACTGCAGAGCCTCCTCATAGCGCTGAGCGGAGCGGAGCGTGTCGACGTTGAGCGCAAGGACCCGGGGCTTGGTTTGGGGATCGAGTTCAGCGATGCGAGCGAACGTCTCGCGAGCCTCATCGTGCTGCTGTTGCGTTCGCTGTAGCGACCCTAGGAGCTCCAGGAATACGATGCGTGCGCCGCGTTGCTGAGGCGAGTAGTCGAGCGTCTCTGTGTCTTCGAGGATCTGGTTCAGCCCCTCGATCGCCTCGTCGTAGCGTCGTTCAGCTTCGAGAAGGAGGACCGTGTTGTACTTGACTTCGAGAGAGGTCGGATCGAGTTCTTGGGCCTGCTTGAGGGCCTCCCAGGAATCGGCGAAACGACGACGTTGCCGAAGGATCTGCGAGACGCGTAGGCGATAGGAACTCTCGCGCGGCTCTGCTGCGATGAGAGACTCGTACTGCTCCAGCGCCTCGTCGAAGCGGCCGGACATGGTGAGGTTTTCTGCCAGAGATCGGCGAATCTCCAGCGTATTCACGCCTGCCGCGCGGGACTCCTCAAGCAGTTGCTCGTAAGCATCCGCGGCATCACCGTGGCGACCAGCAGCCTGATAGGCTTCGGCCAGCATTCCGAGACGTCGGCGGTCAGTTCCGTCGGACTTGGTGACTCGCTCCAAAGCCTCGACTCCCTTCTGAGGCTCGCCGGTTTGGAGATAGACGCCCGCCAACGCGGTCAGTGCGTCGGAGTTCTCCGGTTCGATTTCCAGCAGGGCTTCCAAGGCCTCGCGAGCTTTGTCCATGGAGCGCCCGACTTGATACAAGCGAGCGAGGTCGAGCAGTGTTTCCGTATCGGTCGGGTCGAGTGCCCTGGCTTTCTCCAAGTGGCCGACGGCGCTGTTCAGCATCCCCTGATTCGTGCCGGAACGACGATCGACTGCGTATCCCGTGTATACCTTGCCCAGCAGCTTGTAGGTCGAGGGATTGTCCGGGTCGCGCTCCAACATCGCGTTGGCTTCAGCGACCGCGTCGTCCAACTTATTGATGCTGGCGTAGAGCTTGATGAGTTCTTGGCGGAGATAGTCCGATTCGGGATCCGCCTCGATCGCTAACTTGTATTCGCTAACCGCGCGATCCACATACTCTTGCCGGACGAACTGGAGGGCGAGTTGCTGGTAGAGGTGCGCCAGCGAGAAGTGATAGTAGGCGTCGCCTCGCTCTGCGTTCGCCTCTGGCGAGGTCTGGGCGTTGAGAGTGGCCGGGCTTGCTAGAGACAGGACGAGGGCAAGCGATAGTAGAGTCGAAAGCTGCTTCACGTTGGGGAGGCTCCCTTTTCCGCGCTCCGGCTGCGATGGTCGAAACCGGCGTGTTTAGTATACCTTGGGGCTCGTTCCACACCGTCTGCTAGTACAGCGACGGTTCGCCCGGCGGACGCCGTTTCCAGCGACGGTGGATCCAGAGCCACTGGTCGGGATGCGCCCGAATGTTTGTCTCGATTGCTGCTTGGCATCGCTGCGTGTTCTCCAAGACGTCGGCGTCGCGATCCCCCGTGTCGCGCAAGGACAAAGGGGGATCAAATTGAAGGACGAACCGGCGCTGACTCGGGTTCCAAATAGCGAAGCCCGGTATGACGGCGGCGCCGGTGCGCATGGCAAGCTGCGCCACTCCTTTGGTTGCGGCGGCAGGAACCCCAAAGAAGTCGACAAAGAGGCCGTCGTCACCGGCGGCGTTTTGATCGGCGAGAATCCCGACCGGCTTGTTGGCTCGGAGCGCTTGGAGGATCTCCTTGGCCGACGCCTGCTTGGCGAGAGAACGGTTGCCGTGGAGGGTCCTTCGGTGTTGGATTAGGCGATCCAACAGCGGGTTATCCAAGGGGCGGACGAGTACGGTCATTGGATTTCCGAAGAGCGCGTGGGCGTTGGAACTCAGTTCCCAGCAGCCGAGATGTGCGGTCAGGAACAGGACCCCTCGCCGTTGCTCTAGGGCCCGCTGGTAGTGCTCGAATCCCTGGTAGTCGATCCAGTCGCCGACGTTGGCCGAGTCCATACGAGGAGAGCGCGCCAAGGCCCAGAGAACCCGGCCCAGATTGCGATAGCACCCGGCGATCGTGGCGCGTCTGCGCTCCGCAGACCAATCTGGGAACGCCAGGAGAAGGTTGCGATCCGCCACTGAGACCCAGCGGCGAGTCAGCGGCAGGATGGCCGTAGCGAGGCTTTCAGAGAGGCGCAAAGCGAGGCGCCCCGGAAGCCAAGCCAAGAGCTGAAAGACGGCCCAAGCGGGCAAGAACTCCGCCCAATTGCGCCAGGTGCTGCGTCGGGCCACGACCCCTCAAGGTATCGAAATCGAGGGGCTCTGCGAGCGTGACGAGGAGTGACGCCTAGCGGCCCGAGCCCTTGGCGACGGCGGCACTGCCGTTGGACATTGCCGGCGCTTCTCCTGAACCGCCTTTCTCCAGGTTGATGGAACCGCGAAAGATCGCGCCGTCCTCGACCGCGATACGACTGGTCGTCACTTCACCTTCCAGAGATCCCGTCTTCGCGATTGCGATACGGTCGGCGGCCTTGACCTTCCCTTCGAGGCGCCCCTGGACGGAGACGTTTTTCGCGATGACGTCGGCCTTGGCGTGTCCGTTCTGTCCGATGGTCACGCTGTTCTCGCCGAGTTCGATTTGACCGTGCACCTCTCCGTCCACGTGCAGGTCGGCGTGACCGGTGATCATCCCTTCGATGCGGATTGTCTTACCAATGTGGCCACCGGACTCGGGCCGGTCGGAACTGGACGAATGCGACGTCGCCATGGCGATACTCTCCCTCAGAAACCGTCAGAATCAGAACTCAGTCGAGGAGCAATCCTGCTACCAAACGCGCGAACACGTGCCTGCGGGCCGACTCGGATCGGCGTGAGTCGCCATTCTTACACGTGTGCGCAATCTTTGCTTAGCCGCCGGCCAGCTTGGCCGTCAGAAGCCAGACGAGCGAACCGCTCGGTCGCGGCGACGCCGGGTTGATTTCGAGGCATGCCATCGCCCCTTTCTTCATCGCGACTGCGCCGGGGCTGTTCAACAGCGCGCTGACGAGTTCCGAGAGGTGTGGATTGTGCCCGACAAGAAGAACGCTAGAAAACTCTCGGAGCGCCCTGATTTCTTCCCATGTCGCCAACACGTCGCTGAAGGGGAGGAGGAAACCCTCGGCCTCAGGCTCCTCAGAAACCCCGAACGCTTGCGCCGCCAACTCAGCCGTTTGTTCCGCGCGGACGTACGGCGAGCATAGGATGAGATCGGGCTTCACGCCGGCTCGCTTCGCCGCGGACAGGAGGAGTTGTAGCTTGAGACGGCCCTCGTCGGTCAGTTCTCGCTCCGAGTCGCCGAGCGGACTTGAGTCTTCCGCTATGCCGTGGCGCTGAATGTAGAGGAGCACGTCGGCGCCAGGGTAGCACGACCTCGCGGGCGGACGATGACGATCCGACTGCAGGTTACAATCGCGGGAACGATGTCCGAGCGGCGTCTCGAAAAGCAGACTGAGGTCGTTGCGCACTCAGGACCGCGGGGGTTGTTCTGGGTCGTCATTGCGGTGACCACACTTACCTTTCTGCCCGCACTAGCCAACGATTTCGTCAACTGGGACGACGACGTCAACTTCCTTGAAAACCCGGACTACCGAGGGCTAGGAGTCAAGCAAGTCGCCTGGGGCGCTTCGACCTTCCTGCTGGGGCACTACCATCCGCTGACGTGGTTCACGTTAAGCCTGGACTATGCGATCTGGGGGCTCGACCCTTTCGGATACCACCTGACGAACCTACTGCTTCACGGGCTTGCTGCCGGGCTCGTATTTCTGCTGTTCAAAGAATGGCTGGGCCTGGCCTTGCAGCGGGCGACGGCAGCGACGGTATGGGCGGCGGCTTTCGGGGCGCTATTGTTCGCGGTCCACCCGCTGCGCGTGGAATCGGTCGCGTGGGCGAGCGAGCGCCGGGACGTGCTTTCCGGCGTCTTCGTCGTGGCCACGCTGCTGTTATATACGCGTAGGAGGACGGGTTGGGCGCTGGTTGCTTTCTGTGCGGCACTGATGTCGAAGGTCATCGCAGTCACGCTGCCCATTGTCCTGCTCCTGATTGACTGGTACCCGCTGCGGCGACGAGTCTCCGCGCGACTATTTCTGGAGAAGTGGCCGTTTGTCCTGGCGTCGACGGCGGCCGCCTGGGTTGCTCTGGGGCGCTACGAATCCGGGGTGCTAGGCTCGGTAGCGGACCTGGGACTGTACCCGGGCCTACGGGTTGCGTTCTCGCTGTTCGGCCCGGCCTTCTATGTCTTCAAGACATTCGCTCCCTGGAATCTGGCGCCGCAGTATGTTTGGGCTACCGCTCCTTCGGCGTTTGATCCTCTACTAATGGTCGGCGGCAGCTTCGTGCTCGTCCTGTCGGCAGCTGCATGGGGATGGCGAAGGAGGTTTCCGGGCTTCTTTACAGCCTGGGCCGCCATGATCGTGACGCTGCTGCCGGTGCTCTCGATTGTTAGGCTCGATCGGCAACAGTTCGTGGCGGATCACCACAGCTACATGGCGATGCTAGGCGTGGCCGCCATCTTGGCTGGAGGTTGGATCGGTCTATACGACCGCGGCCGACGCGCAGCGAGCGTCGGCGCGGCGGTCGTAGTTCTCGTATTGGCAGGCCTAACCGTGCGTCAGATCGGATTCTGGCGCGATTCAGAGACGCTCTGGTCACATGCGCTCGAGGTCAGCCCACTGTCGGTGACGGCACACAACAATCTCGGAAGAGCCGTGGCCGCCAGAGGAGACTCGGCGGGGGCCGTCGCGCATTTTCGGCGGGCCACGGAGTTGGAGCCTCGGTTCGCTCAGGCTCACTACAACCTTGGCAGCGTCCTGATGGGGAACGGAGAGTTGGAGTCGGCGCTGCGTTCCCTGTTGAAAGCCGTCGAGATTCAACCCGCGAGCGCCCAGATCCGGAGCGACCTTGGAAACTGTTATCTGCGGCTGCGACGAACGAGCGAGGCGCTTCGTGAGTATGAAGCGGCCCTGGAGTTGGATCCGGCCTTCTCCGACGCGCGATTCAACTACGCGCTCGCGTTGGAACTGTCCGGTCGGCAGGAGGCGGCGCTCGTGAACTACGAGCTTGTTACGAGGTCACAGCCGTCGAATCGAGACGCTTGGCTCGCTGTGGAGCGCCTGAAGGCGAGAGGCGCAGACAAGGACTGAGAACCTTTTCAGAGGAGTCGGGCGATCCAGATCTTGGAATTTTTCCGAAAATGGAAGCCTCCTCTAGGCTCAAGTCACTGATTTCACGGTGGCGTTTGTTTGGCACAGCGCTTGCATTCGGATGCCGTGGCAAGTCTTAACGTCTCTCTCCATCATTGGATGGAAGTCTAGTCGATATCGGCTAGTCCTCGATCCGAGATGCGGGGTGTTGAGTCCTGTCAGGGGTTCATTGGGTGCGCCCCGGCGTGTCGGCTTCGTGGGGTTGCCGGCGCGTCGGGGCGTTTTGAATTTTCCGCACCCCTTTACCGGAGCGACTTGGGCAGCGTACGATCAACAGGCTGAGTTTGTGAATCTTGCCGCGGGCCGCCCAGCGCCGCAAGAGCCAGGACCCCGCCGCGGTCTTGGCCCAGATCGAGAGTTTTCTTGAATCATGCCGAGAGCCGGTCGTCGCCGAATCGGGCGAACGGCCGCTGGCGCTGGAACCCAATCAGTATGCGCTAACCGGATCCGCGAGTGGTTGTCTGTTGGAGGTCTGGGGCGCTGAGGGATCGCTCGTGCGGCGGATCTCGCGGATCACGACCGAGCGCTCGGATCGCTTAGAGGTTCAAGCTCGCCAGTTCGGGGGAGCCACGTTGACTCTGGTCTTCTATGACCGCGCCAGGTCAACCACAGCGGCGAAGCTAGCCGCGGAGCGCCGCGCCTTTTCGGGAACTTTTCGCCGGCTATTGCAACGCAACTTCCCCGACGCGACCACATCGACGATGACTGCGGCGGCCGACTTGCCACGTTCGCTCTCGCCCCTCTACACGCGGGGCACGATGACCGAGCACGGAAGGACCTGGGCCGTGATCGCGGCATCGGAGGACGTGTCGGCGGACGGGCTGCTGACGTTTGGCCTCATCTGGCTCTCGGTCGTACGGGACCAAGAGAGCCGACGCGTAGCGGCCGGCCTGCGAATGTTCGTACCGCGCGGTCGGGAGTCAAGGATTGCAGCACGTCTGCCGTGGTTGACGCGGGAACTCCGGTTCGAGCTGTGGAGCTACGATTCCCGCGGGGAAATGTACCCAGTAGAGCCTGAGACGGCAGGCAACATGCGAACCGCGCCCGCCCGCTGCTACGCCCCGCCGCGGCCTACGGGGAAGACAGCCGAGCGTCTGAAAGAGTTGCTCTCGCGCACCTACGTCGAGGCCACGCCTCTCCCCGAGGGGATGCTCTCGTTGCGGGTGAGCGGAATCGAGTTCGCCCAAGCGGCCGGGACGGTGATGACCTTCGGACTAGAGAGCCGCACGACTGTCGATGAGATCAACTTCCAGGAGGTTCTGCGCCTGGCCGAAGAACTCGCCCGTTTCCGTCGGGCCGATCCCGCGGACCGCCTGAACCCGCTCTACACCCGATATCCGGAGCGGTGGCTGGAGTCCCAGTTTCGCCAAAATCCGCAAGCGGTCGACGTTACGCTCGAGCGCTATCCGATCTACTCGCACGTGTCGACGCTCGCGGGCCTCGATCGAGGCATTCTGGACCTGTTGGCCGTCGACCTTGACCGCAGGTTAGCGGTGGTGGAACTCAAGACTTCGGAGGACATCCACCTTCCGTTGCAAGGTCTGGACTATTGGCTGCGAGTGCGATTGATGCTGGAAAGGGGCGAACTGGCTGAAGCAGGCTATTTTCCAGGACAGTATCTATCCCCTGAAGCTCCGCGACTGCTTCTGGTGAGTCCGGCGCTCGACTTTCACCCCATGACGGAGACCGTGCTTTCGTTCATCTCTGAAGAAGTACCCGTCGAGCGTATCGGCGTCGGGGCGGACTGGCGGCGGGTTCTCGAGATGCGGTTTCGGCTTCACGGGGCGGAGCGACCATAGGCTCGCGAGGAGGCGCAAAGCGCTACTATGAGGTTTCGGGAGAGCATTCTCCCGGCACGAGCACCATCATGTTTCTAACCGACGACTTTCGTCTCAAGGTCGGCCTAGCCGAGCAACTGAAGGGCGGCGTCATTATGGACGTCACGACCGCTGCGGAAGCGGTCATCGCGGAGAAGGCCGGGGCCGTCTCGGTCATGGCGCTGGAGCGAGTGCCTTCGGATATCCGCAAGGAAGGCGGGGTCGCTCGGATGTCGTCGATCTCCGTTCTGCGAGAGATCATGAGCAGCGTTTCCATCCCTGTGATGGCGAAAGTTCGGATCGGCCACTTCACCGAGGCGCGCGTGCTGGAGGCGCTGGAAGTCGACTTCATCGACGAGAGTGAGGTGCTGACTCCGGCGGACGAGGAAAACCACGTCGACAAGCACGCGTTCAAGGTTCCGTTCGTTTGCGGCGCGCGCAACCTGGGTGAGGCTCTTCGTCGCGTAGCCGAAGGCGCTGCGATGATCCGAACCAAAGGGGAAGCGGGTTCGGGGAACATCGTCGAAGCCGTGCGCCACATGCGCACCATCCAGAAGGAACTGAAGCAGCTAACAGTCATGGAACGAGACGAGTTGGCGACGGCGGCGAAGGAGCATCGAGCTCCCTTGGAGCTGGTGGAGGAGTGCTCTAAGACTGGCAAGCTACCGGTCCCGAACTTCTCCGCCGGAGGTATCGCCACGCCGGCCGACGCAGCGCTTGTCATGCAACTCGGCGCGGAAACTGTGTTCGTCGGATCGGGCATCTTCAAGAGTTCCGACCCAGAAAATCGAGCGCGGGCGATCGTCAAGGCTGCTACGCACTTCAACAACCCGGACAAGCTGCTTGAGGCGCACGCAGACCTCGGCGAAGCCATGGAAGGGCTCGACATCCGTCGGATGGAAGAAGCGGACAAGATGCAGACGCGAGGCTGGTAGCCGCCCTAGCGATGAATGTCGGCGTTCTCGCTCTCCAGGGCGACTTTGAGGCTCATCAGCGAAAGCTGGCGGAGTTGGGCACGGTCTCCGTTCAGGTTCGATCCCGCGGCGAACTCGCAGGGCTCGACGGATTGGTGCTCCCTGGAGGCGAGTCCACGGCAATGTTACGGCTGCTCGAATCCGGCGGTCTAGAAGCGCCGCTGCTGGAGTTCGTTGAAGACAAACCCGTGATGGCCACCTGTGCCGGGGTAATCTTACTCGCAAAGGACGTACGCTCGCCTCGCCAGAGATCGTTCGGAGTTCTGGACATCGTCGTGGAGAGGAACGCCTACGGGCGTCAGGTGGCCAGTTCCATTCGCCGCCTTCGGCCGGAGCCCGAGTTCGAAGCGAGGACTTCGGCAGGCGAATTGGAGAGCGTGTTCATTCGCGCTCCGAAGATCCGAGAGACCGGTCCTTCAGTCGACGCGCTCATCCGGGACGGAGAGACGCCGGTGCTGGTGGAGCAGGGACACATCCTGGCGGCGACGTTTCATCCCGAACTGACGTCCGATCTACGCCTCCATCAACTCTTTCTGGATAAGATCGAAGCGAATCCGTGATGTCGACTCCCCGGCGGTTTCGCGTGCTCTTCGTTTGTATCGGCAACTCTTGCCGCTCGCCCATGGCGGAGGCGATGGCGAACCATAAACACGAGGACGTCCTGGAGGGTTACAGCGCGGGCGTAGCGCCGGCGCCCATCATCCAGCCCTTGACGTACCAGTGCCTAGCTGAAGTCGGCGTTCCGGTCTCGCCCGACAAGCGGCCGGAGAGGCTTGACCAGTCCGACTGGCGATCCATGGACGTGATCGTAAACATTTCCGGCGAGGGGATCGTACAGACGGTGGAAGGGTTCGAAGGCGCGACGCTCTTGTGGGACGTGATCGACCCGATCGGACTACCCATGCCAGCCTACCGCGAGGCTCGGGATCGGCTCGACAGACTGGTCGCGCGACTTGCGGACCATCTTCGGCGGGCGGAGGGATAGACGCCGCTCGGGCCGGCTGTAGACGGTCCCGCCCGCGTTACACTAGTCGGTTCATCCCGAGAAGGAATCACTCCGTGTCCAATCCGCTAAAGCACAACTCCGCCACTATCACCGACGGTCGCGATCGGGCGCCCGCACGCTCGTACTACAAGGCGATCGGCTTCACCGACGAGGACCTCGCGAAGCCCATCGTCGGGATCGCGAACACCTGGATCGAGTGCATGCCGTGCAACTACCACTTGCGCGATTTGGCCGAACGGGTCAAGCAGGGAGTGCGCGACGCCGGCGGCACTCCGATGGAGTTCAACACGATCGCGATCTCGGACGGGATCACGATGGGAACCGAGGGCATGAAGGCCTCGTTGGTGAGTCGGGAACTGATTGCCGATTCCATCGAGCTGACGACCCGCGGTTATATGTTCGACGCGGTTGTGGCGATCGTTTCTTGCGACAAGACAATCCCGGCGGGCGCCATGGCGCTGGCACGGTTGAACCTACCCTCCGTCCTGCTTTACGGCGGTTCAATCATGCCGGGCAAGTTCAAGGGCGTCGACGTGACGGTCCAGGACGTTTTTGAGGCGGTGGGCAAGAACGCATCCGGACAGATGAGCGACGCGGATCTGTTGGAGCTTGAGAATCACGCTTGCCCCGGCGCGGGCGCCTGCGGCGCGCAGTTCACGGCGAACACGATGGCCACCGTGATGGAAATCATGGGGATCTCCCCCGCCGGTTCCGCCTCGATCCCGGCGGTTGCGCCCGGGAAGGGAGACGTGAGCTACGACGCGGGACGGATCGTCATGGACGTCTTGAAGGCGGACATCCGACCGAGTCAAGTATTCACACGGAAAGCGTTCGAAAACGCGATCGCCAGCGTGGCGGCGACCGGCGGCTCGACGAACGCCGTTCTCCACCTGATGGCTTTGGCCAAGGATGCGGGCGTAGAACTTGAGTTGGAGGATTTCAATCGGGTCTCCGACCGAACACCGCTGCTTGTGGATTTGAAGCCGGGCGGTCAGTACGTCGCGAAAGACGTTTGGGAAGCGGGCGGAATTCAGCTCATCACGAAGCGGCTGATCGAAGGCGGCTACGTGGACGGCTCCTGTGCGACGGTTACTGGACAGACTCTGGCCGAGTCCGTTGCGGAAGCCAAAGAGACTCCCGGCCAAGACGTGATTCATCCGCTCGACAAGCCGCTCAAGGAAACGGGCGGTTTGGTGATCCTGCATGGGAACTTGGCGCCGGACGGAGCGGTCGTCAAGGTTGCGGGCGGCAAGCATCTCGTGCATCGCGGGCCCGCGCGGGTCTTCGAAAACGAGGAGTCGGCGATGCAGGCGGTCACGTCCGGCGAGATTCGCAAGGGAGACGTACTGGTGATCCGGTACGAAGGCCCGGCGGGCGGTCCCGGCATGCGCGAGATGCTCGGAGTCACCGCGGCCGTCGTGGGCGCCGGACTGGGACAAGACGTCGCCCTGTTGACCGACGGAAGGTTCTCTGGCGCCACTCGCGGCCTGATGTGCGGCCACGTCGCACCGGAGGCCTACCAGGGCGGTCCGATCGCAGCGGTGGAAGAGGGCGACACGATCCTGGTCGATTGCAACGCAAAGAAGCTGGAGATCGAACTCGACGACGCGACGATCGCGGCGCGGTTGGATCGAGTTCAGCGACCGGAGCCGCGATACAAGACTGGCGTCTTTGCCAAGTATGCTGCGTTAGTTTCCTCGGCAAAGTACGGTGCGGTGACCGACCCCCAACAGTAAAGAGTCAGGATGCGACTTTGGTGTCGCTCCAGTAATTTCGGCTAGGCGCGAACAGTATCGACGCGGCGCAGAAGGACGCCGCCATGAGCACGACGAAGACCCGCGCGGCGGACGTCAATTTCTTGATCGGGAAGCCTTCCGGCAGGAGACGATCGATCGCCGCGACGAAATAGAACGCCGCCTGTCCGCCCAGGGAGATCCAGTTCCAGGGACCAGGCAGGAAGAAGCCGCAGACGGCCATGGCGATCAGCGCGAAGGGCATCAAGAGACGACCCACTTTGTGCGACACGAAATGGAGCCACATGCGGTTGGCCGGACCCAGCAGTTGCGGATATGCAGCGAGAATCTGGTAGTTGCCCGCCAGGGTTCGTACTTTCCGTCGAAACTCGGCGTCCAGGTCGGTTGGATAGTCGTAGGCTTTGGCCTTAGGCTCCAGTACGATCCTCTTGCCGCGACAGAAGGCGGCGAGAGGCTGGTGCATGTCGTCCAGGAGCGCTCCTGACGGGAGTTGCACGAGGTACTCCTTCTTCATCGCGTAGATACAACCCGTCGCGCCGTGAATCGAGTCGATCCGGCTGAGATTCTTGCGAATCCACTTTTCATAGCGCCAGTAGAGGCCGACGTTCGCGGCCTCGAGCGTTTCAGCGTCGCGGATGATCAATTCGCCGCTCACGGCCGCGATGTCGGGATCGGCAAGGCAGGCGGTGAGGGCGCGCAAGGCACCGCGAGACAGCTCTTGACGAACGTCGGTGAAGAAGACGACCTCGCCGTCGGCAGCCTTCATCCCGGCGTTGAGAGCGTCACACTTGCCTCGACGAGGGAGTTCGATTAGACGGACTCCTCTCTCCGAATACTCTTGAGCGATCGCGTTGGTCGAATCGGAGGAGCCGTCGGAGAGGACGAATACCTGTAGCTTGTCGGACGGGTAGTCTAGATTAAGAATCGAGTCTAGTTTGGCCCGCAGATACTGCTCGCCGTTGCGAACGGCGAGCAAGACCGAGACTCGAGGCGTCCAATCGGACTTTCGGATCGAGCGCCGGGAAAGGCTAGCCCGTAGATGCAGGGCTAAGGGATATCCGATCAGTACCCATAGAACCAGGCCGGCGCTCAGGCTGAAGATGAGGATCGCCACGCTGGTCGTTCTGGGGCGGCAGGCTTAACCTCACGACTGACCGCCTCCTGTTCTTATCGTAGCGCCCAAGTCGCTGTGGCAGGCGGAGGAGTTGAAGCAGAGCTGTGGCATAATGTCGCGACCATGCAGCCCACCCGCGTCCGCTACAGCGTCCTCGGGATGCTGTTGGCCCTGTCGATCATTACCTACTTGGACAGGGTCTGCATCAACTCGGCAGCGCCTGCAATGCGCGAAGACCTGGGACTGTCGACGACGGAGATGGGAGTCGTTTTCTCCGTGTTTGCCATTGCTTATGGCGTGTTCGAGATTCCAGGCGGATGGATGGGCGACCGCTTCGGTCCCCGGAAGATCCTGACGCGAATCGTGGTTTGGTGGTCGGTTTTCACCGCGCTGACGGGAATGGCAAGGAGTTATCTGCAACTCCTGGTGATCCGGTTCATGTTCGGCGCCGGAGAGGCGGGGGCCTATCCGAACACGTCCTGCGCCATCTCAAGATGGTTCCCCAAGTCTGACCGGGCGCAGGCCCACGGTTGGGTCTGGATGGCCAGTCGGCTGGGCGGAGCCCTCTCCCCCATACTAGTGGGACCGCTGCTCGAGCGTTTCCACTGGTCGGCGGTTTTCTACATCTTCTCCGCGTTCGGAATCGTGTGGGCCGGGATCTGGTTCGTTTGGTTCCGCGACTACCCTCGCGACATGGCGGCGGTGAATGAAGCCGAGGTCGAATTGATCGGCTCGGCCGGGCCAGGGCATGAAGGTCTGTCTGTCAAGCAGATCGCGGGCAACCAGAATCTGTGGTGGATCATGCTGATGTACCACTGCTTTTGCTACGGCTCGTTCTGGTTCTTGGTGTGGACGGCCAGCTACCTCGCCGAGGCGAAGGGCATGAGCGCCGAGATCTTGGCTGCTTTCACTGCTCTCCCATTCTTGCTGGGAGCAACGGCTAACTTCGCCGGGGGCTACGCAAGCGATGCGCTGGTCGGTCGTATTGGGCTGAAGTGGGGCCGCAGGCTCGTTGGAGCGGTTGGCGTGGGCCTGGCCGGGCTCCTGATGCTGGTTTCCCTGCGTATTGAGAACCCCTATTGGGCGGCTTCGGTACTGGCGGCAGCGTTCGCAGCTTCCGACTTCACACTTCCGAACTGTTGGGCGGTTTGTTTGGATATCGGCAAGGAGAACGCAGGGGCGGTAACCGGAGCCATGAACAGCGCCGGCCAGGCGGGATCGGCTATCGTGGCGGCCGTGTACGGTGGCCTTGTCCAGACCTACGGCTGGGACGGACCGCTGGTCTGGATCGCCGGAATGTCTCTGATTTCAAGTGTTTTATGGCTGAAGATCGACCCCACACAGCCGATCGGCGGGCAGGGCGAGAAGGAACTGGGTATTGGAATGGAGGAGCTGGCCTAGCGGCGGGCCGGGCCCGAGCGATTGGCGGTGAGAGATCGCGGGCTTCTTTGGGTGTTTTTTAAGGGAAATGCTGGGGAGCTTCGTCAGGGGCGCCCCCGATACCATCCGAGTGACGGAACCCCCAGATAGGCCCCCACTCGCCGTCAACTAGCGACATCGGGGGCCGATAAGTCGGAATAGCGCATGCCTAAAGGTCCTTCGACAGCGCCACAGGCCGGAGCAGACGGCTTCCAGTTCGAGCAAGAGCTGGATGAGCAGCTGCGAGCCCTGGAGCAAGCGTTGCAAGCCGATCCAGGCTCTGCGCCAATGCAGCGGGCGGTTGAGATCGCTCGTGAGCAGAGGGTTCTTGTCCGTTCGCTGGTCGACCAAGCAGTTCGGTACGAGGATGAAGGCCGGCTAGACGAAGCCCTACAGCGCTGGAAGACGCTGCTGACGGTCCATCCGGAGCATGATGAAGTCGAGGCGCAAGTGGGACGCCTAAGCTCGCGGCTGGAGTCGCAGCCCGAACCGGCTGCCGGGGCGGCGAGAGCCGGGGCAAATGATGTTGTCCGCAAGCTGACCGACTCGGTGGCCTCGTTGGAACTTGGCAACCGCAGCCGCCAAATCCTCGAAGAGTTCAAGAAGCGCAACCTTAAGGAGTCCGTAGAAGAGGTAGGAGCAGCGCTTGGCTGGATGCAGGCCCAGGTCGAGCGAAAGTCCGACCAACCGACGAGCGCGACCGGCGACCCGCCAGCACCACGCGACAAGCCGGAGGGAAAACCGGTCTGGGTTTTCTTGGCTGGGGGGATCGCGGCGGCAGCTCTTCTGGCTATGTTCGTGGGTCAGGGCGGCGGCGATCGGACGCCGGGCCCGGCTCCGCTGATCCGAGACGTCACGGTCCAGGCAGCCCCGGGCGAGACGCAGATTTTTGTTGATGGAGAGCCTTGCGGCGTTGGGACTTGCAATCTCCAGTTGGAAGCCGGGCTGCACGAAATCTCGGGCAGGCTGCCGGGATACGGAGCGGCGAGGCAGCCGGTCGCGATCGATCCGGCTGATGAGGAGCAGACTTATGCCGTTCGCCTGGCACTTGAGCCGCTGGCCCCGGCTCTGGATCTGTCGGTCGATCTGGAGTCCGCTCAGGTATCCATCGACGGGGAGGCAGCGGGGCGGATAGAGGACGGAGCCCTGCGACTTGAGATTCTCCCGTTCGGAGAGCACGAAGTCCGACTAGCCAGCGGCCGGTTGGGTATGCGATTCGTGTATCGCTCGGAGCCGGGAAAGCCTATCGAGCTGACGGAGCCGCTAGAAGCGACCGAAATGAAAGCGGCGCTTGCGGCAGCACTTGGAGATCAAGTTCGACTCTACTCTGCCGCGGAGGACGCGACGGTCCGGGTCAACGGAGGGCCTCCGAAAGAGGCGCCGCGGACGGGACTCGTTCTCGCCGGACTAAGTTACGGCAGCCACGAAGCCGTCTTCTCAGACGGTTCTTCGGTTGCCTTCGAGACTGACGCGAGGCCTACTCTCGCCGTGTCTCTAACATCGGACAGGAACGTGGGGGCGCTGCGAGTGACGACCGGCGTCGATGGCGCGACCGTGTACTTGAACGGGAAGCCCTACAGACGAAAGACGGCCCGGGGCGGACTGTTGGTATATCTGGCTCCTCGTCCGTTCAAGGTTCGGGTCGAGAAAGATGGATTCCGCTCGCCCAAAGAGGAAACAGTCGAAGTGGTCAAAGGGCGACGAGTTTCTCTCGAAATGCTGCTTGAGCCACAGCCGCAAACGGCCGTTCTGTACGTGCGAGGCGGCCAAGCTGGGGCGAGCGTTGCATTGGACGGCAAGGTCATCGGCAGACTGGACGGCGACGGCGATCTGCGATTACCGGGAATCGAACAAGGGACGCACACGGTAGAGATCCGACTGGACGGCTACGAGGCGAAGGAGATTCGTCGAGAGTTCCCAAGCGACTCGGAAGTCCGCGTGGACGGGGCGCTGGAGCTCATCACCGGAACGCTGCAGATTCGGATCTCGCCAGCCAACGTTCAACCGAGACTGCGACTTGCGCAGGAAGGACAGGTAGGATCGCGAGCAATCGACTCCCTGGAATTGAACCTCCCTCCGGGAACCTATACGGTGTCAGCCGATGCGCCGGGCTACAAGCCCTACTCGGCCACGGTACGTGTGGAAGCGGGCGGAAGAAAGAGCGCCGCCATCCAACTGGAGAAGGTCCAGTTGACTGCTCCAAAACCTCGCGACCTGATTCCGGCATTGGATCGCCTGGGCTGGTCGAGACACGGAGAGATGCGCGTACGCTCCGGGGGCGGTTTCGTAGTGGCTCCGGCTGGTCCAGGTCCGGGGGTCTATCGCTTCACGGTTCTCCGCCAACGTGGGAAGCTGCTGTGGGCGGTCGGGTACCGCGATTCTAACAACCACGTGCTGTACCAAGTCCGGAAGGACGAGGTAGTACGTACCGTGGTCAAGGACGGCGATAAGGTGTCGGAGACGACGGTCGCCCGAGGCAGTTACGACTTGAACAACGAACTGACCTTCCGGATCGAGATCCAGTCGGGCCAGGCGACGATCTGGCTCAGCCGCGGAGGCGACTGGAGTCAAGTCGATCAGTTCCAAGAGCCTGGGATCGAATCAGGGCGATTCGCATTCAACCTGAGTCGGAGCCGGATGCTTGGTCGAACGGACCAGCTTGGCGTCCGAGAATTCAGCTTTACACCCGCCGAGTAGGGAGCTGGAGCCGCTTCGCCTGCATGGCACGTCCCGGCCCGTGTACATTTGTAGAGCGGCGCTACTACGGATGAACCACTACACTATCGCTTCCCTTCCCGGCGACGGAATCGGACCGGAGGTGGTCGACCAGGGCCTCCGAGTACTCGATGCCGTCCAGCAAAAGACCGACTCCATTCGGTTTGAGATTGAGAGCTATTCGATTGGAGCAGGCGAGTATCTCAAGAGCGGAGATCCCCTTCCCGAACCGACTTTCGAGAAGATTCGAGAGCATCAGGCGATCCTGTTGGGCGCCATGGGTCTTCCTGACGTCCGCTGGCCCAACGGAACGGAGATGACGCCGCAACTTGACTTGCGGGAGCGTCTGGAACTGTACGCCGGGCCACGACCGATTCGGCTCTACCACGAAGACTTTTGCCGCCTCAAGGGCTACCAGACGGGTGAAATCGACTTCGTGCTGATGCGCGAGAATACGGAAGGGCTGTTCTGGTCCCGCAAAGGTTCGCTGACGTCGACTGAGGACGAAGTGATCGACGGATTGCGTATTTCGCGACGCGGCTCCGAACGACTGTTCCGCGCTGCGTTTGAGGAAGCGCAGCGCAGACAGAACAAGGTGACGCTGATCGACAAATCGAATGTCTTGCCGTCCATGGCGTACTTCCGGAGCATTTTCAATGAAGTTGCGACCGAGTATCCGGGCGTCGAGGCGGAACGCATCTACGTGGATGCCTCGGCGCTGTACCTGGTTCAACGTCCCGATTCGTTCGATGTGGTCGTGACCGAGAATATGTTCGGAGACATCCTCTCGGATCTGGCCGCTGGCTTGATCGGAGGCATGGGCATGGCGCCTTCGGGCGACATCGGAGAGAAGCACGCCGTTTTCCAAGCTTCCCACGGTTCAGCCCCTGACATCGCAGGCAACGACTGGGCGAATCCGACGGCGACGATTCTTTCAGCGGCGATGATGCTCGATTGGCTGGGTGAGGTCGAAGCCGGGAGCCTGGTGCGGAAGGCGATGGAAAGAGTCTTTGCCGAACCGTCCGCACGAACGCGAGACCTTGGCGGTACCGCTTCGTGCACGGACATGGGCGACAGGGTCGTTGAAGCGGTTCTACAGGCCTAGATCTCGTACAGCATTACGTAGACCACGACGCCGGTCACGGAAACGTACATCCAGATCGGCCAGGTCCACTTGGCGATGCGTTGGTGTTTCTGAAATTCGTCTTTCCATGCGTGGTAGAGCGTCTTGATCGCGAGAAAAGGAACAAAGGCCGCCAGGACGATGTGCGTGATTAGGATCGTGAAGTAGAGCGGTCGGATCCACCCCTCCTTGGTGAATGGCACCGAACCGACCTGGTAGTGGTAGACGAGGTAGGAGGCTAGGAAGAAGCAAGACGTGATGAACGCCAGGGCCATGCACAGCTTGTGGCGTCCGATCTCCCGCTGACGGATGAAGTAGTAACCGAACAGGAGGAGGAGGGCGGATATCGAATTGAGAACCGCGTTGAGCGCGGGCAGGCGGCTAGGGTCCATAAGCTCTAGCTGAGATTCTTGGCGGACGGGCGCGAGGACTCAGCCACCGTCGCAGCGAACGCGACAGCGGCAAACGCGAGCGTGACGCCCCAACACAACAGAAGCGAGGGACCGGGCGCAACGGCATCGCCGAACAGAATCCCGCGAAGTCCGGCAACTCCATAGGTGAGCGGGTTCACGGTCATCAGCACCCGAATCCAGGTGGAGGCCCCGTCGAGAGGGAAGAGCGCACCGGAGAGCAGCCACATCGGCATGAGCAGAATGTTCATCACCGAGTGAAAGCCCTGCATCGAGTTTAGTTTCCAGGCGAAGTAGAAGCCGAGACTGGTGAGACCAAAGGCCATCGCCATCACAAGGCAGGCCGCCTGGACGGCTTCGCTCAGACCGAAGGAGATACCAAGCACGGGCACGAGCGGGAGCAGCAGGGCCCCCTGAATCGCGCCTACCGATGTTGCGCCCAAAACCTTGCCCAGCACCATCACAGCTCGCGGGATCGGCGCGACGAGAACGGACAGGAGGAAACCTTCTCTACGATCCTCGATCACGGAGATATTGGAGAAGATTGAGGTGAACAAGACAGTCAGGGCCACAGCACCCGGAAAGAAGAACTCCAGATAGTTTTCCGTTCCAGAGGCGGAGACCGAACTGCCAAACCCCGAACCGAGCACGAACCAGAAGATCAGCGGCGTCGCCAAACCCGCGATCACGCGGGCGCGCTGACGGTAGAAGCCGCGAACCTCACGCAGCCAGATCGTCCAGAGCGCGAGCAGGTAAGAGGGCGGCGTGCGCGAAGTTTCTTCCTGCGTCAAGGCAGCGGCTGTTGAGGCCTGTGAAGCGGAGGACAAGTCTCTATTGTAGAGAACCGCTCTGGTCTCCGAAGCGGCGGCCGGTCAGCCGTACGAAGACGTCCTCTAGGGTAGGCTTGGAAACGCTCGCAGAACGGACGGTCGGGGGGAGCGAACGCAGCAGGTCAGCGACCGCGGCGGGGCCGTCCTGACGTTCAAAACGGACCGACTCGCCGACGACTTGAGATTCGATCTCGAAGTCGTTCCGCAGGTCGGCGGCAAGTTGGTCGGGAGCATCCGATTCGAGGGCGACCACATCGCCTCCGAGGGAGTTCTTCAAGTCCCCGGGCGCGCCTTCCGCGACGATCTTCCCTTGGTCGAGGAGAGCCAGCCGGTCACATTTGTCGGCCTCCTCCAGGATATGTGTGGTCAGTAGGATGGTGATTCCAGTGTCATCCCGGAGGCGGGAGAGGTGGCTCCAGAACTCAAGCCGGACGGCCGGGTCGACGCCTGTCGAAGGTTCATCGAGCAACAAGACCTTCGGCTGGTGGAGGAGCCCTTTGCTGAGTTCCGCGCGCCGCTTGAGCCCGCCGGAGAGCGCATCGATGAGTTCGTCGGCCCGATCCTCCATTCCGGAGGCGGCCAGGACTGCGTCGATTCGCGACGCAAGGACGGAGCCGGAGAGGCCGTAGAGCCGTCCCTGGTGTTCCAGGTTCTCTCGGACGCTAAGACGACGGTCCAAGCTCTGGTTTTGAAAGACGACGCCGATCGATCGACGGACTTCGAGCGGCTGCTTCCTCACGTCGTGTCCCAGAATGCGCGCGTAACCCGAATCCGGGTGCAACAGAGTCGTCAGGATTCGGAACAGCGTCGTCTTGCCGCCACCGTTGGGGCCAAGAAGCCCGTAGATCCGGCCGCACTCGACGCTCAAGTTGACGCCGTTGAGGGCTTGACGTTCGCCGTAGGAGAACGAGATCTCTTCGCAACAAACCGCTGAAGCGGTCGGGTTAGGACTGGAGGGAACCACGGGTGACGGCGGCGGACCGCGCTCAGGGCCACCTTAACACGGCTAGGGCATCGGCTCACCGGACGCCAACATGAACCGGGAAGGCGCCGAGGCGGCCCTCGACGACCCATCGTATAGACGCCGATACACATCTCGGTTTCGGAGCACGGACTGGACGTACCCGCGGGTCTCGGTAAAGGGAATCGTCTCCGCGAACTCTCCCGGTTCGTCGAAATCGCCCCATTGAACCCAGCGGTCAGCGCGGGCCGATCCAGCGTTGTAGGCGGCTAGAGAGATCTCCAGGTTTCCGGAAAACTGCTGGATCACGCCTTTCAAGTGGAAGACGCCCAAACGCAGACTGACGTCGGGCTCGCGTAGCCGACGCGTAGTGAACCTTTGCACCCCAAGTCGGCGTGCGAGATCTCGTCCGGTAGACGGCATGATCTGCATCAGGCCGATCGCACCCGCTCGGGAGACAGCCGAAGGGTTGAACTCCGACTCTTGTCGTATCAATCCGGCGACCAGATAGGGATCTAAAGCATGGGGCTTAGAGCGCGCACGCAGGCTGCGTTCGAAGGGCAACGGGTAGAGGCGCTCCCAGAAGGCTCTCGGCAACTGATCGAGCGGAAAGCGCAGGTAGCCGAAAGCGTAGCGCTTCATGTGGCGCATCGCCCGAAAGTGATCGTCATTGCGGATGGACTGACGGGCCAGTTCTAGCCCCACATGGTGTGCATCCGGCTCTCGATAGCTGACCCTAGTGAGCTCGCGTTGCGCAAGATCGTCGAGACCAAGTTCTGACAGCAGCCGCCCTCGTTCGATCACCGACTTCGTTTCACTGCTGGGGGCCGGCGCGAGCCGCCTCGGAGGGGTCAGATTCTCGACAGTAGCGTGGAGAGCTTCGTCTAGGCGGGGAGACGCTTCCGCCAGGCCGACTAAGCGGCGGCGAGAGAGGTATCCGTAGTAGTAGTTCGGATACCGATCGTCGATCGCCTGGTAGAGAGCTTTCGCCTGCGAGAGGCTTCCGGCCGATTCGGAGAGGCGACCCACCCAGTAGAGGGCGGCGGATGCCTGACCGGAGGCCGGATAGAGGCGAGCATGCTCTTCAAACAGGCTCCGACTGCGCGGGTCGCCGTCGAGGTAGGCCCGCCATGCGACCTTCCAGTGAGCCTTCGCCGAGTGCTTTCCATCCGGCAAGGCTCTGGCCGCCTGCTCGTAGTAAGAGCGGTACTGCCTGCCGTCATTTCGCAGCAGATAGAAGTTTCCGATCGAGAAGAGAGCCTCCTGACGCCAAGACGATTTCGGATGCTCGCGAGACAGCCGGGCGACGAGATCTCGATACAGGGTGACCTGGTTCTTGCGACGGGCGCATTCCGCCAGGTAGTACAGGCGCTCAGCGGCCAATTCGCGATCATCGGGCTCCCAGCCCGACAAGAGGTTTCTCGCGCTCGTCGTGTGCAGTCGGCGATAGTTGGCCGCCGCCTGTCGCACTCGCGCCCGCTCTCGATCGACGCCCTTGAGGCCAGGGCGGGCGCGCGAGTACTCCGCTGCCGCAGTGGCGAATTGTCCCGCCTCAAACAGCAGGTCGGCACGACGAAGACGCCACTCGGCCAGCGCCTTCGGATACGCATCGCCGAGCGTCCGCCTCAGTCCGTCAAGCCGCGCCTCCGCTTCGCCGGCACGCTCGCTGAGAGGGTGTTGATAGTAGGCCCGGCGGTATTGCTCGACGGCATCGAGAGAGCGTCCCTCAAGGTGAGCCACTCTTCCGAGAAGGTAGTGCTGGTCGGACTTGTCAAACCCAGCACCGGAATCGGATAGAAACTGGCGGGCTTCGGCGAGGCGGTTATCGCGGATGAGGCTCTCCGCTCGGACCTGAGCGGCATCAGACAAGAGCGGGCTTAAGGGGAAGCGATCACTGAAATCGCGCAGGACCCAGGCCGCCTGGGAGAAGCGTTCGGACTTCGCGAAGGCTCGGCCACGATAGAACACGGCATAGTCCTTGAGAACCTCAGCTTCCGACTCAGCAGCCTTGAGCCCTCGGATCGCCGAGTCGTAGCGCTCCAGATCAAACTCGGCTATCCCGAGCGCAAGTGACAGGTACGGTCGGAGCGACTGCGAAACGGACGCACGCTCCTCGGCTAGTGCTGCTCGATCGGACTCCGCCCCCGTTTGGCGGTAGGCGATGACTCGGTCTCGAATCGGCAGCGCCTGCAAACCGATCGAGATCGTCAGGATGAGGAGGCTTGGGCGAACGACCATCGGACGCTAAACGCCCTCTTAGTGTAAGGGCGCCGACTAGGCGGCAGCCTGCTTGCGGCGCGTACCGACGGCCTCGATCCAGGCCTCGGCGAGAGAGATCAGCGCCTTGATCGCCGGGATGAGGACGGGGCGTTCGCCGGACTCGCCCTGATCGTCGCAATAGATGACGGCCAAGACCTTGTCGCGCAGAGACACCGGGACTAGATGCACCCGTCGGTCCGGCGACAGGGCGAACAGTTCGACTACGGGTTGAGAGAGAGCCTCGGGTTCGGCGTCAACGACAACGGGCGCCAGGGACCGGATCGCGTCAGCGGCGCCGGAGGCATCGGTCACCCCGATGGACAGCCGCTGGAACTCCAGTTGAGTCTCCGCGGTCGGTTCGCCAGCGACGCGGAAGCCTAGGAGTTGATCGCCGCGGTGGATAAACAGGGCCGCTCGGCCACAGAAGCGCGAAGCACCCTCCACGAGGGCAGTCGCGATGCCGGTAACGCTCTCCTCACTCCGAATGCGCGAAGCGGTGTCCGCGAAGGCCTGCGCGGCAGTCTCCAGCGCTTCCTTGCGCGCCTGCTCCAGTCCAGCTTCCTTCTCCGCTTGGGAGGATTCACGGACCGATTGGAGCAGTTCCTGAACGTCGCTCACGAGGGAAGACGCAATGGCGCTTACCCTCTCTTCGGGTGAATCCTCTTGAGTCTCCGCGGCCTGTACCTGCGGCTCGGAGTCTTCCAACTCATCAGCGACGCGGTTGTTCTCTGCTTCCGTGGTCATGGGGAATCTTTAGTACCAATCGGGCATGGGTATTGTAGCGTAGGAGGAGCCCGCTTCAAGAGCAAGGTAAGACACCGGGAATGCGTTCGGAAAGTACTGAGACGGAAGATAGGATTGCTGTGGTGACCGGAGGTTCGAAGGGGATCGGCCTGGCGATCACCCGAGCTTTTCTGAGGGCTGGCATGCGTGTCGCGATATGCGGTCGAGACAACGACGCGCTAGCGCGCGCTCAAGCTGAGCTTGGAGCCAGCCCTGAGCAGCTGCTCGCCGTTCGGTGCGACGTAGGCCGGTTTGAGGACGTAAGCCACCTCTTCGAGACTCTGAAGGTAGAGTGGGGCGGCCTCGACGTCCTCGTGAACAACGCTGGCGTGGGCCGTTTTGCTTCAGTGGACGAAATCACCTTAGAGGATTGGAGGAGCGTGATCGACACGAACCTCAGCGGTCCGTTCTACTGCGTCAAAGCGGCGGTTCCGATGATGAAGGCCAGGGGTGGCGGTTTCATCCTCAACATAGGAAGCTTAGCGGGCAAGAACCCGTTCTCGGGAGGCGCGGCCTATAACGCCTCGAAGTTTGGCCTCAACGGGTTCAGCGAGGCCGCGATGATGGATCTGCGACAGGTCGGGATTCGCGTCAGCCAGATCATGCCTGGAAGCGTTCAGACAGAGTTCTCCCCAGGGGGAGGAGGCGCCGATGCCAGATGGAAGCTCTCGCCAGAACAGGTGGCGGAGACCGCACTCCACCTGATTTCGATGCCTGACCGAAATCTAGCAAGCCGCGTTGAGATGAGGCCGAGTCGCCCGCCGAAACGCTGACCTGCGGTTCTATTGCCGTTCTCACGCGATTCCGTGCTAGTCTCAAGGGACCTGGGTTCGTCGTTTTCCGGTCCCGGGTTCCCTTCAAGCTGGTCGATTGATCAAACAGCGGGGACTTGTGCGTGACACAGCGGCAGGAGAAGAATCATGGCTAAGGTATGCGCCATCACCGGCAAACGCCCGATGTACGGGAACAACGTCTCGCATGCGAACAACAAGACGCGTCGTCGGTTTGAGCCGAATCTACAGAACAAACGGTTCTGGGTACCTAGCGAGAAGCGCTGGGTGCGGCTGAAGGTCAGCGCGAAAGCGATCAAGATCATCTCAAAGAAGGGGATCGAGAGCGTGTTGGCCGATATGAAGCGGAAGGGCGTCAAGCTCTAGTCGCTCGAAGAGGTTCGATAGACAAATCCGATTAGCGAGGGGCGGTGACTCTGGGACCCGCCCCTTTCTGCTGGACACACCCGTCGGGAACACGAACGTCAAGGTGCGGTGGACTCGCTCGGTTCAACCAGTGAACCGAGCGCTCGTTTGAGTTCCTGAGACGCAGCCTGCTCCACGCGGTAAGTAGACGGTTCACCGACGCGCGCCGCGAATACACTCGGAAGAGAGGGACTGGAGAGGATTACGGTCTCCCGTCGCTGCTCGGACTCCGCCCCACTCGCGACGATCGCCTTGATCGCTGGATTCGCTAGTCCGTTTGCGCGCTGAGCCCACTCTGCGTCGGATACAAACTCGACCGCCGCCAGGTTCCGGAGCGCATCAATCAGCGTCTGGACCTTCTCCGGATCGAGCGCACGGTCGTTCTCTGAGGCTAGCATCCAGTCGGAGTCCGACTTGGTGATCCGTACGCTGCGATCGCCGTCTTGGACCTCGATGGAGTGGACTGGATCGAAACCGAAGTCAAACAGTTTCTTCTCACGCAGGTCATTCAGTTCCCGATCCAAGCTCTCGACCAAGGCAGGCGAGACGCCGAAGACTCCGTCCATGTCCGAGGTCTTGGCGAAGTAGCCGTCTCCTGAACGGGCGACGGTCAACGAATGAGACTCGCCGTCGTCGACGCGAGCTTGCACGTAGGGCCGAGAAAAGGCTCGGGAAAGCCGCGCCGCTTCATCGGCGGCCAAGACCTCCGTCATCTCCGCTCCCTGGATTGCTCTGACGAGTTCGCCTACGGCGAAATCGTCCGCACGAACGGCCACAGGCTCAAGGATGCTCCACTCTCCCGAAGAAGCGGACTGAAACACGAACCGATTCAGACCGGCCCGCAACTGCACCTCGCTGACACTGTCCGACTCGACCTGCAACAGTCGCTTATCTCGCCAGTCAAAAAGGGGCTTATCGAAAGAGGTCTTAACGTAGCTGTAGACGGTGAAGAGACGAGGGTCGCCCACCAACCTTGCAAATACTCCCGAACCTGTCGGCGTCTCGTTGCCGAAGATGATGGTGCTCGTCTCGCCGCCTTTGGGCGTCATGGAGACAGCGAGATTTCCCTCGTCCTCGAGACCGTAGGGGCGCCAGTCGGACGTCTGCGGGTCAACGAGCCGGTCCGCCCTCAAACCGTCAAGATTCGTAGCCATCAGCCCGACGGCTGCGTCGTCTGCCGGGTACCCGACATCTCCCTTGAAATCCCAGTGGTCGTCCTTTCCACGGACGAAGGCCATGGGATCACCAGTGGGGCGACGGATCTCGATCTCCTGGATGTCTTGGTGCTTCACATCCAGGAGAAGCGGACTGTCGTTGTCCTCGACCGAAGGCGGGTTCTCACTGGTGTAATAAACCGCGGCGCCCAAGACCACGAGGACGATCGCTGCGACGAAGAGTGGATTCGCTTTCATCGGCGGTAATCCAGAGAGAAGGCAGCCTAGCGACGGACCCACCAGGTCCGGATACCGGCGATCACGATGACGAGCGGAAGACCGACGACCAATCCGAGAAAGATTCGGATGGACTCGGACTCGGTTAACTCGATCGGCGTACTGGCCGGACTCTTGGGCCGGATGGAGATCAGATCCTCATCTGACGTCAGCCAGTTGACCATGTTGAGGAAGAGATCGAGGTTCGCCGAGCGCCCCAGGTAGGAGTTACGAGCAAACCTGGAGGTACCGACGACCACGATCCGCCCCTCAAGATCAGAATCGACCGAAGCGATCTGATCCTCGGAAGGTTGCTCAGAAGGCAATGGGCTCATCCGCAAGGAGCCCGCTACAGCGACATTGAACGGGCCGGGGATGGCCCCGTCCGCGGCGTTTAGCGCTTCCTCGTCCTCGTAGTCCTCAACCGCCTCGCTCGACTCGCTGGTGGAAACGAGTCCCTGTAACGTCCAACCCGTCGGGGCCTCTTGCGACTCGACGCTGCGGACGAGCGGAAAGAGAGTGGGCCGGGACGCGGAAGACAGCGGGTCCGTAATGGGATGCGACTCGTAACTCCCCGCGACTGGAATCACGGGGCCGCCGCCTAAAAGAATGCCGACACTCGACCGATCTAGGACTAGGTTGTCGGCGACTCGCACGCCCCACTCGCTCAACATCGCTGCCAGACCGGGGCTCTTCCCGAGGTCAAGCATCGCCAGGAGCCGGCCGCCCCGCTCTACGTAGCTCCGCAGAATCTCGATTTCCGGTTCGAGAAGAGGGTCGGAGGGACCGGCGACCAGGACGGCGTCGCAAGCTTCGGGCACCGTGGGGTTCTCCAGCAGAGAGAAGTCTGTCGTGGTGTAGTTCGCATCCTGGAGCGCCTCCTCGGCGATCGAGAAGCCCATCGCTTGGAAATCTCCTACGGAGGATTCGCCATGGCCGCTCAAGATGCACACCGTCTTCTCTTCGCCCTTGATGAGCTTGATCAGCGCGTTCGTCACGTCCTGCTCAGAGGGTGAGCCTGCCTCCTCGCGGACTCCGGCGAGTTCAACCAGCACGGTTCCAAAGCTGCGGACTCGCATCATCTCCGCCTTGGCGGGGTCTGAATCGGGGTCCACGTACTCGACGGCTACATCGGTGGACGCATTCTCGTAGCGGGTGAGACTCGCGCGCGGCGAGACGCCCTCCGGAGAGGGCTGATCGAACGCCGACTTGCGATCGAAATAGTAGATCGTGGCCTCTCCGGGCAGATCCGTCAGCAACTTGAGGGTCTGGTCCGAGAGGGAATACAGCTTCTCCTCGGTCGCATCGAAGGACTTGTTGTGCTGGACGGCCAGGTAGTTGACAGCGGCCAAGATGCCGATGAAGACCAACACGTAAGCACCGGAGTATCCACCGGCGCGGGCTTGTCTAGATTGGAACCAGTTGGACATCAGGCTTTCCAGCGGAGCGATTCGAGCGAGCGCTTGCTGAGAAACAGGCCCAGCGAGATGACGGAGACGAAGTAGACGACGTCCTTCAGTTCGACTACGCCCTTGGAGAACTGCTCAAAGTGCGGGGGCACGGAGAGGTACGCGCACACTTCGCCGAGGGTTGAAGCCGAAAACTGGTTTACCCAGCTCAGCACCCAGAGAAGCAAGAACAGCCCAAACGTCAGGGCGCCGGCGACGATCTGGTTCTTGGTCAGGGTCGAGATAAAACAACCCACCCCCAAGAGCGCTCCACCCAGCAGCAGCATCCCTAGGAGGCCGACCAGCATCGCCCGCCAATCAGGAGTCGTGTAGATGAAGAGGATTGAGAGATTGAGGAGACCGATGCCGAGCATGCAAGCGTAGAGGAGCATGGCGCCCAGCCACTTGCCGATGATGATCTCGTAGTCGGTCAGCGGAGAAGTCAGCAGCAGTTCCAAGGTCCCCGAACGCTGTTCCTCCGCAAAAAGTCGCATGCTGAGCATCGGCATCAGAAACAGTACGATGAACGTGAAGTTCCCGAGAGTAGGCTGAACCACAAACTGGTTGACGTTCAGCGGCGGCCCACCGGGTTGTGCGGCGGCTTGAGCGCTGAAGGAGACGAAAAACCCCAACGACAGGTAGAAGAAGAAGCCGAAGATCACCGCGAACATCGCCAGCACGATGTAGGCGATCGGAGACGTGAAGTAGACGCGAAGCTCGCGGCGCGCTATGGCCCAGACGTTAGCGATCATGTGGCGTCTCCTTCTGCACCGGCAGCACCGGAAGTCGACTGCATAGTGGTCTGCTCGGACGCCGTCAGCTTGAGGAAGATGTCTTCGAGAGACATTCCCGTCGAGCGCAAGGAATGAAGTTCCCAGCCGGAATCCACGACGGCCTTAGCGAGTTGCGCATGGAGCCGCTCCTGAGACTCGGCCTCGACCACCCAGGTCCGTCCAGGGTGCTTGGCCTCTCCCACAGTCACCCGCCGTACACCCGGTACCGAGGACAGGCGCGCAGAAACCTCCTCATCAGGACCCGAGATCTGTAGCTCGACGGCGTTGCCGCCCTGCATCCTGGCCGTCAGGCTCTCCGGCGAATCGCTGGCTTCGATTCGTCCTTCGTTCAAGATGATGATCCGACTACAGGTTGAGGCAACCTCGCTCAGGATATGGGTGGAGAGCATGATGGTGTGCTCCCCAGCCAGAGACTGAATGAGTCCCCGAATCTCGATGATTTGCTTCGGGTCAAGGCCCACCGTCGGCTCGTCGAGTATCAGGACATCGGGCGAGTGGATCAGTGCTTGGGCCAATCCGACCCTCTGGCGGTAGCCCTTTGACAACTGGCCGATGAGCTTGGAACGTACGTGACCGATGGATACCCGGTCGAGCACAGAATCAACGCGAGGGGCCACGTCGGTGGAAGCGATGCCCTTGATGCGCGCGACGAAATCGAGGTAGTCGTCCACCTGCATCTCTGTGTACACAGGCGGATTCTCGGGCAGGTAACCGATTCGTCTCTTGACCTCGATCGGGTGCTCGGCGACCTCAAATCCAGCGACTCTGGCGGTGCCTTCAGTCGGCGGAAGGAAGCCGGTCAAGATCCTCATGGTGGTCGTCTTGCCGGCGCCGTTCGGCCCCAGAAAGCCGACGATCTCACCGCGGTCAACCGAGAAAGACAGGTCCTTGACGGCGTGCGTAGAGCCGTAGCGTTTCGAGACCTTGTGTACCTGGATCATGGAATGAGGCGACATCCTCGATGAAGTCGCCAGTTAGCTATTCTCGCCTCCCTGGCGGCGCTGTGTCCACGGCCAGGCAGCTAGCGCCGTGAGGCGGGAGCTAGATCGTCACTCCGAAGAATCCCTTCAGTAGGTAAGCCGCGACCAGCGATACGACGAAGAACCAAACCAGCCAATGGATTCGGTAGCCGCCCAGGTCGATCTCAGCCGCTGGATACGCGATCTCAACCCACTGGATCTGGGGAACTTCCAGCCGAGTCTCCCCAGGAGCGGCGAGGGCATCCACGAAAGACGATGTGCGACGGTGGGAGACGTAGGTTAGTTCGCGACCGGAGGTCAACGATTTCTCCCACGAGGTCCCATGCCAAGAGAAACGGATTGGTTCGGAACCTGGATTTATCGCGCGAACTCGCCACGAAAACTGGCCGTCGTCTAGGGCTCGTACGGCCGGAGTTTCCACCACGAAGCCAGCGGGAGGCGAGAGTTCCGGTGGAACCGTCGACTCGGCTAGCCTTCCGACAGTTTGGACCGTCACGACAGCCGATCTCCCAGTCCCAACGGAGGAAATGCCATAGACCGCGTCGAGGTGAAACAGGAGAACAACCATCGGCACTGTGAGGTAGAGAGCCGGCTTGAGCATGAGCAGCATGTAGCGGAGGTTACCCGCTAGAAGACTCAACTGGGATCGCCAAAGCAGTCCCGGGTCATCGCCGAAAAGCCGGAGCTCCAGCAGAAACGCCTGGACTCGCTTCTTCTGTCTCGCGATCGCCTTCTGATCGGACGTCTTGCCGAAGACCCAAAGCATGCCAATGCCTACCAGGATCGACAGCGGGAGGAGGCTGAACAACGGATGCATGCCGGGGAAGAACCCGACGTAAGTCTCGACGATGAGACGCACAAAGGCGTTGAGGAGGTCCATCGGAGCATCCCCTACTCGATGTAGCCGAGCCCCTGGAGTTTCTTCAGGATCTCCTCGTCAGACTCCCCATCTTCGATCTTGGACAGCTCTTTTTCCAGTACGTGTTGGACGAACTCGTCGACCGAGGAATATCCCGCCGCGTCGGCGCAGCGCTTCAGGCGGTCGAAGAGGTCTTTCTCAAGTTTGACGGATGTGCTGGAACCAAACATAGCTTCGTTCTACCGGCGCGCGACGATCGCCGCCTTGCGCTCATGGTAGCGCGTTCCGACGCCGACAAACCGATCCAACGGCGCCCTTGTGTCACAATCCGAGCGGAGTGAGCAACGGACAGAAAGGCCCCCCCAGCCGCCGATCGACTTCAGACAGTCTGAAGGCCTCGGCAGTCTCGTGGCCAGTACACCTGGCGGCCGTAAAGGCGAGGACGGCGTTCGGGCGACGGATCTCGCCTCCATTCGTGACTCTGTACGTCACCACCCGTTGCGACGAGAAGTGTATTCACTGCTTCTACTGGGACGAGCTGAATCCGTCTCCCAACCGCGATTTCTCGCTAGACGAATTCGCTCGCACATTCGCCTCGATGGGACGGATTTACAACTTGTTCATCGGCGGTGGAGAGCCGTTCCTGCGTCCAGATCTAGGAGAAATTCTGAAATCAGCTGTCGATCAGAACCACGTGGCCAATGTCTATGTGCCGACGAACGGCCAGCATACCGAGCGCACACTCGAGATCGTAGAAGACGTGCTGCTGATCCATCCGAGACTAAGATTTCACCTCAATCTGAGCGTGGACCACAGCGATCCGGAGGAGTACGACAAGATCCGCGGCCGGTCGGGCGCATGGCGTCGGATGTATCGCACGGCTCAGGCACTAATCCCGCTCAGGAAGAGGCACCCTGGTTTGATTCTGCACACGCTCACCACCGTGATGAAACACAATCAGGATCAGATCCTGAAGATTCACGATGACCTCGTGAGGCTGTTTCGACCAGACGGCGCATCCTACAACTATTGTCGGGGAAACCCGCTAGACCCAGGACAGGTTGAGGTTTCTGCTGATCGATACAGAGAGCTTGTCGGCAAGCTGGAAGAGGACTACCGTTCCGGAGTGCTGGGGATGCGCACTTCGACGACCTATGGGCCTGCGAGCCACCTTCTTGATCAGCTCGTCAGGCGGACCGTGGAGCAGACCGTACTCGAGGACCGCGCCCAATTCTCGTGCGTAGCTGGGAGGCTTTCTGCCGTGATCTACAGCGACGGCAGGGTCGTGGAGTGCGAGACCAAGGAGACCACTCTAGGCAACCTTCGCGATCACGGCTACGATTTCGGACGAATCTGGTCTTCGCGGGCTGCGGCCGAGGCCGCGGAAGAAGCCGCAGACGGCTGCTACTGCACCCACGAATGCAGCCACTATGCATCGAATATCTACAACGTGAAGCAGGTCGCGAAGATTGCCGCTAGAGCCCTGACAGGGGGCCGGTGAGACGACGGGGAGACGACAACTGTCTCAACAAGCGATCGCGTTCGCATCGATGGTGCAGGCCTGAACGAAGGCAAGACTCTTTGGTCATAGACGTGCTACCTCTATCGCCCTAGAGGAGAAACCTGGTATGGAATGGACAGACTGGCTAAGTCCTGAGTTGATCTCGCAAGCGGCAGACTACGCGATTCGGATCACCGGGGTCCTGATACTTCTGATCGTGGCCCGTACGATATCGATTTGGGCTGGGCGCATGGTGGTTCGCGGTCTTCGGCAGTCGAACTTCGACGAAACGCTGACGAAATTCTTCGGCAATCTGACGCGCTACGCGATTCTCACGATGGCCGTTCTGGCCTGTCTGGGGGTATTCGGCGTACAAACGACAAGCTTTGCCGCCGTAATCGCGGCGGCAGGATTCGCGATCGGCTTGGCGTTCCAGGGAACACTAGGAAGCTTCTCAGCCGGCGTGCTGCTGCTCACCTTCCGCCCGTTCAAGGTGGGCGACTACGTGAAGCTCGCTGGAGAAGAGGGTACGGTTGAAGAGATCGGCCTCTTCGTCACCGCAATCAACACGCTCGACAACCGACGGATCATCGTGCCGAACTCCGAAGCGGCAGGCGGCGTGATTGAGAACATGACAGCCCATCCCTACCGGCGAATCGACGTCAACGTCGGGACCGAATACCCGGCAGACCTACGCGACGCGCGCGCCGCCCTCCAAACCGTGATAGACGCCGAGCCGGCACGAGTCGAATCTGAAGACTCGCACGTCTACCTGTTGGAGCTGGGGGAGTCTTCGATCAACTGGCAGGTCCGAGTCTGGGTGAGGCCCGACGACTACTGGGACGTTCGGGAGCGGGTCACGGAGGGAGCCAAGGACGCGCTGGACCGAGCCGGGATCGGAATCCCCTTCCCACAGATGGATGTACATCTGAGGCAGTCCTAGAATGTAACGCTGATTGTGCTTGCTCGTATAATCGTGTCGGTGCCCTTTCGCCTGTCTACCAGGAAGCTGGAATCAGAGGCCCTTTATGCCTACGGGCTGCGGGCACTTGAGCGACGAGCCCTGACCGAGGTCGAACTCCGTACGAGACTCAAGATGCGTGCGGCAGACGCTGAAGACGTGGAGTCGGTCATCGAGCGTCTCCGCAGCATCGGATACGTCGACGACGAACGGACCGCCGAGTCCTTCGCTCGATCTAGAAAGGAGTACTCGTCCCTAGGCAAGCGTCGAGTTCTGAATGACTTGCGACGGCGTGGAATCGACGAGAGCACGGCGGAAAGAATTGTCATCGATTCGTACTCGGATTGTGACGAGGTGGAGCTGATTCGCACCTACCTCCGGCGGCGTCTCGGTCGACGACTGGAAGCGAAGGTTGCCGACCCTAAGGAGACTGCACGGCTGTATCGGGCGCTCCAGAGAGCGGGATTTCACTCTGATAAGATCGGGGAAGTTTTACGCCGGATCGGGGCGGATCCAGAGTGGCTTGACGGCACTACGGAGTAGCGGGAGTACAGCTTCCGATTCCTGCAGTCGATCGCGGCCAGGAGCCTCGTCGATGGGCGGGACAGAGGTCACGGATTGACGGGCAACCAAATACGGGAAGAATTCCTAAGCTTCTTCGAGTCGAAAGGGCACCAACGCGCCAGGTCTTCTTCGCTCGTACCAGTCGGCGACGCGACGCTCCTGTTCACCAACGCAGGCATGAACCAGTTCAAGGACGTGTTCCTTGGGGCTGAGACGAGGCCTTATACCCGGGCGACGACTTCCCAGAAGTGCGTGCGGGCGGGCGGTAAGCACAACGACCTTGAAAACGTCGGCCTGACTCGTAGGCACCACACGTTCTTCGAGATGTTGGGGAATTTCTCCTTCGGCGACTACTTCAAGGAAGAGGCGATTGAGTACGCCTGGGAGCTTGTGACGAAAGTCTACGGACTGCCGAAAGACAAGCTCCTGGTGACGGTCTACGAGGACGACGACGAAGCTGAAGACCTCTGGGGACGACTCACTGACGTTGGAACAGAACGGATATTCCGATGTGGCGCCAAGGACAACTTCTGGCAGATGGGCGATACGGGACCGTGCGGACCGTGTTCCGAGATCTTCTACGACTTCGGCCCGGAAGGACTTGAGCCAGGGGAAGCGGACGAGCCATTCCCTAGCGACGCGAGCCGCTACGTCGAGATTTGGAATCTGGTGTTCATGCAGTTCGACAGGGATGCGGAAGGGAATCTAAGCCCGCTGCCAAAACCGTCTATCGACACAGGAATGGGCCTAGAACGCATGGCGGCCGTGCTCCAGGGAAAGCTCAGCAACTTCGACTCAGACCTCATGCGGCCGATCATTGACCGGGCGGCCGAGTTACTCGGGTTGAAATACGGGGTTGATCCCAAGCATGACACCGCACTTCGGATCATCGCGGACCACAGTCGAGCAGCTGAATTTCTGATCCACGACGGCGTAGCGCCGGCCAACGAAGGACGAGGCTACGTTCTTCGCAAGATCATGAGACGGGCCCTACGACATGGACGCCTAGCTGGGAGCGGACAGCCGTTCCTGTTCGAGCTGACGAAGTTCGTTGCGGACATGATGAAGTCGGGCTACCCGGAGCTCTTAGAATCCGCGGAGCGCGTACAGAAGATGGTAAGAGACGAGGAGATCCGCTACAGCCGCAACTTCGCGACGGCTGAACGTGAATTCGAATCGACTCTAGAGTCGGTTGAGAGCGACGTTATTCCCGGTTTGGCAGCTTTCAAGCTATACGACACGTATGGCCTAGCGCTTGACGAGCAGAAGGAACTAGCTCGCGAACGTGGACTCACCATCGATCTCGAGGGTTTTGCCGCAGAGATGGAGGAGCAGCGAGCTAGAGCACGAGCCAGTTGGAAGGGCGGAACGCAATCAACCGTCGGGCCCGCATACCAAGCTTTGCTTGCAGCGCATCCGACTCGGTTCTTGGGCTACGAAACCACTGTCGTGCCGGACGCGATAGTGGTGGGCATCCTATCCGAGGGTGAAAGCATAGACCACGCTCGATCCGGGGAAGAGTGTGAAGTCGTCCTGAACCGGACTCCTTTCTACGCGGAGTCTGGGGGCCAGGTAGGGGATCAGGGGATTCTACTGATCGCCGGGGAGCATCAGAGCCGCGTCCTTGACGTCCAGACACCACTAAAAGGGCTTTCCGTCCACCGAGTCGACCTCAAGGCGGACCTACGAGTCGGCGATAGGGTCGAGGCAATCGTCGATTTCGAACGCAGAGAATCGATCAGAAGGAACCACACCGCTACGCACTTGATGCACGCTGCCTTGCGTCAGGTATTGGGGACTCACGTCAAGCAGGCGGGATCAGTGGTCGATCCCGATCGGCTGCGATTCGATGTCACTCACTACGCGCCTATTGGAGAAGTAGAGCTGGTGGAAGTCGAGCGCATGGTGAACGAGCAGGTTCGAAACGATACGCCAGTCGGTACCGAGGTTCAAGACCTACAGGACGCGGTCCAAGGCGGTGCGATGGCCCTGTTTGGCGAAAAGTACGAGGACCAGGTACGAGTGGTCCGAGTGGGTGATTTCAGCCGAGAGCTCTGCGGGGGAACGCACGTGAACCGGACAGGAGAAATCGGCGTATTCAAGATTACGAGCGAAGGCAGCGTGTCAGCCGGAGTGCGACGCCTGGAGGCCGTAACTGGCGAGAACGGTCTCCATAGATACCAGACGAACGAGGCCTTGATTCGGAATCTGTCAGAAGTCCTCAAGAGCAGAGAGTCGGAGGTGTGCGACTCGGTTGTACGTCTCGTCGCCGACCGCAGAAGCCTGGAGCGAGAGATCGAAACGCTCCGAGCGAAGCTCGCGGAGTCGAAGACATCCGAGATACTGGCAACGGCGAAGACCGTTGAGGATTTCCGCGTCGTTGCCTCAGAAGTTAAGGGCCTGGACCGGAAGCAGCTCAGATCGCTGGCGGACAGTCTCAAGAACCAGTTGGGATCTGGAGTCGTATTCCTGGGCTCTTCGATCGACGGCAAGGCCGCGCTGATATGCGGAGTCACGAAGGATCTAGCCGGGACTCGCGTACACGCGGGCAAACTGCTGGGCGAGGCCGCGAAGCTTGTAGGCGGGAAAGGCGGCGGGCGGCCGGATATGGCCGAAGGCGGCGGCCCAGACACGAGCACGATCGGAACGGCGGTCGAACATGTACTGAGCAGCCTGGCTGAGTCCGAGCCACAGGGGGTCTAAGGTTGCGGTACGACGAGGGCGGGAACCGACTGCGCCTGGCCCGTCTGAGTGACCGGGGCGTCAAGGTCTGGGGTGCAGAACAGGTTTGGATCGCAGAGGATGTGCGCTTGGAGCGCATTGAGCCTGGCGCCGAGATCTACCAAGCCGCTCTGAGCGGGTCAGAGCTGTTCATTGGTGCAGGCACGCGCGTGGGCATCTCAGGGCCCGCACGAATTTCGGATTGCCAGATCGGGCGAGGCTGCGAAATCGGAGCCGGCACTTTTGACGGCGCAACGCTCCTCGACGGCGCCTGTATTCGGGGATTCGCGGAGGTCAGGCCTGGAACGCTGTTGGAGGAACAGACCGAAGCCGCACACAGCGTAGCCTTCAAGAACACGATTCTCACAGCGACCTGCGTCGCCGGCTCTCTGATTAACTACTGCGACCTGTTCATGACCGGAGGCACATCCCGATCGAACCACTCGGAAATCGGCTCCGGCGCGATCCACTTCAATTTCGATCCGCGTGGCGACAAATGGGGAACGCTCATCGGCGACCCGCGCGGATTGCTGCTACGAAGAGCCCCGATCTTCGTAGGCGGACAAGTCGGGATCGTAGGCCCCGTTGAGATAGATTTCGGGGCTGTAGTGGCTGCGGGATCGATTGTGCGCAAGAACGTACCAGCTGACTGCATCTACGCCGACTCTGGTCCGAGCGCCATCCAGGCGGGTTTCGACCGGCAGCGCTACGGAAGGATCAGCCGCAAGCTGCTGACTACCGCGAAACTGGCGGGCACCTACCTGGCTCTGTGGAACTGGTACCAGCAGATTCGGATTCCCCAGGCGAGTGAACACGAAATACCTCTCTACGAAGGAGCGATTAGGCAGATTGAACACAACTTGCGGGAAAGGGCCAGCCGCATTGGAAAGCTAATCAAGAAGCTTCCAGCATCGATCGATCAGCTGCAGTCAGAAGGCACCGGAGAGTTGGTCGCCGAGCATCGGCGCATCGTGGCGATCGAAGCATCTCTGGTACAAGCTCTCAACCCAAGTACGCGTTGGGCCGAGTCCGAGCGCCCACCTGCGCTTGACCAAGCGTACTCCTCGGCGCGCGAAGGCCACGGTCATGTTGAGGCCGTGACCGCGCTACCGACAGACGTCGCCCAAGAGGCGGAGGCATGGCTTCTTTCGATCTGTCGAGCGACCGAAGACAAAGTACAGGCGCTCATCGCTCGTGAGCACTAGCGCTTCCGAAATCGGCATCACGCAATCTATATTTTTTTTGTCGCTTTGGAATCAGAGAGATAGATGCGGCCTGCATTCGACGAGGCAAGTCCTCGCGGTAACTTGAACTCAGAGAGAAGTGACTACTGAGCGGCGGACGATGTCGCCGGTAACATTTGCGAAAGATCGGCGGGAGGGGACTGTCTTGTATTGACGAACAATAGGGCGGAGTTGGCTCCGCCACCAGGCGGAGCGGTCATTCGCTCGCTTACCTATGAGGCACTTCCATCACAACGAAGGTTCCTAGGGAAGCCAGAGCGATTTAAAGGCTTCTCCGGTCCGGTCGGATCAGGCAAGAGCTGCGCTCTCTGCTTCGAGGCCGTCCGCCTCGCTTATCAGAACCCGGGCCGAACTGGACTGGTCGGAGCTCCCACCTATGGGATGCTGTCAGACGTCACGGTTCGAGCCTTGGTAGAGCACTGCGATCGCCTCAGAATCAAGACCTCGTACAACCGCAGCAGTCGGATCCTGCATTTTTGCGATACCGGATCGCAGGTCTTGCTCCGCTCCATGGACCACGCGGATCGCTTGCGCGGCACCAATCTGGCTTGGTTTGGTCTTGACGAACTAACCTACTGCTCAGAAGACTCGTGGCTGCGCCTGGAAGCTCGACTGCGAGATCCCGACGCTACGAGACTTTCCGGGTTTGGCGTCTGGACCCCGAAGGGGTTCGATTGGGTCCACCGGAAATTCATCGGATCTAACTCTGCCGAATACGGCATTGTACGCGCGCGCCCGTTTGAGAACCAGCACCTCTTAGCGGGTACGCCGGACTACTACGAACGATTGAGGACAAGCTATGACGAACGCTTCTTTGAGCAAGAGGTACTCGGTAAGTACCTTAGCCTCGGCGCCGGTCGAGTATATCGGGAGTTTGATCGAGAGCGCAATGTGCAGGAGTGTTGTATCCAGCCTGGCGACTGCCTTATCGTCTCGTGGGACTTCAACGTAAACCCCATGACTGTCCTCGTTGCGCAGTCTCTGGACGGCGCGGTTCACGTGCATGACGAGATCGTCCTTCACTCGTCGACGACGGAGGAAGCGTTGGAAGAGTTCGAGGCGAGATACGGGGGGCACTGTGGCGGAATGAGGTTCTACGGCGATGCGAGCGGCGGGCAGCACAAGACATCCAGCCGATTCTCAGATCTGGAAATCATTCGGAGCTTCGTGCGCTCAAGACCAGGGTGGAGGGCCGATGTGCGCTTCGGTAAGGCCAACCCACCGGTCCGCGACCGCGTGAATCTTGTGAACGGGCGCCTGAAGAGCGCGTCGGGGGACATCCGACTTCGCATCTCTCCAAGGTGCGGATCTCTGATCGAGGATCTTGAGGAGACCGTTTACAAGGAGGGAAGCTCAGTCGTAGACAAGAGTGACGGCAGGCGAACTCATGCGACTGACGCCCTCGGGTATCTGCTCTGGGGCGAGCACGCTTTCCACCATCCGGTCGGCGAGCAAGCGGGACGACTGTTCTAGGGAGACGGAGCAAGGACTTGATCGACTTTCTTGATGCGGAACACCCACGATACAGCGACCGCAAGGGGCTATGGGAACGATACTGGGACCTATATGTCGGCGGCGAACAACTTAGAAGAAATGCCTCGCGACACCTCATTAAGCGACAAAAGGAGCCCACTGACGTTTACGGCGAGCGCCTCTCGCGAGTCTTCTACGAGAACTACTTGGGCAGCTGTATCGACTGGTATGCAGCCGCCCTCTTTCGAACTCGTCCGACGCTACAGTGTCGGACCAGCACGTCGTCGACTGCAGGATTCTATAAAGACTTTGTCTCGAACTGCGACTGCAGGAACACTGGCCTCTTCGAACTCCTCCGTCAGACTTTCCTCGAGACTCTAGTATTCGGGGAAAGCTACCTGCGGATCGATTTCCCTGAAGCACGAGCCGAAGCGTCCAGCCGAGCGGAGGAGGACTCGACGGGCGCCTCCAGGGCCTACGTCGCCCCATGTTCTCCGCTCGAACTCATCAACTGGAGCCAAGACTCAACCGGCGAGTTCGAATGGGCCGTTCTACGATCGACCCGCGAGTTCCAGCCGAGTCCTGGAGAGAGCCGTGTCATTCGGGAGACACGCTGGACACGATTCGATCGGGAGAACTACGAAGTATACGTCCAATGCGATGAGCCGAGCGACAGGAAGGAAGCGCGCATGGTTGCGCGCGGCCGACACGGCTTCGCAAACCTCCGCCGCGTTCCCCTGATGAAGATGTCGGTGTCCGAAGGGCTGTGGCTGGCCAACAAGGCGGGGCTCCTGGCGAAAGAACATCTAAACAAGTCAAATGCACTTTCTTGGGCGCTTCATATGGGCCTTTTCGCTATGCCTGTCGTCTATTCGGAGCGCGATTGGCAACAGATGGTCGGCGAAGCTTACTACATTCAACTAGGACCCGACGACCGGTTCGGCTGGACCGAGCCTGAAGGCAAGGTGTTTCAGATCGCGGCCGAGAATCTCGACAGGCTCAAGGATGAGATCTACCGCGTCTGCTACCTCATGACGCAGGCGGGCGGCCGAGAGGCGCGCCACCTCAGTCAGTCAGGCGAGAGCAAGCGACGGGACTTTGCGGTCACACATGAAGTCCTACGTTCCTACGGAACCATGCTTCGCGATTTTGTGAGTAAGCTGATCAGGACCGTCGCAGAAGCGCGTAAAGACGAGGTAGAAATCGAGATCTCGGGACTTGACCAGTTCGAGCATACCGATCTCAGAGATGAGATCCAGACCGCACACGACCTCAAGAAGCTTGGACTGAACTCGCCGCGACTTACGAAGGAGATGCGGAAGCGCATCGCCCTTAAGTACCTGGAGACTTCAAGCCAAGCTACCAAGGATGCTGTACTCGACGAGATCGAATGCTGCGAGACGGGAGGAAGAGCAGATGGATGATTCGGCAAGCCAAACCAGTTCAGCCTCGGGCGGATCGTCTCCGGCTACTCGCTATCGCCTGGAGCTAGAGGGAGAGCGGCGACGCCGCGAGGAATTGGAGCAGCGGGTGCAAGAACTGGCTGCAGAGAATCAGAGAACACGACGGGAAGTGGCGGAGCGGGAACGTCTCGGAAGAATCCGAGACGCTCTCCAAGAGCGGGGTGTTCGCAAGTCCGATCTCGCGGTTCGGATCGTCCGCGAAGACGTGAGCCTCTCGGAAGACGGCGAACTCTACGGAGTTCTCCGTGGCGAGAAACTTCCGCTCGAGGACTATCTGACGCGATTCCTGGGTGAGAACCCAGAGTTGCTCCCGCCTCGTATTCCAGGAGGCTCAGGAGTTCCCTCAAAGAGCGGGTCGGAACTAACCCGGTCAAGTTTCGAACTTGACGATATCCGTCCCGGTATGAAGCCTGAGCAATCCAAGAGAGCGTGGCAAGAGGTTGCCCGTCTCATGGGTTCCAACTAATTGGCCTGCCTCCCTCGACATTGCAAACTCGATTGGGGCGGGCTAACAGTCAGCACGAGGTCCGTGACGACTGCTTCGTCAGCTCAAAGCGACGTCCGAGCGGCGCTTTAGGTGGCGGAGACGGGAAGGTGAGCGCCCGATAGGGCGTTGGAGGAAGAGTCTTGAACAAAGGAGACTGTGGATGGCTGCGATAACGTCGACGAACGTCGCTCAAGCGATCGTCAAGCTCGTGGCAGCGGACGCGCTGCCTGCTCTGATGGGGAACCTGGTTATGGGCAACCTGGTTAACCGCAACTATGAACCTGTGCTGGGACAGGCTGGCGACACGGTCAACGTGCCGATTCCGCCTGCCATGAGCGCGAACAATCTCGCCGAGGGCGGGTCTGTTCAAACCCAGAATCCCGACCTAGGCAATGCGCAGATCGTCTTGAACACCCACGCCGAGGCGACCTTCCAGGTGCCGGATGTGACCAAAGTGCTGGCGGTACCCGACTTGCTCCGCGTCTATATGGAGCCCGCGGTCATCGCCATCGCCGAACGTATCGAGACGGATCTTCTCAGCCTGTACGCTCAGTTCTCCACCAATCCGGTCTTGGGTGCTCCTGCGACGACCATCACTGAGAGCGTCGTGGATCAGGCGGAAACCGCGCTTTTCCAAGCAAGAGTTCCCGCAAGCCAGCCGCGCCATCTGGTAGTCGACGCCGACTCCTACTCAGCGCTGCGGCAGATCCCTCGCTTTAGCGAGTATCAATCCGCGGGAGAAGCGGGGGTGCAGGCCTTGATCAACGGTACGGTCGGCCGACTGAAGGACTTTACCGTGTTCCGCTCGCAGTTCACGCCGAAGACGGGGAGTTCGCCTACGACCACGCACAACATGGCTTTCGCTCGCGACGCGATCGGCCTCGTGGTTCGTCGGCTACCCCAGCCCCTCCCAGGAACCGGCGCCATCGCAGAGTACGCCGAGCTAGGGAACTTCGGCATGCGAGTGGTCATGAGCTACCAGCCGAATACTCTCGCACAGCAGTTTACGGTAGACGTGCTGTACGGCGCGGCTGCGATCCGGCCTGAGTTCGGAATTCAGATCGAATCGTAACTGGCTTCGGATAGGCAGGTGGGGCAACGGAAGAAGCCCCACCTGCCCTCGGGTGGGGGCTGAATGAACTTACACACATACTATGCGCGAATTCGAAGTATCGAAGACTCCATCGCGGACGATTCGATTGTGATCAAGAGTTTGGCCACCGAAGCCGGCGGCGTCGCCGGTCGACTGACAGAGGTCAGCCGCGCGATCGCCGCTCGTATGGTTGTCGACGGCGTTGCAGAGATCGCTTCCCCAACGGAGGCCAAACGACATCGGACGGATGCCGTTGCCAGGCGAGAAGCCGAGGAAGAGCGACGGCGAGCTGCTCAGGTCCATTTCACCGTGATCTCTGAGGCTGATCTGAAGGCACTTCCCAAAAGTATCCGGGGCACGAGAGGGTAGTCATGGCGTTACTCAGGGACCGCAACGTCTCGTCGGTCGACGACCTCCGCGCCTACGAGTCTGACATCCAGGAGATCGCCCGGGCGGAGGGCATTAACGTGGAGGCTAAGATTCGCCTCGCACAGACAGAAATCGAGGCCGAACTCGAGGCGTCCGGGCGACGTTTAGCTCATGACTATTCAGGCGTCCGTATTGGAGGGAGCGAACAGACACGTACTGGTTTCCACCCGAATCAGGTGGTGGTGACTCGCCCCCTCAAGATGTGGCACGCGTATCGTACGTTGGCCCTCTTCTTTCGCGACGCCGGAAAAGGTCACAGCAAGGACCGCATGGCGAAGAAGAAGCTTGAGTACGACGAACTGGAGAAGTGGTCTTCGAGTCTGTTGTTTCAGACTGGTGTGGGGGTCGTGCTGAACCCGATTCCTCGTCCGAAAGACATCGTGATCTCTACTTCGCCGTCTGGCGCCGCTTCGGCTTCGCTCCGCGTCCAGGCGACCTGGACTCTCGGAGCCGAGGAGGGGGCTCCAAGCGACGCTCGAGCCGTCACAACTTCTGGCGGACAGTCGATCGAAGTGAGCATGCCGCCTCAACCTGAAGAGGAGGTCTCCGGCTGGAACGTCTATGTCGCAGATTCGACCGGGGCGCCGTCACGCCAGAACCTCTCGCCCCTTGCGATTGGGAGCACTTGGGCAATGCCGACCGGGGGGATAGTGAACGGTGAATCAATTCGCGACGGCCAGCTTCCTGATGTCTACCGGTCGATTCCGCAGCTGCTTTGGAGAGGATAGGGGCTACTCTTGGCAAATCTCGCGATCTCAGCCCTTCAGGCTCTGAGCACGTTCTTGACCGCTCCTGACGGAGTGAACCACGAAGCCCACAAGATCGCCGTGCGGGACATGGTACGAATCCCAGAGATCCGACCGGAACAGGTTCTGATTCGGCACGCTAGTACAGCGCTCGCCGAGGAAGCAGGTCCGGTGACCTATCCAAGCGTCTATCTCTACTGCAATCGCATCGAGAACCTGCTCGATTCTAAGTTCCGGGAGTTCTCTGGTCGAATTTTCTTGGTCGCAGAAGTCAGGGTCAGCGACCGCAGCGTACGTGAACTCGATCTTCATGCAGCACGCCTTGCCGAGGCCACAACGAGTGTGCTGACGAACCATCGGGGCAAATGGACAGACTGCTGTTCGTTTGACGGCCGGTTCGACATTGGCTTCGACGCGGTGGAAGAGGGCGGTCTAAGGTACTTGCAGACAGCTCGAGTCGAGATCGAGTTGATTGCAGCGGCGTAAAGCAAGTTAGCGACGAGGTTTGCTACATGGCAGATTGCATTCTATCCAGTCAGAATCGATTCTATGTCAAGGAAGAGACTACGTTCGGACACATTGGGGCAGTAGACTCCTCGGATCGCTTGTCGGCCGTCAAACTGGCGATCGAGCAGCGAAAAGAGACGCCCCGGCGACGTGACAAGACGGGTAGTCGGACCTTTACAGGAGTGACGCCGGGAGCGCGGCGAACTACGAACTTCTCCCTAGAGACCTATCTTGTGGAGAACCCTGTTCCCGCAACTCCTCCGGCAATCGGACCTCTCGTTTCCGCGAGCCTAGGCGGGAGCGCCAGGGTCTTCGGCGGCAGCACAGCAGGAGCGGGATCCACGACGTCTCAGATAGTGTTTGGTTCGGCTCACAATCTGGTCCAGGGGCAGGCGTTCGGATTCGACGGAGAAATACGATTCGTAGAGACCATCGTCGATGGATCCACCGTATCGACGAATGCTCCATTCTCGAATGCTCCGACGACCGGCGCAGCGCTCACGGCAGCTGTTAGCTACTTTCCAGCGAACGTACTTCCCAGCGCATCCATATTCGACTACTGGGACCCAGAATCAGCGGTTCAGCGTATCGTGACAGGTGCGTCGGTCGATCGGTTTCAAGTGCAAATCAACGCCGACTTTCACACCCTCCGTTTCGACGGACCAGCTCAGGACATCGTGGACAGCGTGACATTTGTTCCGGGCCAGGGAGAGCTTTCTGAGTTTCCCGTCGAACCTGAGGTAGTCGGGGCGACGCCGGCTCCGATCCCTGGCAACCTGGGGCAAGCATGGCTGGGCTCGACAGCCACTAAGTTCCTCACGGTTTCGTCGGCAACCGTCTCGCTTCAGAACGATTTGGCTCTCCGCAACCGCGAGTTTGGCTCGACGGTCGCGCATTGCGTCGCTCCTGGAGAACGTAGGGTAGCCGTGGATATTGAGCTCTTCGAAGCGGACGATGCGGCGACACGCGGGCTCTACGCCAGCGCGCGAGATGAAGTTCCAATCCAAGCGATGTTCCAGCTAGGACAGGCTACCGGACAGATGCTCGGCCTATACCTCCCCAACTTGACGCCCAGTGTCCCCGACTTCGATGACAGCGACCGGGTCTTGCGCTGGCGCTTCACGGAATCGAGAGCCCACGGATACGCCAATGACGAGTACGTCGTCGCGTTCGGCTAGAGGTAGCGATGAATTACGAGAGTGCAATCGAGCGAGAGTCATCGATCTGTCCTGGCGTCCGCTACAAGATCGCGCGTTCATCCTATGCTCGTAGGATCGAGCTGATGCGGCGCGTTCGCGATGCCGTCGCACGACTTCGATTCGAGGAGGCGGGGACCGACCAACTTGAGGATCAGGCCGACGCTGCGGTCAGCTCGGCGGAGATTGGAGTGGAGTACTTACGATGGGGCCTTGTGGGCTTGTCGGGTCTCAACATCGATGGGGAAGAGGCAACGCCTGAGATGCTCATCGAGCAGGGCCCCGAGGACCTGGCGGCAGAGGCGCTAGAACACGTGATAGCCGCTACGGGACTATCGGAGGAAGAAACAAAAAACTTCGGGTCGCATTCCATTTCAACCAAGAGCTCCACGCCGACTGGAAATGCGACAGCTGTAGGCGAGCCGGCTTGGAGAGAAAGAGAAACTGCGGCTGGCTAGCAGAATCAGCTCGATCAGCGCCGCAGTACCCGGTCTGGATCAGTCAACGACCGGGCATGCACGGCAAGAGACACTCGGCCTATGAGTGCCCACTGAGTCTGACTACGGCCGATTCTTGGGCGTGGATCGAAGAGTTCTGGGCACGACGATGTCTCGGGCCATCGGGAGCCTTTTCCCTAGATGAACCTGCAAGGAACGTCGAGGCGTTCTTGATTCTTGAGGCCGAAGCGGGCGCGTGGCGACAGGAGGACAATGGCGAATCGATTTGAGGAACTCACCACATCGCAGCGAAGAGCGAGCGAAGAACTGAGCCGACTGACCTCTCAGCTCAAGGACCTGTATCGGGGCCCATTGTCGAGCCACAACAATACTCCAGCTACAGCCGCGATCGTTCAGAGCGCACGACCGCGGCCAAACAATTCAGCGCTGGGCGCCCTGCAAAGCCAGGCTACACAGCTCCGACTAGACGCCGTCGCTAGAGGGCTTGCGGTGCTGGCTAACGGAATGTCGAGCAATACGTCGGCCATCCGCGAGAGCGTGACGGCAACGTCGCGCTTGACCACGGGCCTTGCCGGGAGCTTGTCGTCCGAGATTCCCGCAGGCGCTGTCGGGTCGACGCTCCTCAAGTCCGGGCTCGGTCTTGCCTCCATCGGTTCCGCGATTGCTGGTCTGTTCCGTCGCGATAAGAGAGAAGAGGCCGATTTCGCGATCTTCAAACCTCCGCCGCCACAACGAATCCACGCGGTCAACACCCCGGCATTCCCAACTGACAGCCCGTCGTCCCTGACTAGCGACTCAGCGAACACCTCGGGCCCCCGGAACTCGCAACCCGCCAGCATTGTCGTCCAAGTAAACGCACTCGATTCTCGGTCATTCTTGGATCGGTCGAGCGAGATCGCGTCCGCGGTACGGGAGGCCATGCTGCATACGCACCCGTTGAACGATATCGTCAGCGAACTATAGGAGAAAGACCGCAGTGACACCTACGTTCGAAAATGTACCCGACCATTGGAAGCAACCGCTTGGACCCTATAGGCAAGCGCCGAGCGAGTACGGCGGTCGGTGGTGGATGACTAACCCTTTCACGGGGGAGCAGCCTTGGACAAGGTCCGCTCCATCCGCAGTCACAGACTCGGTCCCTGCCGGCTTCGAAGACATCTTCGGAAAGCGTCCACAGTCGCAAGACTTTCATTCCGCTTCCAACCCGAGCTTGGCCTTTCGGATGGCGATCACCATCTGGGAGCAGGAACTCACCTATTTCAAGAAGGCCGGCTTCCCGGAGTGGGCCCCTTCCAGCCACTGGCAAGATGCAACCGCAGCCTTCCGGTTCTGGGGACTCGGCGAGCCAACTCACTACGAAGGTCGATACGGATGGATGACTCGATTCACCGGGGCGCAGATTCGGGATTTCGAGTGTACAACCTGGACTGCGCTGCATGCGGCGCACCTCGTGGTCGCGCAGTACCAGCTCCGACTATTGGACGAAGGCATCGTCCCTGGCATCAAGCATCCATTCGTCCCACCGTCGGCGTGGCCGCAGCATTCGGAATAGTACAGGAGCCCACCTCATGTCACAGATCAAGTCTGGCAAGATCACAACGCTCGGCGGAGAGGATAGATCCGGTTCACTGGAGCTTGGAACCGATACTCTCGTGGGGATCTACATACCATCCGCCATCGAAGCAACGCACGTCGGAATTCAGTCCAGCGAAGACAATCTAGAATTCTCGGATCTGCTGGAAGACGGCGCTCCACTGACGCTGCCGATCGGCGGGGGATCCTACGTTGCTCTCGACCCAGTGAAGATGCTCGGAGCGCGGTTCATAAAGCTACTGCATTTTGACGGCAGCGGAACACCAGTGACCGAGTCGGCGAACCGCTCGTTTACCATCGTGTTCCGCTCGTTCGAGTGAGCCAGATGTCCATCTTGCTCCTCAGCAACAAGCGCACTCATCTACCATCCGGACTCCAAGCTCTCTACGCTTTCGACGAAGGGGCCGGTCAGACGCTAGTCGACCAATCGGGTAACGGTCATGACGTCACGCTCGGCTCGACCGGAGGGCCGGACGGCAACGATCCCCTCTGGATCCCTGAAGGTCTGCGCTTTTCAACCGACCGCTATGTAGACGGTGGCGGGTTCATGGCGCTAAGGCCAGAGCACTGGACGATCTGTGCTGTCGTCAGACAAACCCCGGGCGTCCCTGTTCCCCTCCTCGGATGGGGCAGCACGTCTTTCCCATCGGTCTACGTGGCGGCTCCGTTTAATTCAAATCGACCGCTCATCTGGCTAGCCAACGGTTGCTTCCGCTACTTTGAATCGACTAGCCCCGTGAATCTGCAGGATGACGGTTGGCATTTTGTCGCCTTCCGTTGTCCGGGCAACACAATTGCTGCGATCGAGGGAAGCTCACTCATCGTCGACGGGAACTCTCAAGCAATCCACAGCACTGTTACTAGCGAAGACGGTCTCGCCAAGACTACGGTCAGAATCGGCGCCGCCGGCTCAAACTACTTTGCGCAGGCCGATATCGCGTTGCTTTCCATGCACGACCGCGTCTTGACTGAGCAAGAGGTTGAGACGATGCGCGCATACGCGAAGCTCCAGACGGCAGAGCGGGTCGCCCTACCGTAACGAGGCGGTCACCAAGCAACTACGAATCGGCGCCATAGCACCAAGGATGGTTCGGATTCCGAGCGAACTAGCAACTCGGTCGTCCCGGCCAGTGCTAGTTCCCCTATCCCGTTGCCGGACGCATGGTACGGGCAGCTGGGCTCTCGAGGAGGCCGGTAGCTCGCAACCAAACGATCCGCCACTCGCCCGAAGTGAAACGCGCGACCAGTCGCGCCAACAAGCCTTTTCTCACGGAGGGCGCTCGAAAAAGTGACGAAGTTTCCAAAACTCAAGAGTGGCGCGGTCACCCAGTATCCGGCCGAAAGATCTCATTCCACGGCCACCGAGATCGCTCGATTCGTCGACGGCTCGGAGCAACGTTACCGAGATTCCATCGACGCGGGGACACGCTGGGTCATCGAGCTGTCTCGGCTCGACGAGTCGGAGTTGTCTAGAGTCAAGAACTTTGTCGACGCCGTTCAAGGCTCTGCCGAAGTCTTCGAGTTCCCGGATCCGTGGGGAGATCAGTCGCCCCGCATCTGCAGACTGGAGAGCGATGAGTTCGAATCGGAGTCGGTAGACGAATTCGACTCGCGCGCCCGATTGATCGTCGTGAGCATCGCATGAGAGTCTTTCCTCAGCTTGGGAGCGGGTCTGCCGCACAATTTCCGTTCTCTCGACAGGTACGGTATAGATCCATAAGGAATGCCCCCATCGGCGGACCGGAGATCGGCTACCAGGATCCTTACTTCGAGGAGAGGCGCTGGCGACTCTCGCTTAGCAGCCTCAGCGATGCCGAGTGGACGAGCATAGAAAGCCTATTCGTGGAGTGCGGCGGGCGCCTGCTACCGTTCCTCTTCCTAGAACCGGGCGCCAATCTACTGAGGTGGTCGGAGAGGCTCAGCGATCCGTCATGGTCGACGTCGGGAACAATAGCCGTCCACGACGATCAAGCTGACCCAAACGGCGAGTCGCACGCAAGTAGAATTGTCGCCGGGTCAAGCGCTGCGATCGCCCAGACGCTCGAGGCGCCGGCGGACTTCGCGTACGCAGCGTCGTGCTCGTTTAGAACAAGTCACGCGGGCGTCACTCTCAGCTTGCAGGACGGAGTTGGCCTTACAAAAACGGTAGTGGCCGCGCCCGACGGCACCTGGCACCGATATGATCTCTCATTCCGAGGTAGCGCCGGCAGCGAGTCTCTGGAGTGGAAGATCAACTTTCCCGCCAACTCTGAGGTGGACGTCTACGGTCCTCAGTTAGAGGCTCAACAAGCCTCCTCCGTGTACAAGCAAACAGCCTCAAGGTCAGGCGTCTTCTCTGCCGCCCGCTTCGACCACGATTTGTTGCCGGACCGGCTAACCGGCCCCGGAAGTCATTCAGGGGAGGTCACAATCGTATGGACCCCATTGCTCAGCTAAAGGAATCGACCGTTGCGCAAACGCCGCTCCTGTTGTTCGATGTCGAATTTCACGACGGAGAGCGTGCGGGCTGGTCTACGCACGAGGTCACGATCGACGCGAGAAGCTACCAAGCACGGGTTCTGCGACACAACGTCCTGGAGGTCCAAGCTGCGAGTGAGGGCGGAATCGACGGGATTCCGCGCATCGTACTGACCCTCGCGAATGCGGATTCCGCGCTGTCGCAGCTCCACCAGGCGCAGAATCTCAAGGGAGCGCGCATTCAGGCTACGTTCCTGTTCTTCGACCTTGAGAGCAACACTCCCGCGACGGAATCGACCGTTGTGTTTCAAGGTCAACTCAACCCGCCTGAGGAGATCACTGAGGGCGAACTTCGCCTCACAGCGGTCAACCGGATGAGCATGCAGCGAGTCTTGTTTCCGCCCGTGCGGATTCAGCGCAGATGCCCGTGGTCGTTTCCCTCCAACGCGGCGGAGCGGCAGGACGCCGTCTCAGGAGGAGCGGAGGGACGATTCTCAAGGTTCTACGCGTGCGGCTACTCGGCGGGCGAGAGCGGTGGAGTTGGGTCTCTAGGTCCGGGGGGACAACCGTTCACCCAATGCAGCTTCACCCGTTCCGACTGTCAAGAACGCGGCATGTTCGACCGCGACTCTGGCGGCGAGACCTCTCGTCGTTTCGGAGGCGTAGAGTTCGTGCCTCCAGCGATCGCCGTGCGAAGTTACGGATCTCGCGACCACAGCGTCTCGAAGCTGGCGGTCAACGAGGCGCGCTACAACGACTTTGTGCCGTTGGCGTACGGGACAGTCTGGATCGAACCGCCTGTCGTGTTCGCGAGGAATGATGGCAATCTGACGCGAATGGAGGTCCTTTTGGCCTCGGGAGAGATCCATCGTGTTCAGAAGGTGGTTGTAAACAACATTGAGATTCCTGTCGGCCTTGAAGGCGTAGACATGACCGGCGGCGGATGGTGGAACCTGTTCGCGGGCGGCGGCCGGACAGGCGGTTTCAATCTGAACTTCACCAAGCCGGACGGCACGCCCCTCGGAGACCCGTACGGCGGGATGTCCGCCCTCTCAGTCGTCGTCCCCAATCAGGTCCATGGCGGAAGCTCGCTTCCGCGCGTGCAAGTCCTACTCGACGGGCTCAAGTTGGCGCAATACGACGGGAATGGTGACTACGTCGAGACGAGCTTCTCGAACAATCCGGCGTGGGTTCTGCTCGACGTCTTACGTCGAAGCGGCTGGAGAAGCGACGAACTTGACCTCGGGAGCTTCGCTATAGCCGCGGCGGTCTGTGAGGAGCCGATCGCAGCATTCGACAATGCGGGCAACCAGATCTCGATTCGGCGATTTGAGTGCAATCTAGCTGTCAAGGAGCGCCGCACTGCCGCGGAGGTAGTCCGCGCGATAAGGAACTGTGCGCGAATGCAGCTCTCGTACCAAGACAGCGGAGCCATCGCGGTGTTCGTCGAGGACAGCCTCCTCCGACAGCAGCCGAGCAAGCCGGAAGGCTCCAACGCTCTGACAGAACTCAACGGCGGATGGGCGGCGTACCACTACACGGACGGGTCGCTCCCTGAGATCCCCTCGGGGTTCTTGACTCGTGCTGACGGATCTCCAGCGATTCGTCTGTATTCGCGCTCAATCGCCGACACCCCGAACCGTTACTCGATAGAGTTTGCTGACCAATTCAACGAGTTCCAGCAGGACAGTCTAGACCTCATCGACGCCGAGGACGTTGCGAGGACCGGGCGAGAAGTGGCGGGTAGGCTAGTCGTCGACGGTATCGCCAGCTATGATCAAGCGGCTCGGATCCTGAAATTCTATTTGGACAAGTCCATCTCAGGCAATACCTTCATCGAGTTCGAGACTTCCGTGAAGGCGATCGGCCAGAAGATCGGGGACATCATTGCAATCACCTATCTCAAGGAGGGGTTGCTCGCACAGCCCTTTAGGATTCTCAAGCTAGCCCCCAACACGAACTACCGTCGCGTCCGAATCACGGCGCAGATCCACGATGACGCTTGGTACGTAGATACGAACGGCCAGCTTTCGCTGACGCCCCCGACAAGCCGCCAGCCGGATCCTGGTACGGGTGTTCCTGGCTCCCTATACGGCGACGAGTTGGATGAGCACGGAGAGCCGGCTTTCGGCCTACAGGAGTTCCAAACCCACGGCTCTGACGGAACGATTCTCACAGAGCTGGAAGTTCGGTTTCGGCCGCCGTCAGCTGGACGGTCCCTGTCAGTCGGCGTTCCGTCCATTAGTCTCACAACGATGATTGCCAGCGTTGGCGGCAGCATAGAGGGTGGTCAGACGCTCTACTACGCCGTAACGGCGATAGACGATGGGGGTCTAGAGGGGAACCCGTCCTTCGTCGTGCGGGCAGAGGTTGACGCCGGCTCCACGACGAACACTGTGACGCTTCAGTCGATGCGGTTCACTTCGGAGGCCGTCTCGTTCAACGTCTACCGTGGCCCGACTCCTTCTCGATTGTTTCGCATCGCAACCGAGGTACCGGTCGCTCAGGATTTTGTGGACACAGGGTTCCATGCGGATCTGGACGGTGCGCCAAGCCCGTACTACGACCACGCAAATTTCTATTGGCGACAAGAAGACGTCCCGGAGCAGTTCGCCTCCATTTACTCGAATAACTCCATCGGGAGTTCGCAACTGTCTCTAGTCGAAGATGCGTTGGTCGGACGCTCGGTACGAATCCTGCGGGGAAAAGGTGCGGGGCAAGAACGCAAGGTCATCGGCAACACCGTCGACACCCTGGTCGTAGAACCGGACTGGGAGTTGCCCCCGGATCCCAGCAGCGCATTCGTAGCCGCCGAGGGCACGTGGCACTTTGGGGGCCGGGCACGGTCAAGTCCTGCCAGGTTCCAAGTTCCCAACGTTCAGGACCGTGTCATCCAGGTCACTGGTCGCTCGGCGAACGTCAACAACGTAGAGTCGTTGGAGGGGCTCGCGCTCATCACGCGATGGCGGATCGGCGGCGGCGGACTAGGGGTGTCCGACTACGACGCTCCTCCGGAACCCGGATTCGGCTTGGTCGCGCCGGGAGACGGCTCGGTTACGTTGGGGGCGGTGGCATTCACTACCTTGGAAAATACCCAGTCGGTCCGAACCGGCGTTTTTCGCTACTGGTATCGGGACGAGCTGCAACTTGCTGCTCCCGCGACTTTGTCCGGGGCAGTCGACGCAGAGTCGACTACGCTCCTACTCGGCGCGGCCATCAGCGTGGCGCCGGACGACCTGCTTCTCGTCGACAGCGAGGTCATGAAGGTCCTGGAGGTCAAGCAAGCCGGAGCCGAATGCGAAGTCGGGCGCGGGCGCTCCGGCAGCACGCCGACGGCGCACGCCGGCGGCGCTGAAATACACGTCCTGTCGACTCGCACGGAGAGCCTCAGCTTCGAACCGAACTTCTTCGGCAGGCCCGAATCGGCGAACTGGGCGCATACGATCTGGGCCCCGGGAATACGGATAGCATGCGCGGAGATGACAGTCTCCAATGCATTTGGGCCCAGCCCAGCCTACGTCGCTGGTTTCTCAGAGCTCATCGACAGCGGTCTGCGGACTCTGCGCGGCGGACAGTACAACTTTCAGATTGAGGGAACGCTGAGTATCGCGAACGAAGCAACCCCTTCGCTGGTAGTCCAAAACACGGTGTCGGTGAGAGACATCTTCGCAACGGTGAAAGCCGCGCCGATGGGAGCCGATGTCACTCTCGATCTGAGGAAGGACGGCGCTCTATACTCGACGCTGGTAGTCCCAGACGGCCAACTCTCGGCGACTCCAGGGGATGGCGGAAATCTCCCCCCACTAACCCAAGGCTCTGTCCTCGAACTGGATATCGTATCGGTCGGCACTCAGTTTCCGGGACAAGACCTGACCCTGACGGTTCGACTCTAGCCGCGCCCTCAAGCTTGTGGAGTCCGGCCTGCCTACAATGAGGGGATGGACGGTGTAATCGTACTGGACAAGCCAGGGAACTGTTCGTCGCATGACGCCGTCGTACGCGCTCGCCGGGTGACCCAGGTGAGGCGTATCGGACATCTGGGCACACTTGACCCGATCGCGACAGGCGTTCTCCCCTTGGTGGTCGGGAAGGCGACGCGCTTGTCGCAGTTCTTCCTTGGCCACGACCGCGAGTACAAGGCAACTTTCCGTCTGGGATTCTCGACCGACACCTACGACCGGGCGGGAAAGCCGACATCAGACCTGGTCACCGATCTACCTCTCCCTGGGACGATTGAGAGAGCCTTCGAATCCTTCAGGGGCGTCATTCAACAGAGACCACCCGCGGTGTCTGCAAAGAAGGTAGACGGAGTCCCGGCGTACAAGCGCGCTCGAAAGGATGAGGTCTTTGAACTCACCTCTGTGGAGGTGACGATCTACGAGTTGGAGATCTTGAGTCACGCTGGCGACCTCGTCGAGATCCGCGTTAGGACATCCGCGGGCGCCTACGTTCGCTCGCTGGCGCATGACATCGGAAGAAGTCTCGGCTGTGGGGCCCATGTCGCAGAGCTTCGAAGGACTTCGATGGGGGAGTTCTCTGAGGATTCGGCGTGGAGCTTCGCCGAGCTGGAAGACCTAGCTAGGTGTGGCGAGTTGGGACGCGCGGCGGTTCCCGGACACGCTCTCCTGCCCGAGATCCCCAATTGTCGAGTGGACGAGGCGAGCGCCCAGCGGATCGCACACGGCCGGGAGTTTCGGGTCAGCGCGTTCTCTGATTCGTCCGACGCGCAGCGCGTCAAGGCTATCGCTCCCGACGGCCGGTTGCTCGCAATAGGAGAGCTGAGAATTCCGGGGTCCTATCACCCCGCGATCGTCTTCTAAAGCGTGATGTCTGGTCGAGCATGCATCTCCGCGCTGGTGTTTGGGTTGGCTGCCGTCAGCCTTTCATGTACCTCCGTCCAAGGAGACAACGAGGCGGAGTACCTCTTCGCAGCCAGGCGTAGCGTGGGGGTCAGAAGAGCACTCGCCCCAGATTCCCCGACCGAGACCCGGCTGGCGTTACATGATCGCGTCCGAGTGTTGCGCCGGCGACGGAGTCTGGCGCTCGTAGTGGCGGAAGACGGCGCCCAGGGCTGGGTCCGCCAGAGCGAGATGATCTCCGCTGACTATTTCGAGCACGCCAACCGACTTGCCGAGTTCGTCGCACCGTTCCCGAGTCAGGGCGTTCGCCGAACCTTCGACGCGCTGAATGTACACATCCAACCAACTCGAGATGCACCCACGATCTATCAGCTTGCCGCGGAAGAGCCGGTTGAGCTGCTGAGGGGCCGGACAGTAGCGGCGCCGGCAGATTCGGGAGCGGCAGCTCGAAGGCGCTCCGAGGGATGGTATCTGGTACGAGCGAAGATCGGACCGGTCGGATGGGTACTGGCTTCTCGGCTGTATGCCGACATCCCGGTAGAGCTCGCACAATACGCCGAAGGTCGGAGGATCGTAGCTTTCTTTCAGCTCGATGAACTACCGCACCCGACCTGGCTCTGGACCCAACTCGGCGAAAACGGGCCGTACGACTATGATCGTTTCCGGGTTTCACGTTGGAATGCCGCCCGCTCGACCTACCAGACTGTCGGCATGGCTAGGGGACTAAAGGGTCACCTGCCGATCGAGGCCCATGCGTGGGTCGAATCCGGCGAAGGATCCGGTCCCGGATTCTCACTGCGGCTTGCTCGAGAAGATGGAGAGGAAGTTACAAGGACGTACTTGGTGGCGCGAGGGAGAGTTCATCGGGTATCGGAGCGAGAGGCCGCAGCGATTCCGTCTATTCCGGACAACTTCGATCCTCCCTCAGCGGAGCAAGCGACCGAAGACTCTTGGTTTGGGCATTGGCACGGGCGGCTCAGCGACTTGCTCCAGCAGTTCAGTCTATAGTCGAAGGATGGAATCCTACTTCCTTCCGGCGTGCCGGAAAGCGCCCGTAGCGCGAACTCCTGTGTGGTTCATGCGTCAGGCGGGTCGGTACATGAGCGAGTACCGGGAACTCAGGAAGTCGCATTCGATTCTCGAACTCTGCAAGACCCCGCGATTGGCGGCGGAGGTCACGTTGCAACCGCTCGAAGCCCTCGGAGTGGACGCGGCGATTATCTTCGCCGACCTGCTCTTGCCCTTCGAGCCGATGGGGCTCCATCTTGAGTTCGTCGCGGGGGACGGTCCCAAGATTCACAATCCAGTCTCTTCCCCCGAGGACGTCGCGCGTCTACGGGCGCCCCAGCAAGGAGATCTGGGCTACGTCGGTGAGGCCATTTCGCTCGTGAAGAAGAGCGTCGGACCGGACTTCCCGGTCATCGGATTCGTGGGGGCGCCCTTCACGCTCGCGAGCTACATGATCGAAGGCGGCAGTTCGCGCCACTATGCGAAGACCAAGAGTCTGATGTACTCAGATCCCGCGGCCTGGCAGGCTTTGATGGAGCGTATTGTCCAGACCGTGACGCCGTTTGCCGCGTCTCAGGCCGCGGGGGGCGCCTCGGCTATACAGGTCTTCGATAGCTGGGTGGGCGCCCTTTCGCCTGCGGACTATGAGACGTACGTCTTGCCCTACACGCGGATGCTGGTTCGTCAGATTCAGACCACCACGCTGCCGGTCATCTACTTCGGCACCGGCGCCTCCTCCTTTATGCCGCTGCTAGACCAAACCGGGTGCGACGTACTTGGCGTCGATTGGAGGATTCCGATCGATCAGGCCTGGGAGAGCGTGCAGCATCGCCCGGCGGTTCAGGGCAATCTGGACCCGCTCACGTTGCTGGCTCCATTGCCGGTCTTGAAACAGCGCGTAGAAGATATCCTCGATCGCATCGGCGGACGCCCGGGGCATATCTTCAACCTCGGGCACGGAATCATTCCGCAAACGCCTGTTGACAACGTCAAAGCCGTCGTCCAAATGATCCGGGACTACGAGCCGAAGCCGGCGCAGCAATGAAGGTAGCCGTCATCGGAGGCGGCGTATCGGGGCTGACTTGCGCATACCAGCTTGCAAGACGCGGGGTAGATTGCACCCTTCTTGAGGGCCAGACGCGCCTTGGCGGTGTGATTCGAACCGACCGCGTGGGCGACTGTTTGATCGAGGCGGGACCGGACAGCTTCCTGACGCAGAAGCCTTGGGCTACCGAGCTAATTCGAGAGTTGGGGCTCGGCGACCAACTGATCGGGTCGAACGACGAGCGCCGGAAAACCTACATCCTTCGAGACGGCGAATTGCATCCGATGCCCGACGGATTGCAGTTCATGGCGCCGACCAAGATTCTCCCGGTCTTGAAGTCGGGCCTGCTGGGTACAGGCGCGAAGCTGCGGATGGCGATGGAGTGGTTTCGGAGGCCCGGGATCGAGTCGGGCGATCGCTCGGTCGCGGACTTCGTGATTGACCACTACGGTGCAGAGGTCAACGAGTACCTGGTTCAGCCTCTGCTGGCCGGCGTTTACGGAGGGGCGCCCGAGGATCTCAGCATCAACAGCGTGCTGCCGCGATTTGTACAGATCGAGCGAGAAACGGGAAGCCTCTCGCGGGGACTTCTCCAAGCTCGCAAGCGAGCGTCCAGCAGCGAGGCGGCACCCGCTCCCCTTTTCACGACGCTGAAGGGAGGATTGCAGCAGCTCACGGACGCGCTCAGTGATCGCGTCCGCGCGTCCTGCACCGTCGTCCATGAGGAAGCAGTCCAGGTCCGGCGCGACGATGCGGGCTACGAGATCCAGACGGCGGGCGAGACTCTTCGAGCGGACCGGGTCGTGATCGCGACTCCTGCCTACCGGGCGGCGAGTCTACTCGACGCAGTCGAGGAGAAGCTGGCGTCGCTGCTGCGTCAGATCGAGTACAGCTCCTCGATCACGGCGGCCCTGTTGTATCAAAGGCCGGCCTTCGGACGACCGCTGAACGGGTTTGGCTTCCTTGTGCCTCGGGCCGAGAAGCGGCCGATCGCCGCTTGTACCTGGGTCAACACCAAATTCAATCATCGTGCGCCCGAGGATCGTCCCTTGCTGCGAGCGTTCTTGGCGGGCGAAGAAGCAGACCGTCGACTGTCGGACTCGGATGAAGCTCTGGAGGGTGTGGTCCACGAGCAGCTATCGGAGCTGATGGGGTTCGACGCGCCCGTCTTAGATCGGCGAATCCAGCGATGGCCACGGGCGATGGCGCAGTACCAAGTAGGGCATGGCGAACTCGTGAAGGAGATCGAGGCGCTCACGGCGGCGAGCCCCGGTCTTCACCTTGCAGGCGGCGCCTACGAAGGGATCGGCATTCCTGACTGCATTCGCCGCAGTCGGCGGATCGCCGACGAGATCACTCAATAACGCCCAGGTTGCGCCATTCGGAGATGAGCTTCCGTACTTCCGTGGCGGCCGGCGAATCGGGAACCGCGGCGGCGAAGGCGTCCCAAGCTTCAGCCGCCTCGGCATAGCGCCCTAGGTCGGCGAGCAGAGCGCCTTGCACATGCCTTGCTTGCGGGAAGGCCTGAGAGCTGACGGGGTCGCTGAAGAGTCGATCCAGGTTGGCTAACGCCTCATCCGCTTGTCCGGTCTGCTGCTGGGCGAGGGCCAGGTAGAAGCGCTCTTCGGCGGAACTCGGATCCAACTCTAGGTAGCGTCCGGCGAGGTCGGCGGCCAAGTTCCACTCGGCGGCTCGCAGAGCCAGCTTGATTCTCGGCCGGTATGGAGACAGCAGCATGCCGTCGGCGGCGATGGCCTGCGAGTAGGCTTCAGCGGCCGGCATCTCCGAACCCGACTGTACGCGGCAGTCGCCCAGCAGCTTCCAGGCTTCGGCGTAGCGCGGGTGGATCTCGACGGCCTTGAGTAGATCTCGCTCGATGGCCTCACGGTTCGGCTTGGGCGCGGCGAGACGCTTCGCCGCCCGCTGGTAGAGCTTGCGCGCCGAGGACGGGGCTTCACTTGAGGTGACGCTGACCATGACGGCCGCCTTGCCGATCGGGCGTAGAACGATGGTTCCAACATCGGGGTCGTCGAGGGTGCTGCGTCTCCCCAGGATGACTGGATCGGCGATAAAGCCGGCCAGGCGGGCGCGCAGCTCACAGCCGAAGAGGTCGACGGTTCCCTTCCCTTTCATATGCGAGTGACGCTCGCTGTCGCCGGTGAAGCCGCCGGTCCGCATCGTGTCGCCGCTGGCACGGCCCCGGGAGTCGACGCCGTAGGTCGAAGCGTCTTCGTTGGCCGCTTCGGCTCTTGAGCCGAGGCGGACGGCGAAGGTGCCTTGCTGATCCGTGAATCCTTCGGGGAAGACCTGGCCTCGGCAATGACGTTCGATCGCCACGATGTTGGGCGGCGGTCCGCCGCCGGCGACGACGACCTGGCCGGTGAGATAGATGACCTCCTCGGCCTTGAAGCTGCGCTCCTGGTTGCCGCGACCGGCTTGAGCCGAGAGCAGCGGCGCGAGCGTCAGAGCGAGCGAGAGCGCGAGGACCAGCCGGGACATGGTCCATATTCTAAGCGAGGATGTCCAGATCCCCTCCCACCCGTGTGACTGGGGTACCGGGCATAAAGTTTTGGATCGACGCCGTTGGTACCAAATCAGGCGATGTCATGGGACTGACATTTTTCGTCTGTAAGTTGTTGATTGTTCGTTGGCCGATGTCATTAACTTGTCGAAAAATGACACGTTTTTGACAGTTTTTGACATCGTTTTCGGCGTAAGCTCCCTGGAATCAACAGAAGTACTTCGGTTTTGGAAATTTTCAATTTTCCTAACCGTTTCGACGGCCCTTAAGCCGCCTGTTTTGAATGCTTTGCATGCTCTCGAAAAATGTCATGGTACTGACATCGGATTTGGGAGGATCGCTGGGACTTGCGGGCTAGGACTTTTTGACTTCGATTTGGCGTTGGGCTCAACTCTGTTTTTAGGGTAGCGCGGAGGGGCAAGTTCTTTGGTTTTCGCGGGTCGCCGCGAAGTGTGGTGGGACCGGGTTCGTCTTCAATCTTCGTTCCGTTCATGTACGCCGCGCTTGAGCCAATTGATGCTTGACTCAAGAAGCTGAATCCCCACCAAGATCATCACGATAACGACAGCCAAGGCTAGGGCTCCGGCGTAATGACCGAGTCCGATGGCGGCGCCGATTGCAGCCACAACCCAGATCACGGCAGCCGTCGTCACGCCGGTCACGACGCCTTCGCGGGAGAACATGACCCCCGCTCCCAGGAACCCGATTCCTGTCACCAGTTGCCCAAGAACGCGAGTCGGGTCCGAGCCCGGCCCGGAAACGGCTGATCCGAGATGGATGAAGACCGCGGAACCCAAACAGACGAGAACACTCGTGCGGACTCCCGCGGGCTTGCCTCGAAACTGCCGCTCGAATCCCACGATCGCCCCGCAGGCGATTGCGACGCCAACGACGGTCCAGAAGGCTCCGTCGGACGGATCGAAGTAGTTTACGTTACGTTCTCCGCTCTAGCGTCCTGCGCCTCGTTATGGTTCGGCCTGTCCCTCCCATTCTCTCTTGTCCTGGTGAGAGAACTCAGGTTGGATCGCTGCCTGATGTTTTGCTCCTGTTGGTGTTCCCTGGCGGGTTCTCCCGGGCTGCCGCACTCCATGATATCTGTCAGCCAGCTTTCGGTACTTGCACCTGTTCGGGGGACGGAGCCCTTTACATTCGGCAGCCTCGGGCAAAGCGATTGAGGCAGCGAGAGTTGCCGGGATCAAGCACATGTGGGGAGGCTTCATCGGCCCGAGCCAGATGTGACCGCATTTCACTGAAAACATGAACTTTGGTGGACATTAGAGGAGAACGGTGAATTGTAAAGGGCTCCGTCCCCCTTGGGCTCGTCCCCCTTGGGCTGTCCCCCTTGGGCTTATGAATATTGGAGGTCGGCGAGTAAAGACGGTGAATTGTGAAGGGCTCGGTCCCCTTTGGGTCCTCCCCTTTGGGTCGTCCCCACGACTGCGCTACTCCCGCTGGCGTACAATCCTGAAGCCAAACGAATTCTCCCTTCGAGCGGGATCAGACCTCAGCCTGTTTGAGACTCGTACGCTACTCGCAACAGTTAGCCAAGATCCGCCTCGCAAGACACGGTCATGCCCGACCACTGGTCCTTGCGGATCAGATTCAGGACTAGTTCGATAATAGGTCTGTTCGTAGATGTCGTGGCACCATTCCCAAACGCCACCCAACATCCCATACAAACCCCACGGATTAGGTCTCTTGGACCTAACGGCGTGAGGCTGGTTGCCATTGTGCCGTAGCTGCCGCCTATACGCTGCCCGATCGCGCTGATATAGCGTTTCTGCAGCTTCGATCTTGCTCGTCCCCGAGTTTGCGGCGTACCAAGCTACGTCATCGATATCCCCATACCGTCTTCCGCCAGTACCCGCCCGTGCTGCGTATTCCCACTCGGATTCGGTCGGCAAGCGGTAGTTATAGTGGTCTGCCGCGATGCGATTTATCCTTCGCAAGTAACGCTGGATGTCGTCCCAGCTCACGCTTTCAACCGGGAGATCAATGCCGTCGAAGTAGCTAGGGTCACTCCCAGGGCCAAAGACTGCTTCCCATTGCCCCTGGGTCAACTCTGTTGCTTGGATCTGGAATCCCTTTGATATACGAACATGGTGCGGATGCTCCCCTAAGTCACAGTCGCTATCACCTGGCGAACCCCCCATCTCGAACTGACCTGCCGGAATCTCAACGAAATCGAACCTGACACCACCGACGTAGTCGGTCACAAGAGACGCCGAGAGTCGGTCTCCGATAGCTACATGGGCGCCCGACTCCACGGTAAGGGATGAGCCCGACTGGGGTATCGTTCCGTCTAGATTAAAATAGAAATCTCCGCGAACACTTGAACTACTCCAGGGCGTTTGCCTCCCATCAGTAGATCGGAAGACATCGTTGCGGACACTCTTGAAGAACTGGTCCAACTCCAGCCCGGGAACCTCTAGGGTCCTAATCAAGGCCTCAGAAAACCGACCGTGACGCCCACTTGGGTTCTCATCTGCGATGCCGCCAGGCGAAGTGGCGAACGCTACGTAGCTACCCTCAGCACCCACCGCCATCGGAGCCAGGCCTCCCACGCCGCTGCGGGCCGTGCCGAACCGATTGTTGCGACACGCGTCTAGGGTAAGGATTATCCACGCCGCGCCCGCGAGCACCAGCCGCTCGTGTACCTCCGCCACCAGATAGCTGCCGTGACGAGCACCTATTTCATCCATCCGAGAGAGATCTACGGGAGCCAGATAGTTGGAATTGGCGCTCTGGAATCCGTGCCCAGAAAAATGAAAAAGGGCTACATCACCTGGGCCGATCGATCCCACGAATGACTGGATCACTCGTTCCATTGTCTCCGCGTCAGCGTCGAGTGCCATGGTCACCAAGAAACCGACCTCTCGGAGCGCGGCGGCTAGGTCTGTAGCGTCATTGACCGGATTCCGAAGGGGCGGAACATCGGTGTAGGCGGCATTGCCGATAACCAGTGCCTTTCGCCTCGCGCTGGAAAGACGGAGGTCCCGGTCCTGCCCGCTGACAGTAACCAGGCAGGAGCAAGCGAGAAGCGCAAGGCAGGCCCAGGTCCTAACCATGCTCCACAGTAGCATCAACACTTCGCGGCAAGACAGGCGTGAAGAATGGCACCAGAATCCCCAGGTCCCAGCTAAGACTGAACTAGCGCGAGCCAATAGGTCCGGAATATATCCGACAAATCGTAGAAGGTAGCGACTCTTCGCCTGAGGCTGAAGCAGTCTCGGCCAGAGGGGGACGGAGCCCTCTTGCATTTGGCAGCCTGGCGCAAAGCAAACTGATCGCACAAGACGTGTGGTGATTGCTCGCGTCGTAGCAAGCTTCGTTCCTTCTAGTGAGATGAATCCGCCAACGCTGCCGGCCCCATTAACTCTTGTGGTCGTTGGGCGAAGCCTCGAACCGTCAGGGGGGGGGCGGAGGAGACGGGCCGGAGGGGACGGCCGGAGGGGACGGAGCCCTTTACATTCGGCAGCCTCGTGCGAAAGCGATTGAGGCAGCGAAAGTTGCCGGGATCAAGCGCATGTGCGGAAGCTTCGCCGGCCCGAGCCAGACGAGACCGCATTTCATTGAAAACATGAACTTTGGCGGGCATTCGGGGAGAACGGTGAATTGTAAAGGGCTCCGTCCCCCTTGGGGGAGCGGTCCCCCAAGGGGGAGCGCTCACGGCGGAGACGGTGGATAGGCGGTCTTGGGCTCTTGCTTCGCAAATCGCCTTGCGGGCGGGACTGAAGCCCGCGCCACAAAGTTGAGTGGGGGTGACGCTACTGCTGCGGGGTTCGGTTGGCGGCGATCCATTGTTCGACTTGGGCGATGCGGTCGGGGTGGTCTTGGGCTAGGTCGTTGGTCTCTGAAGGGTCGGTTTCGAGGTCGTAGACTTCCCATTCGCCGGGTTGCGCGGCGACGAACTTCCAGCGGCCTTGGCGGACGGCTTGTTGGAGGCCGCCGCGGTCCCATTCCCAGTAGAGGTAGTCGTGTTTCTCTTGAGCTTCCGCGTCGCCCAGAAGGGTCGGGACGATGGAGAGTCCGTCGACGTCGGACGGGACGAGGTCCTCGGCGCCTGCGAGTTCTGCCAGGGTGGGCAACATGTCGGGCGTGTAGGTGACGTGATCGCTGACGGCGCCGGCGGCGATCTTGCCGGGCCAGCGGACGATCAGCGGCGAGCGGATGCCGCCTTCATACATCGAGCGCTTGGCGCCGCGGAGGGGGCCGCTCGAGTCGAGTTCGCCTTCGAAGCGATGGGAGGCGCCGTTGTCGGACATGAAGAAGACGACGGTGTTTTCGGCGAGGTGGAGTTCGTCTAGGAGAGCGACGAGTTCGCCGGTGTGACGGTCGGCCATGCTGACGAAGGCGGCGTGCGTCTTGGCTTGGTCGGACCAGGGCTTGTCTTTGTAGAGTTCGAAGGACGGATCGTCCTCGGGCAGGTGGTAGAAGGCGTGGGGCGGCGTCCAGGGGGCGTAGCAGAAGAAGGGGCGATCGTGGTTGTCGCGGATGAAGTCGAGCGTGCGTTCGAAGATCAGTTCGTGGGAGAACTCGTAGTCACCGTCCGGCGTGGAACGGGAGACGAGGGGGCCCTTCGGGCTGAGTTTCTTGTAGGCGGCTAGGTCGGCGGGGCTGTTGGAGATCTCGTCCGGCTGGAGGCCGTAGATCGCCATGTTGCCCTGGAGCAGGAACGGCTTGCCGTTTTCGACGAGGAAGGGCGGGTAGTAGGTGTGGGCGTGGACTTGATGGTAGTAGCCGAAGAAGGCGTCGAAGCCTTGCTTCTCCGCGGCGCCGTCGGAGCCCATGGTTCCTAGGCCCCACTTGCCGAAGCCGCCCGTGGCGTATCCGACTTGTTTGAGCACCTCGGCGATGGTGACGTCTTCGTCGCGGATGGGGGCGGTGCCGGCGTTGGCGCGGACGGTGGCGTGGCCGTTGTGCTTGCCGGTCATCAGGGCGCAACGGGAGGGAGCGCAGACGGTGTGGCCGGCGTAGGCGTCAGTGAAGCGGATGCCTTCGGCTGCCAGGCGATCGACGTTGGGGGTTTGGATGGCCTGAGAACCGTAGACGCCGAGATCGGCCCAGCCCATGTCGTCGACCATGATGAAGACGAAGTTGGGCGGAGTCGGTTCCTCCGTCGGCGGCGGGGCGGTCGCGCAGGCGAGGGAGAGGGCGAGAAGGGCTAGAGGGGCTTGGGTCTTCATGGGGCGTGCGGGGATCGGCCGGGGATCGTCTAGCCGGATGAGGGGCCGGACTGGGCATGCGTCTTGTCGGGTAGAGACTACCGTAGTAGGCCGCCGGCATGTTGTAGACTACGGCCGTTTGATATTCGGATGAACCCTATGCCTAAATCCCTGCTCGTGTTCTCACTTTTCTCGGCGTTTCTCTGCGGCGAGGCGCTTCAGGCGGGCCTGCTGACCGGCAGCGCTTCCGTCTCAGCGTACTGTCGAGTGGAGGGCGATCCTGACGTCGTCGGAGTCTTTGAGCTGGAGGAGACAGACGCTCGGTCCGTCTCCTCGGCCGCAGGAGGCGCTTCGGCGGCATGCTCAATCGTTCCGGGCATCAGCCAGACGGAAGCCCGTGCGATCGCGGACCTGAGCTTTGGAGCTGAAGACAACGCCGTCCTGATCGACGCGGACGTGGACGGGCTGTCGGTAGGCGATTATCCTTGGCCCGAAGCGAGGCACCAGATCGACATCAGCTTCGACTTTTTGGGCAAGACGGCCGGACCGAAGCGTCCAGGGATCGTTCGCTACTACGTGGGCGAGTATCCGCTGGGACAGGGCGGCGCAACCGGGGGAATTTCCATGGACGCTGCGATCGACGACCTCGTGTTCGACTATTTTCTTGCTACGGGGCCAAGCACCTGCTTCGCCGGAGAGGTCGGGGACCTCGGCGCCTGCATGGGCGAGAGATCGTTCGAGCTCGGCGGTTTCTTCGATCTGACGGCAACCGTCGTCGCCGGCGGAATCGGCACTTTTCGGGGCAGCGAAGACAGCAAGGCCCCGCTTCGGCTCTCTTTCGAGTTTTTTGAGGCCGACGGCGTCACGCCGGCCAACCTGGAACCGGTGCCGGAGCCCTCGACCGCGTTGCTCTTGCTGGCGGGGTTGGGGCTGGCGGGCTTCCTCGGCCGACGCCGATCGTAGTCGCCGGCGCCTGGCGGCCTCTGAGAGCGAGCTGAACAACGGGCTCTTGCTTCGCAGATCGCATTGCGGGCGGAGCTGAAGTCCCGCTGCGGGCTGAAGCTCGCACCACTGGGCGGAGGAGGGGGCGAGGTCGGCTGAAACGGGTGTCATAATCAGGTCTAGATGCCTCAACGAGCTGGAGCGAAAACCATTCGTCGATTGCCGATGATGCCCATTCGGGACGTCGTCATTTTTCCTCACATGATGACCCCGTTTGTGGTGGGTCGGGAGTCGAGCGTGCGGGCGCTCGAAGAAGCGCTGGCGGCGGATAAGAAGATTTTCTTGGCGACGCAGCATGACGCCTCGATCGACAATCCGGATCCGGACCAGATTTATCAGGTGGGCGTGATCGTCTCGATCGTGCAGAGCCTGAAGTTGCCGGACGGCAATATCAAGGTGCTGGTGGAGGGGCTGGAGCGCGGGCGCGTTTCGAGCGTCTCGGTCGACGAAGGGTACATGTTGGCGGACATCGAGACCGGCAAGCCGGAGTCGACCGAGGAAGCTGACGTAGAGGGGTTGACGAGCCGGGTGACGTCGCTGTTCGAGCAGTACGTCAAGCAGAGCCAGAACCTGAACTACGAGACGATGATCGCGGCGGTTCGGGTGGACGAGCCGGGGCGGTTGGCGGATACGATCAGCGCGCACTTGCAGCTCTCGATGCCGGAGAAGCAGGTGCTGCTTGAGATCTTCGATCCGATTGAGCGGCTGGCGCGTATCGCCGACGTGCTGGACATCGAGATCGAGAAGCTGTCGGTCGACCGCACGATCCAAGGGCGCGTGAAGCGTCAGATGGAGAAGGCGCAGAAAGAGTACTACCTGAACGAGAAGATCAAGGCGATCCAAAAGGAGCTCGGGCGGGGCGAAAAGAGCGAGTTCGACGAGCTGAAGCAGAAGATCGAAGAAGCCGGGATGACGGCGGACGCCAAGGAGAAGGCCGAGACGGAGATGCGGCGGCTCGAGAACATGCCGCCGATGTCGGCCGAGGCGACGGTCTCGCGGAACTACGTCGACTGGCTGTTGGCGGTCCCGTGGAAAAAGAAATCGAAGGAGAAGCGCGATCTGAAGTTCGCGCAGGAAGTCCTCGATTCAGACCACTACGGGCTGGAGAAGATCAAGGATCGGATTTTGGAGTTCTTGGCGGTGCGGCAGTTGGTGAAGAACCCGCGCGGTTCGATCCTATGCTTCGTCGGACCTCCGGGCGTGGGCAAGACGTCGCTGGGCAAGTCGATTGCGAAGGCGACGGGACGGAAGTTCGTTCGGCTGTCGTTGGGCGGGGTGCGCGACGAGGCGGAGATCCGCGGACACCGGCGGACGTATATCGGCGCGTTGCCAGGCCAGATCATCCAGATGATGAAGAAGGCCGGGACGGTGAACCCGGTGGTGATGCTGGACGAGATCGACAAGATGTCGACCGACTTCCGCGGCGACCCTTCGGCGGCGCTGATGGAGGTCTTGGATCCGGAGCAGAATACGGCGTTCTCCGACCACTACCTGGACGTTGAATACGACTTGAGCCAGGTGTTCTTTGTGGCGACGGCGAACGTGCTGCATACGCTGCCGCCGGCGTTGCTGGACCGGCTGGAAGTGATCCAGCTTTCGGGCTACACCGAGATTGAAAAGGTGGAGATCGCCAAGCGGCACTTGATTCGGAAACAGTTGGAGGCGAACGGTCTCGATCCGAAGCAGGTGGAGTTCACCGACGAGGGCATTGCGGCGGTGATCAGCCAATACACGCGGGAAGCCGGGGTTCGGAACTTGGAGCGCGAACTCGGAAGGGCTTGCCGCAAGGTCGCGTACACAACCGTGCTTGACGCGAAGAAAAAGCGCCGGGCGAAGATCAAGATCACCGACGAGAACATCAGCGACTACCTGAAGGTTCCGAAGTATCGGGACACGCAGGCGGATCGGGTGGACGAGATCGGACATGCGACCGGCTTGGCGTGGACGGAGGTCGGCGGGCAGATTTTGCCGATCGAGTGCACGTTGATGGACGGCAAGGGCAACCTGACCCTGACCGGCAAGCTGGGCGACGTGATGCAGGAGTCGGGCAAGGCGGCGATGAGTTGGGTGCGGTCGCGATCGCAACGGCTTGGGCTACCGAAGGATTTCTATCGGCACCTGGACGTCCACATCCACATCCCGGAGGGCGCGATCCCGAAGGACGGGCCTTCGGCGGGCATCACGTTGACGACGACGTTGGTGAGTGCGCTGCTGAAGATTCCGGTGCGCGGAGACATCGCCATGACGGGCGAGGTGACGTTGCGCGGAAAAGTTTTGCCGATCGGCGGGCTGAAAGAGAAGCTGCTGGCGGCGCATCGAAACGGCATTGTGGACGCCATTTTGCCGAAGGACAACGAGAAGGATCTCCCGGACATTCCGGAGAATATCCGCAACGAGATGAACCTGCATTTCGCCGAGACGATGGACGAGGTGTTGAGTTGGGCGTTGGCGGGTCCGTTGGAGATGCAAGCTCCGCCTGCGGCGCTTGAGGCGGGCGAAGCGAAAGCCAAGGGCGTTACGCAATAGCGACGCGGGCGACTGGGGCGCATGGAGGTCGAACTCGTATCGGCGGCCCAGTCGCCTGAGCGGTTCCCGAGAGACGGGAAGCCGGAGGTTGCGTTTGTCGGGCGATCGAACGTCGGCAAATCGAGTTTGCTGAACGCGCTGGTGCTGGGCGGCAAACGTCGTCCGGGCGAGGCGCCGATCCAGAAGCGAGCGCTGGCGCGGACGAGCAGTACGCCGGGCCGGACGCAGTCGATCAACTTCTACCTGTTGGATCGCAAGTTCTACTTTGTCGACCTGCCGGGATACGGATTCGCGAAGGCGCCGAAGGCGGCGATGGACGAGTGGAAGGCGCTGGCGGAGGCCTATCTGGCGGACCGCGTGCAGTTGCGGCTGGTGGTGTTGATCATCGACGTACGGCACGGGCCGACGGCGCTGGACCGGCAGATGCGGGATTGGCTGGTCGCTCACGGGTACCCCTTCTTGGTTGCCGCCTCAAAGCTTGATAAGCTAAAGCGATCCCAGCGATCGAAGGCGATCCGCTCGATTGAGCAAACCTTCGATCCCCCCGCGGCATTTTCGGCTGTTACCAACGAGGGTCTCTCCGCTCTTTGGGAAGCCATTCGCGCTTCGCTCTAACGCTTACGGCGAATCTGCCGCGCCCGCCTGAAGAAGGATTGTTCGTCCATGTCCACATCCGAAGATCGTCCCGAACAGGACTTGCCTGAAGGGACCGAGTCCGCCGAAAAACCAGCTCGCGCGAAAGCGGCGATGAAGACGAAGGCTTCCGAAGAGACAGCCTCGGCCGAGGACGCGCCGGTCGCCGCCGACGACGCGGAAGAAAAGCCGAAGAAGAAGAAGGTCGTCAAACGAAAGAAGGCGGTCAAGAAGCGGGTCAAGAAAGCCGCGAAGAAGGCCGTCAAGAAAGCGGCCAAGAAGGTTGCGAAGGACGCGGAAGCGCCGGGCGACGACGCGAAGGCGGAGACGGTCGAGGCGGCGGTTGAAGACGCTCCCGCGGCGAGCGAGGCGACGGAGGCGGAGGCGAAGCCTTCGGCGGAGGAGCGTCGCGCGGAGGTTGTGGAGGATCGCGAGGAGAAGCGTGAGCCCGAGGACGCGGACGAGCGTCCGCGGTCGGATTCGGGTGAGGAGCGCGATGATCGCGACGAGCCTGAAGGCAGGGGCGATCGAGCGGACGACGAGGAGCGTCGGCCGCGGCGATCGCGCGATCGGGATGAGCGAGATGAGCGCGGCCGTGATGAGCGCGGCCGTGATGAGCGCGAATGGGTAGGGAGTCGCGATCGCTATCGGCGGGACCGCGATGACCGGGATCGAGGCGACCGGGAGCGGGGCGATCGGGACGGAGAACGGCGGCGGGATCGTTATGATCGCGACCGGCGGGATCGCGAGGGACGTGATCGGGAAGGTCGAGATCGTGAGGGCCGTGATCGTGAAGGTCGGCGCGGCGCGCGGGATGATCGGCGCGACCGTCGCGACGGGGATCGCTACCGCAGCCGCGAGCGCGGACGGGATCGCTACCGGGACCGCGACAGGGATAGAGATCGCGACAGAGACCGGGATAGAGATCGGGATCGCGAGGTTATGTCGGATCGCGATCGGCCTCGGGACCGGGATCGGGATCGGGACCGCGATCGAGATCGCGACAGAGACCGGGATAGGGATCGGGACAGGGATCGGGATACGCGCCGAGCGCGCGATTACGATCGCGACCGTGCGCGCGACGTCGATGAGGACACGGCGGAGACGCCGGATTCGACGGAAGCCGCATCAGGCGGCGATCGCGCCGAATCGGGTCGAGACCGAGACGCGGACCGTGATCGCGATAGAGATCGCGACCGGGACCGGGATAAGGACCGGGACGAGCGGCGGCGGGGTCGAGACCGGGATGAACGACGTGGCCGGCGCAACGAGCGCGGCATGTCGGACGAGGATCTCGAAGACGAGTACGCCGAGTACGCCGCGCAGTTGGAGGCCGGCGAGATCGAGACGTTCGACGTCCATGAGCTGAAGGAGCAGACGATCAACCAGTTGGCCGAGAAGGCCGAGGAGTTGGAGATCGAAGACGCCTCGGGCATGCGCAAGCAGGAGTTGATCTTCAAGATCCTCGGCGCGCAGGCGGCGAAAAGCGGGCTGATCTACTCGACGGGCGTGCTGGAGACGCTGCCGGAAGGGTTCGGATTCTTGCGGGCGCCGGAGTACAACTATCTGCCGGGGCCGGACGACATCTATGTTTCGCCGTCGCAGATCCGTCGGTTCGATTTGCGCACGGGCGACACGATCCAAGGCCACGTGCGGGCGCCGAAAGAGGGCGAGCGGTACTTTGCGCTGATCAAGGTGGAATCGATCAATTTCGATCCGCCGGAAGTGGCGAAGACGAAGATCCTGTTCGACAACTTGACGCCGTACTACCCGGAAGAGCACCTGAAGTTGGAGACGACGAAGGGCGCGATGGGCGGTCGGGTGATGGACCTGATGATGCCGATCGGCAAGGGGCAACGCGGCTTGATCGTGGCTCCGCCGCGGACCGGCAAGACGATGATGCTGCAGGCGATCGCGAACTCGATCACCACGAATCATCCGGACGTAACGCTGATCGTGTTGCTGATCGACGAGCGGCCGGAAGAGGTGACCGACATGCAGCGCTCGGTCAAGGGCGAGGTGATCAGCTCGACGTTTGACGAGCCGCCGACGCGCCATGTGCAGGTAGCGGAGATGGTGATCGAGAAGGCGAAACGGCTGGTCGAGCACAAGCGCGACGTGGTCATTCTGCTGGACTCGATCACGCGGCTGGCGCGGGCTTACAACACGGTGCAGCCTCCGTCGGGGAAGATCCTTTCAGGCGGCGTGGACGCGAATGCTTTGCAGCGGCCGAAGCGGTTCTTCGGCGCGGCGCGGAACATCGAAGAGGGCGGCAGCCTGACGATCATGGCGACGGCGCTGATTGAGACGGGTAGCCGGATGGACGACGTCATCTTTGAAGAGTTCAAGGGGACGGGCAATATGGAGGTCCATTTGGACCGGAAGCTGGTCGACAAGCGGACGTTCCCAGCGATCGACATCAACAAGTCGGGTACGCGGAAAGAGGAGCTGCTGCTGTCGGAGGAAGAGCTCGGGCGGGTGTGGGTGCTGCGGAAGGTGCTCAGTCAGATGTCGTCGGTGGAGTCGATGGAGTTGCTGCTCGACAAAATGGGGAAGACGAAGAACAACGAAGAGTTTCTTCACTCGATGACGGGATAGTGCGAGGTTGCCCAGGGCTTGCCGCCCTGGGCCGGACTCGGCATGCCGAGTCCCTACAGGTTGAGCAACGGGCTCTTGCTTCGCAAATCGCCCTGGGCCCGCTCCATGACTGTCGCGGCTCTGCCGGACCTGACCGCCGTGCTTCGAGGCGGCTCCATCGAACCCGGCTGCGGGATTGTTTCCCTACTTCTTGGGGCCGCCGCCGTTGCCGGCTCCGCCGGTTCCGTGCGGGATTGCGATGTTGCCGCCGCTGATCTCAACCGCCTCAGCCGCGGCCTCTGACGGAAGCGAAAGTTCGCCGTCCGTTGTGGGCGCTTGGACCCAGAAGCGATCGACGCCCGTGCCCGGCTCGTCGTGGTCTTCCGCGTAGAAGAGGAACTGCTGATTGCCGATGGGATCGGACATCGTCCGTTCGTTGATGTAGTTGGCCTTGCCGTTCGCCGTCGCCCAGCCGAAGTCGCCCTCGTCGCCGACGGCGAATCCGTCGGTCGCGTTGCTCTTCAGTCGCACGATCGTGCCGTCGGCGCGATGGCGGATTACCAGCAGGCCGCCTTGGACGTTCTTGCGGTTCTTGTTGAACTTCAAGTGGAAGCCGAAGTTGGTCTTGTCGCCGAGGTAGGCGCCGTCGGCGGTTCCGGGCCAGTAGAACCAGCCTCCGCCGGTTGCGAATCCGAGGCTCGGATCGTAGACCGTCAGCGTCTCTTGTGCCGATCCGCGGTAGTAGGCGCCGCCGATCGCGTACTCCACCGAGTAGACGTTCACGCCGACGCCCGCGGGGAAGGTGCAGGTTGCCGTCACCGGCCCGCCCGGCGCCGGAGGTCCGGAGAGGTCCAGTACGCCGTCGACGCTCGCTCCGCCTCCAGGTCCGACCGGGCTCAGGGTGCAGCTCAGCTCGACAAGCGAGATATCGCCGAGACTGCCGTCGGCAAGCTCCTGGATCTCGGCCACGAGCGAGAACTCCGGCGAGTCTCCGCCGTCGTTGGCGACCAGGACCGCACTCGGGTTCGAAGCGTCCGGCGTGACCGTCGCGTCCTCGTGTTGGATGGTCAGCGCGCCCGGCGCGAGCGATACCGCGTAGTTCGGGTTGAACGCGGCGAGCGGGAAGCTGATCGATGCCGTGTGCGGCCCCGCCGCCATGGCGCCCGCTACCGTTTCGAGCAGCGGTTCGTTTGACAGGACGCAGGTCATCGGCGCGCCCGCGGCCAGCGTACAGGTTCCCATCGTTTGGTCAGGCGAGCTCAGGACGAAGGTTCCCGTTGCGCCCGTCGCGATCGGCGTCTGGCCGTTCACGTTCGGGTTGGGCAACGACAGCGAGAACGTGACCTCGTCGCTGTACTGCTGCGTGTTCGGGCTGACCGTCACCGTACCGGTGACTGCGAATGGAAGCACCTGCTGGCCGCCCGCGAGCGTCCCGCTGCTCGTGTTGTGATTCGGATGTCCCAGGTAGGCGGCTTGAATCGAGTGCAAGCCCGCACCCAGCAACGCCGTGCTGTAGGTCGCCTGACCGCCCGTCAGTCCGACCGTCGCGACCGGGGCGCCGCCGATCGAGAACTGGACTGATCCGAGCGGCGTTCCGCCTCCGGGCGCCACGGGGGCGATCGTAGCGGTGAACACGACGTTCTGCCCGAAGATCGACGGATTGAGGTTCGAGGCGACTGTCGTGGTCGTCTGCGCGGGCGTGATGTCCGCGGTCGTGACGGCGGTCGCGCCGGCGGGCAGGAAGTAGTTCCCGGCGTCCGCGCCGGACAGGGTGAAGCCGGCGCCGGTCACGGGCTTGGCCGTGCCCGCGTTCGGGTCCGCGAACGTCGCCGTTCCGCCTTCGACCGTCACCACGTCCGCGCCGATCACGCCGATCGGCGTCTGGGTCAAGATCGTCGCCGCGGTGGTCGCGTCGTAGATCTTGTTTGCCGCCGTGATCGCGACCGCCAGTTCGGCTGCGGTGATGTCCGCGGTCGTGAGAGCGGTCGTACCGCCGGGCAGCGAGTAGTTACCCGCATCGACGCCTCCGAGAGTGAATCCGCTTCCGGTGACGGTCTTGCCCGTACCGACGTTCTTGTCGTCAAACGTCGCCGTGCCGCCGAGTAGCGTGACGTCGTCTCCCGGCAGAACGCCGACTGCCGAGCGGGTCAGAATAGTCGCCGCCGTCGTGCCGTCATAGACCTTGTCGGCCGCGGTGATCGCCGCCGAGAGTGTGATCGGCGTGATGCTGACGGACGTCGTGTTCGAAGCCGGATCGTAGTTCGAGTCGCCCGCGAACGACGCGAGCACGCCGTACGTTCCCACGTTCACAGGCGGCGACGAGCCGCCCGGCGTGTAGTCGATCGTCGGAGCACCCAGATCCTCGCCGAATACGCCCGTCACCGAGCCCGTCGCCGGATGCGCGGTCCCGTCGTACTGGAACGTGCCGCCGTTGATACTGACGGTCGGCGTCGCCTTCAACACCGTGAAGGACCGCATGACGTCGGGCGCGGGGTCCCAGGTCGCGTCGCCTGGTTGAGACGCCGTGATCGTGCAGACTCCGGCGCCGTTGATGACCGCCGTCGATCCGACGACGGAGCAGCTTCCCGTCGACGAGTAGCTGACCGCCAGCCCGGAGCTTGCGGTCGCTGCCAGCGGGACGTCGGGCGCGCCGTAGGTCACGTCGCTCAGCGCCGGGAAGCTGATCGTCTGCGCCGAGGGCACGCCGACGCAGGTGCTCGCCGGGTCGCCCCATCCGGTGGTCGCGAAACTGACGATCTCCTCGTCGTCCGCTGTTCCTGAGGCAGGCTCGAGCCCCGGGCCTCCTGAGCCGACCTCGCCGACGCGGCTAATGATCATCTCGTTGCACTCGTTGATCTCCACGTGCAGGGCGACTCCGTCGTTCGTTGCGCTGTTGCCGCCAAGTGCCGCGCCCGCCACGTAGGCGTCGATCTGGGTGCGCCCGTCGGCCCTGTCGGCCCATGCCATGTCGCCGGCTGGTTTCACGAAGGGTTGCCGCCAAGACGTACTGGTCCTGGTGTAGTGTCTGTGGCCGGTGAAGATACCGATCACGTTGTAGGGGGCGATCACGTTCCAATAGGCCCGCCGGTCGGCCTCGCTCCACCAGCCGTCGATGGAGAACGAATCGAAACCGTAGTGGTGAAACAGGACCACAGGTCGGCCGGTGGATCCCACGTTCAGCGGCAGATCCACCTCGAGGAAGGCCAGCGCATCGCGCGCCATCAGCCCATCGTCGCCGACGAAACCGTTCGCGGGAGCGACGTTCAGTTGCACGAAATGGACGTCGTGCCAGTCCCACGAGTAGTTGGGGGCTTGGTTGGACTCTTTGTCCCGCCGGTTCGTTGGGATGGTCCCGCGAGATTTCTCGGCGATGAATTCGATCATGCCGGCAGGGTTGTTGAACGAAATCGGGAACTCGTTGTCGCCCGGCTCGACATCGTGGTTCCCCAAGCCTTCGAAACCGAACCAGGGGGCGACGCGGATCGAGTTGATATAGGCGTCGAGCTCATCGCCGCCGAACGATACGCCGGCCACGCTTCCACGGGCGCGGGCGTTCTGGGTTAGGTCGCCCGATACGACTACGCCGCGAACTTCGGGCCGATCGCGAGCGGCGGCTGACCGAATGAGCGCGTCCATCATGCGGCTGGCATCGATGGTCTTTGATTGGTGGTCGGAGTCGTCCGGATCCAAATTGCCGTTGTCGAACTGGGGATCGCCGGTGACGAAGAACTCGAGGTCTTGCCGGTTCGCCGTGCGCATCTCGGGCAAGCTGTCGGGATCTCGTCCGGCCGAATAGGGGTCGGTCCAGTGGAGCGCCGTTTGGCTGGTCGAATAGACTCCGTCGTTTGTGACGTCGACGTCGGGACAGATCAGCGATCCCCGAATCAGGTCCAGTTCAGGGAGGCCTAGGGAGCAAGGGCCGGGATTGAATCCCGGCGGGCCGACGTCCTCCCGAAAGTACGACGTGCAGATGACGTTGGGCGCGTACGGCGCGGCGGTCCCGTTGAGGTGACCGCGCTCTTGAAGGTCGACGACCAAGACGCCGTCGGCACGTAGCGGCAGGCTGCAGGTGAACAACCCCTTGCCCTCGGACATGTCTCCGAAAGAGCCCTCGACCAGGACGGTCGCAGAGAGCGGCAGTTGACGTCGAAGTAAGCCATCGTCGTCGGCCGAGGAGCAATTGGTATTCGTCCAGGGGCAGTCCTCCATCGAATTCGCCTCAACCTCTTCTCCGTCGTCGTCGTCCCAACTCGCCTCGCTGGCCTGGGGAACGAGGACCCGGATGTTGTACGGAGTGCGGTTGTCGACCACGAAGGCGGACAGCGGCGCGGCGGTTCCAAGCAGCGTCGAGAGGATGAGAAGAGTACGGCCGAGACGGACCGGTTCGGGAGTGCGCATGAGTTTACGTCCCGCGGCCGTGCCGCGGTCTCACGAGGCTATGACGCCAATCACGGCTTGGGAAGACGAAATCTCTTGCCTTCAACGATTTGGCGGTGTTTGGCGAGGTATGGCGAGTCCCTCGGGCTTGGGCCGGACGGCGTTGAGACTGGTGTATACTGGCCCCGACGCTGCGAGAGACTCGCCGTCGGAGGTCCCCTCGCTCCGACAGCGCTTCGCGGCAAGAAGCAGTAGCCGATGAGTGACGCCGCGCGCGGTTTTTCCGTGCTTTCCGGGCGGCGCGAGGGTTCCCCGCGACGCCGACTCGACTCCTGGAAGGAGATCGCGCCCTATCTTGGGCGGGGCGAACGCACGGTCCAACGCTGGGCTAAGGAGGCGGGGCTTCCGGTCCATCGCCTCCACCATGCCGGCGGCCACACCGTCTACGCCTACACGGATGAGCTCGACGCGTGGATGCACGAGCGATCGAGCAGCGGGGCCAAAGAGGACTCTTCCGAGTCCGTGGATGCGATCGCCGCGGCCGGCCCTCGATCCGACGGGGGCACGGCAGGTCGTTGGCGAGGATGGGCCGCCGCGGCGATCCTAGCGCTGGCGGCGGGACTTACCGCGGCGGTGGTCATCGAGTCGCCGGTTCCAGATCCCGGACCCGCTCGGGTTTCACCCCTGACCAGCGATGCGGGTTGGGAGCGACACCCGGACCTCTCCCCCGACGGAAAACAGGTCGCGTACTCGCACCACGACCGCCTGCTCGGGCGCCGCGTACCGTTCCATCTGTATGTGCGCTTGGTCGACGGCGGGGAGCCGCTCCAGCTGACCGACGCGGCGCACCACGACCTGGCGCCGAAGTGGTCCCCCGACCAGAGATCGATCGCCTTCGTCCGTGTGGAGTCGTTGCAGTCCGCTGAGGTCCGCGTCATCTCCGCGCTGGGCGGCGACGAGCGCGTCCTGTTCAACGCGGCGCTCCCTCCGTTCACTCCCGACAGCCTCTACGGCGACCTGCTCGCGTGGACGCCGGACGGCGAGGCTCTGCTGCACACCGACCGGTCGGGCGAGCGACCCGGGGGAGGGGCGATTTGGAGCTACGACATGGCATCCGGGGAGCGGACGCAGGTGACGCGGCCGGGCCCGAAGGAGATCGACTTCGCTCCCGCCGTCTCTCCCGACGGTCGCACGCTCGCCTTCGCCCGCAGGCGAAGCCTGGACGACGTGCGGATGTATCTAGTCGAGTTGGCGGCGGACGGCTCGGCCGCCGGCGCCGAGACGGCGTTGCCCTCGGCGGGGTCCTGGAACACGAGTCCGGTCTGGACGCCGAAGGGCGACGAGATCGTTTTCTGCGCCGGCGACGAGCCGTCGTTCGGTCTGTGGCGGATCGCCGCGTCGCCCGACGCGGCGCCGCGCATGATGCAGGCCTCCGTTCCAGGGCTGGTGCAGATCGCCGCGGCGCAATTAGGCGACGCAGACCGCTTGCTTGTTGCGGAAGCGTTTGACCAGTCTCGCGACCTTGTTGAGATCGAGACGAGCGAAGCCGCGACTGGGCAAGACGTTTCGGAGAGCCGGCCTGTGATTCGTTCGAGCGGAGCGGACTCGTTCGGACGCTACTCGCCCGACGGTCGGCGCATCGCGTTTATCTCCGACCGCAGCGGCGCTCGCGAGGTTTGGGTGCGCGACCTCGAAGCCGAGCGCGCGGTGCAGTGGACGAACGGAGCGAAGCCGCTGCCGAATACGCCGGCCTGGAGCCCGGACGGCTCGCGTTTGGCCTTCGCATCGTCAGCTGCCGGCTTGGACGACGTTTGGATCGTCGATGGTCCGGGCGTGGCGCCCGTCCGACTGACCACCAGCGATCCCTCCCGTGAAATCGATCCGGTTTGGTCGCACGACGGGGAGTGGATCTACTTCGCCTCGGATCGCGCCGGGCCGTTCAGCGCTTGGCGCATTCCGGCCGCGGGCGGAGAAGCGGAGTCGATCGGGCCCCGTGGCTTCATCCCGCGCTGGACCTCGCCGGACGGCCGTTGGCTCTATGGTCAGCGGTTCAGCGGCGGGCCGCCTCCGGTTATGCGCGTTGCGCTCGACGGCTCCGGCGTGGAGGAAACGCTGGTTGAGCCTGGTAGAGAAGCCGGTGGTCCGGTCGTCATCCGGCCGTCGGGCATCTACGCGCTCGAAAGGGTGTCGCGCAAGCGTCTCGATCAGGCGGTCCGCCGCTGGTCCATCGAGGGCGGCCAGGGAGGTCTCGTCGCCCGTTTGCCCCCGTCCCGACCAGGCCCCTTCGACGTGTCGCCCGACGGCGGACGCGTCTTATGGGAGCGCGACGCCGGCCGCGGCTACGACCTCATGTTGATCGAAGCCGCTTACTAGCGGTACAAGACTTGGTGGGGGTTGCGCCTTGGCTTGTGTCGTTGGGGCGGACTCGGCATGCCGAGTCCCTACAGGCTGAGACGTGCAGGGTACAGGTGTTGCCGAAGGTGCTCAGGCGGATGTCGTCGGTGGAGTTGCTACTCGACGATGGGGCAAGACGAAGAACAACGGTTAAATGCATTTTTTTCAATCTAGTGCACAATGATGTTAGACTCATCATCGTGCGCACGACGATCGACATCCCGGACGAAGCCTATCGGGTCGTGAAGTCCTATGCGCGAGCGCGGGGGCTGTCGCTGGGCAAGGCGGTGGGCGAGCTGGTGCTGCATACGGACCGTCCAAAAGTCACGCTCCGTAGTGAAGACGGGTTCCCTACCTTTGACCTGCCGCCGGACGCACCGGTGATTACGTCGGAGATGGTGCGAGAGCTAGAAGACGAGCTGTGAGACCGTACCTCCTAGACGTCAACGTACTCATGGCCTTGGCCTTCCCGACGCATCTCCATCACCGCTCCGCGATGGCCTGGTTCCGTACGCGCGGGCATATCGGCTTCCGGACGTGCCCGCTCACCCAGTTGGGCTTCGTCAGGCTTTGCGCGCGGCCGGAGATCTCGGGGGGAGCCTTGGCCGTCAGCGACGGGCGCCGGTTGCTGGAACAAGTCGTCGGCTTGCCTGGTCATCAGTTTTGGCCCGACGACTTGCCGGTGACCGACGTCCTGGCGGCCGCCGCCGTGTTAACCGGACATCGGCAACTGACCGACGCCTACTTGGTGGCGCTGGCGAGGGGGCGCGACGGATGCCTTGCAACGTTCGACGAAGGCTGCGCGGTTCTGGCGCCTTCGGAGCCGGACCTCGTGGAGACGATCGAGTTCCGTGCCTAGACGCGGTCGAGTACGGCATAATGAGCGCGCGATGAAGACGCGACTGGCTCTGTTGACCTGTTTCGGATTGCTGTTGGCCGGGGTGTTTCTTGATCCGGCGGTCTATTCGCAGGGGGGCAAGAAGGGGCGGAGAGATCCTCGTGCGCGATCCCTGCAGTTGGAGAAGCAGGTGGAATCGGAGCCTTTTGTCGGCGTGACCACCGATGGGACGCCGGAGAAGGGGCTGTTTGCGATCCGATCGACGGGCGTTTCGACTGAACCGGTGCGCGAGGCGGCGGCGGACTTCTTGGCGGCGCTGACGGACGAGCAGCGGGGGCGCACGCTGCACCCGGTGGACGACTCGGAGTGGCGCAAGTGGATGAACCAACACTTCTACGTGCGCAAGGGCGTGGGCTTCGACGAGATGGACGAGGGGCGGCGCGAGGCGGCGTTTCGGCTGTTTCGAGAATCGCTTTCCGCGAAGGGGTTGCGGCTGACTCGCGACATCATGCGGCTGAACCATACGTTGGGCGAGTTGACCGACAACTTTGACGAGTACGGCGAGTGGCTGTACTGGATCACGGTGATGGGCGAGCCTTCGGCGACCAAGCCGTGGGGCTGGCAGTTGGACGGACATCACGTGATCATCAACTACTTCGTCCTGGGCGACCAGGTGGTGATGTCGCCGCTGTTTGTCGGGTCGGAGCCGGTGAAGGCGGAGTCGGGCAAGTTTGCGGGGACGGAGATCTTGCAAGCGGAGCAGGACCAGGCGTTGGCGCTGCTGCAGTCGTTGGACGACGAGCAGCGGGAGCGGGCGGTGATTGCGAGCGAGAAGCCGGGGAACAATAACCAGACCGAGGCGTTCAAGGACAACGCGGTCATTCCGGTGGAAGGACTGCCGGGTTCGGCGCTCAACGGGGAGCAGCGGACGGCGTTGCTTGAGTTGATCGGGTTGTATGTGGGGAATATGCGGGACGGGCACGCGGCGGTGCGGATGGACGAGGTGGAAGAGCATCTGGACGGGACGCACTTCGCCTGGGTCGGCGGGACGGGGGACGATGCGGTTTTCTACTACCGGATCCATAGTCCGGTGGTGCTGATCGAGTTCGATCATCAGCGGCCGATTGCGTTGGGCGGGCCGCGGGTTCCGGGGCGGCGGCATATCCATGCGGTGATGCGGACGCCGAACGGGAATGATTACGGGAAGGATTTGCTGCGGCAGCACTTGGAGTCGCATCCGCATTAGCGGGGGCCGATTGTGATCGCTCTAGGCTGAACCCTAGCGAGCTGAGCAACGGGCTCCTGCTTCGCAAATCGCGCTGGAAGGCGGGGCTAAAGCCCCACTGCGGGCGTAAGTGTCAAGCAACCAAACATATGTGACAAAACGTTCACGGGACATATGTGACACTCGCTCCTTTCCCGTTCGCTCCCTCTTCGCTTCGTTCCGCTGACCCGGGGGTTGAGTTGGATTGTTGAGGGAAGGGGGCGGCCGCCCCCTTCCCTCACCAATCCAACCCTTGACCTCATTCCGGCTCCTCGTCCCAACCGTCGCCCTTCAACGTCCGGCGCAGATCCAATCGCAAGT
>JGI12316J15309_10000461_pt1 | contig 161315 bp, 133 predicted proteins | sample MarCyaLeptolynsp_FD_15309 | JGI IMG/M metagenome (IMG submission 15309)
GCCGTACCGCTCGATCGTGGCCGATTGGGACGCCGAACCGGACTAACGCCGACCACAAGATGTTGGGGCTACCTGAGTCAAGTGGATACCCCACTAGGAGCGATTTCATCTTCAGCAATGAGCGTTAAGTCGTTGGCGGCACTTAGCACGGCCCGTTCATAGCTAGGAACACCATAGCCGTACTTGCGCAGGAGCGAGCGTTTCTGCTGCGCCAAGGTGGCGGCGTCAAACTGGCTCTGCATAGCTGGGGTCCATTCGGCCGAGTGAACCACGAGGGCGCGGATTGTTTCTGGCCAGCGCTGCGGCATCACGGCCATCATACGCCCCACGAGGTGGCTTGCCATCGCGGTGGCCGCACTGGTATCTCGAAAAATGTCGAAGTGGCGTGTCGTAGGATCGCGATGTGTCGTTAGGATGCCGAGATCGTCTGGACAGTCGCATTGGTCTCCATCAGATGCCCAGTTCCCGCCCTCCATGAGGATCTCGGGCTTGATCGGCCATTGCCGCTCCCATAGCAAGGACGTCCGGCTGGTGGGGCCTAAGTCACCGGCTGGTGCTATCGGATGCCACCCCGTATAGTCCGGGTCGGTAAGGATTGTCTTCTCGGTGAAGGCCCCTACCGTTAGGGCGTTCCAGGCTTGCCCAGGGTTTTCGATAGACTCGATTTCGTTTCGTGCAGGATACTCGCCTTGATTTACCCCATCCCGAATATTGCCAGCCGAAATCAAGATGAGCCGCTTGGTTGTCTCACCACCAAATGCAAGCTGGTCTATGGACGCGGACCACGATGACGGGTGCCCCCGATAGGTGCCGATGTCGCTGGTTACCGCTAGGCAGACGGCCCGGCGGCGGTCAGGCTCTGCCAACTCCGCACGATCGATGGATCCGCGGGTTATGGACCCGTACAGCGTTGGTTCGTTCTCGCCTTGGTCAGGGAGAATCTTGACGGATTCCAAACAGTGTGTCAGGTACACAGGGCTGTCCGTCTCGAGCCAATGGACCAGATTCCCATATAGCACCGTACCCGCCATGTTCGTCCCATGGCCGTCCAGGTCGCCGTCCGGCCAAGCTGGATCATACTTGTGCAAGTCGGAAGCACCCAGCGCCAAGGCCAGCAACGGGTGCGCCTGCGTCGTGCCAGTGTCAAGGCAGCAAATCGCGACATCGCGGTTTGTTGGTGCGACAACTCGCTCAGCCAGGTCCGACGCCCATGCAGCCTGCTCGACGTTAGACCACGAGACGAACGGCGCTGGGGTGTCCTTCGCACATCGGACTTCCGCGATGGAACCACTGTTCAGGTACAGACGCCCGAGTGTCTGCATGTCTGCGTACACTAGGCGCACCTCGCGGTCAGGGAAATCGAGGCGGTGACGAGCGATCTGCATCTCTAGTCGGCTGACGACAGACTCGAACGCATCGACAAAGCCTCGGCGGACCCATACCTCCCACCAGATCCTCTGATCGGTGGCCGGCAGATCCGCCACGTCGTCGGTGTAGACGGACCGAAAAGCCCCAATGCGGACATTGTCGATTCGTGCGATTAGATCTTCGTTCTTGGGCCGCCCCGCTTTCGGCTCGTCGTGCGGATCCCTGGGCTTTCGGGGGGCCGTCGTTTGGGTCCGGTACTGTTCGATCTTCTCTGGGAAATGATCCACAGCTGAATCCGGAACAAAAACCGTCGCCAGCGCTGACTCGGCTTCCGACGCCGGCCTAAGCGCTACAAGTTCGATTTGTTTTCTACGATTTTCTAGTAGCTCGGCGGCGATCTCGGCACCGTTGGGAATCTCGAACTCCAGGTAGAAGCCGGGCGTTCCGGCCTGGAGGTTTGGGTCCCGTTCGGCGCGGCGCGACTCCGCTACCGAGAGGGCCTGCGCAATCGCGCTCCCCAGCGTTTCAGCATGAACACGACGATCCCTTGGAGGCAAAGGACGCCCGCGCGCGCGCCGCCTCGTGATATAAGGTTCTGGTCTGCCGCTTCCGCGAAGGTAAATATGTGGCAGGTTGCGTGGAAGCTCGGGCACTATCGGCAGGCCGCCTTGCGCTCATGCACGGCTGATACGAGGGCCTCCGATTTGATGTGCTTGGAGCCACCCAGTACGGCCTGTTTGGCGGCCTCGTCGGCGGCGCGCACCAATTCTGCTGCGCTTAAACCATCTACCTCCGGCAAGATCTGCTCCCAATCGACTTCAAGGGTTTCGAACGGAGCGAGCCTTCGCTTCAGAATCTCTTCCGCGAGATCAGTATCAGGGAGAAAATACTCGATCACATCATCGAAGCGCCGGAAGAGGGCGCGATCGAGCATCTGAGGATAGTTGGTGGCGGCCACGATCAGACTGTCAGAGTCATCATTTTCAAGCAACTGCAAGAAAGAGTTCAACACGCGGCGGATTTCGCCTACGTCGTTTGTTTGGGTACGGTGGGCTCCAAGGGCATCAAACTCATCAAAGAGGTAGACGGCCCTCGTCTGCCGGATGGCGTCAAACACTAGCTTCAGCTTTGCGGCCGTCTCCCCCATGAACTTGGTGATCAGCCCCTCTAGCCTGATCGTGAAGAGCGGCAGATGGAGCTCGCCAGCGATTGCAGAAGCTGTCATGGTCTTGCCTGAGCCAGGAGGGCCAATGAACAGCAGCTTGCGACGGGGCTGGAGTGCATGTTCCCGGAGACGCTTCGTTTGGCGTTGTTCCAACAACACGCGCTGAAGTCGCTCCGCAAGCGACCGAGGCAACGCCATATCTCCTAGGCGCAATTTGGGGGTTTGCGCTGAGAGCAGACTGGCCAGTTCTCCTCGGGGCTCGAGTACTATAAGCTGCCCCGGTCGATTCTGGGCAGTCGTGGCCCGCCGTTTCGCCTCATCGACCAAGTCGCGCAGTTGCTGTGCGATGGCACCGTGCCCAAGACGAGCCTCATGAGCCGCTGCCTGCATGGCGATCGACAAGAACTCGGTGTCGTTGCCCTCGAGGTGGCTTCTCAGTAGCGCGACCAGGTGGCGGGCGGCACTCATTAGTGTCTTCAGTTTCTCACGACATGCTAGGAGCCGCCCAAAAGGACGGCGATGACTGCCGCTTTCGGTGAGAGGATCATGCCCTCTCACCCCGGCTACATCTTACACCCCTTTCAGGCCGGACGTACGGAGCCAGCACTCGAGCGACACGAACCGATCAGCTCGTCTAGCCCTTGTCAGCGCGTGGCGAACTGCGATGAGCCCGAAGGCTGACGCCTGGGGGGCGATCCGGGGACAGGAAGCTGTGAAATAATTGTACAAAGTACTTTGTAGTGTGGTATACTTGGAGGTGTCAGACTCTCCTGCCGCTCCCCGCTACATCCCGGTCGACCGCCAGCAACTCCGCCTCGAACCCCTCGACGTCGACCGCTTGATCGACGACCATCACCCCGCGCGCAAGATCTGGCGCGTCGTCGAGCAGCTCGATCTGTCCCGTTTTGAAACACAGGTGCGCGCCGTCGAAGGCGTCGCCGGACGGCCGTCGCACTCCCCGCAAGTGCTCGTCGCCGTCTGGATCTACGCCTTTTCGCGCGGCTTGCATTCGGCCCGCGAGGTCGAACGCCAGATGCGGCACGAGCCCGGATTACGCTGGCTCACCGGCCTCAACGTCATCAACCATCACTCGCTTTCCGACTTCCGCGTCGGCTACGGCGAAGCGTTGCGCGAGCTGTTCGAGCAGGTGCTGGCGATGTTGACGATGAAGGGGCTGATCACGCTCGAACGCGTCGCCGTCGACGGCACGAAGATCCGCGCTGACGCCGGCAAGAAGAGTTTTGGCAAACGCGCCAAGATCGAAACGCACCTGAAAATGGCCCGCGAACACCTCGACGAGCTCGAACGGGCCGAGCGCGACGAGCACACGACGCAGCGTGAACAAGCCGCCCGCCGGCGTGCGGCGCGCGAGCGGGAGCAGCGGCTCGAAGAAGCGCTCGAAGAGATCGAACGGCTGCGCGCGGCCAAGAAAGACGACAAGAAGAAGGAGCCGCAGGCGTCGTCTTCCGATCCGTCGGCGGCCTTCATGTGGATGCACGACGGCGGCGTAGCGCCAGGGTATAACGTGCAGATTACGGCCGATTCCGCGCATGGATTGATTGCCGATATCGAGGTGGTCAACGACCCGCAGGACGGCCAACAAATAGCGCCGGCGATGGACCGATTGAAACAGCGTCAGGGCCAGTATCCGCACCAAGCTCTGGCCGATGGGGCTTATACAAACTTGGCGTCGGTGATGGAAATGGACGAGCGAAAGATCGACTATTACTCGACGTGGACGGGCCGGAATGAAGGCGTGACGGGGCGCGCGAAGCAGCAACATGAGGATTATCGGCGCGAATGTTTCGAGTTTGACGAGGCGGCGAATGAGCTGATCTGCCCTGAGGGACGGCGCCTGCCGTATCGCCAGACGCGCCGCGAAACCGGCAAGGAAACACATGTCTATCAGGCTTCGTCGGAGGATTGCGGGCCATGTCCGGCGCGGGCGCTGTGTTGCCCGAAGCTGAGCTTGGAAAACGGCGGTCGGTCGGTGTCGTTCACGATTCACGATGCTGCGATCGAGGCTTTCGATGAGAAGATGCGGCAGCCGGAAGCGCTGGAGATTTACAAGAAAAGGGCGCCGTTGGCGGAGTTTCCCAACGCCTGGATCAAGAAGAAATTGAAGCTGAGGAGGTTCGCGACACGGGGGTTGGCGAAGGTTTCATGCGAGGCGTTGTGGGCGGCGATGACGTTCAACCTGCAGCGAATGTTCCGGCTCGCTCCGGCGTAGGAAAACGGAGGAAAGAGGCCGGAAAGCGGCTGGAAAGAGGCTGGAAACGGCCTCTCAGAATGGGTCTCAGCCGCTCCGGGCGAGCCCGCCGCCGCCAATCGCTGGGGAAGTTCGGAGGCGCCAAGCCCGTCTGCGCCTCGCACGGCCGGAAAGCTTCACAGCTTCCCGAGCCCGAATCCCATCCGTTGCGCTCACGGACGAGTCCGGCGCCGCGCGTGTGTCACGGTCGGGAGAATCGGGGGACGAAGCCCGGAAGGTCTTTCTCCTCAGTAATGCGCTCCTCCTATAGACGAGTGACGTCACTCGTCTATCATGAAGGTGGACCTTCGGACGCGGAATGATCATGAGCTACCGTGACCGGGACACCGAGCGGCTTGCCACGGGCGAGATGGTTCGGAAGTGGGAGCCGATCCGCCGACCACGCGGAAAAGCGCCTGCGGATTCTCGACGCCGCGGCGAACCTCGGCGACTTGGCCGCGCTGAACTCGAACAGGCTCAAGGCGCTCAAGGGAGATCGCAAGGGCCAGTACTCGATTCGCGTCAATGACCAGTGGCGCATCTGCTTCGAGTGGCCAAGCGACGCTCCCGGTCCGCGGAACGTCGAGATCGTGGACTATCACTGACTCAAGGAGAACGAGCCATGGCGCGCACGCCCATTCACCCCGGAGAGATTCTCGCCGACGAGCTGGAAGAGACCGGCCTGTCGGCCAAGCGGTTGGCCGAGGTCATCGAGACGCCGCCTAACCGTCTCTATCAGATTCTGGCCGGCAAGCGGAGAATCACGGCCGACACGGCCCTGCGCTTGGGCCGCTACTTCGGTACGACGGCGGATTTCTGGATGAACCTGCAGACGGCGTACGAGCTGGACTCGGCCCGGCAGCGGATCGGGAAGGCGATCGAGCGCATTCCGCCGCGGAGCGGTTCCTCTATGGAGCACAGCCCAGTCGCCTGATCGTTCCGGCGACTCCGTGCTTCCTCCTTGAAGTTGGGGAGAGGAGGGGGCTTTGTCCTCCGGCGTCCAACGGCTCAGCGGGAGTCGAGGCGTTCCAGGGCCTTCGCTGCCAGGGCGGCGGCGGCAGCCGGGTTGTCGCTTGGGCCGCTAGCGGCGCGCTCGAAGTTGCGGCGCGCCTCATCGAGCAAGCCGAACTTCTCGAGAATCAGCCCGGCTACAAAATAGTCTCCTTCGCTCGGTTCGGGAGCGTGCGCCCGAAAGACCGCTTGGTAGAGGAGAGCGCGCGCCCGGTCCGGGTTGCCGTCGAGCGCTTGTAGAGCCGCTTCGGTATTGAGCAGGTAGGGGGAGTTTGGGGCTAACGCCAAACCTTTTCGGATAGCCGCCAACGCCGCGGGGGCCGCCTCGCCCGCAACGACGGCGGTCCATGCGACGCCGTTGTAGTCGGATGCGCGGGATTGCGACGTCGCTTCGAGTTCAGTGAGCGCCCTTTGGGTTTCCGCCATGTCCCCCTGCTCCATCGCCAGCGCCGCGCGCCGGCGAATCAGATCCGGGTGCTTTGGCGACGCCGCCAGGCCGGACTCCAGCAGCGCCAATGCGCGCTCGTCATCGCCCAGTCTGGATTGTGCGCCGGCGGCCGCGCCGACGACGGGCGTTAGCAGCGGGTGCTTGTCGGCGAGTTCGGTGAGCAACGCCGCCTCCTCGTCGATCGCCCCAGCCGTTCTCAACGCGGCGGCCCATCCCAATGCCACGGCGGATTTTCGGTCTAGCCCCTCCTCTTCCAGGTAGGCTTGTTCGAGGACCGAAGTCACGTCCGCTGAGAACTCGCGGTCCGAAGACTGCAGCAGCGCCAGCGCCACCCTCGCATCAGCGGGCGAGTTTGGGCATTGCTCGCACCAGAACGTCTGAAAGCCGTCCAGTCCGTGCAGGTCGGTTTGCGCGATTCGGTCCAGCCAGACCTGCACCGATTCGAGGCCGTCGCGCTCGAGACGCTTGGTGAGAGTGCACCCCAAATCCGCCAGGGACGGCTGGACCGAACTGGCGGCGTCCAGGATCTTGAACTCTCCATCCTGAAGCTCGACAAATGCCGCCATCCAGGGGCGCGCGGCGGGGGCTCCCGAAGTGGAGTAGCCGCGCACCCAGTAACCCGTTTCGTCATCGCCTTGGATGTCGGTTTCGGTGAAGGAGACGGTCCAGTCCGCGGCGTGGTCGATCCAGAGTCCGGCACTCCCCATAGCGTGGCGGGCGGTCAGCGCGCCACGCTCGAAGTCTGCCCCGGCTTTCGGATTGCGAATCTCCAGAACGCCGCAACTCGAGCCGGAAAGGCGCACCAGATCCTCGCGCCAGCTATCGCGATAGGGCAACAGCATCCAATCGTGGACGACCACCGCCGGGCCTTTGAGTTCAGACCGAAGATCATCATGCCGGCGCAGTATCGCAGCGGAGCGTGCCCGGGACTCGAGTCGTTTGGCTGACGTATGGCGGGGAACCATTGCCTCAGCGGCTTGAGAAGCGGCTTCGTAAAGCGCTTTCGACTGGGGATACTGCCGCATGAAATACAACGTTCCTGCTGTGTTGTCGATCGCCGTCAGGCGCTGGTGTTCTTGCTCGATGCCACCGGCGATTGATAGCGCGGCGTCGACGCCATGAAGCACCGCTGCGGCTTTCATTGCATATGAGATGAGCGGATAGCGGGTTTCCCCGTCGACCGCCGCCGCCAGCTCTTCGTACCGTTCCGAGTAGCCCAGCATCATAGCCCGCTCGCGATAGAGCTCCGGCTTCGCCCGGTCCGAGGTGTTCTCGTTCTCGAGCTCTCGCTGGATCAGGTCCACGGCTTCGGCCATCAGGGACTGCGGGGCGTAGCGTGAGCCATCTGGTGCGAACGAATGTGCGTCCACCAGCCTGGCGACAGGCGTGCGGGCTATCGGATCAAGCTCGAGCGCCTTGTAGAACGCCGCGATAGCTCCGTCCCGGTCCAGGTCTCGAGGCCCGATCCTTTGGCCGAGCGACCCTCGCAGCAATGCCTCTCCGAGCGCCATGTAGGCGGCCGCTTCCTCGGGGAACGCCTCGACCAGTCGTCTCGCTTCCTCCCGCGCTTTCGTCCCCGCGCCCACGGCCATGAGCGCCTCGACCATCCGCGTTCCGGCAAAGAGGTCGTCCGGGGCTGATCCAACCGCTGCTTGTGCAGCTTCCAGAGCCGCCTTCAGCGCCCCGGTCCGAATCCCGACCGCAACAGCGTTGTCGAGGTAGATGGTCTCGGGTTTTTGCTGATTGATTCGCCGTAGCCCCTCGCGAAACGCAGCGGCCTGGTCCGGGTCGAGGTCTCGGACAACGGTGTCGAACGTCGTGCGTGCGACGACGGCGCCGTCTTCGTCCACACTCCAGGTTGTCTCGAAGATTGCCGGCCCCAGCTCATGCCGCTCGGAAATGGGCAGCTTACGCAGTTTGTAGCCGGGAGGCGGGACGATCCGCGTCTCCAACTCGGCTTGATAGGCGAAGGGCAGCTTCAAAGGCGCAGGGGCGGCATCGTCGCCTGGCGAGACCCAAGCCGCGAACCCCAGAGACGCGAGCGCCGGCGCGGACTCATGGGCCGCCGCCAGGAAGTCTTGCGAGTAGCGGGCGCCCTTCGGCTTGGCGCTCAGCTCAAGGCGGACGGTGTAGGGAGACTCGAGCGAGCGCGGATCGTCGGCCTCGATCAAATCCAACTCCTGCTGGAGGCCTCCGCCTCCGCCAAGACGATGGAGCAGGTCTTCCGCAGCGTCGGGTGAATGGTGTTGCCGTTCGCGAGGAGCCTCAGCCAAGACCCCATGAAATACTTGCTGAGTCCGCGTCACGATGGAGCCGTCGGCTTGGTAGATCTGTTCGATCCGTTGTGAATAGCGGTTGTCTGTTGATGTCGAAGCCGGCGCCTTGATGAGCCCGATGGCGGCGTCATCCACGATCAGCGCCCAGCGGCCTTGCACCAGAGCGGGCAACTCGCCGATGGGGGTGAACTCGGCAGTGGCGTCAATCCAGAGCGGCTGCTCGCCCGGCAGGTAGAGGATGGCGTGGTTGAACGTACCAAAGCCGGGAAGATCCGGGTCGATGTCATCCGCGGCGGCGGCGTTTACCAGAGCGAGCCTGCTTTCGATGCCGGCCTCGGCAAGCAGGGCCTTCAGCAGCAGGGCTTTGTCTTTGCAGTCGCCGTATCCGCGTTCGAGAGTCTCGGCGGGCCGCCGCGGCTGGATGGAAGCCTGCCCCAGCAACAGGGCCTCGTAGCGGACCTTCTCATGGACCTGCTTGGCAAGGCTGGTGATGGTGGTCAGGCGATCTTCGTCTGCTGCCGGCCAATCGCCGGGAACCGGCTTGCCGTCGAGCTGTTTCTCGACCAGCCGGTGGTAGGCGGCGGCCACTTCGTTCCAGGCGCCGCCGGTGGAGAAGCTCAAGGTTGGCAGACCGTACAGGCCGCCGGATGCGAGCCGAGCCCAGGGGTTGGCTCCGAACGCTTCGACATCGTTGACGGTAAACCGGACCCGGCGGCGGCGTCCCTCAGCGGACTCCTCCACTTGCAGGTCCGGCAGCGATCGCGGTTTCCACTGGAGGTCGAAGTCGGCGGGCGCGTCGATCTCGACGACGATCCGGCGCGACGGCATGACGTCAACGATCGGTGTCGACTGCGTAATCGGGGAATCGAGCAGCGGCCGGCGGTCCCGGGTCTGGACCTCGATCTCGACGAGGGCGCCGTCGGCGAGGCCGGGCAAAGGCCCGACGAGGTTGCGCAGTCCCTCATAGGCCCCCCGCAGAATCGCAGGGGCGGCCTGCTCGCTCAGCGTCTTGGGGTCAAGCCAGCGTTCCCGGCCGTCGGGTGTAATCACGCGGGCCTTGATGACAGGGGTGTTTTGAAACCACGGCGCCCATGCTCCGGCGGCTCGGAGGATGTCGGCTCCAATTGCGGCGTTCACCACCTTGTAGACCGTCCGCTGGGTGATGGTACGACGCCGATCTGCCTCCCACCGAAGCAGCGTGTGCTGGTAGATGCCGTCGGCGAAGTGATCACCGCTGACCGGACCGAGGGCCTCCACGGCGGACAGCAACGCTGCCTGGTCGTTGTGAAAAGGCTCCTCCCAGGGCTGTTGTGCGAACAGTAGGGAAGTCGAAAAAACGAGGGCAATCGTACGGGCAATAACTTGTCGGGTCGCCATTCCTGCTCCTAAGAAAAACCCAGGGACTCTAGAATTCTAGTCGTGAAAGCGAAATGGCGGGGCTGTGGCGTTTCTCATCTGCGTCCGCCATGTTACGCCTCATGGCAAATCGGCGTAACGCTTTCGGGGCCCTGGGACGAAGGGAGCGATCGTTAGGCTGGCTGCACTGTTTCTGCTGGCGGCGTGCTGCTTCGCTGCGCCGTCCGGTCCCGAATCCCGGGCGGATGTCTTGGCTTTGCTGCAGATCATGTCGCAGGGGCAAGCAGGGACGGGAGCCCGAATAGCAGACCCTTCTAAGGCCGCCCATCCAGCGCACACCGAAACCCCACATTCAAGTTCCGGCCATCCGGCTCATACTGCAACCGCGTCGAGATCCGCAGCACCGCCGGGTTGATAAAGCCGGCGCCGCCCCGCACCGAGCGCTGCTTCCCCGCCGCCGGACCACGGGGGTCCCGCCCCGGCGAGCGCTCAAAATAGTCCTCGGCGAACCAGTCCGCCGTCCATTCATAGACGTTGCCCGCCATATCATACAGGCCGTAGCCGTTGGCGGGGAAGCTGGCGACCGGAGCGGTGTGCTTCCAGCCGTCGCGGCTGCCAGTGCGCCAGAAATTCGCTTCGTCATGGGTGCGTTCGTTGCCCCAGGGATACTTCAGTCCCTCCACCCCGCCGCGGGCGGCGCGCTCCCACTCGGCCTCGGTGGGCAGGCGGCCTCCGGCCCAGGCGCAGTAGGCCCGAGCCTCTTCCCAGGTGACTTTCACCATCGGGTGCGACTTCTTCTCCCAGCCGTCGTTGTAGTCCGGCAAGCCGCGCGGCTCCGGCGGCATCGAGCGGCCCGTCGCCCGCACGAAGCGCTCGAACGCCTCCACCGGAACCTCGGTGCGGCCCAGCCAGAACGGCTGCGTGATCTCCACGCGGTGCTGCGGCCGCTCGCGCGGGTAGCACTCGGCGTCCCCGGGCACGCACCCCATCTCAAAACTCCCCGCCGGAATCAACACAAGTGGGGTATCCACTTGACTCAGGTAGCCCCAAGATGTAGTATACGGCGCTGTGGAGGATTACCCGCGCGATCTGGTCGAATTCGAGGCCCGCTTCGCCACCGAGGACGCGTGTCGCGACTACCTGATGCAGTTGCGTTGGCCCGACGGCTTTCGCTGTCCGGTTTGCGACCATGACCGGGCGTGGCCGGTACGCAAGGTCTGGCTGCAGTGCGCCCGCTGCGGACGGCAAACCTCAGCGACAGCCGGCACGATTTTTCAGGACACGCGCAAGCCGCTGCGGCTGTGGTTTCGCGCGATGTGGCATGTCACTTCGCAGAAAAATGGCGCGAGCGCGCTCGGGTTGCAGCGCGTGCTCGGACTGGGCAGCTATCAGACGGCCTGGACCTGGCTGCACAAGCTGCGGCGAGCGATGGTGCGGCCGGGCCGGGAGCGGCTCAGCGGCGTGGTGGAGGTGGACGAAACCTATTGGGGCGGCCCGGAAGAAGGCGTTTCCGGCCGCCAAACCGAGCGTAAAGCCTTGATAGCAGTGGCCGTAGAGGAGAAAGGCGCCGGCATGGGACGCCTGCGCATGCGTCGTGTGCGCGACGCCTCGGCCGCGAGCCTGATCCCCTTCGTCGAAGAGTCGGTCGAACTGGACAGCCTGGTGCACACCGACGGCTGGCTGGGCTACGAGCCACTCGAAAAGAAAGGCTACCGACATCGCATCGTGTTTTTGTCGGGCCGATCGAAACAGGCCTCGGAGCTGCTGCCCCGCGTCCACAAAGCGATCTCGCTGCTCAAGCGTTGGATGCTGGGCACGCATCAGGGGGCGATCAGCCACGAGCATCTGGATTACTACCTCGACGAATTCGTATTCCGCTTCAACCGCCGCAGCTCACGCAGCCGCGGGAAGCTGTTCTACCGCCTTGTCCAGCAGGCCGTCGCGGCCGAGCCCACGCCGTACCGCTCGATCGTGGCCGATTGGGACGCCGAACCGGACTAACGCCGACCACAAGATGTTGGGGCTACCTGAGTCAAGTGGATACCCCACTTCAACACATATGCCAGCCCGTCGCGTTCGTTCTCGCTGAGCTGGTCGGGAGGCAGTTGCGGCTCCGGCGGCTTCAGCGTCAGGGTCGCCGCGATCGACTGGATCCCCCGGACCTCCACCTCACAATCGGTCAGCGCCTCGTCCGCGCACCGCCGGCGCGTGTAGCTGATGCGGACGTCGAGCTCGGCCCGGAGAATCTTTCCCGTCTCGACCGAAAGCGCAACCAGGGCCGTGGCCTGCTCGCACCCCCAAGCGACGGCGAACCCGTCGCCGGCGGGCTCGACCGCCTCAAAACTCGCCGGACCGCCGCCCGAACACTCGGCCTGCATCCAGGGCCGCAGCGGAGGCCAGGACGCCACGCGGGGCGGCAGAAACGCCGTGCGAATCCCGGCTTCCTTCGCGTCCAGGCTCAGCAGCCACAGCCGGGGCTCGGCCGCCCAGCGCTCCACACGGACCGCGCCGCTAGCGAAGCCGTCCTCGCGATAGATCTCGCCGACGATCTGATCGCCGGCCTCGCGCAGCCGATCCGCTCCGACGGCGGGGCTGACCGCCAGGTAGATCATGTGCAGGCTGTCGGTGAGCATCTGCAAGGCGGGATTGCCGACCGCCGGCGCCGGACGCGGAGGCGAACCCGGCGCCAGCGAGAGGTCGAACGGCTCCGCTCCCTCGAGCAGCCGGCTCAGATCGCCGACCTGGCTCTCCGACAGACTCACCCAGCGCACGCGCTCGAACGGCGCGCCGCCGGCGGCGTGGACGCTGTGCTCGGAGACCCCGAAAAGCACCCCGGGCTCGCCGGCGACCTGCAGACGCAGCTCATAAACATCCCTCTCGCCGTGGACGTACTGGCGGGCGAAGGGCGACTGCGCCGCCAGGGACGGCAGGCATCCCAACAAGGCTGCGACGAGCCCGAGCAGCCGGCTGGAGCGGCGCGCCATTGGCTCGAAGTATAAGGGTAGAAATGGAAAACGGCGGCGCCTTTTAAGCGCCGCCGTCGGGTTGCATTGGTCCGTGGGGACTAATCGAGGTCGAAGCGGTCCAAGGTCATCACCTTGGTCCAGGCCTTGACGAAGTCGTTGACCATCTTCTCCTCGCCGCCGGCCGCGGCATAGACCTCGGCCACGCTGCGCAGCTCCGCGCTCGAGCCGAACATCAGGTCCACCGGCGTCGCCGTCCACTTGACCTTGCCGCTCGAGCGGTCCCGGCCTTCATAGACGCCGTCGGTCTTGGACTTGCTCCACTCGGTGGACATGTCGAGCAGGTTGACGAAGAAGTCGTTGCTCAACGTCCCAGGCTTGTCGGTGAACACGCCGTGCTTGGCCTTGTCGGTGTTCGCGTCCAGCGCCCGCATGCCGCCGACCAGAACCGTCATCTCCGGCACGGTCAGCCCCAGCAGGTTGGCCTTGTCGACCATCGCGGCCGTCGGCGACTGGCGCAGACCTTTGGCGAAGTAGTTGCGGAAGCCGTCAGCCTTGGGCTCGAGCACCTCGAACGACTCCACGTCGGTCATCTCCGCGGTGGCGTCAGTGCGGCCCGCCGCAAAGGGAACCTCCACGGTGTGACCGGCCTTCTTGGCGGCCTGCTCAATCGCAGCCGCGCCGCCCAGAACGATCACGTCCGCCAGCGACACCTTCTTGCCGCCGGACTGCGCCTTGTTGAAGTCGCTCTGCACGCCTTCGAGCTTCTTGAGGACCTTGGCCAGCTCCTTCGGGTTGTTCGCCTCCCAGTCCTTCTGGGGCGCCAGGCGAATGCGCGCGCCATTAGCGCCGCCGCGCATATCGGTGCCGCGGTAGGAGGCCGCTGACGCCCAGGCCGTCCGCACCAGTTCGGGCGCGCTGAGCCCGCTGGCGAGAATCTTCGCCTTGAGCGCCTTCACGTCGTTGGCGTCGACCAGGGGGTGATTGACTTCGGGAACCGGATCCTGCCAGATCAGGTCCTCATCGGGAACCTCGGGGCCGACGTAGCGCGAGCGGGGGCCCATGTCGCGGTGAGTCAGTTTGAACCAGGCTTTGGCAAAAGCGAGCTGGAACGCTTCGGGGTCCTCTTTGAAGCGCATCGCAATCTTGCGATAGGCCGGATCTTCCTTCAGAGCCAGGTCGGTGGTGAACATCATCGGCGCGTGCCGCTTGTTGGGATCATGCGCGTCAGGAACCAGGTTCGCGCCCTCGTCGTTGGCGGGCTTCCACTGGGTCGCTCCGGCCGGGCTCTTAGTCTGCACCCATTCGTACTGGAACAGGTTGTCGAGGAAGTTCGAACTCCACTGGGTCGGCGTGACCGTCCAGGCGCCTTCCAGGCCGCTGGTGATGGTGTCGCCGGCGTTGCCGGAGCCGCACTTGTTCTTCCAGCCCAGGCCCTGGTCTTCGAGCGGGGCCGCGCCCGGCTCGGGACCGACGCAGTCAGGCACCTTGTGCGCGCCGTGGGATTTGCCGAAGGTATGACCGCCGGCGATCAGCGCCACGGTCTCCTCGTCATTCATGGCCATGCGGCCGAAGGTGTCGCGAATATCCTTGGCGGCGGCCAGCGGATCCGGCTTGCCGTTGGGGCCTTCGGGGTTCACGTAGATCAGGCCCATCTGCACGGCCGCGAGCGGGTTTTCGAGCTTGCGGTCGCCGCTGTAGCGCTCATCGCCGCCCAGCCATTCCTTCTCAGGACCCCAATAAACCAAGTCCGGCTCCCAGTCGTCGATGCGTCCGCCGGCGAAACCGAAGGTCTTGAAGCCCATCGATTCGAGTGAGACGTTGCCGGTGAGCACCATCAGGTCGGCCCAGGAGAGTTTGTGGCCGTACTTCTGCTTCACCGGCCATAGCAGGCGGCGGGCTTTGTCGAGATTGGCGTTGTCAGGCCAGCTGTTGAGTGGGTCAAAGCGCTGCTGCCCGCCCCCGGCGCCGCCGCGGCCGTCGAGTGTACGGTAGGTGCCGGCGCTGTGCCAGGCCATGCGAATCATGAACGGGCCGTAATGGCCGTAGTCGGGCGGCCACCAGGCCTGCGGCGTGGTGAGGACCTTCGCGATGTCCTGCTTGACGGCGTTCAGGTCGAGGCTGGCAAATTCTTTGGCGTAATCAAAATCCCGGCCCATCGGGTTGGATTCGGGGGAGTGCTGCCGAAGCGGCGTGAGATCGATTTGGTCGGGCCACCAGAACTGGTTGGACTTCGGTTCCTGGGCCTGCACCGCCACCGTTGCGACCAACGGCAACACTGCTACTGCGCACGCGGCAAGCAGCGTTTTGAGCGTCTTTTTCATAGTCTTCTCCTTGGCTGATCGGAGGGATCGCTGAGCCTCTTTAGAACCCGGGCCGGCGCATTGCCGAACCTCTGCGGGCGCTCACGCAAGATCCGCGAACTTGTGTTGTCAACAACGCAGAGGGAAAATTATTCCGTAGAGAACGGAATTTTTTTGGCGTGCCGTTGTTGACGTTCCAGAAGAAGGGTGATCTGCGGGAGATGAAGAAGGCGATGCTCGCCTGTCACGACTCGCTATTTCGCTACGCCCGGGCTCTGAGTCGAGACCCGGCCGACGCGGAAGAGCTCGTCCAGGAATGCTACCGGCGGGCGCTGGCGGCCAAACGCCGTCCATCTCCGTCGGACCCGGAAGAGGTGCGCCGCTGGATGTTCGTGATTCTGCGCAATATTTGGAAGAATGGGCTGAAGTTCCGCGGCCGCGAAGACGCGCTGGATGCAGCCGACGCGCTCCCGGCTTCTCAGGATCAGTCTCCCGAAACCGTTCTGCTGCGCCGCGCGTTGCAGTTTGAGATCCGCACCGCCATCGATTCCTTGAGCGAGGCGCACCGCGAGATCGTCGTTTTACGCGATATGGAAGGCCTCTCTTACGAACAGATTGCACACGTGCTCGACTGTCCCGTCGGCACGGTGATGAGCCGTCTGGCGCGGGCTCGGACGCAGTTGCGCTCTGTGCTGGCCGCCGTGGTGGGCCCACACTCGTTGCGGGAGGCCCGCCGGTGAGGACCTGCGCTGACATCCGCGAGGCGCTGCATCGCTACCTCGACGGCGAGTTGCTCGGCGACGAAGTCACCGCGCTCGAATCGCACCTGCTCGACTGTGCGGAGTGCCGCGAGGAGCACCGCCGCTGGCAGGAGGTCGTCGACGCCGTCCGTGGCGCCGAGCAGACGTACCTTCCCTCGGCCGCTTCCAGCGAGCGCGTGTCCGCTCTGTTGGCGCAAGCCGAGCAAAGAGAACGCACCGCGTGGTGGATCCGCGCGGCTGCCGCCGTATTGATCGTGGTCGGCGGCGCAGCGGGGCTCACCGGCTGGTTCGGGCGCGAGGGCGAGTCGTTCCGCGTCTATGCAGCCGAATCGCACCTGCGGTATGAGCGCGGGCGGCTGAACCTCGACGCGGAATCGGGCGACCCGGCCATCCTGTCGGACTGGCTCAAGCACAACCTGCCGTTCCATCTGGAGGTCCCGGCCTATCCCAACGCCGGACCGGGCGACAACGCCTACGAACTGCGCGGCGCGCGGCTGCTGCGCCACCGCGACGAAGACGTCGCGTTTCTCTCGTACACCATGCGCGACCGCCCGGTCTCACTGCTGGTGGCGTCCGCGGAGGGTCGCGAGCCGACCGGCGGCGAGGTCTATCGCTCCGGCGATTTGGACTTCCACTTCTACTCGGTGGACGGATTGAAGCTGATCGGCTGGGTGGACAAGGGCCTCAGCTACGTGATCGTGTCGAACATCGACGCGGTTGGGGCCGAGTCCTGCGTGGTCTGCCACGGGCAGGGCGGCGACCGCCAGAAATTCGAGGCGCTGGAGCCGGCGCAATCGTTCTAACCCGAGTTTCGCGATTCGCCGGGGTGGGAGAGGTTAAGTTGTTTGTTTGCAGCGCAGGCCTCGAAAAGGTCGGCACTACAGGGATTCGGATTCGAGGTTGTGGATGCGGGGCGGAGGCTGGCTTGGCAGGCGCAGGTTGAGTTGGCTGAGCAGCAGCTCGACATCGGCGTCGGGCTCGGTGTAGCGGCTCAGCAGGATCTCGCGGCCGTCGGTGGTGGGCAGGTGCACGTCGATCATCATGATCGTCGAGAGCTTCTCCAGAATTGCTCTCGCCGTCAGGCCGCCGGCGTGGCGCCGCGCCAGGTTCGTCAGCGTGGCCCGAGGGGACGGAGCCCTTGGCCCGAGGGGACGGAGCCCTTGGCCCGAGGGGACGGAGCCCTTGGCCCGAGGGGACGGAGCCCTTTACAATTCACAGAGTTTACAGCACTGGGCTTCAATCTGGGTTGATCTCGTAGCGCGCGCCTCCAGGCGAGCAGCGTGGGCCGTCCCGGCCCACGTTCCGGCACGCCGGCGGCGTGCGCCACAAAGAATGCCTTCCTCCGTCGCCGCGCGCGTATGCCCAAATGCGGATTTCCAGCCAGAGTCAGCTTGCCCGAACCCTACCAGCTCAGCATCGCCGACGCCCTGACTGCACAGGGCCTGACGGCTGAGCAGGGCCTCTCCGAAGAGGAGGCGGCGCGCCGGCTCGAGCAATTCGAAGTTCGGGGACAGTAGAAGCTCGGGGACAGTCAGCCAACCGAGTCTCCAGACGACGCCGGCACACCTCGCGCAGCCCAGTCACCCTACAGCTTCCGAGCCATCAACAACCCATCCCCAATCGGAATCAGCGAAGCCGCCACCCGCTCATCCCGAAAGATATCGGCGGCCAGGTTGCGCACCACATGACCGGCCTTGTCGTCCGGGCTAGGCTCCACCACCCGGCCGCCCAGGAACATGTTGTCGATCAGCAGCAGTCCGCCGGAGCGCAACAGCTCCAGGCAATGCGAGTAGTAACGCGGGTAGGACTCCTTGTCGGCGTCGATGAAGGCAAAATCGTATTGGCCGGATTCCCCGGCTTCGAGCATCGCATTCAGGCTCTCGCCCGCCGGCCGCAGCCGCAGGTCGACTTTGTGGGCGACGCCCGCCTCCTCCCAATAGCGGCGGGCGATCGAGGTCCATTCCTCGGAAACGTCGAGCGCCACCAGCAGGCCGTCCGCCGGCAGGCTCTGCGCCACGCACAGCGAGCTGTAGCCGGTAAACACGCCCACCTCGATGGCGCGCCGCATGCCCGGCAGGCCGGCGAGCTGCGCCATCAGGCGGCCCTGTTCCACCGAAATCTGCATCCGCGCCATCTCGAGCGTCGAGGTCTCCTCGCGCAGGCGGGCCAGCAGACGGCCCTCGCTGATCATCGAGGTGCGGCGCACATAGTCGCTAAGACCCTCGTCGAGGGAATGGGAGTGCGTCGACATTGGATCTAGATTCTACTCGAACGCCGCCAAGCCGGTGACGCGTTGCCCGATCGCCAAGGTGTGAATGTTCTCGGTCCCCTCGTAGGTCTTGACCGTCTCGAGGTTCGCCATGTGGCGAAAGACCGGATACTCGTCGGTGATGCCGTTGGCGCCGAGCAGGTCGCGGGCGCGGCGGGCGACTTCGAGCGCCATCCAGGCGTTGTTGCGCTTGAGCATCGAAACCTGCGAGTGATGCAGCCGGCCTTCGTCGGCGAGCTTGCTCACGCGCCACGCCAGCAGCTGCGCCTTGCTGATCTCCGTCGCCATCCAAGCCAACTCGGCCTGCACGAGCTGATGCGCGGCGATAGGCTTGCCGCCGAACTGCTTGCGCTCCAGGCAGTAGTCGCGGGCGGTCTCGAAGCAGTCCAGCGCCGCTCCGATGGTTCCCCAGCCGATGCCGAGCCGCGCCTGCGTCAGGCAGCCCAGCGCGGCCTTCAGTCCGACCGCCCCGGGCAGCGCCTGCGACGCCGGAATGCGGCAGTCCACGAACGACAGGCTCGAGGTGATCGACGCCCGCATCGAGAGCTTGTTGTGCAGGTCGCTGGTCGAGAACCCCGGAGTCCCCTGCTCCACCAGAAACCCGCGCACATCGTCCAAATCATCGAGCTTGGCCCATACAATGGCGACCTGCGCGATGGAGCCGTTGGTGATCCAGGTTTTTTCGCCGTTGAGGACGAAGCCGTCGCCGTCGCGGCGGGCGCGGGTCTGCATACCGCCGGGGTTCGACCCGAAATTCGGCTCGGTCAAGCCAAAACAGCCGAGGGCCCGGCCGGCGGCCATCTCCGGCAGCCAGCGCTGTTTCTGCTCCTCGGAGCCGTAGGCGTGGATGGCTTCCATCGCCAGGCTGCCCTGGACGGAGACGAAGCTGCGCAGGCCGCTGTCGCCGCGCTCGAGCTCCTGCATCACCAAGCCGTATTCCACGCTGCTCATGCCGGCGCAGCCATAGCCGTCGATGCGCGCGCCGAAGACGCCTAGCTCGGCCAGCTCCGGAATCAGGTCCACAGGGAAGCGGCCGTCGCGAAACAGCTCCGCCGCTCGCGGCCGATAGCGCTCGGCCACGAAGCGGCTGATGCTGGAGCGGACCAGCCTTTCGTCGTCGGTCAAAAGCCCGTCAAAGTTGACAAAATCGGAGTTGAGGGAATTGCTCATAGAGAGTGGAGACCGCTGATCATTGTCGCAGCTTACGCCAAACAGAGTGGCAGTCTAAGGCGTTGTGCTTAAGACGCCAACATATGCCAAACGGCTATCAAAAAGATATGTCTGTTGGCGAATTGAACGGTTCATAAGTACCAGTTAGTCTACTAATAGTCTGGAAGGGAGACGGCGATGAAAGCAATTATTGATTGGACCCTCCGCTTGCGGATTTGGAAAGACACCAACGGTCAGGATCTCATCGAGTACGCCCTGCTAGCCAGCATGGTGACGATCTCGGTTGGCGCGCTGTTTCCGCCCGCCTCCGAGCATATCTCCGTCATCTTCTCGAAGCTGACCAGCTCGACCAACGGCGCCGCCAACTAGACCGGCAAGCCCTCGCAACCGCCGCGCCGCCGTGGCGTACGTTGCGACGTCCGGGGAGGGTTTCACAGGCCGCACCGGCTTCTTCAGCCGCTGCGGCTTTTCCAGTCTTCGAAGGGGCCAAACGGGGCTGCTATCATGGCCGCCTAGGTGGATTTCGAGCGCATCAAGGCTTGGCTCGACAGGGCTGATCGCGTCGTCGGTTTCAGCGGCGCCGGGATCTCGACCGAGTCCGGCATCCCGGACTTTCGCAGTCCCAACGGCGTCTGGGCCACCAACCGCATCATCGAGTTCGACGAGTTCGTCAATAGCCACGCAGGCCGCGTCGAGTACTGGCGCCAAAAGTGTCTGGCCTGGCCCGAGATGCGCGCCGCCGAACCCAACGCCGGGCACTTGGCCTTCGTCGACCTGCACCGCCGGGGCAAGCTCGCAGCGCTGATCACCCAAAACATCGACGGTTTGCACCAGCGCGCCGGACTTCCGTCCGAGATTGTCCACGAGATTCACGGGACGACGCTCGAAGCCGCCTGCCTGGATTGCGGCGACCGCATCAGCTCCGATGAAGCCTGCGCGCGCGTGGCCGCCGGGGAACTGGCCCCGCTGTGCCGGCTATGCGGCGGACTGCTCAAGCCGGCCACGATCTCCTTCGGCCAGCCGATGCCGGCGGACGTGGTCCGGACCGCCGAGCAAGCGGCTCGCGCTTGCGACGTGTTCATCACCGTCGGCAGCTCACTTGTCGTCTATCCGGCCGCGGCGCTGCCGGTGGCGGCCAAGCGCTCCGGAGCAAAGCTGATCATCGTCAACCGCGATCCGACGCCCCTCGACCAAGCCGCCGACGCGGTGCTGCGCGGCGAAATCGGCGAGCTGCTGCCGGCCCTGCTCAACGCCTGAGGGTGTGGCAAAATGGGGTCCGGCCGTGAGGCCCCACGCCATGGAAAACCCAAAAAACATTGTCGTCGACACCACCCAGATGCCCTGGGAGGACCGGTTCCAGAAGCTTAGCGGCGTCACCCTGCACCGCAAGCTGATCTTCCAAGAGCCCGAGACCGGCATGCTGGTGCAGATGGTGCGCTACCCGGCCGGCTTCATCAATCCGCTGCACACCCACCCTTGCGGCCACGGCATGTACGTGCTCGAAGGGACGCTGGTGACGCACGAGGGCAGCCACGGCCCCGGCTCGTTCGTCTGGTTCCCCGAGGGCCAGCAGATGGAGCACGGCGCCACCGCCGAGGAGCCGGTCACGGTCCTGTTCATTACCAACAAGCCGTTTGAGATCCACTACGTCGAGGCATGACGTCCTCCGCGCAGCCGGACCGCCGCACCTTTCTGGCGACCCTCGCCGGGGCGGCGGCGGCCTGCGCGAGCGTCGATCCGCGCCCGAACTTAGTGCTGATCTTCGCCGATGATCTCGGCTACGGCGACATCGGGGCGTTCGGCGCACAGGATATTCGCACACCCCGCCTGGACCGGATGGCCTCCGAGGGCCTGCGGCTCACCAACCACCTGGTCGCGGCCCCGGTCTGCTCGCCTTCGCGCGCCGGCTTGCTGACGGGCCGCTATCCGGCGCGGGTGGGCATCGAAGGCGTGCTGCGCGATCACCATGACGAGATGGGCTTGGCCTCGTCCGAGCAGACGCTCGCCGAGCGCCTCTCCCAAGCCGGGTACGAGACCGCCCTGATCGGCAAGTGGCACTTGGGCATGACGCCGGAAGCCCACCCCAACCGGCGCGGCTTCGACTATTTTTGGGGCTTTTTGAACGGGACGATCGACTACTATACGCACTTGTCGCGCGGCGGCGGCTGGAGCCGGCTACCCGTCACCTTCCGCAACGACGAGCCGCTCGACGTCGAAGGCTACTTCCCGGAGAAACTTCACAAAGAAGCCGTGCGCTGGATCGAGCAGCCGCACGAGCGGCCGTTCTTTCTCTACCTGCCACTGGCCCTGCCGCACGCCCCGCTGCAGGCGCCGGAGCGCTGGAAGTCCGAATACGCCCATATCGACAACGAAAACCGCGCCACTTACGCCGCTATGGTCTCGTGCATGGACGACGGCGTCGGCCGCATTCTCGACGCGCTCGACCGCCAAAGCGACAACACGCTGGTCGTTTTCCTCTCCGACCACGGCTGGGCCTGGCTCGGCGGGCAGCGCCGCGACTCCGATGCAGGCGACAACGGCCCCTTCTCCGGCGGCAAGTACGAGTTGCGTGAAGGAGGGCTGCGCACGCCCGCGATCGTCCGCTGGAATGACCGTGTTCCAACCGGAGCCGACAGCGACGCGCTGACCTGGTCGCTCGATTGGTTTTCGACCTTCGCCGAGCTGGCCGAAGCCGCTGCCGGCCCGGGGAACCCGCTGGATGGCGCGGACATTACAGATGTCCTTACCGAAAACGCCTCGGCGCCCAAGCGCACCCTGTTCTGGCGTTTTCAAGACGACGTCGTCGGCGCCCCGTTCAGCCTGGCGGCAAGACGAGACCGCTGGAAGTACCTTCGCGTGGGTGAAACCGAAGCGCTGTACGACGTCGCAGCCGATCCCGCCGAGGCGACCGACCGCAGCGCCGACGAACCGGCCGTCTTCGCCGACCTCCGGACCGCGGCCGAGAGTTGGCATGCCGAGATGGGCCCGTGGACGTGGCAATCGAAGGGCTAGGCCCTTGCTATCCGCCGCCGAAGCCCGTACACTCACCTGCCGTGCTGCGAAACTCGCTTCTCCTCCTGCTCAGCGCCGTCCTCGTCGCCTCGGCGCTCGCCCAACAGACTGCGTTCCCGGTCAACCTCCGCCAGGGCATCATGGCCGGCGAGGTCGGCGAGACCAGCGTCATCCTGCAGTCCCGCCTAACCGCCTCCGACCCGCGCCAGAACCCGGCCTGGGAGGGCGTGCGGGGCATCGAAGGCTGGGCGCGATTCGAGATCTCGCCCGACGCCGACTTCGAGCACTCCTGGTTTACAAAGTGGATTCAGGCGACGCCCTTCGAGGACTTCATCGTCAAGACCAAGGTCGGACGGCTCCAGCCCGGCGCGCGCTACCACTACCGGCTGCACTACGGCCGCAACCAGCAGGACCAGCGCGTCTCCGACGCAGCGACGTTCCGCACCCTGGCCGGTGCGGAAGGAACCGGCGGCTACTCGATGACTATCGTCACCGGCATGAACTACTCGTTCTTCCACTACACCGGCAACCAGAACTTCCCGCCCTACTCCGGCCCGGACAAAGAACTCGGCTACCCCACGCTCAAAACGATCCTCGACCAGCAGCCGGACTTCTTCGTCGGCACCGGCGACAACGTCTACTACGATCACCCCGGCCACCGCGGCCGCGCGCAGACTCCGCACGAGATGCGCAAGAAGCATCACGAGCAGTACTCCCAGCAGCGCTTCGTCGACCTGTTCCAGAAGACGGCCACCTACTGGATGAAGGACGATCACGATCACCGCTTCGACGACTCCGACGCCGTCAACGCCGTCCGCATCCGCACTCCCAAAGAGGTGCAGTACTACCCCAAGACGAACGTTTTCGAGGGCGAGTCCGGCTCCGGATTCCTACCGACGCATGAGCAGGGCATCGCGATGTTTCTTGAGCAGATGCCGGTAGTCGATCCGACCTCCCCGGACCCGGTTACCTACCGCACGCACCGCGTCAGCCGCGACCTGCAGATCTGGTTTGTGGAAGGCCGCGACTATCGCGACCCGCTCGACATGCCCGACCACCCCGCCAAGACCATCTGGGGCGAAAAGCAGAAGGCTTGGCTCAAGCAGACGCTGCTCGACAGCGACGCCACTTTCAAGCTGCTCATCTCCCCCACGCCGATGGTCGGGCCCGACGACAACTTCAAACGCGACAACCACACCGACTTCAACGGCTATCGCTACGAGGGCGACGCATTCTTCGAGTGGCTCGAAGCCAACGACTTCGACCCCAACGAATTCTTCATCGCCTGCGGAGACCGCCATTGGCAGTACCACGCCATTCACCCCTCGGGCTACGAGGAGTTCTCCTCCGGCGCCCTGATCGACCAAAACGCCCGCCTGGGCGTGCGTCCGGGCAGTGCGGATTCCACCGACCCCGAGGGCAAGATTCGCCACGTCTACCAGTACGACGAGCCCACCGGAGGCTTTTTGAACGTCAGCGTGCGCTCGGAAGGCGACCAAGCCACGCTGACATTTCGCTTCTACGACGAGACCGGCAAGCTGCTGCACTCGAGCGAAAAGAGTTCGCGCTAGCCTCCGTCCCGCCGCAGGGCCGGGGCCAGCAGCTCGGCCACGCGGCGATGTCCGCGGGCGTTCAGGTGCCGGTCGATCAGCAGCATTTCGTCGTATCCCAGCGCCGGCAGCACGTCGACGGTCTCGATACGCGAGCGCCAGTCCTGCGACGGCAATTCGCCCTGCAACCGGCGCAGCTCCGCAAGGAAATGGGACTCCCGCCCGACTCCCCAGCCCACATCGAAGACCGCCATCCGCAGCCCTGATAGATCGACCGGCGAGCGCTCGAGTACGGCCATAAACTCTCTGGCCGATTGCGCTTCGTCAATCTGCAGCCCCTCCATCGAATGCGACAGCGGCCAGCCCCAGCGATGCAACTGCTCGAGCAGCCGGCCGGCCACCAGCGACTCATACACCTTGTAAGGCAGGCGTAGGGGGTGAAAGCGCAGGGTGGACTGCTGGTAGGCGACCGTCTCGTCGTATTCGCGTTCGCTCGCGATGGGCAGGTTCGAGCCGTTTTCGAGGAAGGTGCGATTCTCGTACTTGTCGTTGTCGCAGTACTGCAAGATCACCGTATCAGCCGCGCTGCGGTCGATCTTGTCCAGCAGCATCAGCTCGCGCACGGTGCCGAAGGACGAAATACCCGCGTTGAGCACCTTGCGCCCGAGTTGTACTTCGAGCAGGGCCCCAAAGGTCTCGTCCTGCTCCACGCCCCATCCCATCGCGTAGGAATCGCCCAGCAGGATCACCTCCGGGGCTGCGAGGGAAGCCTCGTCGTCGCGGACTCCCAGACTGTTGATGCGGTACTCGGTCCGAAACTCGGTGTTGTAGAAGACGCACACGCCCGGCCGCAGCCGATAGAAGAATTCAGGGTCGTACTGGGCGCAGGCGGGCTCGAACTGGATGATGCGGAAGTCGGCCTCGTACGCCCGCAACGCGAGCGGCCGCAACGCCTCGATGCGGGAGAAGGCCGGCGCCGTCGCCAACAGCGCCAGCGATCCGTACAGCAGCGCCCACGTCAAAACACCCAGGAAACCCGCAACCAGCGGAAATAGCCGAGCGTTCGCCGCGGCCAGCCAACAGTGCGCGCCCAGCAGAATTACGATTGGAAAGTTGTAGTTGAGCTTGCCCGCCCAGGCGGCCGACAACATCGCCGCAACCCCCAATGCGACCGCCGCCGGGCCGGCCGCCGACAAGCGTCGTGCCAACCGCTTGCGCCCCTCGCCGGCCGAAATCGTGGCGGCCGTGAGCAGCCACATCGCCGCCGCCAGGATCAGCGTCAGATCCCGCGGCCCCAGCCGATCGAGCCCGCGGGTATGCAGCGCCACGCCAACGGCTGTGAGGAGAGCCGCAACCAACGGCGCCCACTCGAAAAATATCTGCCGGCGGCGCACCATCAGTTCGCCTCTAGAACGCCATCCCGCCGAGATCCCACTCCTCGCCGGTCTCGAGATACGCGAGCGCCGCGAACAGGTACCCCAGCCCGTCCACGGCGTCTGCACGGTCGTCGCCCGGATGCGAGCGGAACATGCCCGCCTGTTCCACCCAGAGCGTCGCCGCCGCATCCGCGGCAACCTCGTGCGCCAACCGGAGCGCCGCCGGCTCCTCCAGCGCCCGCGCCGCGCGGACCAGGAAGTGGATCGCCCGCCCGTAGTTCTCGGCAAAGCTCCCGCGCTGGATCTCGGCGTCGGTGATCGAGTCGCGTGGATAGCGCGGCGGCATCTGTGCGCGTATCTGCTCGATCCAGCGCCGGGCGCAGGCGGCAAAGCGCTCGTCGCGGTCGATCTCCCACAGCGTCAGGCAGGTCTCGGCAAAGGCAAGCGGGTAGTCATGGCTGGGAAACAGGGGCTCCCAGACGTCGGAATGGAGGCTCGGCTGCCATTCCGTCGTCCGCTCGGACTCCGGCGTCCCATCGGCGATCCGCAGCATGCCGTAGTAGCGCTGCGCCTCAGCGTCCCAGCCGGTTTCAAGATAAGCCGCCACCGACGCCCGCGCCATCTCGACGAGCTCCTCGCGCCCGGTCAGCCGCCATGCCCGCAGCAGCGCGCCGGCCCACAAGCCCGTCTCGGTCGTCGCCACGCGGCTGTCCCAACGCTGGACCACCGGCTGCGTCGGCACGAGCCCGGTCGCGGCGTCACGCTTACTGAAGCTGTAGCGGGCCACCGCAAGCGCCCGCTCGGTCAATTTTTCGGCATCGGCGCCGCCCTGGGAAGCCAGCCACGCCAGCGATTCCGCCAGTGAACCGCCGGCGGCCAAAAACGGCATCGGCTCGCCTTTCGACAGTTCGGCCGCCTGCGGGCCGGTGAGCGCATGCCGGTTGAACAAGCCGGTCTCTGCATCGAGGACATGGCCGGCCGCGGCGGCGCGGATCTCGCGTTCGGTCGCCGCCGGGTCGATTTCCCAAAACATCCCCCAGGCCGGCGTCATCGGCCGGATCTCGTGGATCGGCTCAAAGATGTCCGCCAGCGAGTCCGTGAAGACATCGTAGTAGAGGTGGTTGCCCCACTCGAACATCCCCGTGTGCTCGTCGTCGATGCAACAGGCCAGGAAATCGCGGATATAGTCTTCGGCCGCCGCCCGGTAGGCCGGATCGCCCGTCTTGTCGCTCAGTGCCATCGCAAAAGCAATCAGCGCCTGGTCCCAATACAGCGTGGAGCCGTGGGGCGCGTGGATCGTACGGTAGGTCCGCCGGCTCGTCTTGGGCGGCGGCTCGGCCTGTCCGCCTTGGCGGATGTCGACCGACGCCAGCCACAGGCCCGTGCTGCGTTCCCCATAACGGTCGCGCCCGGACTCGATCATCCGGCCGAGGTGGCGTTCGATCTTGTCGAGGTAGCGCGCGAGCGCGGGCGCCGTCGTGCACGACGCCACCAGCAGAAACAACGAGCCGACCAGGGCTGTTCGCACGGTTCGTCCACAATACCACCGCGGACGGGTTGCGGAATCGACCGCCAATCCACTAGATTCGGTGGACCCATGCATCCACTCGCGATCCTGCTCATCGCCGTCGGCGTCGTCCTGTACCTCATCATCAAGCTGCGCATCAACGCCTTCGTTGCGCTGGTGGTGGCCGCCACCACGGTCGGCGTGCTTTCGCCCAACATCGCCTTTGCCGACGTCATGCCGGAGGTCGCGGCCTCGTTCGGCAAGGTCTGCGGCGGCATCGGCATCGTTATCGCCTTCGCCGCCGTGGTGGGACAGTGCCTGATGGAGAGCGGCGCGGCGGACAAGATCGTGCGCGTCTTCCAACGCGCCATGGGCAACGCCAGCCCCGGCTGGTCCATGGTCGGCAGCGGCTACGTGCTCTCGATCCCGGTCTTCTTCGACACCGTTTTTTACCTGCTCGCCCCCATCGCGCGCGCCAGCCGCGTGCGCTCCGGCAAAGACTACGCCTTGTACCTGATGGCCATCGCCGCCGGCGCGACAGCTACACATGCGCTCGTCCCGCCCACGCCCGGGCCGCTGGCGATGGCGGAGTTTTTGCAGGTCGACGTCGGCCTGATGATCCTGATGGGCATCGCCGTCAGCTTGCCGATGTCGATGGTCGGCATGGCGTTCGCCTTTTTCTGGAACAAGCGGCTCGACATCCCGCTGCGCGACGCCCCCGGCGTCACCGTCGAGCAGCTCGAGAAGATGGCCGAGCAAGACGAAGCAAAACTGCCCGGCTTTTTCGAATCCGTGCTGCCGGTCATCCTGCCCGTCCTGCTGATCACCTCCAACACGCTGGTCTCTTCGATGGGGATCGAAGGGCCGCTGAGCTCGGTCACCTCGTTCGTCGGCAACCCGAACTTCGCGCTTCTGGCGGCGATGGTGGTGGCGGTACGGACGCTGGCCAAACAGAAGGGCGCCACGCTGACCGAGTTGGCGCCGGCCATCGAGCGCGCGCTCGCCTCGGCCGGCCTGATTATCTTGATCACGGCCGGCGGCGGCGCTTTTGGGGGCATGCTGGTCAAGTCGGGGATCGGCGATTCGCTCGCCCAAACCTCGCAGTCGATGGGCCTGCCGATCCTGGCGCTGGCGTTCGTGCTGCCGGGTATGCTGAAGGTCGCCCAAGGCTCGGGCACGGTCTCGATGATCACCTCGGCGACGATCCTGGCGCCGGTGGCCGCCGAAGGCCTGCCGTTCCACCCGGTCTACCTGGCCTGCATGATCGGCTCGGGCTCGAAGCTGGGCTCGTGGATGAACGACTCGGGCTTCTGGGTCTACGCCAAGATGTCGGGCCTCACCGAGACGGAGACGCTGCGCACCTGGTCGATTCTGCTGGCCGTACTGGCCTTCGGCGGCGGCGCAGCCACCCTGATCCTGGCAACGCTGTTCCCACTCGTGTAGCAGCCATGATCGGGGAGGGCGGCGCGAGGCCGCCCTCCCCCACCACCGGACCTGCGATTTTCCGTATCCGGCGGTTGAGCCGGCGAACTTCACTCGCTCGCAAGCTGTGACGGAAACACAAAGTCATAGCGCGGCAGCGTCCGGTTGCTCAAGCCTTTGTGCATCACCGCGTTGCAGGCCATCGGCCAGGCTCCGCGGCTGGTCGATACCAGCGGTAACGGCCGTTCGCTCAACCCCATCGGTCCCGGTGGATTCCTTTCACCCCACTAGATTCAGCCCATGCCGGGCACACTGGCGCGGGCCTTCGGCGTGCCAGCTTAGCCTCCGGCCAAGCTCCGGACGGCGACCGGGAAGTCGCCGTTGCAGGCCAGAGACCTGCTCCACTGCGTCTAACCAAGGCTGTAAGGGAAAGAGTTGGTGGACCGAAGGGGGATCGAACCCCTGACCTCAGCGTTGCGAACGCTGCGCTCTCCCAGCTGAGCTACCGGCCCACGGAAGTTTCAGTATATCATCGAAGGCCCGATGCGAAAACTGGCAGTTTCGATTCGTTTGGCCGCCTTGGCCATCGCCGCCGGAGGCGTGTGGATCGCCTACACGCAGAGCCCGCCGCCGGAGTCGCTGGAACTCCAACATGTCCAAGGACCTCTCCATGCGATCCTTGGCGCCGGCGGCAACACCAGTTTGATCGTCACCGAGGAGGGAGTCGTGCTGGGCGACGACAAGTTCGACCGCAACGTCCCGGCGATCCTCGAGAAAGTACGCTCGCTGAGCGACAAGCCGCTGCGCTTCGTGCTCAACACCCACCACCATGGCGACCACACCGGCGGCAACGCGCAGCTCTTCGGCGAGGGCGCCGAGTTGGTTGCGCATGAGAACGCCCGCGCTCACATGGTGCGCGACGGGCAGCCCGGGCCGCAGGCGGTGACCTTCTCCGAGCAGATCACCCTCCACGTCGGCGGAGTCGAGGTGCGCATGATCTACTTCGGGCGCGGCCACACCAACGGCGACGTCGTGCTGTACTTCCCGCAGCTGCGGGCGATCCACACCGGCGACCTGTTCGTCACCAGCGCCCCTTTCATCGACTACGCGCACGGCGGCTCGGCGATCGAGTGGGACGACACATTGAACGCGGTGCTGCAGCTTGAGTTCGACACTGTCATCCCCGGCCACGGGCCGGTGACTACGCGCGAGCGGATGATCCAGTGGAAGGATGATTTCGAGACCTATCGCGACCGCGTCGGGGAACTCAGCCGCGCCGGCAAGTCCAAGGATGAGGCGATCGCCGAGGTCAAGATTGACGACCTCGATGGCTGGACGGTGGATAACCGTTTGAAGAACGGCATGGAAGGGCTGCTGCGGGAGATGCGCTAAACGACGGGCTGCTCACAGGAACCAGGAACCAGCCGGTGACCAACCGGGGACCAACCGGGACAGCCTCGGAATTTGAACTGAGTCGCGTCGCAATCGGCCCAAATTACGGAAAACAAGGCGGATAAACGTTGCACTCTTTCGAGTGCGCCCCGGTTGCAGTTGGGCGTAAGCCAGAAGAATCAACAGGTTAGCGAGACAGCAAAAACTGAGGCTGTCCCGGTTTCCTCCCGGTTTCCTCCCGAAATGTCGCCCTGCGGGCTCAGATGGACGGTTCGCAGATAGGCTGCGTCCGACGGCCTAGTTCGGCGATTCGCTGGCGTGGCGCATCTCTTCGTCGATCTCCTCGATCTCGCTGCGGCTGTGTAGCGCGAGGTAGACGCCAAAAAGCACAATACAGGCCAGAGACACTAGCGAGATTCCCATGATCAGAAACTGCATGCCCGCAAACGGCGCCAGGGCCACCGAAGCCTTCGTGGCCGCCACGACGGACCAGTTCAGTTTGCGGTACTCCGCGGCGAGGCCGGTATCGGCGAAGGCGATCAGCCAATCGCCTGTGTCGGGAAAGGCCGCGCGGAGGTAACCGGAACTCAGACCGCGGCTCGTGACGCCTCGGTCTTGGACGGCGGCGTACTCGAACGACCGAGCGCCGTCGGCCAGACTCACACCGTCGGAGCCGGCGATGACGGAACCGTCGTTCTTGACCAGCGCGGTGCGCCCGGAGGGGCCCAGCTCAGTATTTCGAATCAATGGGAACAGCGCCGAAACATCGACGAGCGCGTCGAGCGTGCCTATCAGCGAGTTGGCGGAATCCACGACCGGGACGCCGACTCCGATGTAGTAGTGCTTGGAAGCGTCGTCGTAGAGGATATCGGTCAAGCTGACGGCGCCGCGGCCCGTCACAAAGATGTTCTGCCAATACTCCTCATCCGCCTGGTAGTAGTCGAGGGTTTTGTGGGTCGCCGCCACCGTCGCTCCCTGGCGGTCGGTCACGGTGATGCGCAGGAAGCTGGGATCCACAAAGAGGTTGCGGCGCAATGCAACGGAGGCTGGGTTGTCCATCACCTCGCGGACCAATTCGGCCCCCTGCGGGGTCGCCCACAGTTTGTCCTGCTCAGCTAGGCGAGCCGCCACCGTCTCCGCCTGAACACGCTGGTAGCGTGAATTGCCGGCGGCGACCGCACTGAGTACGGCCGAATCCGACGCCATCAAGGCGGCTTCGATGACCTTGGTGCGGATGCGCTCGCGAACTTGAAAGGCGACGCGTTCGGCCTGTATGCGCAGCGTGTTGCCGGCAGCCTCCTCTGCGGCGCGACCCGTTTGGGTGGCCGCATAGAGAGCCAGCAAGCTGACAGGGGCGACTGTGACCAGCAGTCCGACCAGGATCTTCCGGCCGGAAATCCGGAATTCGAAAACGCTGGCGGCCATGGCCCTCACCTCCTGGTCAAATTGAGCTTGCGTTCTAAGTGTTGACTGGCCTCAGAATACGCCTCAAAGAGCGCAAACACAAAGATTTCCTGGGTTTGTCGGCGTGGGCAGCCTCACAAGGGGCAAGCGAAACACAAGGCCGTAACGTTTTCGAGGGCTCGGTCGAAGGGGACAATCGTGAGGCTGGCTGCACTGTTTCTGCTGGCGGCGTGCTGCTTGGCGGCGCCGCCCGATCCCGAAGCCCTGGCGGATGTTCCGGCGTTGCTCGAGATCCTGTCGCAGGACGAAGAGGTCTCCCGCCGGGGGCTGGCGTACCTCGAAGACAACTGGCGGCCGGGCTTTTTTGCGATGTCGATGGATCTGCTCGACATGACGCGCGAGCCGGCTGCGCGCGACCGCATCCTCGCCGTGCTCGAAGACAAAGCCGGCGTGCGTCCGCGCCGCGGCTTCGACGCCATCTGGCAGCAGCTTTGGGCCGCCGAGCCGCAACTGCATCCCTACTACGCGGAGTTCAAGTCGATCCTCTACGGCTTTGTCGACCCCAAGTTCCGCGGCTACTTCGATGTCGAGCGCACGGCGCGCATTCGGCTCGACGAGGTGCGCTGGGGCGGCGTGCGGCAGGACGGCATTCCGCCGCTGCGGAGCCCGAAGATGATCGCGGCGGACGAGGCCGGCTATCTGGAGGACTCGAACGTCGTCTTCGGCCTGGAGGTCAACGGCGATGCGCGCGCCTACCCCAAGCGCATCCTCGCCTGGCACGAGATGTTCGTCGATACGGTCGGCGGCGTGGCGGTCGCGGGCGTGTATTGCACGCTGTGCGGCACGGTCATCCTCTATGAGACGACGCATGACGGCGTGGAGCATCGGCTGGGGACCAGCGGCTTCCTCTACCGCTCCAACAAGCTGATGTACGACCAGGCCACCCAGTCGCTGTGGAACACTCTGTGGGGCGAGCCGGTGATCGGGCCGCTGGCGGACCAGGGGATTCGGCTCAAGCGCCGCAGCGTGGTCACCACGACCTGGGGCGAGTGGCGCCGCCGACATCCTCGGACGCAGGCGCTCTCGCTCGAGACGGGCTATGGCCGCGACTACGGAGAGGGCGTCGCCTATCGCGACTACTTTGCGACCGACGCACTGATGTTCATTGTCCCGGAGACCGACAAGCGGCTGCGCAACAAGGACGAGGTGTTGGCGCTGGTGTTCGACGCCGATCGCGAGCGGCAGTTGGCGATCTCGACTCGTTTTCTCAAGAAGAATCCGGTGCACCAGGATGAGCTGGCGGGGGTGGGCTTCGTGGCGCTGACGGACGGCTCCGGCGCGACGCGGGTGTACGCGAGCGGCAGCCGGAGGTTCGTGCGGTGGGACCGCGACCGGATTGCGGTGGATGCGGACGGCGTCGAGTGGGCGGTTTACGAAGACAGGCTCGAGTCGGCGTCGGGGGAGCGGCTCGAGCGGTTGCCGGCGCACCGGGCGTTTTGGTTTGGCTGGTATGCGGCTTATCCGCAAACGCGGCTGGTGAAGTGAGGCGAGGCTTGCGGGCTTCGAGGTGGGCCTCGACGCGGCACAGCTGGGGCTGTGCGCCACCAACCAACTACTCTTTCGGCGTTCGTAACGGCCAGATGGGGTGCTCGGTGCGCGCCGCTGCCAGGATCGCCTCGATCTTTTCGACGATTTCCGGGTGTTCGGCGGCGACGTCGTGCTCTTCGCCCAGGTCCCGGCTCAGGTCATAGAGTTCGAGCGGCTGGTTGGGGGCCAGGCGTACTCCCTTCCAGTCGCCCATACGGACGGCTTGTTTCGACGCCTTGCCCTCGTGGAATTCCCAGTAGAGGTACTCATGCTCCTGCTGCTCGCCGGGTCTGCCGGTGAGCGTGGGGGCGAGCGAGACGCCGTCGAGGCCGGCGGGCGCCGCGGCGCCGCTGAGTTCGGCGAAGGTCGGCAAGAAGTCCCAAAACGCGCCGACGTGGTCCGTGGCGGCGCCGGACGGCGTTCCTCCGGCGGGCCAGCGCGCGATCAGCGGCACGCGGATGCCGCCTTCATAAAGATCGCGCTTGATGCCGCGCAGCGGGCCGTTCGAGTCATTAAAGTCCGGGTCGTTGCCGCCTTCGCGGTGCGGCCCGTTGTCGGACGTGAACAGCACCAGGGTGTTGTCAGCCATGTCCTTCTCAGCGAGCAGGTCGAGCAGCCGGCCGACGTCGCGGTCCAGCAGCGAGATCATTGCGGCGTGCTGCTTTTGGCGCTCGGGCCAGTCCGTCTCTGCGTACTGCCCCAAGCTCGGGACTTCCATGCCGTCGTCCTTGCCCTCGTTGTTGGCGTGCGGAATGGTGACGGTGAGAGCGAGGAAAAAGGGCTGCCGGGCGGCGGAGCCGATGAACTCGACGGCTTCTTCGATGAGCAGCTCGTGCGAGTGCTGATTCTTGACGATCGCCACGCCGGCGCCGTCTTCGCGTTTGGGTTCGGGGACCACGTTGTCGAGCGGAACGCGCGTGGTGTTGCGGAAAAGAAACTCGGGGTAGGAGTTGTGGGCGTGGCGCTGGCAGAGGTAGCCGAAAAAGTGGTCGAAACCCTGGCGGTTGGGTTCGCCGGGCGAGCCCGGGCCGCCGAGTCCCCATTTGCCGATCAGGGCCGTGTCGTAGCCCCGGGCCTGGAGAACTTCGGCGACGGTGACGACCTCGTCTTCGATCGGGCGCTGGCCCATCGGCTGGACTTCGCCGTTGCCGCGGATCGGCGCATGGCCGGTGTGCAAGCCGGTCATCAGCGCGGCCCGGGAGGGCGCGCAGACAGTGGAGCCGGCGTAGAAATCGGTGAAGCGCAGGCCTTCGGCGGCCAGGGCGTCAAGCTCCGGCGTCCGGATGCGCTGCTGGCCGTAGGCGCCGAGATCGCCGTAGCCCAGGTCGTCGGCGACGATCAGCAGGATGTTCGGGGCGGGTTTTTCTTCGGGGGGCGCTTCGGAGCCGCAGCCCGTCAACAAGGCGGCCAACAGGACGGAGAACAGTACACGCAACATCGACCGCGAATTGTAGCGCACGCCGGCGGAGCTACAATCAAAGGCAATGTCGCTCAAGATCGCCGACAAGGTTTTCGAATCTCGCCTCATCGTGGGGACGGGCAAGTACCGCAGCTTCCCGGAGATGCAGCGCTGCCATGAGATCTCCGGCGCGGACATGGTGACCGTCGCCGTCCGCCGGGTGAACCTCACCGACCGCACCAAGGAGTCGCTGCTCGACTACATCGACCGCGACCGGATGTTCATTCTGCCGAACACGGCGGCCTGCTACACCGCGGATGAAGCCATCCGCACGGCGCGGCTGGGGCGCGAGGTCGGGCTGTCAAACTGGGTGAAGCTGGAGGTGATCGGCGACCAGCAGACGCTGTTCCCCGACAACGAAGGGCTGCTGGAAGCCACCCGCGTGTTGGTGAAGGAAGGTTTTGTGGTGCTGCCCTACACCACCGACGACCTGATCAACGCGCGCAAGCTCATCGACGCCGGCGCGGCGGCGGTGATGCCGCTGGCGGCGCCGATCGGGTCGGGGCTGGGCATCCAGAATGAGACGAACCTGCGCATCATCCGCGAGATGATCGACGAAGTGCCGCTGATCGTGGACGCCGGCGTGGGCACGGCTTCGGACGCGGTGCGGGCGATGGAGCTGGGCTTTGACGGCATCCTGATGAACACCGCGATCGCCGAAGCCGAGAATGCCGAGAAGATGGCGGAGTCGATGAAGCTGGCCGTGCAGGCCGGGCGGCTGGCGTTTGAGGCGGGGCGGATGCCGAAGAGGCTGTATGCGTCGGCGAGTTCGCCGCTGGCGGGCGTGGTGCGGTAGTCCGCTTTTCGCTAGCCTTGCATGGAGAAGGAGATCTCCATGGACCGCATCGATACCCGCCGCAGCTTTCTCCAAAGCGCCGTCGCCCTGGCGGCCGCTGCGGCTCCGGCCGGCGCACAACGGCAAAATTCCGGCTCCCGCATTCTGGCCTACGTCGGCGGACAGACCAACCCCGACACGGGATACGGCATCCACCGCTTCGAGCTCCACCCCTCCAGCGGCAAGCTGACGCCGATCGATTCGATCCCCAGCGGAGACAAAGACCCAACCTGGCTGACCTTCCACCCCGCCAAGACGCACCTGTACGCCGCCAACTCGGGCGGCGGCGGCAAGAACGGCTCGGTCACGGCCTTTGCGGTCGATCCCACAAACGGCGAGCTGAAGATGCTCAACACCGTCGACGCTCAGGGCTCCGGCACGACGCACTGCAGCGTCCACCCGTCGGGGAGGTGGCTCTTCGCGGCCAACTACGGCGGCGGCAACGCGGCGGTGCTGCCGGTGAAGGCCGACGGCTCGCTCGGCGAGGCCACCGACGTGGCCGAGATCCCCGTCAATCCGCCGGCTCTGGGCCGCGTGCCTGCCGTGGACGCCCCGCGCGGCAGCTACGCGCTCAGCGGGCATGACAGCACCCACGCCCACCAGATCAGCCCCGACCCGGCCGGCCGGTACGTCTTCCTCACCGACCTGGGGACCGACCGGACTCTGATCTATCGCTTTGACGCCGAGCAGGGTAAGCTGATCCCCAACGACCCTCCGGCGGTGGCCGAAACCGAGGGCGCCGGACCGCGCCACTTCGTCTTCCACCCCAACGGTCGCTACTTCTACGTCATCAACGAAGAGGCCTCGACGGTCACCTTCATGACCTACGACCCCGACAACGGCCAGCTCACGCAGCAGCAGACGATTCCGACCCTGCCGCCGGATTTTGTGGGGACGAACTACCCATCGGAAATCATCATCTCCGCCGACGGCAAGTACGTTTACGGCCTCAACCGGCTGCACGACACGATCGCCATCTTTCGCGTGGCAATCAACGGCGAGCTCACCCTGCTGCGTGAGGAGTGGACGCGCGCGGACTACCCGCGCCACGTGGGCATCGAGCCCAACGGCGAGTTCATGTACGTCTGCAACCACAACGGCGACAGCATCACGATCTTCCGCATACACGGCGGCGGCCGGCGCCTGGAGTTCGTGGGCTACGAGCCGGCGCGCGACCCCACCTTCATCGACTTCTTGACGATCGGCTGAGCGGCGAAGGAGACTCCAAGCGATGTTGACCATTCGCGAGGCTACGGAAGCCGAAGAGCCGGCCGTCCTGGACCTGCTCTGCCGCTCCTTCGAGCCGATTTCGATGTTTCGCCGGATCGAAGAGATGTTCGGCCCGCTCAACGGCCGCAACTGGAAAGACCGCTTTCGCACCCGGGCGGAAAAATCCGTCGGGACCCGCACGGTGTTGGCGGGGTTTGACGAGGCGGGGAAGCTGGTCGCCTGCGCGCTGGGCGGCTACGATCCGGCTTTTCGGCTGGCCTTTCTGGACATGCTGGCGGTCTCGCCCGACTGTCACGGGCAAGGATACGGCGGCGAGATGGTGAGGGCTTTCGAGGCCTGGGCGCTCGAGCAGGGCGCCGAAGCCGCCCACCTGGACTGCCTGACCGACAACGACGCCGGCAACGCGCTCTACCAGCGCGAGGGTTTTGAGGAGGTCGCTCGCCAGATCATCTGGTTCAAGCGTCTGCGCCCGCCCGGCTCCGCGTGAAGGGCGGCTAAACGCCCATCTCTCGGCGAATGTGACGGCGCGCCCGGTCGACCAGGTCATGGTCCGACAGGCCGCCGTGCTCGTTGAGTTCGAGGATCAACCAGCCCTCCCAGGCCGCCTCGCACAGCGCCTCGGCGATGGCGTTGAACTGGACCTCGCCCGTTCCGATCAGAACTTCCTTGCCTCCGGCCACATCGCGCAGATGCAGGCCCGCGATCCGGTGGCTATGCGCCAGGATGAAGCTGACGACATCCATCTCGTGATGGAGCACGTGACCGACGTCAAACAGCAGGCTCACCGAGCTGTCGGCGGCGTCCAGCAACTCCCGAAGCTCCGCGCCGTCGTTCGCGACCTCATGCTGATGGTTGTGGATCGCGAATTTCAGGCCCATGGCGGCCAACTCGGCGCCGAGGCGGTTTGACTCGCGGATCTTCGAGGCGAGCGCCGCGGGCTCGACCGAGCCGTCGGCGCGCAGGGGCAGTTGCCGGCCGCTCATGATGACGTGATCGCCGCCGAGAGCTTTCACCCCGCGGGCGACGCGCAGAATCAGCTCACGTTCGGCTTCGATCTTGTCCGGCTCGAACAGGCCGGCCCCGAGGTGCAGGCCGATCAGCCCGACGCCGCGGCGCTCGATTTCGGCGCGCATAGGCCCAGGGTCGTCGAAGTGGGCTTCGAGGCTGCGATAGTTGGTCTCGAACCCTTCGTAGCCGGTGGCGCGGAGATCGTCGAGGACGCTGAGCAGCTTGTCGCGGTCGGTGAGCGGGGAGCCGTAGGCGCGGGTCTGGCAACCGACGCGCAGCTTCGTCTGGGCTGCCAACAGAGGAGCGGCCGAGAGGGCTGCCAGGGCGGCGCGGCGGGAGATCGTCACGACGCCTGTGAGGGTATCACGGACGAACGCGCCGGTCCCCATCCTTCCGTGCCGCAATGCCGGCAGGGACCGCCGATGGCCTGGCATCTCAACGAGCAGGCGTGGCCGGAATTTGCGAGACCCGCACCCTGAAGGGCGCGGCACGGATATTCCGTCCGTGCCGCAATCTTCAGATTGCGGGCTCAGGCCGAATGGTCCCGCGACTCTTCCAGCAAACGCTGCGCCCGCGACGGGTTGTACACCCCGCACGGGCAGAACCGCGCCAGCGTCGCCACCGCCTGCTCCGGTGTGCGGCGGCCTTCGCGCACCATGTCGAGCATCTTGCGCGCCATGTTGAAACTCACCATGCCGTGGCCGCACATGGTCGACAGCTTCAGCACCTGCGAATTCGGCAGATGGTCGTGCGGATCATGGAAGCCCAGCGAGTACTCCACGCTGTGCCGCTTGATGCCGCAGTCCTCCGCGCAAGCCTTCGCGCCGGAGACCGATGTCGACATGTTCACCGACAGCCCCAAGTCGGCCGCGATCACGTCGCGCAACGCCGCTTCGGCTTTCTCTTTGGAGTCAAACACCGCCGCGCAGGTGCCCGGCTTTTCCACTTCGTCGATCACGCCCTGCCAGTCAGGGTTGTGGTCGCGGTTCCAGTGGGCCGTCGGGTTGAGGTGACGGTCCGGCTTGAAGCTGCCGCGGTTGCCGTTGCCCATGTTCGAGGGCTGGTGCTTGGCGCAGATCTCCAGGAACTTCTTCTGCTTCTCCACCGCGCCTTCGTCATTGATGCCGCGCGCGGGGATGCAGAACAGGATGAAGTCGTCGTGAAAACTCTCCGAGTTACCGTACCGATGCAAGGTGTTCGTCATGCGCAGCCTCCTTTGCGGCATCGGCGTTGGTCGCCCGGCCTAGTCCCATGTTCGTCTTCGCGCGGTAGTAGCTGAAGCCCATCTCGTCCAAGATCGGCGCGAGCAACTTGTCCTCGCCGTCTTCGTCGCACTTGGTCGAGATGCCGACCGCGGTGACGGTATCGATGCGCTTGTTGACCTCGCGCACGGTCTCGAGAATGCCCGGCGCCTCGTCGATCGTCGTCTTGATCTCGACGATCGCGGACAGAATCTTCTCGTTGAGCAGATCCTCGCGCAGGTCGCCCGTCTTCTGATCGGTCATCAGGTGCGTGATGGGATTTTTCGGCTCGAAGCCCACTCCCTGCGCCGCCAGCGCCCGCGTCAGTTCCTGGATCTCATGGAAGCGTACGCCTACGCCCGGCCGGCCGAACTCGATCGTGTAGCCGACCTCGCCTACGCTCACGCGCGGGTGCACGTCGTTGGTCTTGACCTCTTCGGTGCCGCGGCCCTTGATGCCGGTGGACTTGTGCTCCACCACCGGGTCGGAGAAGATCTGCCGCACCAGGCGCGGCATCTCGAGCTCGTTCATCTCGAACGCAGCCGTCGGGCAGACGTCCGGCTCGGGCTCAAAGCGGAACAGGAACGTCTTGGCGAGCTTGCGAATCGTCCGCACCATCGTCGGGTTCAGGTGCTCTTGGCTCATCCCCCGCAAGCACGTGCCGCACTCGACGCACTCCTCATCATTGATCGTCGCCCGCTTGATATCAGGGTCGATGTAGATCGCCCCCATGGGACACACGGGAATACAGTTCGCGCACGCGACGCACTTCTGCGGATTGATCCTCATGACTTGCCGTCCGCCTCCCTCCGGTCCTGAGTCTAACACAGGGCCGTAGGGGGTAATCGATAATCTATCTCCCGGAAACTCACTGGTTTCTCGTATGCTTCCGCGCCTTAGAACAGCCGCTGCAGCTCAGCAAAACCTTCGACGATCCGAAACTGCTCCGACGGCTCCGGCAGATCGGTCAACTCCAGCGCCCAGGTCGTTTCATGCGGGATCAGTACGGTCCGCAGGCCGGCCTCCATCGCCGGTAGGATGTCGGACTTCGGGCTGTTGCCGATCATCCAGGTCGACTCGCGCTCCATGCGCGCCTCGGCCACCATCGCCTCGTAAGCGGCTGCGTCTTTCTCGTGGACCACGCGCACGCCATGAAAGTAGTCGCCCAGGGCGGACCGGCTGAACTTGAACAGCTGCTCCTCGCTGTGGCCCTTGGTGAACAGCGTCAGGTGGTGGCGCTCGCTCAAATACTCGAGCGTCTCCTCCACGCCGGCGATGAGCTCGATCGGCCGTTCGATGATGCTCTCGCCCATGTGGACAACGCGTTCGAGATCCACGTCGCAGTAGTGGCGGTCGGCGAGCCGCTCAAAGCACGCTTTCAGGTTGCGCGCGAAGTTTTTTGAGCCGTAGCCGTGGATGCGGATGCTGGCCAGCTCGATCTCGTCGAGCACCTGCCGCACCTCGGGCGGGCTGAGCTCGGAGTGGCCCAGGAAATCGGTGAACTCAGCGATCGCCTCTTCGAAGTAGACCGCGTTCTCCCACAGGGTGTCGTCCGCGTCAATGAGCAGCCACTGGCGGTCCATAGGCCTATGGTAGCCGTGCTACGGCGTCTCCAGCGCAGCCCGAATGGCCTCGGCGACCTCTTCGCGATGGGCGTCGTCGCGGTAGCCGTTGCGCGGCCAGAAGAAGCCCTTGAGCCCGTCGCCCTTTGAGCGGGGCACGATATGAACGTGCAGATGCGGCACGCTCTGGCTAACGACGTTGTTCATCGCCACGAACGTGCCCTGCGCCCCGCAAACATGTTCAACCGCACGGCACAGGCGCTGAGCGCCGGCGAACAGCGGCTCGAGCGACTCCCGCGGCAGCTCCGGCAGGGTGACGATGTGCGCTCGCGGCGCCAGCAGCACATGGCCGGGAAACAGCGGCCTGTGGTCCAGAAAAGCCACGCTCGTCTCGTCTTCCCAAACGATTTCCGCGGGTATCTCTCCGGCGAAGATGCGGCAGAACGTGCAGGCGGTCGCCATCGCTCCATCCTACGCGCGCCTGTGGCACAATCAACGATTCATCATGAAAGCCCTACAACTGGTGGCTCCCCGTGAAATGGAGCTGCGCACCATGCCCGACCCGCCCGATCCGGGCCCCGGCGAAGTCTCCGTCCGCCTGCACGCCTGCGGCGTCTGCGGCAGCGACATGCACTTCTACCTCGAAGGCAATTCGGCCGGAACCCCGGCGCGTTACCCGATGGTGGTGGGACACGAGCCGGCGGGCGAGATCGTGGCTGTCGGCAAAGGCGTGGAGGACCTGGCGGTCGGCGACCGCGTGGCCGTCGAGCCCGCCGTCACCTGCGGCGAATGCGAATACTGCAAGGCCGGTAAGCGCAATCTGTGCGAACGCTGCGAGTTCATGATCGGCATCCAGCTGCCGGGCCTGCTGCTCGAGTACGCGACCATTCCGGCAAAAAACGCGCTGAAGGTCCCCTCGACGATGAGCTACGGCGCCGCATCGGTGGTGGAGCCGGTGGCGATCTTGCTGCACGCGCTCGAGCTGGCCGAGCTGAAACCGGGCGAGACGGTGGCGATCATGGGCGCCGGCCCGATCGGCATCACCGGCGTCGCCATGGCGAAGGTCGCCGGGGCCTCGCTGGTGGTGAGCGGCGACATGATTCCGCACCGCCTGGAGCGCGCCCGCGAGATGGGCGCCGATCTGGCGGTTGACGTCTCGAAGGACTCGATTGCCGACGCGGTGAAGGACCTGACAGGCGGCAAAGGCGCCGACGTGGTGCTCGACGCGGCCGGCAAGGCGCGCTCGATTCAGGCTGCAATCCATTCGGTGAAGCCCGGCGGCCGCATCGTCGTGATCGGCATCCCGTCGGAAGCCTATACGCCGGTTCCGTTCTGGCCGGCGCTGCACGCCGAGGTGACCATCAAGGTCCAAAAACGCTCGAACGGCAACGACCACGACGCGCTCGAACTGATCAAGACGGGCAAGATCGACCCCGAAAAAATCCTGTCGCACCGCTTCTCGCTCGAAGACGGCGGCAAGGCGTTTTCGGTGATGGGCAATTATGAAGACGGAGTGATCAAGCCGCTGATCGAGTGGTAGGGCTTTGATGCGCAGCCGCGCTGCCATCGTAATCGTTGTCTGTTTGCTCGCGGGCGCCTGGATGCTGACCGGTCTCGTCGACTCGATGACCTTCTACCCGTCCGCCTATCCGGTCGGGCGGTGGGAACTTGCCTCTGATCTGGGCGCGGAAGATGTCGAGTTGGAGGCCGCTGACGGCGTCCGCCTGCATGCCTGGTTCATCCCGGCGGCTGAGCAGCCCGCGCCCGTCGCCACCGTCTTCCTGCACGGCAATGCGGGCAACCTCTCGCATCGCGAAGAGCACATCGGAGCGATCACGCGGTCCGGCTCGGACCTGCTGATCCTCGACTACCGCGGCTACGGCAAGAGCGCCGGAAAGCCCAGCGAACAGGGGCTGTACCTCGACGCCGTCGCCGGCTACGACTGGCTCGTCGCCCGCAGCTCCGCGCGCATCCTCTGTCATGGCGAATCGCTCGGCACGGCGGTGGCGACCGAGCTCGCGACGCGCCGTCCGTGCGCGGGGCTGATCCTCGAGGCCCCGTTCACCTCCCGCAGCGAGATGGCGGCCCAGGTCGTGCCCGTGGTGGGGCCGTGGGTGGCGCGGGGCTTTGACACCGCCTCGAAGATCCCCTCGGTCGACGCGCCGGTGTGGATCTTGCACGGCTCTCGGGACGGCGTGGTTCCGCAGCGCCTGGGCCGCCGCGTGTTCGAGGCCGCCCGCGAGCCGAAGCAGTTCTGGAGCATCGACGGCGCCGGCCACAACGACATCCTCGTCAGGGCCGGATCGGAGTATGTACGCCGGCTGCAGAATTTCTATCAGGGGCTGGGCGGAGAGGAGCCGGCCCGTCGATAGGGTCGATTGCGTTCGAGTTTGTCCAACTCGCGCTCTAAGTGCTGAAACACTTCTTCAGAGTCCACGCCCTCTCCATTGCGGAGCGACTCAGCCCCCTCGGCGATCTTCTTCCGGATCTCGTCGCGACCGCTCGCGGCCTTGCCTCCCATCCCTCCAGAATCTAAGCGGGCTCTTTCACCCTGTCAATCGAAGGTTCCATCCCGCCCCCTGTGCTAGATTCAGCAGTTGACCCGCCGAACCCTGCTGGCGCTTGCCGGATGGACCAGCTTGGCGCGGGCGGGCCAAACCTCCGCCGCCCAACTGCTCGACGCCATCGACCAATCCAAGTCGATCGACCCTACCCTGCGCTTTGTCTGCGATGAGCTCGGCCCTCGGCCCGCCGGCACGCCCGCCATGCAGCGCGCGGTGGACTGGTCCGTCGAAGCCTTTCGCGAAGCCGGCGTCGACGACGTGCACCGCGAAGAGTTCACCATCCCCACGCTGTGGCATGAAGGCGCCACGGAAGTCGAGGTAACCGCGCCGGTTGCCTTCCCGGTTCAAGCCGCCGCCACCGCCTGGACGCCCGCCACGCGCCGCCGGGGGATCGAAGCCGAGGTTCTCGACGGCGGCCAGCGCCCCGGCGACATCGAGCGGCTCGGCGAGCGGGCCCGCGGAAACATCATCCTCGTGCGTCTGGATCAGGTGCAATCGTTCTACGACCTCGGCGTCGAGCAGCGCGACGCGATCCTGGCTCTACGCGAAGCGGTCGAGGTCGGCGCCGCCGCCATGCTGCTGGTCTCCACGCGGCCCGACCGGCTGCTCTACCGCCACGTCCACAGCGTCAACGGTGAGATCGACCCCATCCCCAGCGCCCTGGTCACCCGTGAAGACGGGCTGCGCATCGGCCGCCTGCTCGAAGCCGGACATACCGTGCGGGCGCGGCTGCGCCTGCCCAACCGTATTGAGACCAACGTCCGAGACGCGAACGTCGTCGCCGAAATCCGCGGGACCGAGAAGCCCGAGGAGATTGTGCTGCTCGGCGCGCATTTCGACTCCTGGGACATGGGCACGGGCTGCCTGGACAACGGCGTCAACGTGACGCTGGTGATCGAGGTCGCTCGGGCCATGATGCGCGCCGGCGTCCGCGCGCGCCGCACGATTCGCTTTGTGCTGTTCAGCGGCGAAGAAGCCGGCCTGATCGGCTCCTGGGCCTATGTGCGTCGGCATCGTGACGAGCTCGACCGCTATGTCGCTGTCATCGTGCATGACATGGGGCTGGGCGAGATCGAGGGCTACGCGCTCAACGGTCGAGCCAAGCTCGAAGAGCCCCTGCGCGCCGCACTCGAACCGCTCGGCCGCGGGGCGCCGCAGCGCCATACGGCCGATGCCTTTTTCGGCAGCGACCACTTCGATTTCCTGCTCGAGGGCGTTCCCGCCCTGGTCGCCATGCAAGACACATCCGACTACGTGCGGCCCTACCACTCCGCCGCCGACACCTACAACCGCGTCACGCCGGGGGCGCTGCGGCAACGCATCCGCACCGCCGCCATGGCCGCCTTCGGCATCGCCGACCTGCCCGAGCGCTTTGGCCCGCGCCTGGACCGCGAACAAGTGGCAAGCCTGCTCGACCGCACCCAACTCGACGAGCAGATGAAGTTTCTGGGCTTCTTCGAGCAGTGGGAGAACGGCTCGCGCGGCCGCCGCGACGGAGAGCGTCAGCCACCCTCAGGCGGAAGAGGTGCGCCTACGCCAACGGGACCCACTCTTTGACGATCGCGCAGTCGATGCGGTTGAGGCGACGAATGCGGCTGACGTTGTGTTCCAGGAGATACTGCCGGGCGTCTTCCACGCCGGCGCCGACGTCGGCCGGGCCGTGGCTGTCGTCGCCAAAACAGAAGCCGATTCCCATGGCCTCCGCTTTTTCCACCAGCCAGGGCGCCGGATAGGGGCCGCCCAGGCCCTTGCGCCAGCCGGCGGTATTCAAATCGAGGATCGCGTCGGCGGCTTTCACCGCTTCGAGCGCGCGCTCGGCGGCGCGGGTGATGGCCGGCGTGGCGAGGTCGGCGTCGAGCGGGGCGCGGCGGCGGATCAAGTCGAGGTGGCCGACGACTTCGGGGCGCAGCGCCTCGGCCATCTCCGCCACATGCTCGTAGTAGCGGACGGCCAGCGGTTCGAGCCCGCCGGCCGCGGCCAACGCGGTCTCGAACTCCTCGGGCGAACCGTCGATCTGCACCTCGTCGACGTAGTGGACCGAGCCGACCATGTACTCAAAGCGGGGCCGGATCGCCAGCATCTCCTCGCGGTAAGTTGCGGCGGGGACGATTTCGGCCTCGAAGCCGCGCAGGACGGTGAGCCGGTCGTCGAACTCAGCCGAGAGCCGCTCGATCTCCGCCGTGTAGGCGCCGAACTCGGCGTGGAGGCGTTCGAGCGTGTAGCCTTTTTCCAGTTCGGTTCCATAGAGAAAGCGCGGCTCGCTGCGGGGGGCGTGCTCGCTGACGCCGAAGACCGAGAAACCGGCCGCGACGGCGGCTTCGACCACCTCGCGCAGGGTGGAGACGGCGTGTTCGCAGAATTCGCCGGAATGTCCGCCGTGCAGCGAGACTTTCCAAGGTTGGGCTTGGGGCATGGGAGGGTTACCAGGCGACCAGGAGTCGCACGTCGCGGACATTGTTGCCGCTGGGGCCGGTGAGGAGGGCGTCGTCGAGCTTTTCGAAGAAGGAATAGGAGTCCGAGCGGCGGTAGTAGTCGGCCGGATCCAACCCCATCTCCTGGGCGCGGCGGAGGGTTCCGCCGTCGGCGACCGCGCCGGCGGCCGGTGAGTTGCCGTCCACGCCGTCGGTGCCGGCGCTGACCACGGCGATGCGCTCGCCGGCGATTTTGGGGACGCAGTCGAGCACGAAGGCCAGATTGCGGCCGCCGCGGCCGTCGCCGGTGACCGGAGAGGAAAGTTCACCTCCGGTCAACACCGCCGCCGGGCGGTCACCGACTTCCTTCTTCAGTTCGCGCAATCGCTCGAGCAGGATGTCGGCGGCCTCGGAGACCGGCAGGTCGTCCACCGCGAAATCGACGACGGTCTCCCAGCCGGCGTCTTCGCAACGCCGGCGGATGGCGTCGACGGCGTCGAAGTTGTCGAGCAGGCAGTGCCAGTCGCTGTGCGCGAAGGCATCGTCGCCGGGCTTCGGCGTCTCGGGTACGCGGTTCTCGTCGAGCATTTTTTGGATCGGGGCCGGCAGCCGCTCGCGGATGCCCAGATTCTCGATGGTGGTGTGGCAATCGGCCACGGTCGACTCGTCGGGCATGGTCGGCCCCGACGCCACCGTGGACGGCTGCTCGGGCGGCACGTCGGAGACGTAGAGCGTGAGCTGCCGGGCCGGGTGCGCCTGCGCGGCGAGGCGGCCGCCCTTGATGGCCGAAAAATGCTTGCGCAGGATGTTCATGGCGACGATGTCGGCGCCGCAGGTGACCAGCACGCGGAACCACTCGACCATGTCGTCGAAACTGATTTCGTCGGAGACCGGCTTTTCGCAGATCGCCGAGCCCCCGCCGGAGAGCAGGTAGACGACCAGATACTGCTCGCGCAGATCGGTCAGCATCTCTTGCACCACTTCGGCTGCGTGCACGCTGCCCTCGGTGGGATAGGGGTGGCCGCCGACGTAGCTCATGAAGTAGGGCGGGGCGTCTTGCGTCTCAGTCGGCGCGACGATCACGCCGGAGGCTTTGCGCGGCTCCACCAAGCGCGCAAACGCCTTGGCCATGGGGCCGGCGGCCTTGCCGATCGCGACGGTGAGGATTTTCTTGTAGTCGGCGAGATCGAGGCGCACGTCGCCGGCTTCGAGCACCCCGTCCCGGCAGGAGATTGTCTCCTGCATCACGCGCTCGAGCGAGAGCTCGTCGAGGGTGTCGAGGAAGATGCTGCGCAGTTGGTCTTTCACGCGGACTTCCAGGCCTCGGGGTTCACCAGGTTGGGAGGCTTGTCGCCCATCAGCCCGGCCAGGCAGTTCTCCGCCGCCACCGTGCACATGCGAGAACGGGTGGCGATGGTGGCGCTGCCGACGTGCGGCGCGAGCACGGCGTTCTCGACCTCGAGCAGGTCCGGGTGCACGCGCGGTTCCTGCTCAAAAACGTCGATGCCGGCCGACGCGATGGTCTTGTCGGCCAGGGCTTTGGCCAGGGCGGCTTCGTTGACCACCGGACCGCGCGCCGTGTTCACCAGAATCGCCGTCTTCTTCATCTTGTTGAGTTCGGCGGCGCCGATGATGTGGCGCGTCTCCGGCGTCAGCGGCGTGTGGATGCTCAGAAAATCCGAGCGCTCCAGCAGTTCGTCGAAGGAAACGTATTCGGTTCCCAGCGCTTCTTCGAGCGCGCCGTCCAGCCGCGAGCGGTTGTGGTAGAGCACCTTCATGCCGAAACCGGCGGCGCGGCGGGCGACGGCCTGGCCGATGCGGCCCATGCCGAGCAGTCCCAGCGTCGCGCCGTGGATGTCATAGCCGCACAGCAGGTCGATGTACCATTCGCCCCACTGCCCGCCTCGCAAGAAGCGCTCGGCTTCGGTCAGACGGCGGGCGGCGGCCATCATCAGGGCAAAGGCGAGGTCGGCCGTGGTCTCGGTCAGTACGCCGGGCGTGTTGGTCACCAGAATGCCGCGCTCGGTGGCCGCGGCGGCGTCGATGTTGTCGTAGCCGACGGCGACGTTGGAGAGGACTTTCAGGTCGGGCAACTGGTCGAGCACCTCGGCCGAGAACTTGTCAGTGAGCTGGCAGACGATGCCGGCTTTGCCCTTGGCGGCTGCGACGAGTTCCTCGGGAGAATAGCCCTCGCGAGACTCGTGATAGGAGACCTCGGCCTCCGATTGGAGCATCTCGAGCGCCTTCGGATAAACGAGTTTTGTGACGAGAACGGCCGGTTTCATGGGAGCGGCCATTGTCGCATAGGCATTCGAGGGCTTACAATTGGCGGTCTGCCGCGAGGCAAAGGACGAAACAGTATGGCAAAACTCGGTTTTATCGGACTCGGATTGATGGGCCACCCCATGGCGGAGCACCTGCTCGACGCCGGTCACCAGGTTGCACTCTGGACCAAAACGACCGCCAAAGCGCAAAAGCTGGCCGAGCATGCAAACGGCGTGTTCTGCGAGACCCCCAAGCAGGTCGGCGAGTTCGCTGAGTGCGTCTTCCTCTGCGTGGGCGACTCGGCGATGTCGGAGGAAGTGCTTACCGGCGAAGACGGCGTGATCGAAGGCATCAGCGCCGGCAACATCGTCGCGGACTGCTCCACGATCTCTCCCTACACCGCCCGCAAGCTGGCGGCAGCCTTCGAGGCCAAGGACGCGCACTATCTCGATGCGCCGTGCACCGGCTCCACCCCCGGCGCGCAGGGCGGCACGCTGACGTTCATGGTCGGCGGCTCGAAGGAGATCTATGACCGCGTGATGCCTTGGTTCGAGGCGATGGGCAAGAACTTCTACTACTGCGGCGGCCAGGGCATGGGCCTGCATGCGAAGCTGTCGCAGAACCTGGTGCTGGCGAACATGCTGCAGGGCTTTGTGGAAGGCATGGTGCTGGCGACCAAGGCCGGCGTCGAGCCCGAGTTGATGTTCGACATCCTCGACAACTCCGCGGCCAAGGCCGGGCTGATCAGCTTCAAGGCGCCGCAGATCTTCAAGCGCAACTTCGCCGCGGCGTTTCCGCTGAAGTGGATGAAGAAGGACATCAGCTTGATGCTCGAGTCCGGCCGCGAGATGGGCGTGCCCCTGCCCAACACCGCGCTGGTGCATGAGATGTTCACCGCCGGCGTCGCCCGGGGCTATGGAGATGAGGATATCGCCGCCGCAATCAAGCTCTTCGAAGAGTTTGCGGGCGTCGAAGTGAAGGGGAAGGACGCCTAGCGGAAAGATTTTTTTCGGGTCTAAGTGGCATGGAAATCAGCAACTTCCAAAAAATCATAGGGTCTCCGCGCGGCGGGATCTACAAAAAATGGAAGAAAGTCTTGACGGCCTCTATGGCCTTTGGTATTCTCATATCAAAGCCGGGGGGGCAACCCCCACCTAAGCGAGACTAACCTCAACCAAAGACCCCTGAAACTACCCCCCGGCGACCCCTAACCCCTACCCCTTTTGTGACACTCAACAGAGCCCCTTCGGTTACCCCGCCGAAGGGGCTCTGTGTTGGTAGGGCGGAGCGGCTGTGCTACTTTGACGGAGGCTCCCCCTTTTGGATGAAGTCGTGATGCGGCTAACCCTGCTCGGCTCTACCGGTTCGATTGGCTGCAACACGCTGCAGGTGGTGCGCGAAATGGCGGGCCGCGCAAGCGTATCCGCGTTGGCTGCCGGACGCAACGTCGACGAGCTGACCTCCCAAATTCTGGAATTTCGGCCCGAGCTGGTCTCGGTGGCCGACGAAGCCGTGCGCGCCGAGCTGCTGGCCGCTCTGGACGAGCGCAGCCGGGACGCCTGGCGCCCCACCATTCTCACCGGGCAAGAAGGCCTGCTCGCAGCGGTCACCGACGTCGACTGCGACGTGGTGGTCTCGGCTGCGGTCGGCGTGGTCGGCCTGCCGGCGACGTATGAGGCGATCCGGCGCGGCAAACGCGTCGCTCTTGCGAACAAAGAGGTGTTGGTGGCGGCCGGCGATCTGGTGATGGCCGCCGCGCGCGAGTCCGGCGCGGAGCTGCTGCCGGTGGACAGCGAACACAACGCGCTGCACCAGTGCCTGCGGGCCGGACGCAAGGAGGAGGTGGACCGGCTGATCCTGACCGCCTCGGGCGGTCCGTTTCGGCGCACGCCGATCTCCGAGCTCGACGCGGTGACGCCCCAGCAGGCTCTGCGGCATCCAACCTGGCAGATGGGCGCCCGCATCACGATTGATTCCTCGACCATGATGAACAAAGGCTTTGAGGTGATCGAAGCCTGCCAGCTGTTCGGCTTCGGGGCCGACCGGGTGGAGGTGGTGGTGCATCCGCAGTCGATCGTGCATGCGATGGTCGAATATCGGGACGGCTCGGTGATTGCGCAGCTGGGGCCGCCGGACATGAAGCTGCCGATTCGCTATGCTTTGACCGACCCTGCGCGGGAGCAAGGCCCCCCGGATCGGCGACTGCGCTGGGACGCTGTGCGAAACTTAGAGTTCGAACCGCCCGACTTCGAGAAATTTTCGCTGCTGCGGCTGGCTTTCGAGGCGGCGGAAACCGGAGGCGGGGCGGGCTGCGTACTCAACGCGGCCGATGAGGTGGCTGTGGCGGAATTTCTCGAAAACAGCATTCCGTACACCGGCATCGCAGCGGTTGTGGAAAAAACACTGGAACGGTTAGGGGACCGCCGGCCGTCTAGTCTGGAGGAAGTGGTGGCGTTGGATCGCGAGGCGCGTTCCGTCGCCGGGGAGATGGCAGCCGCAACGGCGATCTCCGTGAGCTAACCAACGTCATGGGCGCTATCGAAAACATACTGGCCTTCATCTTCGTGCTCGGGGTCATGGTTTTGATCCACGAGCTGGGCCATTTTCTGGCGGCGCGCTATTTCAAGGTGCGGGTCGAGTCGTTCTCGATCGGCATGGGGCCTCGGCTGATCGGCTTCCGGCGCGGCGACACCGACTACAAGATCTGTATGCTGCCGATCGGCGGCTACGTCAAGATGGCCGGGGAGAGCATCGGCGAGCCCACCGGCGACCCGGATGAGTTTCTTTCCAAGCCTCGTTGGCAACGGTTGATCATCGCTGCGATGGGGCCGATCTTCAACGGCATCCTGGCGGTGGCGCTGCTGGCCGGCTTGTTCATGAGCCATTACGAGCGCTTCGCGTTCTGGAGTTCTCCGGCGGTGATCGCCACCGTCAAGGACGGCTCGCCGGCGGCCGAAGTCGGCATCCAGGCCGGCGACCTGATCGTCTCCTTCGACGGTCAGCCGACGCGGGACTGGGAGGCGGTTCGTCTGGCCGAGGTCACCGCGGTCAACCAGACCGTGCCGGTTCTGATCAACCGCGGCGGCGAGCAGTTGACTTTCAACGTGACCGTCGAAGCGGACGAGCAAGGCGTCGGCAGCGCCGGATGGAGCGAGTCGACGGCGGTGGTGCTCGAGCCGGTGCCGGGTTCGCCGGCGGAGAAGGCGGGCGTCCGCCGCGGCGACATCGTGCGCCAGATCAACGGACGGCGGATTCTGGACGTCGACGACGCGCTGGAGTCGATCAAGGCGTCCGAAGGCCGCGAGCTGGCCATGGAACTCGAGCGCGACGGCCACAAGGTGGCCATCGACGTGACGCCGGAGTACGACGACACCCGCGGCGAAGCGGCCTGGCGCATCGGGGCGATGATCGGCCCGGAGCGGACCGTGACCAAGCTCGGATTCACTGAGGCGGTCCAGGAATCCGTTTCCGCTAATTTGCAGAACATCACCCTCACCTTCAAGGTGTTGCGCGGGATGTTCGAGCAGCGCATGTCGCCCAAGGCTCTGGAAGGACCGGTCGGGATAGCGCGACTGTCGGGCGAGGCCGCGCGGCGCGGCTGGCCGGACCTGGTGCTGCTGATGGCCAACATCAGCCTGCAGCTGGGCATTTTCAACCTGTTGCCGATTCCGATTCTCGACGGCGGCGTCATCGTGCTGCTGCTGTTCGAGTCCGTGATTCGCCGCGATGTCAGTGTCGCGGTGAAGGAGCGGATCATGCAGGTCGGCCTGGTCTTCCTGATGCTGCTGTTCGCTTTCGTGATGTACAACGACATTCTCAAGAGCTTGCCGAGCGGATGAGTAGTCGCCAGTAGCCCCAGCGTGGCACAATGAAGCACGGGCGCGCTCTGGGGAGCATGACCACAACATTTGGGGAGTCTTTGAATTTGATGCGCTGGAACCATCTCGCGATTACCTTGTGCGCCGCCTCGGCGTTGTTGGCGGGGGCGGACCGTCTGTCTGCCCAGGTCAAGATCGGCGTCGTTGACTTTCAGCAGGCGCTGCTGAACACGGCGGACATGCAGAAGCAGGCGACGGCGCTGGAGGCCAAGTTCAAGCCTCGCCAGGAAGCGCTCGAGAAACTCACGACCGAGCTGCAGCAGATCCAGCAGCAGTTGCAGACGGCGAGCAACGAGCAGGCCGCGCAACTGCAGAACGAAGGCGCGCGCAAGCAGCGCGAGGCGCAGCGGCTGGGCGAGGATCTGCAGGCTGAGGTGGAGTTCGAACGTGATGCGATCTTGCAGGACGGCGCACAACGCATGCGCGGCGTGATCGAGAAGATGCGCGAATCGAAGGGGCTGGATCTGGTGGTCGACATCTCGACCACGATCTCATTCAACCCGACGCTGGATCTGACGGGCGAGGCAACGTCCGCCTACGACGCAGCCCACCCGGTCCAGTAGGCGCCCGAACACCCTGCGCGGTCCTGGACCGGAGCCGTGGCGCGATGAGTTACCTCGACGAATACGACAGCCCACGGCCGGTCTTCGATCGATTGGTGCGTTGGGCGGGGGCGGCGATGCTCGCCGCTGTGCTCGGCTACAGCTTCTACTGGATCTTCTTTCGCAACTGGCGGGAGGAGATGCAGGTGCGCAGCTTTCTCGAGGAAGTTCAGCAACAGCAGTACGAGCAGGCCTACACACGCTGGGGCTGCACCATCGCCGAGCCCTGCCGGTTCTACCCCTATGAGAAGTTTCTCGAGGACTGGGGGCCGCAGAGCCCGATCCATCCCGTCAACGAGTTCAAGCTCGGCCGGTCTTACACCCAGAAGGAGAGCGGCGTGATCGTTGAGGTGTGGATCAACGGCGAAAAGCAGCCCAATCTCTGGGTGGAGAGCGAGACGCAGGCGATCAGTTTTTTCCCCTACTAGGCCGCCGGCGTGTTACAACGTTTCCCATGCAATGGGCGACCTCGTTGACTCGATTCCTCCCGATCCTTCTGCTGTTCGGCGCCTGCGCCGGCCCCGCTCCGGAGCCAGCCGCCGAATCGGAACCAGCCGCCGCCGAGCGCGGGCCGCGCACCCAGCCCGGAACCCAGATGCAGCTCTACGCCCCGGAGCAGCATGCGCTCTACGACGGACGCTTCATCATCTCCGGCGCGAAGATCTATCAGGTCGGCAAGCTCAACGACGAGAGCCCCTGGGACCACATGGGCAACGACGCCTCCGAAGTTCGAGCCGTGGGCGGAACCGCCGACATCGATGTCGACGAGATCCACAACACGGGAACGTTCCGCGCCGAACTCGACCTTCCCGAGGGCAAGTACGTCATCAACCTCGAGCAGATCAAGGAGTTCTCGCCCTGCCAGGACGGCGGCATCGCCGCCTACCTGTTCGAGCACGGCAATTCAGGCTGCGGCGACGCGAACTGGCCCAAGAGCCTGCTGTACGTAGCCGGCTGGGGCATCGGCTCGGCCACGCTCAACGGCGAGCCGCTGTATGACGACTACGAGATCCACTTCATGGTCACGCAGGGCATGCGCGGACGCGACCTGAAGGCGCGCTACCCGAAAACGGATGACAGTTCCGAAGCCGGCGCGGTCAATCCGGCGCTGCAGCAGCTGGATTTCTACATCCGCAGCCCGGAGAAAAACGAAGCCAATCACCCCAATCGCGAGGTGTTCGATCACTTCTTCGCGATGGAGGTGACCTGGAAGTAGTCGGAAGGCCTCGCCCCTAGACTTTGCGAATCCGTTCGAGCAAGTGCTTCATCGAGTATTCGCTGGCCTTGGCCTTGCTGCCGTCGATCTCGAAGTGGGTTTCGAGCGACAACGCTCCCTGGTAGCCGTCGGCGAGCAGGGCCCGGATCTGGCCGACATGGTCGAACTCGCCCTGCCCTACCCCGCACCACTCGGCGCCGCCGTCGGCGGTGCGGCGGTAGTCGCGCAGATGGACGTGGTAGATGCGCTTCGGGTCGAGCTTCTTGTAGCCGGCCGGGAACGGCTCGGGGTCGCCCTCGCCTGCTGAATTGTTGGGATCCCAAGTCAGGCCGAGCGCGGGGTCGGGGACGGCGGCGAACAGCTTGGCGGCGTCGGCGGCGGTTCCGACGTAGCTGCGGCCGACGTTCTCGAGCGCGAAGCGGAAGCCGGCTTTCTTGGCCTTGGCAGTCGCCTCGGCTACCAAATCGTAGATGCGCGGATACTGGGCCGGGTCGGGCTTGCCGTCGCGGGGATAGGTGAAGGCGAAAACGCGGATGAGGTCCGTGCCGAGGATGTCGGCGTTCTCGAAAGCCTTATCGAGCAGCACCCATTGCTCGGCCAGCGCCTTGGCGTCCGGCGGCGCCACTTTGAAAAAGCCGGTGTCGAGGATGGCGAGCTTCACGCCCGCGTCGTCGAGCATCTTGCGCGCCTGCTTGACCTTGGCCGCCGGCTGCGCGGTGTTGTATTTGCCGAACAGGCCGCGGATCTCGGCCCAGCGCAACCCGAAGCGTTGGATGAAGGCGAGCGCGATCGAGAGATCTTCGTCGACCTCGTCGGTGGTGATGGCGATCTTGAGCTTGTCGGGGTCGGCAGCGCGGGCCGCCAGGGCCAAAAACGGCAGCGACAGGGCGAGTTCACGGCGGGTCCAGGCTTGCATGACATCGCGATTCTAGCAGGCGCTTCTGGTATTGTGATCGGCGACGGGATGTCCGCCCCATGAAAGCGCTGCCGCCACTGCTGTTTCTCGCCGCTCTGCCGATTCAGGCCGCCGCGCCTCCGGCGGATCTGGAGTTTTTCGAAAAACAGGTGCGTCCGGTTCTGGCGGAGAACTGTTACTCCTGCCATAGCTCGAGGGCGCAGGCGGTTTTCGCGAATCTTTATCTCGACAGCCGGGCGGCGGTGCTGAAAGGCAGCGACGCCGGGCCGGTGGTGGCGTCCGGCGACCCGGCCGGGAGCAAGCTGGTGCGGATGCTGCGCGGCGACGGGATGCAGATGCCGCCGACCGGCAAGCTCGCGCCGGAGAAGATCGCCGCGCTCGAGCGCTGGATCGAGATCGGCCTGCCGTGGCCGGAGGAAGGGACTCCCTCCGCGTCGGCAGACCCCAGCGAGCCGTTTGATTTGGATAAACGCCGCACCGAGCACTGGGCCTGGAGGCCCGTCCGCGATCCGAAACTTCCCGAACCGAGCGACGCGAGCTGGGCGCGCAACGCCGTGGACCGCTTCTTGCTGGCGCGGCTCGAAGCGGAGGGGCTCGTGCCGGCGGCGGACGCCGATCGCCGCGTCTTCATCCGGCGCGCGACGTTCGATCTGACCGGGCTGCCGCCGACGCCGGAGGAGATCGAGGCTTATCTGGCCGACAAATCCGCCGACGCGGATGAGAAGCTGATCGACCGGCTGCTGGAATCGCCCCGCTTTGGCGAGCGGCAGGCGCGGCTGTGGATGGATTTGATGCGCTACAGCGAATCGCACGGCTCCGAGGGCGACCCGGACATCCGTAACGCCTGGCGCTACCGCGACTACCTGATCCGCGCCTTCAATGCTGATCTGCCTTATGACGAGCTGGTGCGCGAGCACCTCGCCGGCGACCTGCTGAGCGAGCCGCGCGTCGATCCCCAACTGGGCGTGAACGAGTCGATGATCGCCACCGCGCACTGGCGGCTGGTGGAGCACGGTTTTCAGCCGGTGGACCCGTGGGACGACCGGGTCAAGTGGACGGACAACCAGATCGACGTGCTGTCGAAAACGTTCATGGGGCTGACGGTGGCCTGCGCGCGCTGCCACGACCACAAGTTCGATGCGATCTCCCAGAGGGATTACTACGCGCTGTTCGGCACGATCAAGGGCGCGCGGCCGACGATGCGGTCGATCGAGTCGCCCGAGCGGTTGAGCTTGCACGCGGACCGGCTCAGCAAACTCAAAGGGGAGATCCGCGCGGGCCTGGGCGCGTCGTGGGAACGGGCCGCGGCCGAGCTGGGCGAGAAACTCACGTCCGACGCGGCGGCCTCGGGCGTCCAGGGAGCCCTGGAAGATCCCGAGAGTCCGCTGCACGCCTGGGCGGTGCTCGGCGGTCTCGAAGGCGGGGAATTCGCCAAGGGCTGGGAGGCGCTGCGCCTCGCCCGCCGCGCCGGACTCGACGCCCGCCGGCGCTACAACCAGGAACATTTCGAGACGCAGTGGGATCTGCGCAAGCCCGAGGATCTGGCCGAGTGGGTCGGCCAGGGGCCGGGGCTGCCTGACAGCCCCGCGGCGGCCGGCGAGATCGACATCGCCCCTCGCGGGGACCACGTCATCGGCGGCGTGCTGCAGCCGGGCGCCTACTCCCACCGCCTCAGCGCCAAGCACGGAGCGGCCCTGCAGTCGCCGCGCTTCACCATCGACACCGACTACATCAGCTTCGAGACCGCCGGCGAGGGGTCGAGCAACGTCCAGCTGATCATCGAGAACTACGCGGCGCCGCGCTCGGGCATCTACCACATGCGCTATCGCCCGAAAAGCCGAAATATGCGGTGGTCGACGTGGAAGACGGATTACTGGAAAGGGTTTTCCGCCTATTTCGAGGCGGCCACGCATGAGGAAATCACGCAATTCCTTACCGATGCCGAAGACAACCAGGCCAAGCGCAAGCTGACGCCCCCGGCCGACGGCCGCTCGTGGTTCGGCGTCGGCCGCATCGTCTTCCACAATGAGGACCGCACGCCGCGCTCGCTGACCGATGCGGCCGGGCCTTTGTTTGAAGCTCCCGCGCCGCGCAACGCCGCCGAGCTGAGCGAGCGCTACGCCGCCGCCGCGACCCGCGCCGTCCAAGCCTGGCGCGCGGGCGAAGCCACGGCCGATCAGGCGGCGTTCCTTGACTTCCTCGTGCAGCACAAGCTGCTGCCGAACGAGACGAAGGACCTCGAAGCGCTGGTCGCCGAATATCGCAAGCTTGAGAGCAAGATTCCCCAGGCGCGCTACGCTCCCGGCGTGGTCGAAGAGGGCGGCGCCCCGCAGCCGCTGCTGCAAAGGGGCAACCCGAAACGGCCCGGCGAGCCGACTCCCCGGCGATTCCTGACTGCGCTGGGCGGCAGGGCCTATGACGAGCCGCGTCTGGCCCGTTTGAGCCTGGCTGAGGAGATCACGAATCCCAAAAATCCGCTGACCGCCCGCGTGGCCGTCAACCGCCTGTGGAAACAGCTGTTCGGCGACGGACTGGTGCGGACCGAAGAGAATTTCGGCAAGCTGGGCGAGCCGCCGTCGCACCCCGAGTTGCTCGATTATCTCGCGAGCCGCTTCGTCGAAGACGGCTGGTCGATCAAGAGCAGCCTGCGGCGGCTGGCGACCTCGCGGGCTTACCGCATGGCGAGCGTCGCCTCGGCCGCGGCGCGCGAGAAAGATCCCGAAAACCGGCTGCTGTCGCACATGCCGGTGCGGCGGCTGGAGGCCGAGCAGATTCGCGACGCGATCCTGCTGACATCAGGCGAGCTGGACCCCAGAATGTTCGGCGACTCGATCCCCGTCTACTACGCCTACGCCACCGGCAAGACCAAGGGCGACAATCCCAAGGGGCCGCTCGACGGCGCCGGCCGGCGGTCGATCTATCAGGAGATCCGGCGGAATACCCACAATCCCTTCCTGGAGGTCTTTGACCTGCCCAAACCCGCGACCGCCCGGCCGCAGCGCGACGTGACCAACGTGCCGGCGCAGTCGCTGACCATGCTCAACAGCCCGTTCGTAATCGGGCAAGCCGAGAAGTGGGCCGCGAAGGTCATTGCATCCCAAGACAGCCCGTCGGAGCGTGTGGAGGCGATGTTCGAGCAAGCGCTGGGGCGGCCGGCCTCGCCGACGGAGAAGGACCGCGCGCTGGGCTACCTGGCCGCGACGGGCGATTCGTGGAAGGATCTGGCGCAGTCGCTGTTCAACTTCAAGGAGTTCCTGTATCTGCGCTGACGGTGGGCGGGACTCGATCCGTTACAATACCGCCCGGAGAGTCGATTTCTGATGTCGAAGCCCTGTCCCCAATGCCGGCCCCTCACCCGCCGCGAAGCCTTGCAGAAGGCATCGATGGGGTTTGGCGCGCTGGCGATGAGCGGGCTGCTGGCGCAGGAGCGGGCCGCGGCGGCTCCGCGCGGCGCCGCGGACGACCCTCTGGCCCCCAAAGAACCGGACTTTGAGGCGCAGGTCGACCACGTCATCCTCTGCTATCTCTCCGGCGGGCTCTCGCACGTCGACTCGTTCGACCCCAAGCCGCGGCTGGCCAAAGAGGCCGGGCAGCCGATGCCGTTTCCCACCGAGCGGACGATGTTCAACAACGACGGAAACATCATGCCCAGCCCGTGGGAGTTCCGCAACTACGGCCAGAGCGGCATCCCGATCAGCGACCTGTTCCCGACCATCGGCCAGACCGTGGCCGACGAGCTGACGGTGATCCGCTCGATGACGGCGCCGTTCATGGAGCACGCCCAGGGCAACTTTTTCTTCCACTCGGGGATGCCGTTTACGGGCTTCCCGTCGATGGGCGCCTGGACGACGTATGGGCTGGGCTCGGAGAACCGCAATCTGCCGGGCTTCGTCGTGCTGGGCAGCGGCGTGATTCCACTGGGCGGCATCAACATGTACGGCAACGGGTTTCTGCCGGCCGTGCACCAGGGGTCTTTCCTCTACCCGGAAAACGAGGAGCCGCTGAACAATATCCGCCCCAAGGAGACGGACGAGAAGCAAAAACTGCGGCTGGACTTCATCCGTGAAATGGACCAGGGGTTCGTCGAAAAGCTCGAGGGTTTCGAGCCGGTGGAAACCGCGATTCGCAACTACGAGACGGCCTACCGCATGCAGGCGGCCGTGCCGGAGCTATGCGACCTTTCGGGCGAGACCGAGGCGACCAAGAAACTCTACGGCATGGATTCCGACAACGAGCCCAAGCGCGCCTATGCGCGGCAGTGTTTGCTGGCCCGGCGGCTGGTGGAACGCGGCGTGCGATTCATCGAGTTGACCACCGTGGCGGCCGGCTACGGAACCATGGGCAATCCCTGGGACCAGCACGGCCAACTTCGCGAAGGCCACTCGGCCAATGCCTTCACCGTCGACCAGCCGGTGGCGGGGCTGATCCAAGACTTGAAGGCGCGGGGACTGCTGGACCGCACGCTCGTGATCTTTTCGGGCGAATTCGGCCGGACGCCGTTTGTGCAGGGCTCGGACGGACGTGATCACAACCCCTACGCCTTCAGCCTGGCGATGGCGGGCGGAGGTCTCAAAAAGGGCTTCATCTACGGGCAGAGCGACGAGTACGGCTACAACGTGGTCGAAGGCAAGCGGACGATCCACGATTTGCACGCCACGGTGCTGCGGCTGCTGGGTCTGGATCACGAAAAGCTGACCTACCGCTTCGGCGGCCGCGATTTCCGACTGACCGACGTGCACGGCCACGTCATCGAAGAGATTCTCGCCTAGTTCGCCCCGAGCTTCACGCGCAACTGCGACGCGGTGGCCTCGACCGCCGACTCGAGCGGCGCGTCGAGATCGATCACCACGCGCACGGCCGGCGGTTCGAGCTTGAACTGCGAGTAGCGCACTCGCCGGACGCCGTTGCGGCCGACGGCCAGTTCTCCGCCACGGCGCTTGTTCATCAAATCGCCGCCGGGAATGTCGATCACCAGGCGGTCCGGCGAGCCCAGCTTCATCGTTTTGTAGGTCGCTTTGGACGCCGTGGCGAGGGTGACGACCACGCCGCCGCCGGATTCTTCGAAGGCGACCTCTCCGACTGTGATGCTTCCGGGGGCGAGCGGCTCGAGGTCCGAGGACGCCGCCGGGGCGGGTTTTCGCGCAGAAGGTTTTGTGGCTGCAGGTTTGGCGACGGGCGGCGAGGTCTTCGCAACCTCAGTCGACGCCTGCGTCTTCGGCGGGGCCGTTTTCGCAGCCGGGGGCGGCGAGACGGAACTGACGGTTGGCGGCGGAGCGGTGGCCTCGAGCGCCCGGGCGACGCGGAAGGTGATGGAGGCGCTGCTGGTGTCGGGCCTGGCGCTGCCGCGGTTGTAGACCGTGGCGGTGGCCGGATCGTTGCGGTAGCCGCCGCCGCGCAGCACGCGGTAGACCCCCTGCTCAGGGCCGCGCGGGTCAACCACCGGCGAAACGCTGAAGTAGTTGGGCGAATACCAGTCCGCAGTCCACTCCCACAGGTTGAAACCGACCGCCTCCACGCCGAAGCCGTTGGCCGGCGGCGGAGCATTCTCGGGCAGCGGCTCATCGCCCCAGGGGTAACTCGAGTTGCGGAAATGACCGCGGGCGGCCCGCTCCCACCAGGCCTCGAACGGCAGCTGGAATTCCAGGCCGGCAAGTTGGCTGAGCCAGACGCAATACTGTTGCGCCTCGTTCCAACTCACTCCGGTGACCGGCGCGTCCGGCGCCGTGTCGCCGGGGCTCGAATGGCCCGGCTTGAAGGCGGCGAATTCGGCGTTGGTGACCGGCCGCGCCGAGATCGCGAATTTTGGCGTGCGAACTTTGTGCGCCGGCTTCTCCCAACCGGCGCCGCGCTCGGAGCCCATCTCGAACTCGCCTGCGGGGATCTCGACCATCCGCGGCGCTTGCTTTTGCGCCGATAGCGGCGCGAACAGCAAGAATGCCGCCGTCGTAGTCGTCAAAAAGCGGATCCACATGGACGCTCCCGATTGTATATCCTTCGTTCTAGCCCGCATAGCCGCGGTTGACAGGGGCGATTCGGTTTTTCCATGCTCTAACTGGAAACACCATGTGATTTAGGTGACAACCCTGAGGCGGGGGGCCCAGGGGAATTCGCCACAATCACCATGGAAGGATAGTCTCTGCAGAATGCCGAGATGGCAGCCGATAGCGTTCGTGGAGTTCGGTGATGTATCCCCCCCAGATCGACCCGCCCGCCCGCCGGTTCCTTGCGACATGCCTGCTTGGCCTGTTCGCTCTGACAACTTTCGTCCAGGCATCGCCAGCCCAGTCAAGCGACCTCTGGCGCGAGAAGATCGAGCGCGGCCAGCAATTACGCAGCGAAGAGCGGCTTGACGAAGCCGAGAAGGCCTTTCTCGAGGCGCTCGAAGCGGCGGAACAGTTCGGCGAGAACGACGTCCGCGTGGGCGCCTGCCTGAATACGCTGGCGCTGTTTTACCATTCGCGCGGCCGGCTCGACCAGGCCGAGGCGCTCTACCTGCGCGCAGTGAAGACGTTGGACCACGCCGTCGGCGAAGACCACCCCGACATCGCCAAGATCTTGAGCAGCCTCTCGGCCCTGTATCTGACGCAGGAACGCGCCAAGGACGCCCTGCCGGTCGCCGTGCGACGTCTGCGCATCATCGAAGGCTCGACCGGAGCGGACGATTTGAGCCTGGTCGACCCGCTGAACTCGCTGTCGCTGATCTCGTTCATCGAGGGGGACCCGGGCAACGCCGAAAGCTATCAGTTGCGCTCACTGCGGATCCTCGAAGGCCACTACGCGCACGGCAGTCTCGAGATCGCCGCGGCCCTGAGCAACCTGGGCGTGATCTATGCCGCCGACGACAACTACAACCGGGCGGCGCAGACCCTCGAGCAGACGATCGAGATCCGGGAGGCGGCCGGCGATGTCGACAGCGCCGCGATCGCCCGCGACATGGGCCATCTGGCCGAAGCGTACGCGGACCGCTTCCAGTTCGCCGAGGCCGAGAGATTGCTCGAGAGTTCGCTGGCGTTGCGGGCGAAGGCGATCCCGGAAAAGCATCCCGAGGTGGCGACGGCGCTGAACAACCTGGGCGAGATTTACCGCACCCAAGGCATGGCGAAGGATGCCGAGACGAGTTTCCGGCGGGCTCTGGATATCTGGCTGTCGATTGCCGGACCGGATCATCTGGAGACCGCGGTGGCCTCGCACAACCTCGCCACGGCCCTGCGCGACCAGAAACGCTATGGCGAAGCCGAGCAGCTGTTTGAGCGTTCCCTGCGGGCGTTCACGGCCGAATTAGGCCCCACGCATCCGAAGGTTACGCAAGTCAGCCAGTCCTATGAAGAGGCGCGCCGGCTGGCCCGCATCGCCGCCGCAGCCGGCCCGATGTTCTCCGGCGGACTGTTGGCGCCTTGATCCGTACCCTTCTTACCCAGAGCGCGGCAGCCGGCCTTGATACACTGAATTAGTCTTTCGGGGTTGGTTGAACTGAGTGAAAAATTGGGGAGTCTATCGGCTGCGCCGCGAACGGTCGGCATTGGCTGCGCTTTGGTCGGGGCTCGCGGCGCTATTCCTGCTGGCGGCGGCGACGCCCGTCGGAGCGCAACCGGCGGACTGGCAGGAAGTCTTTGATTCCGGGCAGGAAGCGCTCAACGGCGGCGATCTGGCGCGCGCTTCGGAGTCGCTGTCCATGGCCGAGCAGATCAGCCGCTCAATGCAGCAGGACGACCCCCGACGGGCGCGGTCACTGATTGGGCTGGCCCGGCTGCATCGCGCGGCCGGCGACTACGCCAAGCCGGAGGAGCTCTACCGCGAGGCGGAACCGGCGGCCCGCGCCGCCTTCGGGCCGGAAAGCGTGGAGTACGCGCGCTTTCTCAACGAGGTCGGCCGCTACTATCACACCCGACGCAAGTACGAGCCCGCCGAGCGCTTCTACATGCAGGCGTTCCGGCTGCGCGTCGACTCGTTGGGCAAGGAACACGCCGAGGTCGCTGAATCGATCTGCAACCTGGCGATCCTGTTCGAAAACCAGATGCGGCTGGAAAAGGCGCGCATGTATTACGAGCACGCGCTCGCGATCCGCAAGAAGACCTTGGGTGAAGACGACCTCGAGACTGTCGAGACGCAGGAGCATTTCGCCCGCCTGCTGGCGAAGCTGCAACAGAGCGAAGAGGCCGCCGTGCATTCCGACAAGGCGCGTGAGGTGCGGCGTCCGCTGCTCGAGAAGATGATCGGCGAAGCCACGGCGTCGCCGGACGCGGTCAAGGCCGGCATCGGCGTCAAGGCGCCGGAGCTGATCGAGCAGTCCGAGCCGCTCTATAGCGAAGAGGCCCGCATCGCCCGCCATGAAGGCGTGGTCGCGCTCGATGTGGAGATCGACACCGAGGGCCGGCCGCGGGTGCTGGGCGTGGTGCGGACGCTGGGCCTGGGGCTGGACGAGGCTGCGATCGAGGCGGCCCGCAAGTGGCGGTTCCGGCCGGCGCGCGATGGGGCGAAGAAGGTTCCCTTCCACGCCACGCTCGAGATCAATTTCCGGCTGCTGTAGGCGCCGCCGAGGACGAACAGGAATGTTCGTCCCACCGTTTCAGTGCGCACCTAACCCTTCACTTGGTGCAGCAGCGGCTTGCCGGCCAGGCCCAACATCAGATTCTCCACCGACAGCCTCGCCATTTCGCGACGCGTCTCGACCGTCGCCGAACCCAGGTGCGGCATGATCGTCACGTTGTCGAGCGCGAGCAGAGGATGGCCGCGCGGCAGCGGCTCCGGCTCGGTCACGTCCAGGCCGGCGGCGTAGATCTTCTTCGACTTGAGGGCCTCATAGAGCGCATCGGTGTCGCAGACGCCGCCGCGGGCGATGTTCACCAGCGTGGCGGTCGGCTTCATCTTGTCGAGCGCGGCGGCGTCGATCAGGTTGCGGGTCTGTTCGGTCAGCGGGCACGACAGCAGCACGTAGTCGGATTCGCGCAACAAATCGTCGAAGGAACGGTACTCGACGCCGAGCTCCTGCTCGACCTCCGGCCGCGGGCGCCGGTTGTGATACAGAACTTTCATGTCGAACGCCAGGGCGCGACGAGCGACCTGCCGGCCGATCGACCCCATGCCGATGATGCCCAGCGTGGCCGAATGCACTTCGCGGCCCAGCATGTAGCCGGGGTCGTGGACAAGGAACTCGTCCGAGCGGGCGTAGCGGTCGCCTTCCATCATGCGGCGTCCGGCGCACAGCATCAGCGCCAGCCCCATATCGGCGGTGGCGCCGTCGAGCACCGAGGGCGTGTTGCCCACCGGGATGCCGCGCGCAGCAGCATCGGCGACGCGGATGTGGTCGACGCCCACGCCGTAGTTGCTCACCACTTTCACGCCGGGCAGGCGGTCGAGCATGGCTCCGTCCACTGCCGGATGGCCATAGGTGTAGACCGCGTCCACCGGCTCGCTCGAGCCGTCGAGCGCTAACTGCCAAGGCAGCAGCTCCACGCGATCATCCAGAAATTCCAGTACGGCGTCGGCCAGAGGCCCGTCAGAGACGACACGAGGTTTCATAGGCGTGGGAACTAGATTGCCTGCCAGATGACCTTGCCGTCAACTTCGCGGCGCTCGACACGCGCCGTGCGCGCCAGGAACTCGAGGTGCGCCAGCACTTCAGCCATCGCCAGGCGACGGTGTCCCGCCGGCAGATCCTCGCTCCAGATCACGCCGGCCGCGGTCCAGGCGTCCAGCGGCCGCGGCCGGAAAACTTCTTCGATGCGCTCGAGCCGGCGGCGGTGGTGGCGGCGGGTTTTCGCGATCCACTCGCGGTGACCGGAAAAAACCTCGCCATGAGAGGGGATGATGCGTGCGAGGTCCAGGGCTTCCAGCCGAGTCAGCGAATCCAGATACTGGCCCAGCGGGTTGCCCGGGTAGAACGGGTGGACGCCGATGTTGGGCGAGATCTTCTCAAGAATCGTGTCGGTCGAGTAGAGCGTGCGGCGCTTGCGGTCATGGAAGCACAGCAGCGCCGGAGAGTGTCCCGGCGTGCGCAGCACTTCCAGGCGGCCGCCGACGTACTCGATCACCGCGCCCTCGTCGATGAACCCGTCGGGGACGAAGCGGTCCGCGCCGTTGGCGGTCTTGCGGGCCAGTTCCTTGATCTCGGCGACGACAGTGGCGGGGGCGCCGTGTTGTGCCAGGAAGACCTCGGAGTCGGCGAAAAAGGCCTCGCCGGCGCCGCGCGGGCCGGCCAGCTTGGCCTCGTGCGCCTGCATGGCGATCGGGGCGCCGGAGAGTCGCCGGATGCGCGCCGCCGCGCCGAGGTGGTCGGGGTGCAGGTGTGAGACGACGATTTGGCGGATCGAGCGCCAGTCCAGCCGCAGCTCGGAGAAGGCGGCGTCGAAGGCCTCGAACGTCGCCTCGGCGTTCAGGCCGCAGTCGAGCAGCAGCCAGCCGTCGAGTTGACGAAAGAGGAAAGCGTGGACGTGGTCGAGCGAGCCCCAAGGCAGCGGCAGGCGCACCCGGTAGGCGCCCTCGCCGAGGCGGGTCAGGACTGCGGCGGCATCGCTCATGATCGCTCGACGGCCGCGAGCAGCGCCGCGAGCACCCCTTCCATGGTGTGCGGGTCGGCTTCGGCGGCGACGGTCAACCCATTGTCGCGCGCCGTGGCGGAGGTGATGGGACCGATCGAGCAGATGCGCACGCCGGCCAGCGCTTCTGCGCCGACCATACGCACCAGATTCGTCACCGTGGACGAGCTGGTGCAGACCACCCAGTCGGGCCGATCGTCGCCGTGCAAGAAGTTCTTGAGCTCTTCTGCGGCGCCTTCGGGTTCGACCGTCTGGTAGGCGGGCGCAACCTCGACATCGGCGCCGCGGGCGATCAGCTCCTTGGGGAGAACGTCGCGCGCCTGGGTCGCCCGCGGGATCAGAATTTTTTTGCCGGTCAAGTCCTCGCCGGCCAGCGCGTCGAGCAGGCCCTCGGCGACGAAGCGTTTGGGCAGTACGTCGACCTTCAGATGCAGTTCGTGCAGCCGCTCGGCGGTGGCCGGGCCGATGGCGGCGAGGCGCCCCCGAATCGCCCGCAGATCGCGCGACGAGGCGTCCAGGCGCTCCATGAAGCGGTCGACGCCGTTCTGGCTGGTGAAGATCAGCCAGTCATAGCTCTCCAGCCGCGCGATGGCGGCGTCGAGTGCGGCGTAGGCGTCGGCGGGAGGTTGAATCTCGATTGTCGGCAGCTCCACCGGGTCGGCGCCCAGCCGTCGCAGGCGCGCCGCAAAGCTCGCCGATTGGCCCTCGGGGCGGGTGATGAGGATGCGCCGCCCAAAAAGCGGCAGCCGCTCGAACCAGTCCAGCCGATCGCGAAACTCGACCACCTCGCCGACCACGATCAGCGCCGGCGGTTTCATCTCGGCGTCGACGATCTTCTGCGCCAGATCGTCCAGGCGGCCGACGATGGTCTGCTGGCGGGGGAACGTCGCCCAGCGCACGGCCATGGCAGGGGTTTCGGGCGCGCGGCCGACCGCCAACAACCGTTTGGCGATCGAACCGAAAGCGGTGAGGCCCATGAAAATCACGAGCGTCTCGGTGTGTCCGAGCCGGTTCCAGTCGATGTGGTCGGCCTCGTGCCCGGTGACGAAGGTGACGGCGGAGGTTTTGGAGCGGTGGGTCAGCGGAACGCCGACGTAGGCCGCAGCGCCGCTGGCGGAGGTGACGCCGGGCACGACTTCGAACTCGATGCCGGCTTCGACCAAAGCCTCGGCCTCTTCGCCGCCGCGGCCGAAAATGTAGGGATCACCGCCCTTCAAGCGCACCACCGCCAGCCCCTGCTGGGCTTTTTTGACCAGCAGGCGGTTGATGTCAGGCTGCCGCAGGAAGTGCAGGGCGCGCTTCTTGCCGACGTAGAGTTTCTGCGCCTCGGGCCGGGCGTGCGCAAGCAGGCCCGGCGAGGCGAGGTTGTCGTAGAGGATGACGTCGGCGGTGCGGATCAGCTCCAGGCCGCGCAGGGTGATCAGATCCGGGTCTCCCGGACCGGCGCCGACCAAGTAGACCTTGCCGGGTTCGGCGGCTGCAAACAACGCGGACATCTCAATCGTGCGGCGAGCGAGGGAAACCGGCCCCGCTCAGCTCAACTTTCCCTGCTGCTCCTCGAGCCTAGCGGCGACGCGCCGGCCGAGTTCTTGCGGGTCCTCTCCGGCACCGGCAGCCTTGTAGAGCTGGGAGCCGTCGGGCTCGCCCAGAACCGCCAGCAGCTCGTAGCCGCCGCCGTCGGCCGGCGTGGCCAGAGCGCCAAGGGGCGACTGGCAGCCGCCTCCCAGCGCGGCCAGCAGCGCCCGCTCAGCGTCCACGCAGGCGCGCGTCACCGCGTCCTCGAGCGGCCGCAGCGTCTCGAGCGCGGCCTCGTCGCCCTCGCGGATCTCGATCCCCAGCGCGCCTTGACCGACAGCCGGCGCCATGTCAGAGGGGGCGAGGATCTGGGTGATGCGATCTCCCAGGCCCAGCCGCTCCAGCCCTGCTCGGGCCAGCACGATCGCATCGTACTGCCCTTCGTCGAGTTTGCGCAGCCGGGTCTCGACGTTGCCGCGGATGCCGCGCACCTCGATGCCCGGGGCGCGGGCGATCAACTGCGCCGCCCGCCGCGGCGATCCGCTGCCGACGATGTCGCCGGGGCCGAGCTCGTCAAGCTTCTTGCCCACCAAGACATCCTCGGGGTTCGCCCGCTCCGGCACGGCGGCCAGGGCCAGCCCCGGGGGGAACTCCGTCGGCAGATCCTTCAGGCTGTGGACGGCGAGGTCGATGCGGCCGTCGAGCAGCGCTTCTTCGATCTCCTTGGTGAAAACGCCCTTGCCGCCGGCCACCTTGCCGACTTCGGCGAGGCTGACATCGACAATCTGGTCGCCGGAGGTCTTGATGATCTCCAGGCGGGTTTCGCGGCCGAGTTCGGCGAGCCGGGCGGCGATCCAATGCGCCTGCCACAGGGCGAGCTGCGAGCCCCGCGAGCCGATAACGAGAGGTTTGTTCATCGTGAAATCAGGTTGAAGGCGCGCTTGACGAAATCGACGAAGCGTTCGCCTTCGGGCCGTCCGGCCAGAGCTTTCATCTCCGTGATGGGCGTGTGGGCGATCTTGCGCACCAGCCCGCGCGTGAGGGCTTCGACGGCCTGCTCCTGCTCGGGGGTGAGGTCTCCCAGCTTGGATCGAAAACGCTCGATCTCGGCCCGACGCAGTTGGTCGAGTCCTTTTTGCAGCGACACGATGGTCGGCTTGACCATGTGGCCGCGGATGCGGTGCAGGATCGCTTCGACTTCTTCGTCGACGATCTGCTCGGCAAGCTCGGCCTCTTTCTGGCGCTGCTTCATGTTCGCCTCGGCGACCTGCTGCAGATCGTCGATGTCGTAGACGAACATCTCGTCGAGCTTATTGATCTCGGGGTCGATGTCACGCGGCACGGCGATATCGACCAGGAACAACGGGCGGCCCTTGCGCGCGGCGGCCACTGCGCTAAGGCTCTCTTTGGTAAGCACGAAGCCGGGCGCGCCGGTCGAGGAGATGACGACGTCGACCTTGGCCAGCAGCTCGTGCAACCGTTCGTAGGGAATCGCCTCGCCGCTAAAAACCCGGGCCATCTCCTGCGCCTTCTCGAAGGTGCGGTTGACGACGAACGGCTTCTTCGCTCCCGCGCCGGAAAGGTGGCGGGCGGTGAGTTCGGACATCTTGCCGGCGCCGATGATCAGCACGTTCAGGCCGTTGAGGTCGCCGAAAATCTTGCGCGCCAGCTCCACGGCGACATAGCTGATGGAAACCGCCATCTGCCCGATGCCGGTCTCGTTGCGGACTCGGCGGGCGACGCGGAAAGCGGCGGTGAGCAGGTGATCGAGCGGTCCGCGGATGGCGCCGGCCTGTTTGGCGGCCTGGTAGGCCGTTTTGACCTGGCCGAGGATCTGCGGCTCGCCCACCACCATGGAATCGAGGCTCGAGGCGACGCGAAAGATGTGCCGGATGGCCTCGCGGTCGGCGTAGCGATACAGGAACGGCGTCGCCTCGACGACCGGCGCCTGGTGATCTTCGTGGAGGAAGGTCAGCAGCGCGGTCTCGGGCCCGCTTGGATCGTTGCCGCGCACCATGAACTCCACGCGGTTGCAGGTGGAGAGGATGCAGGCTTCTTCGATGCCGGGCCGGGCGGCCAGGCTGGCGAGCAGGGCGGCGGCGCGATCCTCGGGCAATGCGAAGCGCTCGCGCATCTCCACCGGCGCGCTCTTGTGGCTGAGGCCGAGAATCAAGACGCTCATGGCCGCATGAACCCGTGTGCGCCGCTGTTGACGATCCACGTCAGCGTCGCCCCGCAAAAACCGGCGATCGCAAAGTAAGCGCTCTTGCGACCGCGCCAGCCGATCGCCACCCGGCTGAAAGTCATGGCGAGATAGATGGCCCAGGTGACAAAGGCCAGGGCGATAGTCGGATCGACAATCCAGTTCGTGCCCCAATGCGAAGCCGCGTAGACGCTGGCCACGATCAGTCCGAGAGTCACCGCGATGAAGCCGAACGCCATCGTCTGGTGCAGCACCTGGTCGAGCGTGCGCAACGGCGGCAGTCGATAGTAGAACGCCCGCGGCTTCTTGGACTTGAGCTCATGTTCCTGAATCAGGTACATGATGCCGGCGATGAAGGTCAGAAACAGCGCCGCAAACCCCAGCAGAATCAGCGCCACATGCACCGAGAGCCACCAGGCGCCGTCGACCGAGCGCTGCAGCCACGGATCGAGCGGCACGCCCAGGCTCCCGACCAGCGTCAGCAGAAACACAATCGGAAATACGAAGACCGCTACGCTCTCATAGCGAAATTTCCAATAGACCCACAAAAACACGCCGGTGATCAGAAACGCCATCAGCGATGCCATTTCATAGATCGACCGAACCGGCAAGGAACCGTCTTGCCAGACTTCAGCCCCGATCGAGACGGCGTGAAAAAAGAAGCCGACCGAGATCGACGTCAGCGCCGCCAGGAAGGTCTTCGGACGCTGTTGGACGACCGTCACCAGGGCGTGCCACAGGCCCACGGAATAGAGCAGAAGCGCTATCCGCAGCCAAAATACGCCCCATGCGTCCATCTGCCGTCATTATAGCGGCGAGGGGGCGATCCACCTGCGTCCGGCGCCGCCGGTTCGAGGCGCGCGCCGGGCCCTGGGCGTCGAGCCCATGCCCGCGACAGAGAATGAACGCCTGAAGGATTGCAATCGGTGGAAGAGGCGCGGGACACTGGGAACGCCATGAAACGAAAGGTCCGCAAGGCAGTCTTCCCCGCCGCCGGCATGGGCACCCGCTTTCTCCCGGCGACCAAAGCGCAACCCAAGGAAACGCTTCCCCTGGTTGACAAGCCGTTGATCCAATACGGAGTGGAAGAGGCGCTGGATTCGGGGATCGAGAACATCATCGTGGTCACCGGGCGCGGCAAGGCGGCCATCGAGGACCACTTCGACCGCAACGCGGAGCTCGAGCACGAACTCGAAGCCAAGGGCAAGACGGCTGAGCTCGCCATGGTGCGCCGGATCTCCGACCTCACGCGCATGGCCTATGTGCGGCAGAAGGAACCGCTAGGGCTGGGACACGCTGTCGGCGTGACCAGGGAACTCGTCGCCGACGAGCCGTTCGCCGTGGTGCTGGCCGACGACGTCATCCAGGCGCAGACGCCGTGCCTGAAGCAGCTGCTCAACATCTACGAGTACTTCGGCGCCGCGGTGCTGGCGGTGATGGAGGTGCCGCGCGACCAGATTTCGGCCTACGGCGTGGTGGACGCGCGGCCGGTGGAGTTTCAGGGCGCGACCGACCGGCTGTTTCGCGTAAACGATCTGGTGGAAAAGCCGAGCGCCGAGGACGCACCATCCAACCTGGCGATCATCGGCCGCTACGTGCTGCCGCCGGACATCTTCGACGCTCTGGATCGCACGCCCCCGGGGCGCGGCGGCGAGATCCAGCTCACCGACGCGATTCGCAACCTGATCAAGACCGCGCCGGTCTACGCTTATCGCTTTGAAGGCAAGCGCTACGACGCCGGCGACAAGCTGGGTTTCTTGAAGGCGACAGTGGAGTTTGCTCTCGAGCGCGACGATCTGGGGGGCGACTTCCGCGAGTATCTCAAGGGGTTGGAACTCTAGCGGCGTCTCGCTTCGGCTCAACAGGAGTCCCTGCGCGCCCAGGCGCACCTCGGGTCCAAAACCGGCGGTCGATCGGGCGCCGCCCGGCGCAGTTGTCAGCAGAGTATTGTGAATGCCCGAGTCAAGCCGGGCTCGCATTGCGTGCTAGAATCGCGCCGGAAAGTCATGAAGAAACTACTCCTTGTTGCGCTCATGGCGACGGCGGCCCTGTCGGCCGCGCCCAAAACGATCTACTTCGAACTCGGCGTGAACGCCGAGGGAGTCGAGCCCTGGGGCGGCTCCATCCGGCTCTCCGGGGGCGACATCGTCTCGCTCGAAAGCCGCCATTTCTCGGCCGAGGACTCGGTCATCGGCTCGGACCGCTGGCAGGTCTCCACCCGGCGCGAGCAGATCGACGGCTTTCCGCGGGTGAACTACAACGAGATGAGCCCGGCCGAGCTGCCGCCCACCGAGTTCTCGCCGATCGGCCTCTACGCCGTGATCGATGCGCCCGACGGGGCGCGCGTGAGCGTTTCGACCGAGCAGGGCGACTTCGCCTTCCGCATCGACCAGATCTCCCACATCGCCAAACCGTTCCTCGAGGGTCGCGTGCTGGTCTCGGTCACCCCGACGGTGGAGAAGCTCACTACGGCCGAACACGAAGACGACGAGGCCGCCATCGCTACGCTGTCCGACGGCTCGATCGTCGTCGGCTGGGTCGGCTACAAGGATCGCGCCGACCGCGCTTTCGTCCGCACCCAGACCAACGGCGCGTGGTCCGCGCCCGAGGAGGTCACTCCCGCGCCCGGCGACCTGTGGCGCGTCTCGCTGGCCGCGGATGCAAACGGCGGACTGTGGGCCTTCTGGTCGCAGCGCAACGGAGCAACCTGGGAACTGTGGGGCCGCCATAAGACCGGCGGCTCCTGGGGGCGGGCGGAAAAAGTCAGCGCGTCCGGGTCGAGCACGTTCCACCGCGCGGCGAGCTCGGCCGACGGCTCGGTCTTCGTCGTCTGGCAGGCCTTCCATGGCGGCGGCTCGGACAGCCAGAGCGATATCTTCGGTCGCCGCTGGAACAGCGAAGGTTGGAGCGATGTCACTCGCTTGAGCGATTCGCGAGCCAACGACTGGGAACCGTTCGTCGCCGGCGGCCAGGGCGGCGACGCCTTCGTCGCCTGGGACGGCTATGAGGACAGCAACTACGACATCTTCTTCCGCGCCTTCACCGGCGGCGAACTCGGGCCTATCCAACGCGTGACAAAGAGCCCGCGCTTCCAGGCGCACGCCACCGTCGCCGTCGATGGTCAGGGCCGACCCTGGGTGGCCTGGGATGAGTCGGGAACGAACTGGGGCAAGGACCAGGGTTTTTTGATCACGCCGCCGATGGCGGTTCCGTTGCACCAGGAGCGCTCGCTCGAGGTTGCAATGTGGGACGGCGGCCAGTGGGTGACGCCGAAGAAGAAGCTGCAGCCGTTCTACGTCTACCAGCTCTTCCCCAATTTCGAAAACCCGCAGATCCACTTCGACGGCGGCGGCGTGCTCAACATGGTGTTTCGGCACTGGACGCGCACCAAAGCGCACAACATCGGGGCGCCGATCATGTGGGAAAACTTCCTGACCCGCTTTGACGGCGAACGCTGGACGCGGCCGGTTCCCGTCGCGCACTCGGCGGGCTCGATCGAGAAGAGGCCGGCGCTGACCCGTGACTCCGCCGGCGACCTGCACGCGGCCTGGATGACCGACGGCCGGCGCTTCGACGACATGGTTCCCAAGAACGCCGAGATCTACTCCGGCTCGCTGGGCCGTTCGGAGACGCCGCCGGCCTACGGCGCCGAGCAATTCACCGCCTACGTCGAACCGTTCGCCGAAGAGGTCCCCATCCACCCGACCGAAGAGCGCGACGTGGCCGCCATCCGCGACTACACCGTGGAGTCGGGAACGAAGCGGTACAAGATCTACCGCGGCGACATGCACCGCCACACCGACGTCTCGCAGGACTTCAAGTACGACGGCTCGCTGATCGAGGTCTACCGTTACGCGCTCGACGCCGCCGGCTTCGACTACATCGTCCCCACCGACCACCAGCTCGGCTTCGACCAGGAGTTCACCTGGTGGCAGGACGAGAAGCTGACCGACCTGTTCAACGTGCCGGGCCGCTTCGCGCCGATGTTCGGCTACGAGCGCTCGGTGAACTACCCCAACGGCCACCGCAACGTCATCTTCGCCAAGCGCGGCACGCGCACGCTGCCGGTCGCGCCCGACGAGCGCCGCGGCGACACCCGCACGGGGCCGATCCTGTTTCCGTATCTCAAAGCCAACGACGGCATCTCCATGCCGCACTCCTCGGGCACCGCGCAGGGCACCGATTTTGGCGACAACGACCCCGAGGTCGAGCCGCTGCTCGAAATCTTCCAGGGCTACCGCGCCAGCTACGAATACATGGACGCGCCGTTGGCGGCCAGCGCGCAGAAACTGCGCGAGCAGCGCTCCGGCTTCAACGCGGGCGGCTACTACTGGGACGCGCTCGCCAAGGGCCTCAAGATGGGCGTGCAGGCCTCGACCGACCACTGGTCCACGCACATCTCCTACGCGATGATCGTGGCCGAGGAGTTCACCCGCGAGTCGATGTTCGAGGCGCTCAAGAAGCGCCACACCTACGGCGCGACCGACAACATCATCCTCGACTTCCAGGCCGAGGTCGACGGTCAGACCGCGATCATGGGCGACATTCTGGATTCCGACACCGCGCCGACACTGACGATCCGCGCGGTGGGAACCGACCGCATCAAGCAGCTGATCATCGTGAAGAATCAGGCGATCATCTACGAGCGCCGGCCCAACGCGGATTCGGTGACGCTGCGCTACCGCGACGCGAAGTTTGAGCCGGGCTCGAACTACTACTACGTGCGCGTGCTGCAGAACAACGGCATGGTGGCCTGGAGTTCGCCGATCTGGGTGGAGTAGGATAGCCCCCTACAGATCTCCCGTATCGACGATGTACAGATTCAACCGGCCGCTCTCCTGGCTGGTATAGAAGACCTTCGAGCCGTCTTTGCTCCATACCGGGCGCGGCTCGTTGAGGTACTTGCGGGCCGGGAACCAGATTCCCCAGTTGCGGAACGGGAAGCGGTCGTCGGCCGGCTGCTCCGGCTCGGCGCCGAGCGGCGCGTTCACCAGGGTGCGGATCGTCTGCTTCTCCAGATCGATCAGGGCCAGCCCGTTGCCGAGCGGACCGCCGTAAACGTCGGTGAGCACCAGATGCGGCTTGGTCGGGTGATAGCTGGGATGGCCGGCCGGCACGTGCTCGGCGTCGAAGGCCACGCGCTCCACGCCGGTCGCGGCATCCACCTCGATCAGGCTCTGAAAATTTGTCCGCGGATCGCGCCGCGGGAACAGGATCGCCTTGCCGTCGGGCCTCCAGGTCGGGTGATGCAGATCGTGCGAGAGCCACTGCAACTGCTCGGTCTCAAAGTCGTAGACAAAGATCTCCACCAAACTCGGAAAAAACTCCTGGGTGCGGTGGACGATCATCACACGGTCGCCGGTGGGGCTGAAACGCGTGTTCTGCAGCTGCGACGGGTTGTGCACGGTCAGCTGCCGGTTGGGCGTCAGGGCCAGTGCGCGCTCGAGGGTCACCAGCGGAATGTATTTCTGCTGCTCGATGTCATAGACGCCCTGCTCGCGAGCGGTGCCGCAAGAGAACTGCTTACCGTTGGGGCTGAGCCGCGTACAGGGCACGGGCGTATCCATCCGCTCCACCGGTCCGCCGTCGGCGGGCGCGCGCGACATCACGCCCTTGCCGGAGCGCATATCCAGGAAGTAGATGTACTTCCCGTCGGGCCCCCAGAGCTGATTGACGCCCACATGGTAGTGGCCGGGCAGGTCGTCCACCAGTTTGCGCTGGTTCGAGCCGTCGGCGTCCATCACCCACAGCGCGCCGGGAAAGCGTCCGCGGGCGGTCAGCTCGTCGACATCTTCGTTGAAGCGGAAGAACGTAATCCGGGTCTCATCGGGCGACCATGGCGAGACGAAGTAGTAGTGGTGGGTTTCGTGGTGCGGGCTGGCGAAGCGAATCAGCTTGCGGCCGGTGTCCGGGTCGGTGAGTTGTTCGAGCTGGGACTGCGCGGCCAGAGGCCCCACGGCCGCAGCAACGAGCAAGATGAGGAACGCAGGAACTCGGTGGCGGAGCATGGACAAGGCACTAGCATACCGAGCCGGGCCCTGGATTGGATGTCGCATCTCGCCGCGCCGGCGGGACCTAACGGCTGGTAATCCAGCCGCCGCCCACCACCAGGTCGCCCTGGTAGAAGACCGCAGCCTGTCCGGGGGAGATCGCCAGTTGCGGCTGGTCGAACTCGACCTCGCACAGCCCCGGAGCGGCGCTCGGGCGCACTTCCGCGGCCGCCGGGCGGAACTGGTGGCGGATTTTCGCCTCCACGCGCACCGGCCGCTCGAGCTCGGCGAACGGGAACCAATTGGGACGCTCGACGTGGAAGATTTTCCGCTCGAGCGATTCCCGCGGACCGACCACCACCTTACGCTCGGCCGGCAGGATCTCGGTGACGTACAGCGGACTGCCGACTGCGACGCCCAAGCCCTTGCGCTGGCCGACGGTGAACCGGTGCACGCCCTCGTGCGCGGCCAGAGCGCGGCCCTCCGTGTCGACCACTTCGCCGCGCAGGTCGTCGCGGTCGAGGTCATTCTCTTCCAGGTACTTCTCAACGAAGCGGCCGTAGTCGCCATTGGGCACGAAGCAGATTTCGCGGCTCTCGCCCTTGTCGGCAACGGGCACGTTCAACCGCCGCGCCAGCTCGCGCACTTCGGTCTTCTGCAAACCGCCCAGCGGGAACAGGCTGTGGCTGAGCTGCTCCTGCGACAGCCCCCACAAAAAATACGACTGGTCGCGGCTGTGGTCCACGCCGCGCAGCAGCAGGTAGCGGCCGGTCCCCGGATCGCGCTCGATGCGGGCGTAGTGGCCGGTGGCGACGATTTCCGCGCCCACCTGGCGCGCCATCTCGAGAAACGGCTCGAACTTCACCGAGTTGTTGCACAAGGTGCAGGGGATCGGCGTCTTGCCCGAAACGTAGTCCTCGACGAACGGCCGCACCACGTCGCGCTCGAACTGCTCCTCGAAGTTGACCACATAGAACGGAATGCCGATGGCCGAAGCCACCGCGCGGGCGTCATAGACGTCGTCGAGCGAGCAGCAGCGGCCCGACGAGCCGCCCTCGGGGATCAGCTCGGGGATGCGCCGCTGGTTCCACAGCTGCATCGTCATGCCGACCACCGGCCGGCCCTGCTCATGCAGCAAGGCGGCCACCGCGGAGCTGTCGACTCCGCCGCTCATGGCGACAGCGATGAGATCGTTCGACATCTAGGCGTTCTGGGCGGGCGCGAGGTCGCGCAACCGCTGGGCGATCTGGGAAAGCGTATCGAGCAGCGCGTCGACCTGCTCCTGCGTCGTCTTCTTGCCGAGCGAGATGCGCAGGCACGACTTGGCGACATCGCGCGGCAGACCGATGGCGGTGAGCACGTGCGACGGCTCGACCGCGCCGCTCGAGCAGGCCGCGCCGCTCGACACGGCGAAGCCGCGCAGGTCGAGCGCAATCACCAAGGCCTCGCCTTCGGCCCCCTCGAAGCTGAGGTTCGTGGTGTTGGGCGTGCGGGGGCTCGCGCCGGCGTTGACCCGGCAGTTGGGGATGCGGGCGAGCGCCGCCTGTTCAAAGCGGTCGCGCAGCGCGGCCAGACGCGGCGATTCCTCGGGCATGGTTGCCGTCGCCAGGGCTGCCGCCGCGCCAAGGCCGACAATACCCGGCACGTTCTCGGTGCCCGGACGGCGCCGCCGCTCATGCGTCCCGCCGAACTGGATCGGGTCGACATCAACGCCCTTGCGGATGTAGAGCGCGCCGACTCCCTTGGGGCCGTAGAGCTTGTGGGCGCTCAGGGCCAGAAAATCAACCCCGAGCCGCTTCACGTCCAACGGAATCTTGCCGGCGGCCTGCACGCCGTCGGTGTGGAAGAGAACGCCGGCTTCGCGGGTGACCCGGCCGATCTCTTCGAGCGGCTGCAGCGTGCCGATCTCATTGTTGGCAGCCATCACCGAGACCATTACCGTCTCCGGCCGCAGCGCAGCGCGCACCGCTTCGGCGGACACCACCCCGTCGGCGCCGACTTCGAGCCAGGTCACCTCGACGCCTTCGCGCTCGAGCTGCTGCGCCACGTTGAGCACCGCCGGATGCTCGATGGTCGTCGTGACGAAATGCTTTTTCGGGCGGGCGTCGCCGCGCACCGAGCCGAGGATGGCGAGGTTGTCGCTCTCGGTGCCGCCGCTGGTGAACAGGATCTCGTCGGACTCGCAGCCGAGCAATTCGGCCACCTGCCGGCGAGCGTTCTCCACGCGGCGGCGCGCCTCTTGGCCGAAGCCGTGGATGCTGGAGGCGTTGCCGAACGCCTCGCGCAGGCAAGGCGCCATCGCGTCGAAGACTTCTTCGGCGACGGGCGTTGTGGCGTTGTGATCGAAATAGTAGCGCTCGGCCATAATGGGCTGCCAGACTTGAGTTTAGCGTGCCGTTCCCCGCCCCTTCCGGGATTGTGACTCTGACGACGGACTTCGGACTCGAAGACCACTACGTCGGAGTGATGCAAGGCGTGATCGCGCGCATCTTTCCCGCCGCCCGCATCGTCGACATCAGCCACCGGGTCCAGCCTTACTCGATTGACCAGGGCGCGTTCTTCGTGGGGCAGTCCTACCGCTATTTTCCGCCCGGTACGGTGCACATGGCGGTGGTCGACCCCGGAGTGGGGACCAGCCGCCGCGCGCTGGCGGCGCTGGCGGACGGGCGCTACTTCGTCGCGCCCGACAACGGCCTGCTGCCGCTGGCGCTGGCCGGGCTGCCACTCGAGGTCTATGCGGTCGACGCCGAGCGCTGGGGACTGAAGCCGATGAGTTCGACCTTCCACGGGCGGGATCTTTTCGCGCCCACCGCGGCCTGGCTGGCGAGCGGAAAGCCGCTGAGTGAGATGGGCCCGCGGGTCGAGGATTGGGTGCGGCTGGACCGACCCGCGCGGCGGGTGCTCAACATCGACCGTTTTGGCAACGTGGTCACCAGCATCCGCCCCGAAGAACTCGACGGCCACGTCCTACAGGCAGGCGGGGCGCGGATTGGCGCGTTCGGGGAGACCTATGAGCAGGCCCCGGCCGGCGAGCCGTTCGCCATCGTCGGCAGCGCCGGGCTGGTGGAGATCTCGATCCGGCAGCAGTCGGCGGCCGAGCGGCTGGGCCTGTCGATCGGCGACGCAGTCAGCCTGGAGCCGAAGAAAGCCTGACCAGCTCGAGCGCGGCGTCCAGTTCGAGCGGCGCGGCGCTTTTTGCCAACCCCACGCGGAACGCGGCTTCTCCCAAAATCTCCTGGGGCGTGCGGCCCCGGCGGCGCTCATCCGCCAGCGCTCCGGCGGCGGTCTTTTTGCTGAGCTTGACGCCGGCGTCGTCGACGATGAGCGGGTGATGGAAGTAGCGCGGCGGGCGGGTCGCGCCCAGCAGCCGCGCCAGACGCAACTGCCGTCCAGTGGATTCGAGCAGGTCCTCGCCGCGGATCACCACATCGATCCCGTGGGCCAGATCGTCGACCACCACGGCGAACTGGTAGGTCCAGTTGCCCGCTCGGTCGCGGATGAGCAGGTCGCCGGCCTGCTCGGAAGGGTCCTGTCGCTGGGGGCCGAGGCAGCCGTCGTCGAAAGCTTCGGCGCCGGGATCCATCCGCACGCGCAAGCCGTGCGGCCGGTCAGCAGGGACTTCCCGGTCCCGGCAGTAGCCGCTGTAGCGCCGCTCGCCGCCGCTGCCGAGCGGGGAGTGCTCGGCGATGCGCTTGCGCGAGCAGCCGCAGCGGTAGACCAGGCCCGCCCGCGTCAGCCGTTCGAGCGCCGCTTCATAGCGCTCGACGCAATCGCTCTGGCGGTAGGGGCTGGGCCTGGACAGCGAGTTGCTGTAAGCGAATCCTAACCAAGCCAGGTCCTCCAAAACACCGGCCTCAAACTCAGGACGGCAGCGTGAGCGGTCATGGTCTTCCATGCGCAAAACCACCTCCGCGCCCAGCCGCCGCGCCAGCCCCCACACATACAGCATGTGGGCGACGTGGCCCAGGTGCAGCGGGCCGGTCGGGCTGGGAGCGTAGCGCGTGGTCGGCAAGACTCTCACCATGATCGCGCGCCGGCGGAAGGGCTACAATTGGACATTATTTTATGGCCGACGTACTCAGAATTGGAATGATCGGCGCCGGCTCGGTCGCCAGCCGCATTCACGCTCCCGGACTCCGCCTCTGCGAAGACGTCGAAATCGTCGCGGTCGCCGATCCGAACCCCGAAGCCGCCGCCGCGATGGGGGCGCCGCTGGTTTTTTCGACGGCGGACGACCTTCTCGCCGCCGACGGCATTGACGCCGTCGTGATCGCCGTCCCCAACCATGCGCACCGCGACATTGCCCTCAAGGCCCTGGCGGCCGGCAAGCACACCTTGTGCGAAAAGCCGCTGGCGATGAACGCCGCCGAGGCCGAAGAGATGCTCGCGGCGGCGCAAAAAGCCGGCGTGGTGCACATGACGGCCTTCACCTACGGCTTCACGCCCTCGGCGCGCTACTTGGGACATCTGATCCGCTCCGGGGAACTCGGCGAGATCCGCTCGGTTCGCGCGGCCTATCTGATGGCGCTGTCCCCACACCTGAAGGGTTGGCGCTCGCGGCGTGAACTCGCCGGGTCGGGGGTGCTGGGCGACATCGGCAGCCACCTGATCCACATCGTGCTCGAGTTGGCCGGCGACATCGTTTCCTTGTCGGCTCGGCAGAAGGATTTTCGCAAAGACCCTACGTCAGACGTTGAAGACTGGATCGCTTTCCTTGCCGAGTTCGCCAACGGCGCCTGCGGGACTTTCGAAATCTCGCGCGTTTGCCCCGGACGCGGCGCCGATGTGACCGAAGATATGTTCATCGAAGTCTACGGAACCAAGGGCGGAGCGGTGTTCTCGATGCAGGAGCCGCGCGCGCTCCAGCTCTGCATCGGAGAACGGGCCGAAGACACAGCCTCGCAGCTCAAACGCGTGGAGATCCCGCGAGAATTTTGGAAACTGCCCGGCGCTCCCCGCGATCTTTCTGATGGGGACCCTCGCTGGAGTTACCGCTACGATCAGGCTTGGCAGTTCGTTCGTACGATTCGGGAGGGATCCCAGCCCGATCCGTCCTTCGAGGCCGGCGTTCGCACACAGAAAGTACTTGACGCGGCCCTGGCATCGGCCGCTAGCGGCAGCTGGATGCCGGTCGGCTAGCTCCCGCCGACATCCGGTCCACCAAGACTAGCAACCTCGCAACAAAAGGTATTTGATGGGTCAGCGTCACCCCCTTTCCCGACTCATCGCTGCGGCGGCGATCCTGACGCTCGCCGCCGGCGCACCGGCGCAGGAATCGTCCAGCGAACCGGACACCCGCGCCGCAATCATCATGGCAAAGCGCCGGGAGAAGGCTGCCGCAGCCACGCCGGCCGAGCCGGACAAGGTGGAGAAGAAGCTGCTCATCCTCAAGGAGCGCAACGTGCTGCAGAACTTCGGCGGAGGCGTCGAGGGCTTCTTCCCGAAAATCGGCGGCGTGGCGACCGGCCAGGGCTTCGCGCTGGGTCTGCAGTACAACAAGAGCGGCCTGGCCAGTGGACAGCTCGATCTTTCCACGAGCGCATCGGTGACGACATCGCGCTCGCAGCTGTATCACTTCAGCCTCAAGGCGCCGCGGCTGGCCGGAGATCTGCTGGAGTTGGGGTTTCTGGCCGAGCAACGAAATCTGGCGCGAGTGGATTTCTACGGTCTGGGGCCGGAGTCGGACCTCGAAGACCGCACCTCGTTCCGCTTGGAAGACACCAACATCGGCGGCTCGATCGCGGTCAAGCCCTTCGGCCGCTTCGTGCGCGCCGGGTTTCAGGGCGGCATATTGAATGTCAACACCGGGCCGGGACAGCGCGCCAACACGCCTTCTACCGAAGAGCTGTTTTCGCCGAGCGTGATTCCCGGCCTAGCTGACCAGGCCGACTTCCTGCGCGGCGGCCCTTTCGTCGAACTCGATTTCCGCGACCACCCCAGCGGCCCGCGCGCCGGGTCGTACTTCTCGGCCGCCTACAACTTCTTCAATGACCGCAACCTGGGGCGGCACGATTTTCGCGAGCTCGACATGGAAGCGCAGCAGTACATTCCGTTCTTCGCCAAGAAGCGCGTGATCGTGCTGCGGGCGCGGAGCGTGTTCACCTACGCCGACGGCGACCAGACGGTGCCGTTCTACCTCAAACCCTGGATCGGCGGCCCGCGCGAATTGCGCGGCTTCCGCAACTACCGCTTCTACGACGACAACGTTCTGGTGCTCAACGCCGAGTATCGCTGGGAGGCGTTTTCGGGACTCGACATGGCGCTGTTCTTCGACGCCGGCAAGGTAGTCGCCAAGCGCAACATGTTTCAACTCAAGGAAATGGAGACGACCGCCGGCATCGGCTTCCGCTTTAACGTGCGCAACGCGACCTTCATCCGTTTCGACGTCGCCTTCAGCCATGAGTCCGCCCGGCTGTGGATCCGGTTCGGCAGCCCGTTCTAGACAAGCAGGAGCCTCGAGTGATGCACACGTCGCGATTCCAACGAACACTGCTCATGGCCCTGGCCCTGCCGCTGGTTCTGGGCGCGAAGAAGTTCTACAGCGACGATCCGCTGTGGGAGATGCCGCCGCCGCTGGACTCGACGGTGGTGGTGTCGCGCGACCTGAGCGACTTCTACGACTACTTCCTCTATACCTTCGCCAACCCGGCCGAGCAGCACTCCGACGCCGAGAGCGGCGTCATTCCGGCGCAGGCGGTCAACACTCTTGGCGAGGTTCCCGACAGCCAGTGGTTCACCAACCGCATCGGCCATCGCGAGATGTCGATCGAAGAGATCCTGCGCGGGCCCGGCAACGACCGGCCGCCTGTGGCCGGCTCCTGGACGGTGGTGTCGGCCAAGACCGAGGGCCTCACGCCGGGGTTCATGATCAAGGACTCGACCGGCGAGCGCTACCTGCTCAAGTTCGATCCGAAAAAGCATGCAGAGATGGCCTCGGCGGCCGACTTCTTGGGCTCGAAATTCTTCTACGCGCTCGGCTACAACACGCCGCAGAACTACATCGTCCACTTCGACCCGAATGATCTCGAAATCGCCGAAGGCGTGACGATGATCGGCCAAGACGGCAAGCCGCGTCCGATGACCAAACTCGACGTCATCGAAATTCTCGAGCGGGTTCCGCAGAAGGCCGACGGCTCGATCCGCGCGCTCGCCAGCCGCCTGCTGCCCGGCAAGCCGATCGGCGGTTTTCGCTACCACGGTACGCGCAGCGACGACCCCAACGACCTGGTGCGGCATGAGCATCGCCGCGACCTGCGCGGGCTCTACGTCTTCTGCTCCTGGCTGGGGCACGACGACTCGCGCAGCATCAACACGCTCGACATGCTCGTCGAGGAGAACGGCAAGAAGTTCGTGCGGCATCACCTCATCGACTTCGGCTCGATCCTGGGCAGCGCCAGCGAAGAGCCCAACAGCGCCCGCGGCGGCAACCAGTATGTGTACGAATTCGACGAGGCCTTGGTGCAGATGGCGACCTTTGGCCTGCGGGTGCCGGTCTGGTATCGCTGGAACTACAAGAAGTTCCCGTCGGTAGGCCGTTTCGAGCACGGCTTCTACAAGCCCGACAAGTGGAAGCCCGAATACAAGAACCCGGCGTTCGAGAACCGGCTGCCCGATGACACCTACTGGGGCGCGAAGAAGGTGATGGCCTTCAGCGACAAAGCCGTCCGCGCGCTCGTCGAATCCGCCGGCTACTCCAACGCCGAGGCCCGCGAATGGGTGATCACCTGTCTGCTCGAACGCCGCGACAAGATCGGCCGCGAGTATTTCAGCCGCGTTTTGCCGCTCGATGATTTCGCCGTTGAGGGCGAGCGTCTGCGCTGGGAGCACCTGGGCGAGAGATACGGGGTTTCGACCGCACCGACGATCGCTGTGACTTGGTCGAAGTTCGACAACCAGGCCGAGACCCACCAGGAGATCCCCGGTTTGGGCCCGGACCTGCCGGCTGCAGCAAAGGCGGGCGGCGCCGGCGACTACTTCGCTGCGCGCCTAGTGGGCGACGAACCGGCCAAGACGGTGACGGTCTACTTGCGCAAAACTGCGGGTGAGTTCGAAGTCGTCGGGATCGACCGCACTTGGTAGCCACCGCTCTCAGGCGGTGACGACGGCGTCGCGTTCCTGCTTGAGGCGCACGATGAGCGCCACGCGAAAGACGTGCGCCTCGCGCCAGCAGAAGTACTTTTCGGCGCTCCCCGGCGTGAGCTCCTGCTTCGGCCGCGCTTCGCGGCTGACTTGAGGCAACCCGATCGTTACCGGCACCTTGCGCTCGAGACAGGAGTTCTTGATGCGCCCGGCGACCACGTTGAGGATTTCCTGCACCGCATCAAGTTCGACCTCATCGTCCGCAGACTGCTCGACCGCATCTGGGTCTTCGCCCAGCATCGCAGCCATCAGCGCCGAAGCGAACAGCAGGCGGCAATCGAGTTGGAGGGCGAGTTCGAACTCGCCTTCGTCGGACTCGATGAGAATGCTGCCGAACACGTCGGCCGCCTCAGGCTCGGGCCCTGAGACGACCTTGGGCTCCTGGCCGCTCATCATCCCCAGCGCTTGGAACAGGGCGGTGTCGATCTCCGGCGTCACGCCCCCGATCCACGACAGCAGGCCGCGCGCCGGTGCGGAGTCGCCCTGCAGCAGACCCATCAGATCCGCCGTGAGATTTTCCGGAACGAAGGAACGTCCGATCACGCCCTGGAACGCCGGGACCGAGGGCTCCTCGCGTCCGGAGGCCAACTCATAGATCAAGGGCAGTTTACCGCCGGGCAGCTTGCCCAACCGCTCAATCAAGAACTCCGCGCGCAAGCCGGGCAGATTTCCGCTCAACAAGATCACGTCAGGACGCGTACGCAGCGTCTTCACCAGCGCCTCGGCCACGGTGCGGGCGATGACTACGCTGAACGCGCTGGAAAGAGTCGACTCGACGAACTGGCAATAGTTGGGGTCGGCGTCGGCGACCAGAACGCGCGTGCGGCCGTCGCTGTGCCGTTCCGCATAGCGGGAGCGGCGGGCCTGGATGCGCTCCGCCGCCAGCCGCAGGCGCTGCGTGACCCAGTCGTACTGCAGCGGTTTGAGCAGGTAGTCCGAGACTCCCAGCTCGATCGCTTCGCGCACCGCTTCCTGGTTGGCGACTTCGGAGACGATGACGACTTCGATGCGGTCTCGAGCCGGGTCGGACTGCAGCAGACGCAGCATGTCGATGCCATTGAGCACCGGCATGTTCAAATCGGAGATGACCAGCTCGACGCCGCCTTCGGAGATGCGCCCGAGCCCCTGCAATCCGTCCGACGCCTCCCAGACGTCGGCGTCGAAAGCCCTTTCGATCCAGCGTTTGAGCAACAGCCGGATGGCCGGCTCATCTTCCACCAAAAGGATCCCGACCGGTCCGGAAGCCGTGGCCGTCTCTTGCTTCCCCATTCGCCCGTGGGGATCTTATCGGCCGCGTCGGGCCGGCGACTTAGCCGCGGTCAGGCGTGGGAATCGTGGGTGCAGGCGAAGGTGTCGGGCACGCCGTTCTTGTTCAACTCGGCGATGCCGATCTTCGAGGTGTAGTAGCCCTGGACCGTCAGACGCTTCATCGCGACGAAAAACTCCGCGCCCGGCAGGAGTTCGGGGTCGGTCGCGCCGTCGAGCGTCTCGAGAATCTTCACCTGCTGGTCTTCGCTGAGCTTCACGAACGGCGCCTTGTGCAGCTTGAGCGCGTAGCCGTCGAGCCAGCCGAGCCCCATCAGGAAGCTGTGGCCCTTGTCTTCGGCCAGATCGAGCAGATACAGATCGACCCACTCGTTGACCTTGGCGGCCTTGGCGCCAGGGGTGTCGGTGGTGGGGATGATCAGCTCGCTGAGCTGGATGACGGTCTCGTTCTGATGCGCGTCGAGCACCTTCGGCGTCCAGGCCTCGCCCGTCGCGGCGGCTTGCGCCGGCGCGATCGTGGTGACGTGGACGTGCTCTTGAGCCGAAGCCGCCGCGGCGGCGCCGAAACCCAGGGTGGCGGTTTTGAACAGGTCTCTACGCTTCATCTTCGTTGTCCCTTCTCAAACGGCGGCCGTCGCCTTCTCTCCGGCGTCGTCGGCATGGTAGCTGCTCCGCACCAGCGGCCCGGACTCAACATGCTCGAATCCGATCTCGATGGCCGCTTCCTTCAGCCGCGCGAAGTCAGCAGGAGTATAGTAGCGCACGATTGGCAGATGGTCGCGCGACGGCCGCAAGTATTGCCCCATCGTGAAGATATCGACCTTCGAGCGGTGCAGGTCGCGCATGACTTGGACGATCTCGTCCTCTTCCTCGCCCAGGCCCAACATGATGCCGGACTTGGTCGGCGTCTGCGGCGACGCCGACTTGGCGTAGGCCAGCATGTCGAGCGAGCGCTCATAGCGCGAGCCGATACGCGCCGACCGGTACAGCCGCGGCACGGTCTCGGTGTTGTGGTTGAGCACGTCCGGCCGGGCGGCCAGCACGATGTCCATCGCCGCGTGCGAGCCCTGAAAATCCGGCACCAGCACTTCGACCTTACAGCCTGGCACACGCTCGCGAATCGCCTCGATCGTCAGCGCAAAAAGCTCAGCGCCGCCGTCCTTGCGGTCGTCGCGGTTGACGCTGGTGACCACGGCGTAGCGCAGCCCCATCAGCGCGCAGGCCTCGGCCACGCGGCGCGGCTCATCGTAGTCCACCGGCTCGGGCGGCCCCTTCTGCACGGCGCAAAATCCGCAGCGCCGGGTGCAGACGTGGCCCAGGATCATGAACGTGGCCGTTTTACGGTTCCAGCACTCGCCCAGGTTGGGGCAGGCAGCGCTCTCACACACGGTGTGCAGCTTCAGATCGGTGACCAGCTGCTTGAGTTCGCGAAAATTCTTGCCCACCGCGGCCGGCGCGCGCAGCCAGTCCGGACGGCGTCCGGCAGGCCCCGGATAGGGGCCTTCATAAGGCGGCACGATCGGCTTGACGCGCAGCTCCCGGACATCAACAAACCCAGACATCGTAAGCCTTTCAGTGTATCAGCCGCGTCCGAAGCCCAGACCGGCGCTCACTTCTGGAACGGCTTGCCGTCGATGTAGACCGCGTGGATCTTGCGCGTATTGCGGATATCGTCGAGCGGATTGGCGTCGAGAACGATCAGGTCGGCGTTCTTGCCCTTGGCCAGCGTACCGAACTGCTTGTCCACGCCCAGCGCCTCGGAGGAGTACTTCGACCAGGCCTCGATGACGCGCATCGGCGAGATGCCGGCTTCGACCATCAGCTCTGCTTCCCAGTGCTCGAAGAAGCCGGTGAAGCGCCCGGGCGGTCCGGTGTCGGTGCCGAAGGCGACCTTCACGCCGGCGTCCACCAGAGCCTTGGCATTCTTCTTGGCCATCTCGAAATCGCTGATGCCCTGCTTGATGATCGCCGGGTCGGACTGCGCCTTCTTCAGGTCGGTCTTGACGGCGTCGATCACGCTCTTGTCGACGGCCTTGGTGAAGAACGGGTCGTCGAGCCAGGCCGGCGGGTCGTGATAGATGTAGGTCGACTGCTCGCGCGTGATCGTCGGCGCGTAGTAGACGTCGTTCTTCTTCATCAGGTCGATGAATTCCTGATCGACGTCGGCGTCGCGCACGCTGTGGCCGAGGATGTCGATGCCGGCGCGCACGAGGCCCTTGGCGTCTTCGAGTTCATAGACGTGGGCCAGCGCAGGCAGCTTGCTCTTGTGGGCCTGCTTGATGATCGCGGTGTAGAGCCCGGGATCGACCTTCTCGAAGGCGCCATGGTGGCCGTCGACCCACATCTTGATCAGGTCGGCGCCTTTGTCGGCGGTCTTCTTCGCCCACGTCTTCGCCTGGGCGGGCGAGGCGACTTCCTGCGCCACGCCCTTGATGCCTGGCGCCGTCGTCGGATAGCCGTTGATGGTGGTGAAGCCCTGCAACGCGGTCAGCACCCGTGCGCTGCGGAAGGCGCCGCGGTTGCGCTCGTCGCGGATGTCGATCATCAGATCCTCGTCGGTGCCCATCGAGGTCGTCATCGTCACGCCGTATTGCGCATAGGTCTGCAGTTGCGCGATCACGTTCTCGCGCGTGAAATGCTTGCGGTCCTGCTCGAGCCCCTTGACGTTGCCGACGTGGCCGTGCAGGTTGATGATGCCCGGCACCACGGTCTTGCCCGAAAGGTCGACCACCTGGGCTCCCTCCGGCTTGTTGACGCTCGCCGACGGCCCAATCGCCTGGATCCTTTGGCCTTGGATGACGATGGCCGCGTCGGAGACGGGGGCCGCGCCGGAGCCGTCGATCAGGGTCACGTGGTCGAGTACGATCGTCTGGGCCGACAGGGCCAGAGCGCTCGAGAGCAACAGGGTCAGAGTCCGCATATCCGTTGGGATTCTAGCAGGCCGGGGCCGTCGCGCGCCCGGAATGATCAGCCCAAGCGCTTCACGACACTACGAAGCGCGCCGGCGGCGCACGTTGCTCCCCATGCCGCGACGGAAGGTGTACGCTAGTGTTTCGCCACGAGGCGGCCTGGATGCCTGCGAATGGACCAAGGCCGCCTCGTGCAGTTTTGGGAGGCGAAGTTGCGACTGCTTGGTGTCTTGCTGCTGCTGTCCGGCTCGCTGGCGGCGCAGCGTCCGGACCCGCCGCGGGTCTATGCCATCGAAGGGGCGCGCATCGTCCCGGTCTCCAGCGCCGTCATCGAGCGCGGCACGATCGTGCTGCGCGACGGGCTGATCGAGGCTGTCGGGCCGAACGTCGCGAAGCCCGCCGACGCCTGGGCGATTTCGGGCGAAGGCCTTACCGTTTACCCCGGCTTCATCGACGCACGCAGCACGCTCGGCGTGCCGGGGCCGCGTCCGGCCAGCGGCGGCAAGCTTTCCAGCGGCCCGCAGGATCGCCCGGCGACCACACCGTGGCAGCGAGCCGCCGACATTTTTGAAGCCACAGACGAGACGATCGAGCGCTGGCGCTCCGGCGGGTTCACCTCCATCGCCGCGACGCCGCAGCAGGGCTTGTTTCCGGGCCAGGTCTCGCTGCTCAACCTGGGCCGGGGGCGCTCGGAAGATCAGGTCGTCGCGCCCGGCGTCGCGCTGGCAATCCGCATCCCGGCGGAGAACGAAGCCTACAGCGGCTACCCCGGCGCCTTGCTGGGACGCGTCGCCTACGTCCGCCAGATTTTTTTGGACGCGCGCACACAGCAGCAGGCGCTCGCGATCTACCAAGACAATCCGGTGGGACTGGAGCGGCCAACCTACGACCGCACGCTGACGCCGCTGATTGAGGCGATCGAGTCCGGCATGCCGGCGCTTTACCCCGCCAATAGCGCGATCGAGATCCGGCGCGCGCTGGCGCTCGGCGCCGAGAAGGCTGCGCCGAAGATTGCGATCTACGGCGCGCAGCAGGCCTACGCCGACGGCGTCGCGGCCGAGTTGGCCAAGGCGAAGACTGCGGCGCTGGTCGACGTCTCCTGGCCGAAGGCTGCGAACGATCCCGACCCCGAAGCCGAGCCGTCCCTGCGGACGCTGCGCCTGCGCAAACACGCGCCGTCGTCTCCGGCGGCGCTGGCCAAGGCCGGCGTCGAGTTCGCCTTTTTTGGTTCCAAGGCCAACAACGCCGAAAATCTGCTCGACGGAATTCGCAAGGCCGTCGCAGCCGGACTGTCCGAAGCCGATGCGCTCGAGGCCTTGACGCTTTCCGCCGCCCGGATCTACGGCGTGGACGACCGCCTGGGCTCGCTGGAGCCGGGTAAGATAGCCAACCTGGCCGTGTTTGCTGAAAACCCCTTCCAGGGCAAAGCCAAGCCGAAAATCGTCTTCATCGACGGCCGGAGGTACGAATGACGCGCCTGTTGCTGGCTCTCGCGCTGGCCGCAACCGCTCCGGCGGCGACGCTGATCCAGAACGCCACCGTCATCACCATGGCGGGCGGGACGCTCGAGAACGCGTCGGTGCTCATCGACGGCGGCAAGATCGCAGCTATCGGAGCCGACATCTCCTCGCCCGCCGGGGCCGAAGTCATCGACGCCTCGGGGCGCTACCTCACCCCCGGCATCATCGACTGCCACTCGCACCTGGCCGCCGACTCGATCAACGAGAGCTCGGTGCCCGTCTCCTCGATGGTCTCCATGGTGGATGTGCTCAACCCGGAAGATATCTCGATCTACCGCGCGCTGACCGGCGGCGTGACCACGGCGAACATCCTGCACGGCAGCGCCAACCCGATCGGCGGCCGCTCGGCGGTGATCAAGATGCGCTGGGGCGTCGACGCGCAGGGACTGCTGTTCGAGGGCGCCAAGCCGGGCATCAAGTTCGCTCTCGGCGAAAACCCCAAGCGCGGCTCGAAGCCGATCCACCCGGGCTCGCGGCAAGGCGTCAACGACGTGATCCGCGCCGCCTTCCTCCAGGCCAAGGCCTATCGGGCGGAATGGCAAGACTACGAGGCCGCCAAGAAATCCGGCAAGCGCAAGCTGCCGCCGCGGCGCGACCTGCAGCTCGAAGCGCTGGTGGAAGTGCTGGAAGGCGAGCGGCTGGTGCACGCGCACTGCTACCGCGCCGACGAGATCCTGGCTCTGATTCGGCTGGCCGATGAGATCGGCTTCAAGATCCGCACCCTGCAGCACGTGCTCGAAGGCTACAAGGTGGCCGACGAGATCGCCGCGCACGGCGCCGGGGCGTCGACGTTTTCCGACTGGTGGGGCTACAAGGTCGAAGCCTACGACGCCATCCCCTACAACGCCGCACTGATGACGCGCAAAGGCGTGCTGGTTTCGATCAATTCCGACTCGGATGAAGAGATCCGCCACCTGAACCAGGAGGCCGCCAAGACCATCAAATGGGGCGGGCTGAGCGAAGAGGAGGCGCTGGCGCTGGTGACCATCAACCCCGCCAAGCAGTTGATGATCGACGACCGCGTCGGCTCGCTCGAAGTCGGCAAGGACGCCGACATCGTCATCTGGGACGGCCCGCCGCTGAGCGTTTTCTCGAAGGTGCTGACCACGTTCGTGGACGGGAAAATCAACTTCGACCGCACCGCAGATCAGCGTCGCCAACAGGAGCTCTCCGAAGAGAAGCGCAAGCTGACCGAAGAGCTCAGCGGCGACAAGGAAACGCCCGCCGAGACCGACAAGGAGCCCGCGCTGTGATCCGACTCCTCGTTCTGCTGTCGCTGGCGACGATCGCCGCGCCGGCCCAAACGATCCTTATCCGCGACGCCACGGTCCACACGCTCGCCGGCGAGCCGCTCGAAAAGGCGTCGGTGCTGCTGCAGGACGGCAAAATTGCCGGCGTCGGCCGCGGTCTGAAGGCGCCGAAAGGCGCGCAGGTCATCCGCGCCGACGGGCTGCACCTGTATCCGGGGCTGTTTGACGCATTCTCGATCCTTGGTCTGGCCGAGATCAGCGCCGTCGACGTGACGCGCGACCTGGGCGAAAAGAGCGGCTTCAACCCGCAGCTCGAGTCCCTGATCGCCGTCAATCCGGAAAGCGAGCACCTGCCGGTGGCGCGCGCCAACGGCGTCACCCACGCGGTCACGGCCATGACCAGCGGCGTCATCGCCGGCCAGGCCGGCGTGATCCACCTCGACGGCTGGACCTGGGAAGACATGGCGATCGAGCGCTCGGGGCCGCTGTATGTCTCCTGGCCCGAAATCCGCGTCCATACGCTCGGCCCGGGCGACAAGGCCGACCCGAAAAAGCGTCCGACGACCTTCCAGCAGGCCAAAGAGAAGTACGAGAAGGAGGTGGCGGCCATCACCGACTGGCTCGACGCCGCGCGGCAGTATGAAGCCGCCAAGAAAGCGGGCCTCGAGCCGGGCGAGATCGACCGTCGGCTGGAAGCGCTGCTGCCCTACCTCCACGGCGAACGACCGCTGCTGGTGCGCGCCTCACGCGCCCGCGCCATCCGCAACGCGGTCGAGTACTGCGGCGAGCAGGGTCTGAAGATGATTCTGCTGGGCGGCGAGGAGTCCGGCGAGGTCAAGGAGCTTCTGGCGGAGAAGAAGATCCCGGTGATTCTGGGGCCGACGCAGAGCTTGCCGCGGCGCGAAGACGACGCCTACGACTCGGTCTATGCGCTGCCGGGCGAGTTGAGCGCGGCGGGCGTGAAGTTTGCGTTCGCAACGTTCACCGCGTCGGACTCGCGGACGCTTCCCTACGAAGCGGCAGCCGCCGTGCCGTTCGGGCTGCCGAAGGAGCAGGCGCTGGAGGCGATCACGCGCAATCCGGCGGAGATTCTGGGACTGGGCGACAAGCTGGGCACCATCGAAGAGGGTAAGATCGCGAACCTCATCCTCACCGACGGCGACCCGCTCGAGATCACGACGCAAATCCGCGGGCTGTTCATCCAGGGCAAGGAAGTCTCGACCGAGAACAAGCACCAGCGGCTCTACGAGAAGTACCGCGGGCGGCCGTAGGGCGATCACCCTTCCGTGCCGCGCCCTTCAGGGTGCGGGTTGAGAAAGCGCTACGCCCCCGCCGAAGCGTCGCGGATCACCCCGCGCAGCAGCCACAGCAGCGCCAGCGCCGCTGCGCCCAGCACCACGTAGATCAGCCACGGCGCGCGCTCGGTCACCGGCAACTCCGGCGGACGGTAGTTTGGGTTCAGCCGGCGCGGCTCGAGCAACAACGGCGGCGGCGCCTCTTCGAGCACGGCCGGAATGCGCTTGTCGTAGTCGTAGTTCGGGTTCGCCGCGTCCGGGTTGCCGTAGTAGAGCCGCAGCGGGTACGACAACCCGCCCGCCTCGAACAGCAGGTGGCGCGCGGCGCCGATCGGCTGCGCCGAGTAGATGTCCAGCGGCGGATTGCGGTCGTCGGTCACCACCAGCTCGAGCTCCTTGACGAAGGCTTCCTCGAAGTGCAACGTCACCGAGACGGAACCCTCGTCCTTCGAAGTCAGCGTCCCCGAGGCGATTTCGCGCGCCTCATCGCCGGCGCCGCTGAGCAGCCGATAGGGGCGCGAAAACGGGGCCTGGCCGAGGTCCAATTGCAGCCCGTGGACCGGGATTGCGCCGCTATGCACCGGAAAGCTGAAGCGTGAGGCCGGCCGGTCGTCCTGGCGCGTCGGCTCCCGCATCGGATAGGTCGAGGGGTAGAACCGCTCGACTCCCGCAGTCTCCACCCGCAGCCGCACGCGGGCCTCGCGCAGGGCCGGCGGCATGCCGTCCGCCGAAGGGTCGGGCGAAACCAGCACGCGCAGGTAGCGGTAGCGGCTGTCCGGGTAAGCCACGACGCGCTGGTCGACGCTGCGTCCGGCGGAGGCGAAGCGGAACACCAGCCCGTCGTCGGTCAGCGTCGCCCAGCCCAGCGAGTCGTCCGAACCCTGGACTTCAACTTGGCGCCGAAAATTCTGGCCGGCCAGATCAACCTCGATCTCGTTGTGGACGCCTTCGTAGTCGCCCAGATCGAGCGTCACCTGCGTGCGTCCGTCGCGGATGCCCAGGTCGAGCTGCTTGGCCTCGACGATCTCGGTGGAGTGCACTTTGCGGCGCACGCGCAGGGCGTAGGGGATTTCGCGGCGCGCGGCGTCGTAGAGCCGCAGGTCGGCGTGGTCAGAGCGGGCGCCGCCCAAAACATCACGGTCGAGCTCGATCGAGGCGCGCCCCTCGGTCGCGACGGGCAGCTCTTGAAAATACTGCCAGCGCTCGAGCGACTCGCTCTCCTGCGCGAAGCCAACGGGGACGAGCAGGGCGAACAGGACGAGAATTCTCATGACTGGGCCGCCTCCAGGTTGCGACGGCTCATGCGCTGGTACCCCCAGCCGACCGCCAGCAACAAGACGCCGACGGTAATCAGGGCGATCACGCGGTAGAAGCCTTCCAGCGCCGGGATATCGACGAAGAACGCCTTGAGCACGGTCAGACCGAACAGCGCCAGCCCGGTCCAGCGCAGCAGAGGCTTCGAAAAGCGCATGCCGCCGGCCACCAGGGCGGTCGCGTACACCGCCCAGAGCACCGACAAGGCCATGCCGCCGGTCCACTCGATCGAGCGGCGCGCGTCATAGGACTCATAGGGGATCTCACGGGCGAGCCGCTCGTAGTGGTGGATGATTTCGAGCGAGCCGGCCAGCCAGGTCAGCAGAATCGCCGCAAAGGCTGTCGCCAGGGCGAAGTGGCGGTCGCGATCGCGCAGAAACCAAGTCGCCGCCAACAGACAGGCCGCCACGCCCAGCGCGCCAAGGAAGTCAGCGTTGAACACCGGCGTGAACACGCCGCGGTAGCCCCAGGCCCAGTCAAAGACCAACTGATGGAACAGCGCCAACCCCAACGCCAGCCCGCTGCCGAAACGCCAACCCGGCTCAGGCATGCGGCTCGCCATCCACGCCAGCACGGCGCCCTGGATGCCCCAGGCCAAGGTGATCCATTCGGCTTCGAGCTGGATCGGAATCGCCAGGGTGACAAACAGCAGCGCAACGGCCACCAGGGCCCATGGAAGTCGCCCCTCCTCATCTTTGTGGGAGAGAGCGGTCTTGGCCAGAAACGCATAGACGGCGGCCAGCGCCATCGCCGCCGGCCCGGCCCAGAATGGCGCCTCGTCGTCGAGGATCACGTACAGGGCGCCGAAGTAGAAGAACGGGTTCAGGAACAGGAGCACCCAGTTCGACGGCGTCAGTTTTCGCCCGCGGAAGGTCGGCAGCAGATCGCCGGCCAGGAACAGCACGAACAAGGCCGTCTGGAACGCCACCGCCGCCCAGGCCTTTTCCGGGTGGTAGTTGTCCGCGTACCAAGCCCAGTACATCAGGTGGGTGATTCCGAAGGAGATGACCGCGATCCAGCGCCACTGCCGCCACACAGCCACCAGCAGTGCGCCGCCCGCCAGCAGCGTCAGATAGGAAAACAACACGCCGTAGCGGTCCGTGCCGGTCGACAGCAGCACCGGCGTGAGGATGCCGCCGACCTGCCCCATCACCGCAATCGCCGGCGCCGGGTAGAACACCGCCAGCAGGTGCGCCAACACCACCACCAGCGCCATGAACGCAAACGCCGCCCCGGCCGGCATCAGACTGTAGAAGCCATAGGAGGCGTAGATCGACAAGTAGAGCAAGATCACGCCGCCGGCGGTAAAAATCTGGCCGAACGTCGTCCAGCCGTCCGCGCGTTTCTTGCCGCCGAACCAAAGAAAGGCCAGCGCCACGACGACGCCGATCAGCACCCGGCCGAGTTCGCCGATCCACTGGTTTTCGAACGCGTACTTCAGAAAGAACGCCGCGCCGAACAGCAGGGTCGAGATGCCGACCCAGCCCAGCCAGCGCTCGCCGATGATCTCTTCCCAGCGCGGGCCTGCCGGCTGCGGCGGCGCCGGCGGCGGGACGAACTCCGGAGGAGGCGGAGGGGCCGCAGGGGCGTCGAGCGGGACCGCGCCCGGTCGCTCCTCCACAGCGGCGGCTTCGCTTGGCGGAGCAGGAGGCGCCGTCGTTGCGGCAGACGCCGGCGACCGCCGTTCGAACTCGCGCGTCACGCGGAGCAACGCCGCTTCCACGCCGGCCAGACGCGTTTCGAGTTCTTTGATGCGGAAAGTCCGAACTAGCGCCCAGATCGGCAGCCCGAACAAGGCCAACAGCGCCAGCAGAATGCCGAATAAGATCGCAGCCTCGTCCACAGGGTTTTCGACTCCTCAGCGAGCATAGTACCCCGGACGGGAACGCAACACGGCGCCGGAGCGGCTGACTTTCACATCAACTTTGCGCCAGGCGCCGTCAAAATTCTGATTCTTGGGGTAGTAGGCGACGGAGTAGACGCTGCGCAATTCGTCTTCGACTTGCGGAAACACCGGCGCCAAATCGCTGATGGAACCGGCGGGGAAGAACCTGCCGCCGGAAGCAGAAGTCAGCTCCTGCATCCGCTTGGCGGCTTTCTGCGACCAGTTGCGCCCGAACCGCTCACCCGAGAGCAGGAAGACCGGGTAGATCAGCGCGTTCATCTCTTCGGCGGCTTCGGTGAGACGCTTGAACTTCACGCTCGACGGCGCCTCCTGCTTGCTGACCTGATTGTCGATGCCGTCGCTGATCACAATCAGCGCGTTGCGCTCGCCGGGCCGCTGGTGCAGCTCTTCGGCGTAGGCCAGTGTGATGACGTCGTACAGCGGCGAAGCCCCGGAAACCTCGGGCAGGCGCTGCACGGCCTCGAGCAGCTTCTCGCGGTCCGAGGTGAGCCGCGAGACCACGTGGAACATGCCCCCCGACAGCGCATAGACGGCAACGCGGTCGTTCTCGCCGGCGATCCGGATGAAGCCCTCCACCGCAGCCTGCATGTGGTTGCGATCCGGCCGGGTCGAGCCGCTCAGGTCCAGCAGAATCGCCAGGTTGAACGGAGCCTCGTCCGAACTCGCCATGGCGACGTCCTGCACCTGGCCCTCTTCGATCACCTGAAATTCCTCGGTCTCGAGGTCCGTCAGGGGCTCCCCGTTCGAGTCGTTGACGGCCAGCACCAGATTCACCATGCGCACGTCGGAGCGGAACAGCGCTCCGCCGTCGGAGGTCGCTTCCGCCGTCGGGGTCGATTCGGACTCCACGCGGTCCGGCCGAGGCGGCGGCCGCAGGATGGATTCGAGCACGGCCGGCGCCTCCCAGTGGAATTTCAGAGGCCAGCCGGGAGGCGGGTTGAACTCTTCGAGCACGACTTCGCGAGGGTTGCCGGCCCGGATGCGGTAGGTCCCGAAGACGACGGAGCGTTCGGGCAGGTTGTCGCGCAGCCTCCACAAAGTCTTGCCTCCGCTCACATCGAGGGTGCTGTCGAGGAACTTCGCCGTCGAAGGCAGCCGGACGGTCGCGGGTTTGACGTCCGAGTCGAGTTGCAGCCGCGTCCCCTTCCAGGGCAGCTTCAGCTGGATGGCTCCGGTGTCGGTGTAGAGCCGCACGCGGGCGATCATGCCGACGATCGAGATGTCTCCGGCCTGGGTTTGAGCCTCGAGAGCGTAGTCCAGCGGCAAGCGAACCCGAAGAGTCGTCGGCGCGCCCCCCTCGGGACGGGCTTCGACGATCAGGCGGTCGCTGCGGCGCTGGATGAGCGTCTCTTCGTCGCGCGCCGGTCTGCCCGAGACCGTCGCTTCGATCTGGAGCCGCTGGTCGGCGACGACCTCGATCTCCACCGGACCGAAGTCGTTGCGGATGTCGAGCGTCTTCGCTCCCAGCGGAAGAGCGATCAGGAGAACGAGGGGGAGAATCAATCGCACTTGCCACTTATCGTAACCCCCGAACGATCGGCTCATAATGGAGACCGGGTGCGAAAGAGCGTCATCGTTGGTACTGCCGGACACATCGACCACGGCAAGACCGCCCTGGTCAAGGCTCTCACCGGCGTTGAAACCGACCGCCTGGCCGAAGAGAAACGGCGCGGCATCACCATCGAACTCGGCTTCGCGCATTGGGACGCCTCGCCGGATCTGCGACTGGGCTTCATCGACGTCCCCGGACACGAACGTTTCGTGCGCAACATGCTGGCCGGGGCCTCCGGCGTCGACTTGGCGCTGCTGGTCATCGCAGCCGACGAATCGGTGATGCCGCAGACGCTCGAGCACCTGGCCATTTGCCGGCTGCTCGGCATCGAGCGCTACGTCGTCGCCCTCACCAAGAGCGACATCGCCGACCCGGACATGCTGGAGGTGGCGCGCATCGAAGCAGAGGAGCTTTTCGAAGACGATCCGCACCCGCCGGCGATCGTCGCCGTCAGCGCGCACACCGGAGCCGGACTCGACCAGTTGCGAGCGGCGCTGGTCGAGACCGCCCAAGCGGCGCGCGAGAAGGACTCGGGCGGGCTGTTTCGGCTGCCGGTCGACCGCGCCTTCGTGAAGAAGGGCTTTGGCGCTGTGGTCACCGGCACGCTGATTGCCGGCTCGGTCCGGGTGGGCGAGGAGGTGGAGATTCACCCGTCGGGAAAACGGGCCCGTGTGCGGGGACTGCAGGTCCACGGCGAAGCGCGCGAGGAGGCGCATGCGGGGGAGCGCTCGGCGGTCAACCTGGCCGGCGTGGACGCGGCGGACCTGTCGCGCGGGATGCTGCTGGCCGAGGCGGGCGCGTTCAACGCCGTGCGGCGAGCGGACTGCCGTCTGGAACTGCTGCCCGGCGCGCCGGCGCTGGAGCATGGCGCGCCGCTGCACCTGCACCTCGGCGCAGCCGAGACCACCGGCCGCATGCTGATCCTGGAGCGCGATCCGCAAAGCGGCCGCCGGCTCAAACGGCTGGCCCCGGGGAGCGCATCGCTGGTGCGGCTGGAATGGCAGGACCCGCTGGTCGCCGTGCGGGGCGACCGCTTCGTCATCCGGCGGTTTTCACCGGTCACCACCATCGGGGGCGGCGTCATCCTCGACAACCAATCGCCGGTCCGCGAGCCCTGGGAGGCGCACCGTGAGCGGCTGCTGGCCTTCAGCGGCGACGACTTGGCGGCGGCGCTGGCGCAGGCCGTGCAATCAGCGCGCTACGGAATGAGTTTTCGGCGGCTGGTCGCGCGGCTGGGACGCCCGGAAGCTGAAATCCGCGCCGCAACCCAAGGTCTGCGCGTGCTGCCGGACCGCGTCTTGTCCCCCGAGCGCTGGGAGCGGCTGCGCAAAACTCTGCTCGACCGCCTGGCCGCCTACCACCGGGAACGGCCGCTCGAACCGGGGGCGCCGAAGGGCCAGATGCGGACCGGGCCATTCCCAGGAGCGCCGGCCGGGCTGGCCGACGCGTTGATCGCCGAGCTGGTCGACGGAGGGAAAGTCGCGCTTGACGGTGAGCTGATGCGGCTGGCGAGCCACCGCCTGGCCCACTCCGGCGAAGAGGCGGCCGCCCGCGAAAAGCTGCTCGAAGCCTACGAGACGGCGGGGCTCGAAGGCCCCAAACTCGAGGCGCTGCTGCCGGAGTTGCCGGTCGACGCCGGCCGCGCGCGTCGGCTGCAACGCAACCTCGTGCGCGAAGGGAAGCTGATTGAGGCGGCGCCGGATCTGGTCGTTGCCGCCTCAGCGCTGGACAAGCTGCGTACGGCGCTGGCCGAGCGACGCAAGACCGATCCCTGGCTGAGCGTGTCGGATCTGAAGAGCTTGGCCGGATTGAGCCGGAAATACGCGATTCCGCTGCTCGAGTATCTCGATCAGCAGCGCATCACCCGCCGCGAGGGCGACAAGCGGCGAATTCTGTAGGGCTGACTAGCCGCGGTATGCTTCGCGGCGGTGCAGCACGCGCAAGATGACGCAGGTCCCGTCCTCGACCTTCTCGAACCGAACTCGCCAATCGCCCACCCGCAGCCGGTATTGCCGATCGGCGCCCTTGAGCTTCTTCACATCACCCTGCCCAGTCGTCGCGAGGCGCTCGACCGCATCGAAGAGACGCGCCGCCACAGTCGGGTCCAGTCCGCGGAAGTCGTCCTCCGCCCGTCGGGATAGAGTGAACGCAGCCATGCGGGGCTCAGGCGCTCAGACGCCGAGCTCCCTCCGCAGCTCCGCCAGCGATCTTCCGCGCTCCTCCGCCAAGGAATCGCGAGCTTCCTGAACGGCCGCACGCTCCTGTTCTGTCTCGGGCTCATCGTCGTCAGGCGCATTCGCCAGGGCGCGCTCCAGAGGAGACAGCACCGACTCCAGGCTGGCGCGAGCTCGATCGAGTTCCTCGTCGGGCAACTCGTCGACGATGGCGTGCAGTTCAGCTCGAGTCGTCATCGCAAACTCTCCTTCGCTCAGGCTAGCACCGCATCTCAGTCCACGCGCACTTCCACGATCGTCGCGCCCGCGCCGCCTTCGCGCGTTTCGGCTTGGTAGTACTTCTCCACGTGCACGTGGTTGGCAAAGAGCTTCCACATCGCCCGCCGCAGGATGTTCTCGCCGTGGCCGTGCACCACGCGCAGCCGGCGCACCTCGGCCAGCACCGCCTCGTCGAGGAACTTGTCGACTTCTTCGCAAGCCTCTTCGGCGCGCTTGCCGATGACGTTGATCTCTTGCAGCCGCGACGGGTCGCGCTCGACGGCCGGCTTGAACGTCACGCCTTCGGGCAGGTCGCCCTTGGCGCGGGGGCCCTTTTCGAGCACCTCGCTGACGTCGCCGGACTTGATCTGCATCTTGAGCTGGCCGACCTGCACCTCCCAGCGGCCTTCGCCGATCTGCCGCACAATGCGGCCTTCGGCCCCAAAGCCGCCCAGCTTCACCCAGGCGCCTTCCTTGAGCTGCGCCGCCGGGGCGACCATCGTCGCCGGCGCCGCCTTGCCCAGGGCCTCGCCGACAGCGGCCTGCAGCCGCTCCCGGGACTCGCGCTGCGTGCGGGCCAGGGCCCGCTCGGCGTTCTGCAAAGCCCGGCGGCCGGCGGAAGCCTGCTCCACCTTTTCGGTCGCCTGCCGCAGCGCCTGGTCGTTGGCCTGCTGCGCCTCCCTCAGGGCGTACTGGAAACGCTTCTCGAGTTCGGCGATCTTGCGCTTTTCGTTCTGCTCGGCCTCGCGCAGGATCTCGCGCTCTCGCTCTCGGAGCCGCTGTTCGGCGATGCGCAACTCGTTGCGTTTCCCCTCAAACTCCGCGATTCGCGTCTGCAGTCCGGCGATGAGGTTCGAGACCTGCTCGTCGTGCTCGGCGATCGCCTCGCGCGCCCGCTCGATCACCTTCTTCGGCAGCCCAAAGCGCTCCGCCATCGACAGGCCCGCCGAGCTGCCGGGCGAGCCGACCAGCAGCTTATGCGTCGGTGACAGCGTTTTCGGGTCATACCCCATCGCCGCGCTCAAGATGCGGTCGTCGTTGGCGGCGCGGACCTTGAGCAGCGGCAGGTGCGTGGAGACCAGCGCAAAGGCGCCCTGCTCGAGGAAGGAGTCGACGACGGCGACGCCGAGCGCCCCGCCCTCATAGGGGTCGGTGGCGCCGCCCAGCTCGTCGATGATGACCAGGCTGCGGGCGGTGGCGCCTTCGAGCATGTCGCGCAACATCCGCACGTGCGCCGAGAACGTGCTCATGCTCTCTTCGATCGACTGCGCGTCGCCGATGGCGGCCAGCACGCTCTCGAACCACGGAAAGACCGCTTCGGCAGCCGGAACCGGGATGCCGGCCTGCGCCATCAGCGCCAGCAGCCCGACGGTCTTCAGCGCCACCGTTTTGCCGCCCGCGTTCGGACCGGAGATCACCAACACCGTCTTGCCTTCGGCCAGCCGCAGCGACAGCGGCTCCACCTTGCGCCCTTCGCGCTTGAGCACGTCTTCGAGCAGCGGATGCCGCGCCCAGTCCAGCTTCAGTTCGCCTGAATCCGAGAAGCGCGGCAGGCAGCAGCGGAACTCGTAGCCGAAGCGGCCCTTGGCAAAGATCAGCTCGAGCTCGGCCAGCGTTTCGACGGCGCTGCGGATGTCGTCCTCGCGCTCGCTGAGCTTTTCGGTCATCTCGCGGAGGATGCGGGCGATCTCGCGCAGCTCGTCTTCGAGCAGGCTGACGAGCTTGTTGTTCTGCTGGATCGTCTCGAGCGGCTCGACGAAGACGGTCTGTCCGGTCGAACTCGCCGCGTGCACCACGCCTTCGATCGACCCCTTCCAGCTCGCCTTGACCGGGACGACCGAGCGGCCGTTGCGCACGGTGGCGTAGTCGTCCTGCAGCCGCCCTTCGTCGAAGTGCTTGCGGACGAAGCGTTCGAGCGACTCGTGGACGGCCACGCGCTGGCGCTCGAGATGGCGTCGGATGCGGGCCAACTCGGAGCTGGCGTGGTCCACGAGCGTGCCGTTGGCCAGAATCTTGCCGCCCAACTCGCGCAGCAGCTCGCCGAACTCGGGGATGCGGTCGGCGTGGACGCCGAGCTTGGGGCGCCGCGCCCGCTCGCGCCAGAGGCGACCGCGCGTCTCGTCGGCGCGTTCGAGCGCTTCGAGCAGGCGGTAGATGTCATGCGCCTCGAGCGAGGCGCCCTCCACGCCGAGCTGATCCACCGCCGGTCCGACGTCGGCGATGCCCTGGAAGCGCGGCAGGGGCGTCAGGTTGCGCTGGTCGGGGGAATCGGCCGCGCGCAGCCACTCGATCGCCTCGCCGGCCTCTTCCAGACGCAGCCGCGCCACCTGCGGCGACGGGGCCAGCAGGTCGTCGGAGAGACGATCCATGCGGGCCTGCCCCAGGGCGCTGTAGGCGTAGCGTCCCAGCAGGGCGAGCAAGGCGTCGATCTCGAGCGCTTGTCGAGCGGAGTTCGTCATCGGATCCCAACGCCGGCCTTCAACCGGTAGGCTTTCTCGATCACAGCAGGAGCGCCGGCGGTGATTTCCGGGCCGTCCACAGCGGCGCGGTCGAACCAGGCCGCGTCGGCGGCGTCGCAACCGGCCGCGAGCTCGCCGCCGACCCATTCGCACAGATAGTCGAGCAGCACGTAGTGATACTCCACCGCGCCTTCGGCGTCATGCACGATGCGCTCGAAGACCTCGACGAGTTCTCGGACTTCCACCTCGAGTCCGGTCTCTTCGCGGATCTCCCGGCGGACGCCGTCGCGCACCGCTTCGCCGGTCTCGAGCGCACCGCCGGGCAGCGACCACTGCCCCTGCTGCGGCGGACGGCTGCGGCGCACGAGCAGAACTCGTTCGCCGTCGAACACCACTCCGGCGACGCCAAGGATGGGCCGCTCAGGATAACTCCGACGCACCTGCGATAACCCCTCCCCCGATTCCAGCACACGCGGTCGGCCCGGGCAATCTTGCTATGCTGAGGCCCCGTAGGACTTCGCACGCATGACTCGTCGAACGCTGCTGGCCGGGCTATGGATCGGCGCCCCCGTCTGGGCCAAGAAGAAGAAAAAGAAGAAGGGCGGCGACAGCTCGCAAGACCAGAATCTGGGTCTGCTCAGCGGCACGGTGTTCCACTCGGGCGGGTTGTCGTTGCCGGGCGCTACGGTCACAGCCGTCGCCGACGACGACCCCAAGACCAAGTTCGAGGCGCTGACCGACCGCCGCGGCGAGTTCGCTTTCCGCGCGCCGGCCGGCGTTGAACCCGGCACGGCGCGGAAGTACACCGTACAAGCCGAAGCCAAGGGCTTCAAGCCCGCGCAGCGCAGCGCCGACGTCTACCTCGGCCAGCGGACCAACATCAACCTGTTGTTGTCTCCCGAAAAAGCCGAATAGCCGCTTCAGCGCAGCTGCATACGCACCGATTCGCCGTATTTCAGGGCTGTCTCTTCGGCTTCGAAGTCGTTGCGCACGACCACGACGCCCGCCTGGTCGGCGGTGAACGCGCGCCAGTCTCCCTTGCCCATCCTCACCTCGAGACTGCGCCCCGGCTCGAGGCCGATCAGCAGCACGACGGGACCGTAGGGGTCCGAGCCCCGAGGGATCTCCAGCGTCCACTTCTTGCCGTCGCCCGGCCAGACGATCGCCGCGCCTTCCACGTACAGCGGCTCTTGCTTCAAAGCGTCCCCGGCGGGCTGCAGCCCGGACCCGGAATCGACGTGCAGTTCGTGGTCGAAGTAGCCGATCCACCGGTCGTCGCGACGGGCGAAGATACGGCTGCGCACCGGGTCAAAGGTCCACTTCGGCGCCGACGCCGGCGCCAGTCCGGGCAGGTAGGGATTGATCCACAAAAACTCGTACAGCGCGCCGTACGGGCCTTTGAGCGTGTAGGTGTCGTTGCGCAGCCAGCCTTGCAGAAACTGCGCCGGGCGCGACGAGTTTTCGTAGCCGACCAGCAGCATCTCGGCGATGCGGCCCAGCACAGCTTCTTGCGCCAGGTCGCCGGAGGTCAGCGCGTAGCGGCGGAGCTTGCCCTCGGACGAATCGACGGTTTCGGGCAGGTAGCCCAGGATGCGCGCCAGCGGCAGAGCCCGAAAAGCCTCCGGCGCCTCCGCCCACAGATCGCGGTCGAGGTTGTACCGCAGCGCGTGCGAGAGTTCGAGCAGAGCGACCAGCGAGGCGCCGCGGTCGACCAAGCCTCCTGCCTTCAACTCCGGCAGCAGCTTCGCTTCCCAGCTGTCGCGCAGCACCTGTCCCAGAACGGCTTCGGAGCCGTCGGCGTCCCCGGAGACCGCGATCAGAGCCAGCGCGGCGTCGCGCGCTCCCTCCGCCGTCGCCGGAGCGTTCCGGGCGCCCTCCACCAGCCGCGCAGCGAGCTGGGCCCGCGTCGCCCCGTCGATCACCGGGTAGCACCAGTCAAACACCAGCGCCGACTGCCGCAGCGGGTGCGGCCCGGCGGGATCGGCTTCGCGGATCAGCTCGACCGCCTGGGTGCAAGCGGCCTCTTCGCCTTCGAGCTGGTACGACAGCGCCAGCGCTACCGGGCGTTCCGGCGTCGCTGCGCCGGACTGGACCTGTTGGCGCACCCGCTTCCAGCGATCGGTCTCGCGGGCGGCGTCGCGAGCAAGCCGCTTGAGGCGATCGGCGTCGAGGAACAGGCGCGGATGGTCGTTGTAGACGCGATATTCGGCCTGGGCCAACAGCAGCGAGGGAGCGCCCAGCGCAAAGATCATCAACAGGCGCAGGACCATCGTGCCTATTCTAGCGGCGCACTGTCTGGCGGCGCCTGTCCGCCGGAAAGAGTCGGCAGGGCGTTGCCGATGAGTTCGAGAGCGGCGGCGTGCAACCACCGCCCGCCACGCGCCAGGTTGAACCCTTGGCTGAGCAGCGAGGGCTCGCGCCACGGCGGCATCTCCTCATGCGGAAACTCGCCGACGATCACCACCGGCGTGCCATATTTGGTGATCTCCCAGCCGCGCTCATCGAGTTCCCACTCTTCGCCCCAGCCATAGAGCCACTGCGCGTCTCGCTCGAGCAGCCGTACGCAGCCGTGGCTGGCCGGCAGCCCGGGCAGCTGGTACTGGTGGAACGAGCGGCCCGACCGATTTTCAAAGTTGAAGTACCAGGGCAGAAACCACTGGGGATTGACGGTGGACGGGCGGCCCTTCGAGCGCCAGTTGAGGAAATAGAGCCCCTTGGGGGTGGGGTATTCCAGCGAACCGCTGCTCACCGGCCCCCAATAGACGAGTTGGCCGTCAACATAAGCGCCAAACGCCTGCAGGGGCTGGTGGACGATCAGCGCCGTCGGCAGTTGCCGCGCCCAGTCGGCCTCGCGCGGCAGCGGGCTGTAGTCGAGCTCGTGGAGATCCCAGCGCTCCGGCATCACAATCGCCTGCTGCCGCGGCAACTGGTCGCGGTCACACCGGTTGAGCTTTTCCAAAAGAGCGAGCTGCGCTTCGTTCAGACCGCAAGAGAGGTACTCGAGACTGGGCGGCGCCGGCGCCAGCCGCAACCGCACCGGCTCGCTCGCCGCCAGAACCGCCGGAACGGTCAGCGTCGCCAACAATACGGGCCAATAGTGCAATCGCATCACGTTCGCCTAGCGAGCACGCCGCGGGCCAATGCTGCGAGCCGTGCTCAAATCATTCAAAACACTTGACGTTTCCCGACCTCTCCAGATTTCATCGACGCCGCTGGGCCGTGTAAGAAGGAAGACGCCGTGCAGCTTTGGCCCCGTGCAGGTTTGCCGTTGTACGATGGAACCCTCCATGCCCCTCCACCGCGCGCTCACCCTCGCTCTGCTGCTCGGCTGCTCGTTCGCGGCCGCCGAAACCCACACGATCATCCCGAAGGACCGCTACTACGACACCTTTTCGGCCGCGCATCCGCCGGTCGGCAAGATCAAGCCGGGCGACAAGGTCATCACCAAGTTGCTCGACTCGCGCGGCCACGACCACAACGGCAAACTGATCATCTACGCCGACAACGTGCTCACCGGCCCGTTTTACATCGAAGGCGCCGAGCCGGGAGACACGCTCGTCGTCCACCTGGACAAGGTGCGGCTGAACCGCAACTGGGGCTGGAACGGCGTCCGCGTCGGACTGAATGCGCTGACGCCGTCGATGGTGCAGGGCATCTACTCGAACGAGTGCTGCGACGAGTGGCTGCAGCCCAACCGCCGCAACGCACTCAAGTGGGACATCGATCTGGAGAAACAGACGGTGCGGCCGTCGCGTCCGCTGGGCGACAAGATCGACCTCGAGTTCCCGGCCAAGCCGGCGGTCGGCTGCATCGGCGTAGCGCCGGCAATTAAGCAGGCGATCTCCTCCGGGCCCACCGGTCCGCACGGCGGCAATATCGACTACAACGGCACCATCGAGGGCACAACGGTCTATTTGCCGGTCTACGAACCCGGCGCGCTGCTGTTCCTGGGCGACGGCCACGCGGCCCACGGAGAGGGGGAACTGCTGGGTAACGGGACGGAGACGTCGCTGGACGTCGATTTCTCAGTGGACCTGATCAAGGGCCGCTCCGTCGGGTTTCCGCGCCAGGAAGGGCCGGACGACCTGGTGACGTTCGGCACGACGCCTCATGCGATGAAGGAAGGCTTTCAGGGCGCCATCTCGGAGATGATCACGTGGCTGATCCAGGATTACGGGCTGGCGCCGCAGGAGGCGCATGTGCTGCTGGGTCTGGCGGCGGAGCTGCGGATCGCTTCTTGGAACAACACCTACATGTGCCGGATTGAGAAGAAGCATCTGCCGAAGAAATAGGAAGAACGTCGGCCAACGGGCCGACGCGGCGCGCGTGAACGCGCACGCCACAGGGGTGCTACTGCATCCACGCGAACGAATCGCGGCTCAGCCAGAGGCTCGGGTCGGGCAGCGGCTCGTCCGCGCGATAGGCGCTGATGGCGAACAGCTCGAAGATCGCCCAGGCCCGCCGCAGGTCTTCATCGGAGATGCGTTCGCGCCAGCCGGCGATGAGCGCCGCTCGCCCGGATTGGTTGCCGGAGTCCTCGATTGCCCTCGACTTCGCCCGGTCGAACACGGTGTGCGACGGCAGCCGCATGCCTGCCCGGATCGACTCGCCGCAGTCGAGTTCGAGCGCATCGATCAGCTTGTCGAACACCGCTTCCGGGTTTGCCACCGTCTCTTCATAGGTCGTTGTCAGCCAGGGCGGCGCGGAGGCCGGAGGTCGCAGCGGCGCAAGGTTTTCGACGAACCAGTTCAGTAACGCCTGCTCGAACGGCGTTCCCTGCGCGGACAGTTTTTGGATCTCCCGCAGCATCTCGTCGCTCAAGTGCTCGGCGACGAAACTGCGGTCGCGCAGGTAGGCGTCAATGCGCAGCGGCCAGCCGGCGCGCAGAGCCGACAGCGCCTGCGGGATCGGATGGCGCAGGTGGTAGACCAGCATCGCTTCGGGGAAGTTTTGGCGGAACCACTCGATCCAGGCCTTGGCGTTGTGCAGCTTGACCAGAACCCGATCGGTGCGGCGGCGATAACGGCGGCTCCAGGGCGTGGCGGGCCAGCCGATCGCCACCTCTCCGCGCAGCATCCGCCCGCAGAAACGGCGCATCCACTCCTCGTCGTCGGGCCGCACGGGAACGCGCCCGTGCAGCAGCAACGAGCGCGGGATCTCGCGCTTCATCACCAGGAACGGATCGCTCAGACCGATCGCGAAGGGTTGCAGTACGGTGAGCAGCCCCCGCTCGGCCGCGAGCGCGTCGGTCAGCCAGGTTCCCCCGCTGCGCCGGGAAGTGAAAATCACGATCGGCGGCTTCTCGGAGAGAAGGTGACGGCTCCAGCCGCGCCACACGGCTCGCCGGGCGGCGTATCCGATGAAATTGAGAATCTTCGAGGCCAAATCGGGACGAGCCTGGGCTAAGCTTAACTCGATCCCCCATGGCATCCGTGCAACTCTCCCTCCTGCGAGGCGTCTGCCAGATCCCCGCCTATGTGGCGGAGCGTCAGGGCTTCTTTCGTGACGAAGGCCTCGAGGTCTCGATCTCCATCCAGCCCACGGCGTGGCTGATCCCCCGGCAGCTAGCCTCCGGCGACGCGCATTTCGCGCTGCTGCCGTGGACGCGCTCGGCCTCGTCGCAGTTCACGCCCGACCCGCTGGTCGTACTGGCCGGCTCGGGCTATGAAGAGGCGGCGATCGTGGTCCGCAACGGCGTCGAGATCGACCAGGTCCGCCGCATCGCCGTTCCACGCGAAGGCGGCATGAAGGACCTGACCGCGCAGGGGCTGCTCGAATCGCTCGGCTGGTCCGGGATCGAGCAGATTCGCCAGCCGTCGGGCGACGGCGCGATTCTGGCGTTCGTGGGCCAGGGAGCGGATGCGGCTTCGATGATCGAGCCCTACGCCACGATGCTCGAGGAGTTGGGAGTCGGCCGCGTGGTCCGGCGCACCGGCGACGTGTGGGGCGGCGCCCCGGGCTGCTGCTTCTCCACCTCGCGGAGACTGCTCGACCGACAACCCGAGCTGGCCGAAAAGGCCGTGCGCGCCTTTGCGCGCGGCGCGGTCTTTGTGAAAGAAAATCCCGCCGCAGCCGCCGAGGCCGCCTTTCCCTACATCGGGGTCCGCGCCGACATCATCCGCAAGGCTCTCGACGCCAACCAGCCGAACCTCGACGGCATCCGCAACACCGAGGCGATGGACCGCGCGCTGCGCCTGATGCAGCAGCTCGGCTATGTGCCCTCGATTCCCACCGGCTTCGTCGACACGACGCTGCTGGACCGGGCCATGGCCGTGGCGGGAGGCTGATCCGGCGGGCCTCCCATGGACGCCGCGCACCTGCTCGAATACGCCGACCTGGCATGGGGCCTGCCCGGCTACCTGCGAAATCCGGCAACGCTCGCCCAGGCCGAGCAGGGCGTGCGCCGTCGGCTGGCCTCGCGTGAAGAGAATTTCCTGGCGCTGATGGCCGGCGGCGTCTACGAGCGGGAGAGCAGCCCCTACCGACGGCTGCTCGAAACGGCCGGCTATTCGCGGGAGAAGTTGAGCCACCGGGTCCGTTCCCGCGGGCTCGATGCCACGCTCCAAGACCTGCGCGACGACGGCGTGTGGCTGAACGCCGCGGAGGCAAAGCTGACCGACAGCGCTCTCGACAACCCGCTGCGGGGCGCGGGCGTGGGAGGCCGCAGCAGCGGCACGAACTCCTCGGGCGGCCGCGTGGCCTACGACTGGCGCTTTCTGGCCGAGGAAGCCGAAAACGAGACGCTGCTGTACGCGGCCCACGGCTTGAGCGGCGCGCCGACGGCGCTGTGGTACCCCGTCCACATCAGCATCGCCGGCATCCACAACCTGCTGCTGGACCTCAAACGCGGGCAGGCGCCGGAGCGCTGGTTTTCGCAATCCTCCGAACGCGGTTGGCGCGACACGGCGATGCGCGCCTGGATCGCAGCGGTCGGACGCACCCGGGGGCTGCGGGTTCCTGCGCCGCGGGATGTCCCGGTGAGCGAAGCGGCCACGGTCGCGCGCTGGATGCACCAGGCAACCGGGCGAGCCGGCAGGGCGATGCTGCGCACGTTCGCAAGTTCCGCGGTACGCGCCGTGCAGGCCGGCCAAGCCGAGGGGCTCAATCTGCGCGGCTGCGCCGTCTTCGCCGGCGGGGAGCCGCTGGGCGAGTCGGCCGCGGAGCTGCTGCGCGAAGCCGGCGTGCGGCCGATCCCGCGCTACATTTCCACCGAAACCGGCCTGGTGGGCGCGGCCTGCCCGCACAGCCGCCGGTTCGACGAGATGCATGTCTACCAGGACCGGCTGGCGGTGATCCCCGCGCCCGACGGCGAGTCTCTGTTGACGACGACGCTGCTGCCCTCGACCGGAAAGATCCTGCTCAACGCCTCGCTGGGAGATCAGGGGACGCTCGAACGCCAGCCGTGCGCGTGCATCTTCGGCCGGCTGGGGATGGATCTGTTCGTGCGCGGGGTGCGCAGCGCGACGCGGCTGACGCAGCAGGGGATGTCGGTGGAGATCGAGGAATTGGTCGGCGTGGTCCAGCGGCTGGTGGTCGAGGCCGGCGGTGCTGAGACGGATTTCCAGATCTGGGAGCACACGGGGGGCCGGATCACCGTCGCCGTTTCCCCTGAACTCCATCGTCTTGACATCGACGCGTTCAGCCCGCGGGTTCTCGAGACGCTCCACCGCAGCAGCCCGGCGGGCGCGGTGGCGGCGGGAGTGTGGCGCGGGGCCGACGCGCTACGGGTGATCCGCGCGCAGCCCCGCATGACCCGCGGCCACAAGCTGAAAAAGCACATCGCGGCGGAGTAGATTTGGTGGGACGAACATTCCTGTTCGTCCGCGCGATACTGAAAAGCGCCCATGTCGTCTCGCTTCCGATTTCTCTTGCTGCTCTGTTGCGCCGCCCAGGCCGCGTTGGCGGGCGAGCACCGCCTTTACGCCACCGGCGTCACCACGAAGGGTTATGTCGTCGGGGCGCCGCTGCAGATGAGCGGCCTGTTCCTGCGCACCAGCGACGGCGAGTGGGTGGAAAAGGGCTTCACCAACCCGGCCGTGCTCGCGGTGGACTATGACCGCAGCGACCCCAGCACGCTCTATCTGGCCATCGGCAACGGGTGCTTTGAAGCCAAAAACCACGGCGAGACCTGGAAGCAGCTCACCGGCTGGCGGGTGACCGAGCTGCAGGACGTCAGCCTCGACCCCAACCGCCCGGGACGCATCTACATCGCTCTGCCCGACGGCATCGGCTTCAGCCCCGACGGCGGCAAGACCTGGGCGCGCCGCACTCCCGCCACCCGCCGCAAGTACTTCCACAACGTCGTGGTGGACAGCACGCGGGCGGGCCGCGTGATTGCCGGCGGCGAGACCGGTCTGTTCTTGACCGAGAACGAGGGCGGGAAATGGATGTTCGTCGGCGGCAACGACGCGCAGATCACCCACCTGACGCAGTCGACGAAGAACCCGCGTCACTGGGCGGCCAGCTCGCAAGACGGCGGGCTGCTGCTCTCCACCGACGGCGGAGTGACGTGGCGGCAGGCGGAATCACTCGACTCCCGGCAATCCATTTACAACGCCGACTTCGACCCGCACAACGCCCAACGCATCGCCGCCGGCGGCTGGGGCATCGGCGTAGCGATCTCCGACGACGGCGGCGCCACCTGGCAGGACCGCACCCACGGGCTGCCGTCGCGCAGAATCTGGCGCGTGGCCTTCGACCCCGATCGCCCCAACCGCATCTACGCGGCCGTGCATGAGCAGGCGCTCTACGTCTCCGACGATCTGGGATTTTCCTGGAAACTCGACGGGCTCGAAGGCAGCCTGCTGCGCGAGCTGCGCTTCGTACCGGAGGCGGAATAATGCTGCGCTACGCCCTGCTCCTGCTCGCCTTCGTACTGCCGGCCGCGGCTCAGCAGCCGGATTTCCAGGCCCGCGTGCAAGACATCATCGAGTCGCACGCGCATCTGCCCGAAGAGATGATCCCGCGCGCCGGCTACGGCACGATCGCGGCCAAGCTCAAGCTGCGCGAGGAATGCAACTGGTGCTCGGACCGGCTGATCGCGCTGCTCGACGACGTGCGCGGCGACATGTTCTGGATGTTTCCCGCCACCGCCGTGGCCTTCACCGACGACGGCCAGTTGAGCGAGGAGGCGCGGACCAAGCTGCGCGACACCTGGCGCACCTACATGCCCTACCGCGGCGACACCGAAAACCACTGGCTGCTCTACTACGCCACGCTCTACCTGATGGTCCAAAAGTATCCGAACGAACCGGGCGAGAGCTGGTTCAACGGCAAGAGTTCGGAGGAGAATTTCGCCGAAGCCGAGGAGTACATCTTCGACTGGATGAAGCTGACGGCGACGCTGGGGCAGGGCGAGTACGACTGCACCCACTACATCGGCGTCTACCTGCTGCCGCTGTCGTACCTGGCGGAGTGGTCCGAGGACGCCGAGATGCGCCGCCGCGCCACCCAGATGATGGAGTGGATCATGGCGGACTTCGCCGTCGAAAGCCTGGACGGGGTTTTCGTGGGCGCGCACGCCCGCACCGACGACAAGCAGGTGGTGGAGAAGTGGGACGGCGTCTCGTCGGATTTCGGCTGGCTGCTGTTCGGCCAGGGGATTCCGCATCGGCCGCGGCCGGCAAGCTATGCGATGTACTTTGCGCTGGCCTCCGCGCACGAGCCCCCGGCAGTCATCCAGCAGATCGCCACCGACCGTTCGAAACCCTACGTCCACAAGGAGCTCAAACGCACCCGCCACCGCTGGCGCTTCACCGACGTGCGCAACGCCCCGGTCTACAAGACGACCTACATGAGCCGCGACTACGCCGTCGGCTCGGACCAGGGCGGCATTCTGCAGCCCATCCAGCAGCACTCTTGGGACGTGACGTGGCGGCTGGACGACCCGCGCGGCAAGCGGCCGACGATCTTTTCGATGCACCCGTACTCAGGCAACTACGAGCTGCAGATGTACTTTCCGCCGATGCTCGACGCCTTCCTCGAAGCGGTGGTGCGCTCGAAAAAGACCTACGATTCGCCGGACAAGCTGCTGGGTGGCTCGCCGTTCGAAAAGATCGTGCAGGACCAGGACACGGTGATCGCGCTGTACGACATCCCCGTCGGCGAGAAATTTCCGCACATCAACGGCTTCTTCCCCGATGAGCTTGAGCGCTTCGAGGAGCATGAGTCCGGATGGATTTTTGCCCAGGGCGGCGAAGTCTACATCGCTTACCGGCCGCTGGCGCCGTATGCGTGGAAGCCGATCGAGTCCGGCGGCAAGCGCCTGTACAGCCCGTCGCGGCGCAATGGCACGATCTTGCAGGCGGCCGCCGTCTCGGAATTCGATTCCTTCGAGGCTTTCCAAGAGGCGATCACGGCGCTGCCGCTGGTGTTTACGCTCGACCCGACGCCGACGGTGCGGTTTCGGTCGCTGCGCGGAACCGAGATGGAATTCACCTACGGCAAGACGCCGATCCTGAACGGCGAAGAAGTCGACTACGAGGGATGGAAGGCTTTTGACGGGCCGTTCCTGCAGAGCGACGCTCGCAGCCGGAAACTGACGTTGACGCACGGCGAGTTGCGCCACGAGATTGATTTTTCGGACCTGCGTTAGGCAAGCAAGCCTCCCAGCTTGCCACGGCGACTTCCGGTCGCCGCAAACCTAAAACGGCAGCCCCAGCTTCGCCTTCGACCCCTTGCCCTTCAAAAACCCGAAATCGCAGCCCTCGTCGGCTTGCAGCACGTTTTCGAGGAACAGCCGGCCATAGCCGCGGTCATACGCCGGCTCGGGCTCTTCCCACTCGCGCAGACGCTTGTTCATCTCATGCTCGTCGATGAGCAGCTCGAGCTTGCGGTTGGCGGTGTCGAGGCGGATGCGGTCTCCGTTGCGCACCGCCGCCAGCGGGCCGCCCACGGCGGCTTCAGGCGCGACGTGCAGTACGACAGCGCCGTAGCTGGTGCCGCTCATGCGCGCGTCGGAGATGCGCAGCATGTCGCGCACTCCCTTCGCCAAAACCTTCTTGGGCAGCGGCATATTGCCGACCTCGGGCATGCCGGGCCCGCCGATCGCGCCCACGTTGCGCATCACCAGCACGCAGGTCTCGTCGACGTCGAGATCGGGGTCGTCGATGCGGTCGAGCATGTCGGTGTGGTTTTCAAAAACCACCGCGCGGCCTTCGTGCTGCAACAGATGCTGCTCGGCGGCGCTGGTCTTGAGCACGGCTCCGTTGGGACACAAGTTGCCATGCAGGATGACGGTGCCGCCGGTCGCCTGGATCGGGTTGTCGAGCGACCGGATCACGTCGCGGTCGTGAACCTCGGCGTCGGCCACGTTTTCGGCGATCGACTTGCCGGTGCAAGTGATGGCGTCGCCATCGAGCAGATGCACGATCTCCTTCATCACCGCCGGCACGCCGCCGGCATAGTAGACGTCCTCCATCAGATATTTGCCGGACGGGCTGCAGTTGAGGATCATCGGGATCTGGCGCGAGATCTCGTCAAAGCGCGACAGCGGCAGGTCGATGCCCGCGCGCCCGGCGATCGCCTTGAGGTGGATGACGGCATTCGTGGAACCGCCGATCGCCATATCCACCCGGATGGCGTTGTCGATCGCCTTCTTCGTGAGGATTTTGGTAATCGTCAGGTTCTCTTTGACCATCTCGACGATGCGCTCGCCGGAGCGGTGGGCGCTCTCGTAGCGGCGCGAGTCGGGCGCGGGGATGTTGGCGCAGCCGGTCAGCGTCAGCCCCAGCGCTTCGGCCAGCGAGGTCATGGTCGAGGCCGTCCCCATGGTCATGCAATGGCCGGCCGAGCGCGACATGCAGGACTCGATGTCGCAGAACTGCGCGTCGGTGAGGCGGCCGGCGCGGCGCTCTTCGTCAAAACGCCAGACGTCGGTGCCCGAGCCGATCTCCTGGTCCTTCCAGCGGCCCTTGAGCATGGGCCCGCCGGGGACGACGATCGACGGCAGCTCCGCCGAAACCGCTCCCATGATCTGCGCCGGCGTGGTCTTGTCGCAGCCGCACAGCAGCACCACGCCATCGATCGGGTTGGCGCGGATCGACTCCTCCACGTCCATCGCCATGAGGTTGCGAAACATCATGGTGGTGGGCCGCATGAACGGCTCGCCCAGCGAGATGGTGGGGAATTCGAGCGGGAATCCGCCCGCCGCCCAGACCCCGCGCTTGACGGCTTCGGCCACCTGCCGCAGGTGCGCGTTGCAGTTGGTGAGCTCGGACCAGGAGTTGCAGATGCCGATGACGGGCCGCCCGTCGAAGACGGATTGGGGAAAGCCTTCGGCCTTCATCCAGGAGCGATGGATGAAGCCGAGCTTGTCCTTGCGTCCGAACCAGTCTTGAGAGCGGAGAACGGGCTTGTCGTTGGCCATGAACAGACCAGTATAGGGCGGTCGACGCCAGACCAATCAACTAGTAGACTAGTTGGTATGGAAGTGGGACTCTTCGAAGCGAAAACCCGGTTCTCGGAACTGGTGGAGTTGGCCCGCCAGGGAAAGCGGATTACGATCACGCGGCGGGGAGAGCCGACGGCCGTGCTGACCGCAGTCAAGGCGCAGCACGATCTGAGCCCTGAGGATGCCGCGGCTGAGCTGCTCGAGTTTCGAAAGGGACGGTCGCTAGGCGGCATCACTCCGGTCGAGCTCAGAGACTTCGGTCGGAAGAGATGACGCCCTTTGTCGTCGACGCTTCGATCGTTGCAGCTTGGTGCTTGGACGAGCGCCCTCTTGGACCATCGGAACAACTGCTCAAAGCCCTCGCCGCCGGCGGTCGAGCGGTTGCGCCCTCGCTGTGGCTCTTTGAGGTGGCCAACGTTCTGAAGACCGCTTTCCGCCAGAAACGCCTGACAGAGGCTGAAGTGAGCACGTTGCGGCGTCTGGTTGGGGGTTTGCGCGTGGAAATAGCGCATGAGCCCCCGGCTCGCATTCTCGACACAGTCCTGTCCCTAGCGATTCGTTATGATCTGACCGCTTACGACGCAGCCTACGTGGAGTTGAGCTTACGGGAAGGGCTCCCTTTGGCAACGTTGGACAAGGACTTGATCGCCGCCGCCACCGCGGCCGGAGTCCGAGTTCTCTAGCGCCACAACCTTTCGGCCAGCGCCGCCGGATCCTCCGGCTCCCCCATCTACTGGTAGCGAATGCCCGAGCGGGCATACAGCGACTTGTACTGCACGGACCCGAAGTCGATCCCCTCGGCTTCGAAGCGTTGGCCCAGCGACCACGAGCCGACATTCAGCCCGCCGTTGGGCTGGTCTGACGCAGGCAACGACAGCAGAATGTACGGCGGCACGGTGAACTGCCCGGCGCCGGGGTCGGCGAAGCACTCAAACAAGGCGCCGACCTGATTGCCGGCGGCGTTCGTCGCGACCGAGGTTCCGCCGATCCGGACGACCTCCATACCCGGCGCGCCGCCCGTCCAATTGACGGTGACGCCAGCGGAGCGGGTGACCGACTCGATGTCGGGGTTGGTCCACTCGAGGAACTCCGGCAACTCCAGCGAAACTTCGAATCCGCCGACATCGGCGCCGCCGGGCGCGCTCACGGTATAGGTTCCAGGCGTAAAGAAAACATCGGCGGAGGGCGCGCCGCCGCCGATTGAAACGCCCTGCGCCAAAAGCTCCAGAAAGAACCCGAATTGGCCCACATTCGCATCGGCCGAACGGCCTCCAGGCCCTCGCAGGGCGAGCGGCTGACCGACGTCGAGGGTCTCCACCGGCGGTGCGCTTCCACCGCCCCCGCCTGCCGCGAAGTGCGTGACACGGCACGAGCCGGGCTTACCGGCGGACAGGTCGATGGCGGCGCCGGCGGGAACCGCGGGCCCCCGGCCTTTGAAGAAGCGTCCGTCCATCCCGTCATTGAAGCTGACGGATTGGCCGAACTGGGGATCGCTGATGCCGACGTTGTTGCGCTCCAGCAAGACGAGGCCGATGCGGATCTCGGCGTCGGCCGACGGCAAGGCGGAGACGTCGATACCGCCCGGATCGGAGCAGGCGGCGCCGGCGGCGGAAGTGGCGATGCTGACGGTATTGCTCGTCGTCGACAGCCCGCCGGCGGTGGTGACAACTTGCACGGTGGAGGCGCAACTGCCGGCCCCGTCCGGCACGAAAACGGCGATCTGATCAACGCCCGCGAACTCGCCCGAGCGTCCAAAATCAATCATCGGCGCCTCGACGCCTTCAATGAAAACCTGCACCGTGACGCCCTCCGGTTTGGCGCCGGGCAACGGGCCGGCCCCTTCGGCGCCTTGCACGCCGCCGAGACCCACGCCCCAGATAATGACGGCCTGTCCCGGCGCGGCCGCCAAGAGCGGGCCGTTGAGCGGCGTTTGGGCGGAGGAGACAAAGTTCTGCACAATGCCCGGCCCCATGCCGGATTGATTGACCGTAAAGATCCCAAAGCTCGACGCGGTCACGTCGATGCGCTCGGTGAAAACCTGGCCGTCAAAATTTACGCGAATGACGCCTGTACCGATGCCGGCGTTGGACGGCAGAATGGCGGCGAGTTGCCCCGGCGTGGTGAAGACCATGTAGCAGTCCGAGACGACGCCCGCCGATTCCACCTGAATCGAGACGCCAGCCAGCGTGGAGGGTAGCGGAAAGCCCGTCGCCTGATGGAGACCCGCGGGCGCGAGATCCGAGCCGAAGACGTTGAACATCGCTCCCTGCGCGATCATCGAGCCCGGCAGCCCGAAGGGCGCGAAGCTGGCGGCGTTGACCACGCCGCCGGGGTTGATGGCCGCGATAGCGCCGGGCGGCGCAACAGCCAGGACCAGGAAGAGGATCTGGCAAAAATGCCGGCTTGAGGGGCGCATCGCACCCAACCTTACTCGTCCGCGCGCGCGGAATCAAGCCGCGCCGCCGGCTAGGTTTGCAACTGCTCGGCCAACGCCGCCGGATCGGTCACCGGCTGCCGGCAGACATAGTTCTCGCAAACATAGGCCGTGGCCTTGCCGTCGATCATCTTGCGGACGGCGAACAAGGGTCTCTCCGGCGCGACCGCCTCGACCGGCCGGCGCACCACCAGCTTGTTCGGCCGGTACTGTTCGCAGACCGTCCGCAGCAGCGCGTTGGTGTCGTCGGCGCCGGGCTCGCCCACGATCACGATCTCCGCCAGCCCGCTCAGCAACGCGTCCACGTTCGACAGGAAGCGCTCGCTCTGGAACGGCCGCGCCGCCGCATCCGCGCCGAACACGCGCGCCACGGTTTCGGCCTTTTCGTGCAAGTCCTTGCGGTCGAGCAGCACCCCCAGCTTCAACAGGTTCGCCAGCATTACCGAGTTGGCCGCAGGCGTAGCGCCGTCCTGGATGGTTTTCGAGCGTACCAACAACTGCTCGGCGTCAGCCGCGGTGAAAAAGAAGCCGCCGCCGTCTTCGTCCCAGTAGTCGGACACAGCGATATCCATCAGCTCTTCAGCCTGCTCGAGCCGTTTGAAGTCGCCGGTCGCCTGGAACAGTTCGAGCAGCCCCTCCACGAAGTAGGCGTAGTCGGAAGCGTAGGCCGTCAGCTGCGCGCGGCCCTTGCCCCAGGTGGCGAGCAGCCGGCCGTCGGCCGTCATCTCGCGCAGGATGAAGTCCGCCGCGCGGCCGGCCGCCTGGGCGTACTTCGGCTCGTCGAAAAGGGCCGCCACGCGCGCCAGGGCCGTGATCATCAAGCCGTTCCAGCCCGACAGAACCTTGTCGTCCAGGCCGGGCCGGACGCGCTTCTCGCGCGCTTCGAAGAGAATCCGGCGCCCCTCGGCCAGGATCGTCTCGACCTCTTCGAGCGGCATCTCCTCGACCTTGGCGATCGTTTCAGCGGAGCGGACGACTTCCAGCACGTTTTTGGGACCGGCCGGAACGTGTGCATCGCCGGGGTGCATCCAGTTGCCAATGTCGGAGATGTCGTAGTGCGAACCGAGAATGTGCGCGCGCTCCTTGCCCAGCAGTTCCACCACCTCGTCCTTCGTCCAGATATAGAACTTGCCTTCGACGCCTTCCGAATCGGCGTCTTCGCTCGAGAAGAAGCCGCCGTCGGAGTGGGTGAGGTCGCGCATTACGTAATCGCAGATGCCGCGCGCCCGCTGTTCGCACAGCTTCTTGAGCACGGGATTCGAGGTCGCCTGGAAGCCGTCGGCGTAGATGGCCGCCACTAGGCCCTGGTCATAGAGCATCTTCTCGAAATGCGGCACGAGCCATTTGACGTCGGTCGAATAGCGGTGGATGCCGCCGCCGAGGTGGTCATAGATGCCGCCGAGAGCCATCTTTTCGAGCGTCAGCTCGATGATCGGCAACAGGCGCGGGGCTTCGCCCTGGCGCCAGACCCGCAGCAGCAGCTCCAGCGCCTGCGCCGGAGGAAACTTGTTGCTGCCGCTGGGGAGCCCGCCGCGCTGGTGGTCAAAAGCGTCGTAGATCCGTTGGGCGGCTTGCCCAATCTGTTCCTGAGTCAGCTCCAACCCCTCGCCCTCGGAGACGTGGTTCTGGCGGATCACCGAGACGACCTTCTCCGAGTCCGCCGTCAGCGCCGCCGGGTCTTCCCGCCAGCGCTGCGCCAGGAAGCCCAGCACCGTCAAGAAGCCGGGACGCCCATAAGCGTTGTCTTTTGGGAAATACGTGCCTGCGTAGACCGGCTTCAGGTCCGGTGCCAGAAACACGCTCATCGGCCAGCCGCCGTGCCCGCCGCTGAACAGCATGGTGGCGGTCATGTAGATCTCGTCCAGGTCCGGGCGCTCCTCGCGGTCGACCTTGATGCTGACAAAGTTCTCGTTGAGCGCCGCGGCGACCTCGTCGTCCTCGAAGCACTCGTGCTCCATCACATGGCACCAGTGGCAGGCCGCGTAGCCGATGGAGAGAAAGATCAGCTTGTTCTCGGCCTTGGCCTTGGCCAGCGCTTCCGGGCCCCACGGCATCCAGTCGACGGGGTTGTAGGCGTGCTGCAGCAGGTAGGGAGAGGTTTCCCGGGCAAGGGCGTTGGCGCGGCGGGTTTCGCTCATGGGGACTCGCCCGCAGGATAGCAGCCGTGTGGTTGTGGGGGTCCGCGACCACCCGCCACGTAAACGTGGGCGGCTCCGGGTGAGAGGAACCGAACGCTGGCTAAGCTAAGGGTGTGGCTGTCGTCTCCATCCGCGATGTCGTCAAGGAATACCGCTCCCAAGACGCGCCCGTCCGCGCCCTCGACGGCGTCTCGCTCGAGGTGGAGCCCGGCGAGTTCGTCTCGCTGGTCGGGCGCTCCGGCTGCGGCAAGACCACGCTGCTGAATCTCGCCGGCGCGATGGATTTCCCCACCAGCGGCCGGGTCACCATCGACGGGCAGGACACCCAGGGCCTTGATGACGCCGCGCTCACCGCACTGCGCCGCCAGAAAATCGGCTTCGTCTTCCAGTTTTTTCAACTGCTGCCGACGCTGACCGCCGCGGAGAACGTTGAACTCCCACTGCAACTCGCGGGCGAAAGCGACGTGCGCGGTAAGGCTCTCGAACGGCTACGGCTGGTCGAGATGGAAACCTACGCCGACCGCTTCCCGCACCAACTCTCCGGCGGACAGATGCAACGCGTCGCCATCGCCCGTTCGATCGTCCACAGCCCGAAGGTGCTGCTGGCTGACGAGCCCATCGGCAACCTCGATTCGGCCAGCGCCGACATCGTGATGCAGCTGTTGCGCAAGGTAGCCGATGAGACCGGTACAGCCATCCTGATGGCGACCCATAGCCTCGAGGCCGCCAAAATCACCGACACCCTCGTTCGTATGCGCGACGGACGCATCGAGGAGCGGCGGCCCGTCCAATGAGCCGCCTGACGGTTTTCTATCGGCTGCTCGGACGGCCGCTGCTCTCCGACCCACTGCGGACGGCGCTGACCGTGCTGGCGGTGGCGTTGGGAGTCGCCGTGGTGGTAGCGATCGATCTGGCCGGCGAGGCCTCGGCCGGCTCATTCCAGTCCTCGATGGAGACGTTGACGGGCGAGGCGGATCTGGAAATCTCGGCCGTCGGCGGCGTCGACGAGCAACTGCTCGGCGAGCTTGTTCGGCTGCCCTATAACCTGGATTTTTCCCCGCGCGTGGAGGGTTTTGCGATTGTCGATGCGACCGGCGCCACCGTCCCGGTCTTTGGCCTGGACCTGATCGGCGACGCCACCCTGCAGCGCGCACAGCCCGAAAGCGGCGGCGAGAGCGCGTTCGACTTCGAAGAGATCGACGCCCAGACCGCCGTCTGGGTCGGCTACGGCTTGGCCGACGAGCCCGGCGGGACGCTCCGTCTGCAGATCAACGACCGCTTCCTCGACTACACCATCGCGGGAGTGCTGCGCGCCGAGGGATTCCAAGGCGTCTCGGTCAAGGACGTGGTGATTCTCGACATCGCCACGGCGCAGCGCGCGCTCGACAAGTCGGGCCGCCTGGACCGCATTCAGGTCTACGAACCCGAGACCGGCGAGGTGCAAGACTGGGCCTCGATCATTCGAAAAAACTTGCCCGCCGGCGTCGAGGTGTCGGCCATTGGCTCTTCGTCGGAAGAGAACAGCAAGATGCTCGGCGCGTTTCGCTGGAACCTGCGGGTGTTGAGCTACCTGTCGCTGATCGTGGGCGCGTTCCTGATCTACAACACCGTCGCCGTCTCGGTGGTTCGCCGCAGGCCGGAGATCGGCGTGCTGCGGGCGCTGGGGGCCACACGGCAACACGTGCGCTGGGCCTTCTTGGCGGAAGCGGCGGTGCTGGGCGCGGCAGGAACGGTTGTCGGCCTGCTGCTGGGACGGGTTCTGGCAACCGGCGCCGTCGAGTTGATGTCTCTGACGGTGCAGACGCTCTACGTCACCAGCGCGCCGGGCGAGATCGCGGTGACCTTGCCCAGCCTGCTGACGGCGGCCCTGGCGGGCGTGGGCGTGGCGCTGCTGGCGGCCTGGATTCCCGCGAAGGAGGCCGCCGCCGTGCCGCCGACCGAGGCGATGGCCAGAGGCCGCCGTGATTTCGACGCACACCAGGGCGTGGGCCGGCGGCTGGCCGCGGCGGGCGCGGTCTTCGTGGCCGCCGGTCTGGCGTCTCTGGCCCCGCCGGTGAACGGTGCGCCGCTGTTCGGCTACCTGGCGGCGGTGCTGCTGCTGGCGGCCTCGGCGCTGGCGGCGCCATGGTTCGTGAAAACCGCATCGGGCTTGGGAACGCGCTGGGCCTTCCGGCTGTTCGGCATCGAAGGCTTTTTGGGCTCGCGGTCGGTGGCGGCGGCTTTGGCGCGGACGGCCATCCTGGTCGGCGCGCTGTCGACGGCGACCGCCATGCTCGTCAGCATCGGCGTGATGGTCGGCAGTTTCCGCGAGACCGTGCTGGTGTGGATGGACCGCCAGCTCCGCGCCGACCTGTTCATTCGCCCCGCCGGAGACCCTGCCACCGACCGCTACCCCACCATGGCCGTCGCTCTGGCCGACGCCATCGAGGCAATGCCCGAAGTCGAAGCCGTGGACCGCTTCCGCGCCTACCCGATCCGCTACAACGGCCAGCGCTCGAACCTAGGCGCCGGCGATGCCGCGCTGCACGGCCGGCGCGCCGGCATCCGCTTCCTCGAAGGCGGCCGGCCCGAAGAAGTCCTGCCGAAGTTGCAGGCAGGCCCCTACGCCATCGTCAGCGAACCCTTCGCCCGCAAGCACAACGTCTGGACCGGCGACACGCTGACCCTGCCGCTGGGAGGCCAAAGCGTGGAGCTCGAGAACCTCGGCGTCTTCTACGATTACACCAGCGAGCGCGGCGCGGTGATCATGGACCGCCAGGCGCTGCTGCGCTACCTGCCCGACCCGGACGTGTCGAGCCTGGCGGTCTATCTCCGCCCCGGCGCCGATCCCGACGCCATCCAGGATCGCATCGTCGCCGAGAATCCCCGACGTCAGCTCTACATCGCCACTAACAGCCGTCTGCGCACCGAAGCGATCGCGATTTTCGACCGCACCTTCGCCATCACCTGGGCGCTGGAGGCCGTCGCGGTGACCGTGGCCGTGCTCGGCATGGCCGGAGCGCTGCTGGCGCTGGTGATCGACCGCAAACGCGAGATTGCCGTGCTGCGCTTTCTGGGCGCGTCGTCGGGACAAATCCGCAAGCTGATCCTCACCGAGTCGGGCCTGCTGGGCTTGATGTCGATCGTGTTGGGGACGGCGCTGGGGACGGTGCTGTCGCTGGTGCTGATCTATGTGATCAACAAGCAGTCGTTCGGCTGGACGATCCAGTTCCACTGGCCGGTCGGGCTGCTGTTGCTGGCATTGGCCGGGGTCTATTTCGCGAGCGTCGCCGCCGGCCTCTATCCGGCGCGGCTGGCGGCGCGGCTCAACCCGATCGAGGCGGCCCACGAAGAATGATCCTTTTCGTTGTATTCCTTCTGCTGGCGAGCCCCTTGGCGGCGTTTGACCGCGCCTTGCCGGGGTATGAGTACCAGTTCCCGCGCGACCACTTCGCGCACGAGAACTTTCAGATCGAGTGGTGGTACTACACCGGCAATCTGGAAACCGCCGAAGGGCGCCGCTTCGGCTACGAGTTGACTTTTTTTCGCAGCGGCGTCGAGTCCGACCAGCCGGCCCAGTCGCCGTGGGACATCCGCAACTTCTATCTCGCGCACTTCACGCTGAGCGACATCGCCGGCGGCCGCTTCCACCAGGCCGAGCGCGTGCACCGCAGCGGGCCGGGTCTGGCCGGGGCGTCGCTGGCCGAGCGGCGCATCTGGAACGGCAACTGGCAGGTGGAATGGCTCGATCCAGCTGACCCGCTGGGCGGACAGAAGCTGCACGCGGTCGCTGACGGATTTGAGGTCGAACTCGATCTGCGCCCCGCGAAGCCTCCTGTCATCCAGGGCGAGAACGGCGTCAGCCAGAAAGCCGCCGGCGAGGGCAAGGCGTCGCACTATATCTCCTTCACGCGGCTGCTGTCCGAAGGCGCCGTGACGGTCGGCGGCGAACGCTTCGAGGTCAGCGGCGCGACCTGGATGGACCACGAGATCTCCACCGATTCGATGGGCGAGGGCCAGGTGGGCTGGGACTGGATGTCGATCCTGTGGGACGACGGAACCGAGATGATGCTCTACCGCATGCGCCGCGAGGACGGCTCCATGGATCCCCACTCCTCGGGAACCCTGATCGACCGTGAAGGCCGCACGACGCACCTGCGCGCCGGCGAGTACACGATGACGCCGACGGCCTGGTGGACCTCGCCCGACACCGGCGCGCGCTACCCGCTCGAGTGGGACGTCGAAGTCCCAAAACTGGGTCTGCGCTTCACCGCCTCCACGCCGCTCGAGCAGCAGGAGGTAGTCAGCCGCGCCGGGCCGAGCTACTGGGAAGGGGCGATGGACTTTGAAGGCAGTTCCAGCCGGGGGCAGGTCCGCGGGCGCGGTTATCTGGAGATGACGGGTTACGACCGGCCGCTCACCCTCGGCGTCGCGCCGGAATGAAACAGGCGGGCCAAACGGCTTGTCCAACGAGTGCGATGCATTCGCAAGGAGCCATCAAATATGCCCGTCTCTCTGAAAAACTACGCAAATTCCCAGACCCTCAAGGTCACCATCAGCGGCAAACTCGACAAGGACGACTACGCTCGGTTCATTCCCGTGGTAGAAGACCTGATCCAGCAGCACCAGAAGCTGGACTTGCTGGTCGTGCTGCACGACTTCCACGGCTGGACCGCCGGCGCACTGTGGGAAGACATCAAGTTCGACGCCAAACATTTTCGCGACATCGGCAAGCTCGCCCTGGTCGGCGAGAAGGACTGGGAGGCCGGCATGGCGAAGTTTTGCAAGCCGTTCACGACGGCCGAGGTGCGCTACTTCCAGCGCGAGCAGCTAGCCGATGCGATGGAGTGGGTGGGCGTCCCCGAGAAGGTCGCCGCCGGATCGTAAACAGCCCGCGAGGGCGAGTGCTACGATACCGCTCGGAGAGATGCGGTTTCCTTGGCCACTCGTCCTGCTGGCGACGCTTCCGCTCGCCGCTCAGACGCCGGAACAGCTGGACTTCTTCGAGTCCAGGATTCGCCCCGTGCTGGTGGAGCGTTGCGCGGCCTGCCATAGCGCCGACGCGCCGGCCGTCCAGGGCGGACTGCGCGTCGATACCCGCCAGGCGCTGCTCGAAGGCGGCGCTTCCGGTCCCGCCATCCTGCCCGGCAACCCCGAACGCAGCCGCCTGATCCAGGCGCTCACCTACGCAGACGAGGCCCTGCAGATGCCGCCCGGCGGCAAGCTGCCCGACGAGACGATCGCGGCTTTCCGGCAGTGGGTGCGCATGGGAGCGCCCGATCCGCGTACGGAAGCGGCGTCGAGCCCCAAGCAGCAGACGGCCGCCGCGCTGTGGTCGCTCGTCCCTCCCAACAAGCATGAGCCGCCGCCGAACCAAGGCCGCACGCGGATCGACCGCTTCATCCGGGCCAAACTGGCCGCCGCCGGACTCGAGCCCTCCGCCAAAGCCGATCCGCCAACCCTGCTCCGCCGACTCTCCTACGGCCTGACCGGTCTGCCGCCGGACGCCGACACCCCCCAAGACTACGAGCAAGCCGTGGACCAATTGCTCGCCTCGCCGCGCTTTGGCGAGCACTGGAGCCGGCATTGGCTCGACGTGGCGCGCTACTCCGACGACGGCGCCCAGGCCAAACCTTTTCCCACCTCCTGGGTCTACCGCGACTGGGTTGTTCGGGCGTTCAACGACGACATGCCGTACGACCGCTTCGTCGAGCGCCAACTCGCCGCCGATCTGCTCGATGAGCCGGACTCGCGGCACCTGGCCGCGCTGGGACTGCTGACCGTGGGCATCAACCTGCCACGCGCCACCGACGTGCCGGAGAACCTCGACGACCGCATCGACGTCGCCACGCGCGGCTTGCTGGGCCTCTCGGTCGCCTGCGCACGCTGCCACGATCACAAGTACGACCCGATCCCGCAGAAGGACTACTACGCGCTCTACAGCGTCTTCTTGAACTCGCCGGAGAAGATTGAGCCGACCGCGATCGAGCCGATCGGCTCTTCCCCGCTCGATGATTTCTATCTGCGCAAGCTCGAGGTGCGGAGGCGGCAGATCGACGAATTTCGGCAAGAGCGGCTGGAGGAGCACAAGGCGGACTTTCGGCAACAGGAGGCTCTGGCCAAGTACATCGCCGCCGCCCGCAAGGGACGCGACTTCTCCAACACGCAGCTCGAAAAGCTGGCGCGTGAGGAAGACCTGAACCTTTACATGCAGCGGCGTTGGAGAGCGTACTTGGATGGAGCCCCGTTCGGCGGACAGCCTGCCGACGAGCTGGCTGCAAGACTCGCCGCGGCCAGCCGCCCCGAGCCCTGGGCGGACCCGGCGCAGGAAAAACTGCGGCAGGCGCTGTGGGGCGACGGCGCTCCCACCAACGTCCCCTTCGAAGATCTCTGGTGGGTGCAGACCGAAGGCGATTCCAACACCGTGAAAGCCCTGACCTGGCAGTACGAAGGCGTGCTGGCGCAGTGGCTGTGGCGCGGCGGCCCGCAGCACGCGATGACGGTTTTTGACGCCCCCGCCCCCGAGCCCGCGTTCGTGTTCGTGCGCGGCAACCAGCACGACAAGGGCGCACAGGTTCGGCCGCGATTTTTGACGGCGCTGGGCGCGAAGCCGTTCGAGCACGGCAGCGGCCGGCTGGAGCTGGCGCGCGCGATCTCCGATCCCCAGAACCCGCTGACGGCAAGGGTTTGGGTGAACCGCGTCTGGACACATCTTTTTGGCGAGGGGCTGGTGCGCACGCCCAGCGATTTCGGCGCGCGCGGGGCGGCGCCGACGCACCCGGAGCTGCTCGACGATCTGGCCGTCCGCTTCATCGAGCAGGGGTGGTCGACCAAAAAACTGGTGCGCGAGATCGTGCTGAGCGACGCCTATCGCCAATCGAGCCAAGACCGCCCCGACGCTCGCTTGAAGGATCCCGAGAATGAGCTGCTGTGGCGACAGAACCGCCGCCGGCTCGGCTTTGAAGAGCTGCACGACTCTCTGCTGACGATCGCGGGACGCCTGGAACCCGGCGTCGGCGGGCCGCCGTTCGAGTTGCAGGCGCAACCCTCGGTTCCGCGCCGCTCGCTCTACGCCTTCATCTCGCGCGAGGAGCCCAGCGCGCTGCTGAAGACCTTCGACTTCTCGAACCCCGAGCAGCACACGCCGCAGCGCCAGGTGACCACGTCTCCGCAGCAGGCGCTGTTCCTGCTCAACAGCCCGTTCATCCTGGAGCAGGCCCGGGGCCTGCTGGCTGCGGTCGACCAACGCGGCCCCGCCGACGACGCCGAACGTGTGCGGCTGCTCTACCGAAGAGTTCTGGGGCGGCCGCCGTCGGAGGAAGAGCTGCAACTGGCGACCGGTTTTCTGGCGGAGCGCGCCGCGTCCGCCGGCTTGGACCACCCGGAAGACTCGAGCGCGAGCGCTTGGTCTTACGGCTGGGGACGGCTCGATCCCGACGCGGGCCGGATCGCGGATTTCCAAAAACTCGGCGTCTTCGCGGACGGAGCCTGGCGCGCAGGCTCGCACCTGCCGCACCCGCTGGCCGGGCCGGCGGAGCTGACTGCGGCGGGCGGCCATCCCGGCGACGGCCTGCACAACGCGGTCGTGCGGCGCTGGACCGCGCCCATGAGCGGAAAATTCGACATCGGCGGGACGCTGCGGCATCGCGTCAGCGCCTACGGCGAACGGTTCGAAACGACCAACGGCGTCCGCGGCTGGCTGCTGTCGAGCCGGCGCGGCGTATTGGGTTCTTGGACCGTACGCGGGCTCGCCGCAACCACCGCGTTCGAGGGGCTGGAGGTCGAAGCCGGCGAACAGCTCGATTTCGTGGTCGATGCGCTCGACGACTACGAGGACGACGCCTTCAGTTGGGCTCCGACCATCGCTGTCGCACTGTCGAACGAACAACAGGAGGCCGGCATGGCCGCCCAGTCGTGGGATGCGCCCGAGGACTTCCGAGGGCCGTCCGCGCAACCGGTCTCGGCGTGGGAGGAGTACGCCCAGACCCTGCTGCTGACCAACGAGTTGGCGTTCGTCGACTAGCGCTTCACGCCGGAGCCCTTCTTGAAAGTCCGTATGCGGTCCGTCGCGCGGACGGCGAAAATCTCTTCGGCCCCGTCCGGCCACAGGACCTGCAACTCCCCATCGGAGGGTTCCTCGCCCAATCCGAAGTGCAGCCGAGGGTCGCCGGCGCTCAGATAGCCACCGTCGGTTCCGACCCGGCGCCACATCGGCTTCCGTCCTGGGCACAGGAGGGCCGCCATCGCTCCGTAGGCGTCGCGCTTGCCGTCGATGAGCCGCACCATGAGCGAGCTCCGCGCCAGGGCGGCTTGGTTGAGCAGCAGGCGGGCGGGGCCGTTGGCGTCGTTGATGACGATGTCGATGTCGCCGTCGTTGTCGAGGTCGCCGAACGCAGCGCCGCGGCTGACGCCGGACTGCCGCAGCGCCGGTCCCGCCTGGGCGGAAGCGTCCTCGAAGCGGCCTTCGCTGTTCACAAACAGTTGATTCGGCTGGTCATAGGGGAAGTCGCTCTCGGAGTTTTCCACGCGGCGCACGTCTCCGTTGACGGCGAACAGGTCGAGGTCGCCGTCGTTGTCGACGTCGAACCAGTGCACGCCGAAGCCGGTCATCGCCACGCTCGTATGCGCCAGCCCCGCAGCCGCGGTGACGTCCTCGAACCCGCCGTCGCCGTCGTTGCGATAGAGCGTGTTGGTCTCGCCGCGGATGTGCGTGAGAAACAGGTCGAGGTCGCCGTCGCCGTTGTAGTCGCCGGCGGTCACGCCCATGCCCGCCTCGGCCATGCCGTCGGCGTTGTAGGCGCTCCCGGCCAGCAGGGCCTCGTCGGCGAAGGTTCCGTCGCGCCGGTTCAGCCACAATTGGTTGGGGGTCTTGTCGTTGGCGACGTAGACGTCGACCCAGCCGTCGCGATTGAAGTCGGCGGCGACCACGCCCAGACCGTTGCCAAAGGCCTGATCGACGCCGGCGGCGGCCGTCCGATCCGCGAATCGCCCGTCGCCCAGGTTGCGGTACAGGCGGTCCGGCAGGGGCGGGTACTCGAGCGGGCTGCAGTAGTCGAGTTCGCCCGTCAGCCCGCGGCAGGTCTTGTTCCCTTGCAGGCTGAAGCCGTTGTAGCGGGTGACGAACAGGTCGAGCAGGCCGTCGCGGTCGTAGTCCAGGAACGCGGCGGAGGCTCCGAAATTCTCATCCCAAGCTCCCGCGACCGCCGAGAACGTCCCGTCGCCGTTGTTGCGCAGCAGCCGGTCCGGGCCGAAGCGGGTGAGGAACAGGTCGACATCGCCGTCGTTGTCGACATCGCCGGTCGCCACGCCCATCCCGAAACCTTCACCGGCCGCGATGCCGGCCTGCTCGGTGACATCCTCGAAGCGCAACGCCCCGTCTTCGGTGAGCCGATTGCGAAACAAGCGGTCGGACATCCCCGGAGCCCCTTGCACGAAATAGACGTCCAGGTCGCCGTCGTTGTCATAGTCCAACAGGGCGACACCGGAGCCCATGATCTCCGGCAGGTAGTATTTCCCTGTCGAGCCGGTGGAGTGCTCGAACCGCAGGCCGGTCTTCTCGGCCGCCTCCACGAGCAGATCGGCGGCCGTCAGAGTCGAAGCCAAAACAAGAACCAGCAGCAGCCTCAACGCTTGGCCTCCAGCCTTTCGATGGCGGCCTCGAGAGGGGCGACCAGGTCATCGAGCCCGTCTTCGACAGCCCGGCGCAGCGCACGCCGGGCGTAGCCGAGCGCCAGCTCGAGGCGGCCGTCGGACTCGTGCGCGCGCGACAGCCCTTCGAGATAGGAAGCCGTCCTGCCGTCGCCCAGGTCGACGGCTTTTTCGAGATGGTCGAGCGCTTTTTCGATACGGCCGGCGTCGGCCAGCGCGGCGCCGAGCAGACGATGCGCCTCGCGATGGAGCGGGTCGCTCTCGATCGTCAGGCGATACTGCTCGATCGCGTCCTCGGGACGGTCGAGCGCCTCGTAGGCCTGCCCCAGGCGGACGCGGGCTTCGGCGGCATGCGGTCCCGCCGCGACGGCCCTCTCGAAGGCGGCGGCCGCCTCGGCCCAACGGCCCCTTTGCACCAGCGCCCCGCCCCAGTTGAAGTGGGCGTTGGCCCAACCCGGATCGAGCGTGACCGCCTGGCGATAGTGCCGCTCGGCTCGTTCGAGGTCGCCGGCGCCGGCGTAGAGCGCGATCAGGTTGGAGTGGGCCGCCGTGAGGTCAGGATCCGCCTGGAGGGCCTCTTCGAACTCGCGGATGGCTTCGTCGGCGCGTCCGGAACGGGCGAGCGCGGCGGCGCGGCCGATCTGGACGCGCGCGCTGAGGTTGAGCGCCGCGACCTCGTCGAGGAAAGCGTTTTCGGGCGCCTCGGCGCCCGAGCGATCCATCCGCTGATAGACCGCCATCATGCGCTGGGCGTCTTCCAGACGGCCGGCGCGGCGATAGGCCTGGGCCAAGGCGTAGACCGTCCGGGGGCCTGACTCGATCTCGATCGCCCGCTCGAAGGAGGCGATCGCCTCTGCGACGCGTCCGCGGCCGGCCAGGGCCTGCCCGAGACCGTAGTGCGCCGGGGCGCTGTCGGGGTCGAGTTCGATCGCCCGGCGCCAAACCTCCTCGGCTCGGGCGGCGTCTCCCTGCAAAGTCAGCAACTCAGCCCGCAGCAGGGTTGCCGCCGGCAGGTAGGGGTGCAGTAGTGCGCTGTCAAGTTCAGCCAGGGCTTCTTCGATGCGCCCCAGTCGGGCGAGTGCGACGGCATGGTAGTAGCGCCAGCGCGCCGCCTCCGGGGCGAGCCGGGCGGCTTCGGCGTAGCAGGCCTCGGCGGCGGTGAAGGCGTGGTAGGCGTGCAGGATCATCCCCAGCCGGCCGCGGAATTCCGCCGAGCCGGGATTCCGGGAGATCCGGCCCCGCGCCTGTTCGATCTGCTCGGCCACCGCGGGCTCGGCCGGCTGTGCGACCTCAGCCGCCCAGCGCAGGCATTCCGACGGAGGCTGGTCAGCGAAGGCGGCGGCCGCCGTCCAAAACCAGATCGTCGCGCACAAGCGCCCCATGGAGCGCAGCTTAGCGTGAAGCGGCTGCGAGCGACAGGCGCGGCTCGACGCGCGGAAGATACAGCCCACGTGCGCGCGAACAGCCGGCGGGCCTTTCGCCAGTCTTGGCGGGCGATGGCTGCTCGAGATCGAGAGACGGGACCTCTTTGCACCGTCAGCCGGGGCCGACGGTGCAAGCGCTTTCTCTTTCGAGCAAGAAAAAACGGCTAGCGGCCCGCGTAGTCGAAGATAAGATCAGCGGTCACCTGCTCATCGTCGGTTGGCGGCTCGAAAGCGAACGGATACGTCAAGAAGTGATCGCGCAAGATCGAGCGGATCTGTTCGGGGTCCTTCGAGCGCAAAGCGTCCACGACGCCGCGGTGACGTTCAAATCCGCCCGAAAGCGACTCGCCGCGCTCGCGGCGTTGGTGCGTCTTATAGGCAAACAGCGGAGGCGTCAGCTTCTGCAGCGTCTCGGCCAGCGCTTGGTTTCCGGAGTTTCTCCAGATCACGCTATGGAACTCGAGTTCGAGATCCGCCGCCAGCGGGAAATCATCGCCTTGCTCGGCTTGGTGCAGTGCGTGGAGTTTGCCTTCGATCTCTTCGAAGTCAGCCGCCGTCATCCTCTGCGCGGCTTCAAACCACGCAAAGCCTTCGAGCAACCAACGAATCGTGAGTCGATCCCGCACCTCGCTGGGAGTCAACGCGGCTACGAAGGAGCCTTTGTTGGGTACCCGTGTGACGAGACCAATCTGGTGGAGCCGCACGAGGGCTTCCCGCACAGTGGTCTGACTTACCTGGAGTTCACGCGCCAGGTGCGCCTCTAAGAGCTGGCCGCCCGGTGAGAAGTGCCCGGAGAAAATCGCCCGGCGCAACGTTTCGGCGACACGCTCCGCCAAGAGGCCGTTCTTAAGTGGCTGGAGCTTCGTCATCAATTTTTGACCCTATCCTCTCGATTAACACAGTACCCATGCCCTCCCCCGCAAGTCAACGATTTCAGGCGTCGACCGCGTGAATTATCGAAAAAGAATTCTGCCGCCGGTCCTATCCGGCGCTCCGCCTCCTGCATTCCGCCGCTTCCCGGAGCGTCGCCATCGTCGTTTCGGCGGTTTCACTCCAGCGATATCGAGCAGCGCAAGCCAAACCTCGTTGTCGCAGCGCGGCCGCGAACCCGTCATCAGCGGCGATTCTCGCCAGTCCGGCGGCCAGGCCTTTGCGGTCAACCACATACGAGGCGTCTCGCACCGCCGGCTCGAGCCCGGGATGGTCAAACACCAGCGCCGGGGTCCCGCAAGCCATGGCCTCGACGATGGTCAACGAGAAGCCCTCATGCTCGGTCGGCAGCACGAAAGCGCGCGCCGCGCGGTAGAAGTGGGCCAGCTCCTCCATCGGAATGTGTTCGATCCAGTGCACGCGGTCACGCACTCCCCACCTTTCGGCCTGAGCCAAAGGGTCGACGTTCCAACCATCCGGCCCCACGATAACGAGACGATGCGGCAGGCCGGAGTTCCTCGCCCCCTTGGAGAAGGATTCAATCAGCAGCGGAATATTTCTTCGCTTGGAAAGTTTACCCACAAATAAGAAAAACGGCGAGCCTGAAATTGCATACTTATTGCGTACAAAATCCGGCAGCGGCTGCTCCGGCCGCGTCCCCGGGCTGAGGCGCTCGTCCGCTCCCATCAAAGCGACCCGTATCTTCGAGGCGGGAACGCCGAAGTGGCGGACCAGATCGGCGCGGGTGGACTCCGAGTTCGCCAGCACGGCCAGCGCACGCCGGGCGCTGGCGCGGAACAGCGGTGTGGTGCGCAGGCGCGCCGTCCACGGGAAATCCCCGGGACGGCCCTCATAGATGCCCAGGTTCGAGACGACTCCCTTCGACGCCAGCCACAACGGCAGCGTGTACGGCGCAAAGATGACGTCGGCTCGTCGCAGCTCCGGCAGCAACTGCGCCTGCTCCCAGAAAAGCGGTGAAATCCGCGGCGGGACGATGCGCTCCCGGTTGCGCCCGGCGAACGACCGCTCCGAGAGCCGTGTCTTGCGCGGGGCGTAAACGACGATGCGCTCAAACGGATGATCCGCTTCCGCCCAGTGCTCGAGCAGCTTTTCGAGGTAGCGCCCGACGCCGGTTAGCGGCTCGGCCAGGCGGGCGCCGATGACGGCAAGTTCGCCCAGCCGCTCAGCCATTTGACTGAAGCGCTTGCAGAGCGCGTTGAAATGCGCTGTAAGTCTTGCGGTCGAACAACACGAATGCGACGCGCTCGATGACCGCGTGCTCGGCGAGCCGGGCCGCGACAGCGCCGACCGCAACCTCAGCGGCTTCGGCCAGCGGATAGCCGTAGACGCCGGCGCTGATGGCGGGGAAAGCGATGCTCGTAGCGCCCTTCTCCGACGCCAACCGCAGGGAGACCTCGTAGCAGGATGTCAACAGCTCCCGCTCGCCGTGATCGCCGCCGCGATAGACGGGGCCGACGGCATGGATCACCCAGCGGGCCGGCAGATCGCCCGCGGCGGTAACGACGGCCTGTCCGGCGGGACAGTAGCCGCTCCGGGCGCGGATCGCGTCGAGTTCGGCCATGATCGCAGGCCCGCCGACGCGGTGGATGGCGCCGTCGACGCCGCCTCCGCCAACCAATTTTGAGTTGGCGGCGTTGACGATCGCGTCGGCGGCAAATTGCGTGATATCGCCTTCGACGAGCTCGATCACGCCGGTATTGTAGCTCGGCTCCGCTCAGGTGGTCGGCTTTTCGCTCAACGCCGGGTCAGAGACGTCGAACTGCGGCCCCTGCTCGGTCCAATCCTCGGCGCGGAACATGCGGCCCTCGCCCATGCCGTCAATCTCCTTGACGGTGAAGGTGATCTTGCCGCCTTTGACGTGCGCCCAGACCCAGTGATAGAAGCGGCCGTCGGCAAAACCTTCGCCGCGGATGAGCCCCCCGGTCATCTGACCGCCCGAGCTGCCGACCTCCATGTAGACGATTCCGTCGCGAACGCGCCGGACGAAGCGGTGTCCGTGACCGCTCAGGATGTGCCCGACGTTGTACTTCTTGGCCAGCCGGTGCAGCTCAAAATCCTCCGTCTCGTTCTCCATCAGCGACAGCCAGAACGGGTGGTGGAAGACGATCAGCTTGGGACTCTTCTCTTTGTTGGCCTCGAGATCGGCTTCGAGAAAGGCCATCTCGTCGGGAGTGAGCTGACGCGAGCGCGCTGTATCGAGCACGGTGAAGTGGGCGTCCTGGTAGTCGAAGCTGTAGTGCGACGGCCGGCCGCTCTCCTGCTCGTAGAGCCGTCGCGAGGCGTCGGACCAGACGTCGTGGTTGCCGGGCGTAAAGTAGAGCGGGTAGTGCTTGTAGCGCGCCCACAGCGGCCGCATCTCGCGCCACTCATCCGCCGCGGTCGCGTCGTCGCCGCCCTGGATGGTGTCGCCCACATTGAGCACGAAGTCCGGGTGGAGCAGGTCGACCTCGCGCCAGACCCGGCCGTAGATCTGCGGCTGCGCGCCGCCGGTGCGGTCGCCGATGACGGCGAAGCGGAAATTGTTGCGCGGTTCGTCGACGGCTCGCAGACCGAGCGTCACGAAGCCGGCCAACAACAGCCCATGAACCAGCCACATTCTCGAAGGTGCTCGCATGTTGCAGAGGATACCAGCGCCGGGTGTCGAGCGGGTTACCGGCCGGCCGCGAACCTATACTGAAAGTCTCCATGCACGAAAATTCTTTGAGCGGTCGGGGCCGCCTGCTCGCCGTTCTCTTGATCGCCGTCCTCGCCGCCGGCGCCTGGTACTGGTGGAACCGGCGGCAGGGCTCCACCGTGGAGCGGCTGCTCGGGGCCTTGCCTGACGAGCAGGCACTCATCGCCTACATCGACGTGCCCGCTCTGCGGCGAGCGCCGACCCTGGGCCCCTGGCTCGACGCCAAGCTCGCCGAGCAGAACGACGCCCTGCCGCTGGCCTCGGGCGTTCGCGGGGTCTCGGTCGCGGTGGGAGCGAATGCAATCTACCTGGCGACGGCGTTGGATCTCTCCGAGGCCGCCGCCGTCAGCTATCTGGCGCAGAAGCGCGCCGGCTGCACCGAGCCGCTCGACCGCGCGGTCTGCACCACCGCGGCGCCTTCCGGAGGGACGCTGTCGATGCGCCTGCTTGACGACAATCTCCTGGGCATTACGCATTCGACCGATCCGGCGGCAGCCGAGCGGCTGGGAGCAGGCTCGGCGCTGCGGGAGGCGGACCTGGTCGCGGCGCAGCAATCGCTCGACGGCGGCGCCTTGATCTGGGCCGGCCTCAATCCGCGACGGCTGGAGGCGGTGATGCGCAATCCGCCCGAAGGCTGGGTCAACCTGTCTTTGGTCGCCCGGGCGCTGGGTCCGGCGCAACATGCCTATCTGACCGCGCGGGAGGGCGTCGGAGGCGTCACGCTCGAACTGCATGCCGACTGCGGCGACCCCGCTTCGGCAAACGAACTGCAGTCAGTGCTCGGCGGACTCAACAAGATGGCGGGCGGGTTGATGGCTTCCGCCTCGAGCGGTACGCCGTGGAAACAGGTCGTCGACAGCTTCCACGCGCGGGTCGAGGGCGACTCCGTGAAGGCGACCTGGACGCTTCCCGCCGAGCTGTTCGAGACGCCGTAAAGCCAGAAAGGGCCCCGAGATCACTCCCGGGGCCCTTTCCAGAATGCCGCGCCGAACCCGGAGACTAGTCCGCCAGCACCAAGCCGTCGTCGCCGCGCGGCTGGGCTTGCTGCAGATACTTGTACGGGTTGATCGGAGTGTTGTGGTAGCGGACCTCGTAGTGCAGGTGCGAGGAGGTCGAGCGGCCGGTGCTGCCGGCGCGTCCGATTACTTCGCCGCGCCGCACCACCTGGCCTGGCGTCGCATAAATATCGGTGAGGTGCGCGTAGAGAGTGGAGAGACCGTTCTCGCCGTGGTTGATCTCCACGGCCTTGCCGTAGCCGCCGGTCCAGCCCGCCTCGCGAACCGTACCGTCAGCGGTGGCGACCACCGGAGTGCCGCGACCGGCGCTCAGGTCAATGCCGGTGTGGAACGCGCCGCGTCCGAGGAACGGATCGATACGGCGGCCGAAAGAGCTGCTCAGACGGCCCTTGACCGGCCAGATCGACGGCGTGGTGTTTGACAGGAACGACAGCATCGAGCCGCCTTCATCCGCCGGCAGCCGCACGGCCTGCAGCATGTCGTACTGGCTGGCGGGGTTGCGGGCGACCGAAAAACCGATGTCGCCGGCCGAGCCGCCGGTGAAGTTGCGCCGGATGCCGAAGGCGATCGAGACTTCCGAGGCCAGCGAGCCCAACGAGGCCAGTTGCACGTCGGACTCGGCCGCGCGTTCCTGCAAGACTTCCAGACGCTTGGCGAGCGCCGCGTTCTCGGCCCGGAGTTTGTTGAACTCCGAAACCTTGCCGAGCATGCGGGTGTAGCTCGAGGCGAAGCCCACCGTCAGGATGCCCGCCAGAATGGCGAAACAAACCCCCAAGTGAGCGGCATAGTGTGGGATGTGGAGTCGCTTGATCCGGCCATACACGGGGTGGGCCAGAACCATGACAAAGTAGTTGCGCTTCATTCTAGGACCGAGTCTCCCCTACCGATTGGGCTGACGATCAGCTTTTTACGGACAGGTCGGCGGCGAAGGTTCTGCGGATCTCTCAAGGATCCTTCCTCTCCTCGCCCCGTTTGGTTGGGAGAACCATCTCTCTGGACGGTTTCTCTCGCGGCGTCGAACTAAGCTCGAAACGTAGCAGCTTTCGCTTGGATATGTCAACGCCCCATAAAGAACGATAGCCTACAAAAAGAGCGTCTGTATGGGACTGGCTACTACATCTGAGGAATCGATCGTCGAATGGCTGCGAAATCGCGCCAACTCACGCCCATCCAAGTGGATACGGCTTGGCATCGGCGACGACTGCGCCATTGTACGACCACTGTCGGAATCGCTGGAGATCCTGGCTACTACAGATCAACTCATTGAAAACAAACACTTTCAATGGACCTCCCATCCCGCCGGGGCGCTGGGACGCAAGATTTTGGCCCGGGGAATGAGTGATTTGGCCGCGATGGGGGCGTCGCCGGCTTGGTTTCTGCTCTCGCTCGGCTTGCCGGAACGCGCCGCCCCATCCTGGCTAGAACAGTTTTTGGATGAAATGTTCGATTCTATCGAGCTTTTTGACCCCTCAGGCGAGTTTGCCCTTGCCGGAGGCGATCTTGCTGCTGCAGAACGATTTACAGCCCACATCACCGCCTGCGGAGTGGCTCCGGCGGGCCGCGCATTAACCCGAGGCGGGGCTGCGGCTGGGGACCGGCTGTATGTTTCCGGGCGGCTCGGCGGCTCGGCGCTGGGGCTGGCCAAGATCCTGGCGGGAGCCGTCGACGAGACCGACCCGGCGACAGACCGCCATCTGCGCCCGACGCCACGGTTGGCGCTCGGATTGGCCTTGCGGGAGACCGGCGCGACGGCGGCGATCGATCTCAGCGACGGCCTCTCGTCCGACGCGGCTCGGCTGGCGGCGGCGAGCGGCCTTCAGGTCCGGCTGGAGGTTGAGAGCGTACCGCGTTTCCCTGGCGCTTCCCTCGAGCAGGCGCTGCACGGCGGCGAAGAGTACGAGCTGCTCTTCGCCGCTCCCGCGGACCTGCACTTGCCGGAGGAGCTGGCCGGCTCGCCGATCGCCTGCATTGGCGAATTCGTCGAAGGCTCAGGCGTCGTCGACGCCCGCGACTCGAGCCCGATTGCGCCGGGCGGATTCGATCATTTCCGCGGCGGGCCGAGCAACTCGTCGTAGAGATCTTCGTAGGAGCGGCAAAAACGCTCGGCCGAGAATTCCTCCACTGCCCGCCGGGCGCCCGCTTCAGCGACAGCCGCGCGTGTGGGGCGGTCGGCCAGACGCAGCAGTTTTTCCGTGAGCGCCGGCACATCCCGGGCGGGAAAGATCAGCCCGGAGACGCCGTCTTCGATCATCTCCGCCACGCCGCCGACATCGGAGCCGATGACGGCGCAACCGCAGGCCATGGCCTCTAGGGGGCCGTTGGGAAAACTCTCCTGGTCCGAGCACATCACAAACACGTCGAGGGCCCGGTCCCAGTCGGCCACCTGCGCGGTCTGCGGCTCGAAGTGGCACAGTTCGGCGACGCCCAACCGCCGGGCCGCCTGCTGCAAGGGCTCGAGTTCGACGCCGCTGCCGACGATGACAAGCCGCCAGTCGCGCTCGGCGGCGCCTGCGGCGGCGAAGGCTTCCACCAAGTCGCCCAGCCGCTTTTCGCTGCGCAGCGCGCAGACGGCCCCGACCACCATCTCGGCGTCGCGAAAGCCGGGCGGCAGGATCTCACGGCTGCGGCCTCGGGGGTGGAACTGGGCCAGGTCGACTCCGTTATAGATGAGCGCCGCGCGCCCGGCGGGCAGGCCGTGGCGACGATAGAGCTCGTCGATGATGGTCTGGCAGTTGACGGCGACACGGTCGGAGAGCCGGTCGGTCCCCCACAACAGACGCTGTTCCCAGCCGCGATACATTCTCCGGTAGCTGAGCTGGCTGGTGAGCACCTTCAGCCCGCGGCCGAAGGCGCCGACCGGGGCGGCGAACAGCGTCATCGGAATATCCCAGGCGTGCAGGATGCGGACCCCGCGTTCGGCGCAATAGCGCAGGGTCTGCCGGCCGGCGCTGACGACTTCGGGCTTGAGGAAGCTGCGGAAACCGAGTTCGACGATGGGGACCCCGGCGGCCCGGAGTTCGTCGGCCCTCAGACCGTGCGGGTGGATCGCGGCGACGTGCGGCTCATAGCGAGTGCGGTCGATCCCCAGCGCCAGGCGCGTGACATCCCGCTCGCACCCTCCCAGGTTGAGCTCGCGAACCAACATCAAGACCGGAACGGGAGCAGGCAAAACGGCGGCGAGAGAGGGCTCTTCAGGCCAATCTAGCACAGGCTTTTGGGCTGCCTAACGCCGCGGCATCGACGCAACGGGAGCGGCCTGGGTCGCCGGCAAGTAGCGCTCGAGTTCCCGCGCCACTTCGGGGTGACGAGCGATGACATTGTTCCACTCGTTGGGATCGAGGTCGTGGTCGTAGAGTTCTTCGCTGCCGTCGGCGTAGCGGATCCAGCGCCAGCGCTCGCTGCGCACGGCGTGGTTGCCCGGCCCCCAGCTCATCACCGCCGGGCGTTCCCACTGCGCGGTCGGATCGCGCAACAACGGGACCAGGCTCTCCCCCTCGAGGGCGGGCCGGGGGGCCAACCCGGCGAGTTCGAGCAGCGTCGGGTAGAGATCCAGCAGGCTCACCGGCTTGGCAATCCGTTCGGCCGGCCGCGTGACGCCGGGAGCGAGGATCACCAGCGGGACGCGGGTGGTCTTCTCCCACAGCGCGAACTTCTCCCAATGCTCCTTCTCGCCGAGGTGGTAGCCGTGGTCGGACCAGACGACGACGATGGTGTTGTCGGCGTAGCGTGAACGGCCCAGGGAGGCGAGCACGCGGCCGAGCTGCTGGTCGGCAAAGCTGGCCGAGGCCTGGTAGGCGCGCACGGACTCACGCCAAGTCCCCGGCCGCTCGGCCTCCGCTTCGAGCATGGCGTCCCAGAAGCGCTGCGTCTCCTCCAGGAGGGCCTTGCCGCCGGAGGGAATGTCGTCGAGGTCGTCAGCCGGCCGCTCCGGCATCACGACCTTTTCGGGCGGATAGTGCGCGAACGCCTGCGGCGGCGCGTGGAACGGCATGTGCGGCCGAAACAGCCCGACCGCCAGGAAGAAAGGCCGCTCGTGGGGGAGGCTCAAAAACTCCTCGACGTAGCGGGCCGTGCGCGCATCGGGCGTCTCGCCGACATCGAGCGGCCAGGGGCCCCAGTCGTAGTTCGGGCTCCGCACGCCGTAGACGCCGTTGAGCTTGCGCGGCGGCATCGGGTCGAGCTGCATCTTCAGGAAGCGGTGGAAGGATGGCCCGTCATGGAAGGCGCTGTTGTCGTGGTGATGAAAAACCTTGCCCCCGCCCTCCACCCGGTAGCCGGCTTCGAGAAAGGCCCGCGGCAACGTCACCGCTTCCGGCACAGCCTTGCGCCAATCTGAGCGGTTGCCGTAGACGCCGGTGGTGGTGGGACGCAGCCCCAGCAGCAGCGCCGCCCGCGAGGGGTTGCACGCCGGCGACGCCGCGTAGGCTCGTTCAAAGAAGGCGCCCCGCCGGGCCAGGCCCTCCAGATTTGGCATGTGAAGAGGAGAGTCCGGCGCCAAGGCCCAGTCGTTGAGGTCGTCAAACGAGACGAACAGGATGTTGGGCCGATCGCCCGAGGGGGCCGCAAAGACCTCGTCGGTCCCAGCGATCAGACTGGTCAGGCCATCGCGCGCCGGGAACGCCGCCCGCGCGTCGAGTTCCTGCATCCGAAAGCGCACGCTGACGACGTAGGGCTCCTCGCCCGGCGTCCAGTGACCGTAGGTTGTCGTCACGAACATCCCGTCCGGCAACAGTTCCAGACCCGGGTAGGCGGTGTCGGAGCCCTTGTGATTGTCCATCAGCCTCACGCGGTAGTCGCCGCGGCCGCCGGAGACCAGGTCGTCCCACGAGCCGACCCAGCCCACCCAGTCGCCGCGAGTCGGCGAATCCGGCACGCCGTTGTCGCGGAAGGTGATGAACAGCCGCCCGTCCGGCGCGTACCTGGCCGTGTGGCGGTCGCCGGTGAGCGCGGCGGGCAGCTCGCGCGGCTCGCTCCACGTCCGGCCTTCGTCCCCGGAAAAGATGATGAACGAATGGCGGGTACGGCTGTTCTCGCGCAGCAGGACGGCGATCGTCCGGCCGTCGGGCGAACGGATCGCGCCGGGCTCGCAGAGGTGGACTTCGTCGTCCTCGGCGATCACTTCCGGTTGCGACCAACTCAGGCCGCCGTCGTCGGAGACGCTCTGGAAGACGCGGAAACGCTTGCCTTCGGGGTGTTCGGGCGGGTCGCGCAGCCAGCGTCCGTCGTCGTGAAACAGCGCCATGTAGGAGCCGTCGCGCAGCGGAACGACCGAACTCATCGCGACAATGCCGCCAAAAGCCGGCCCCGGTGTGCGGATCGGCTGGAGCGGCGTCCACGTCTCACCCTCGTCTTCGGAGTAGGCGATGCGGATCAGGCCGGGCCGGCCGGAAAACAGCAGGATGCGCGGCTTGCCGTGCGGATCGATCAGACGGAACAGCGTCGGCGTCTCGCGCGAGGTCGCCCAGTTCTCGGGCGTCGACAGGCGCTCACTCCAGCTGCGGCCGCCGTCCAGGCTCTTCTTCAGGAAGATGGCCCCTTTGCCGTGGCCTTGCGGATAGGCGATGAGAATCGTACGGCCGTCGGGCAGCAGCAGCGTAGACGGATGGCCGAGATACCGGCCCGGCTCCCGGTCGACGATCGTCTGGCGGTGGGTCTCGCCGGAGAGGTCCACGATGGGAATGCCGAAGGGATTCGCCGACTGGCCCAACGCCGCCGCCGGCAACAGCCACAGCGCCAAAAGTACTCTCATCGACTGACAGCATAACCGTACGCATGTTTTGATAACGGATATGTCGTTGGAACGCCTTACCCCCGAAGAAGTCAAGGAACTGCTCGAGTCTGAAGAAGAATACGTCTACGTCGATGTCCGCTCGCGTGATGAGTTTGCCGCCGGGCACGTGCCGGGCTCGAAGAACGTCCCGATTATGGAGCCGGGCCCGCTGGGCATGTCTCCCAACCCGGATTTTCTGACAGTGATGGAGGCGAATTTCGAAAAGCACGTGAAGATCATCACCGGCTGCCTGCGCGGCGGCCGCTCGATGCGGGCGGCGCAGGTGCTGATCGCCTCCGGCTACACGGAGGTCCGGGACATGCGCGGCGGATTTGACGGTGAGATGGGCGCGGGCGGCGTGGTCGGCTTCGACGGCTGGTCGCGCCGCGGGCTGCCGGTTTCGACCGAGCCGGCCGAGGGCGCCACGTACGAAGAATTGAAGTCCAAGGCCTGACAACCGGGCGGCTGCGGGCTCGGCTGACAGCGCCCGCAGCCCTTCTCAAGCCGTCAACGAAAGGATCGTCGGCATACCCGAACCGTTCGTTGCGCTCTGCAGCACCCAGCGGACCTGTTGCTGGTCAAAAGGGGGGCCGAAGTAGTCCGAGGCGCCGCCCTGCAGCGCCTCGAGCCACTCCTTGGGGTTCGGTTTCGCGCTGACAGCGATGAACGGCGTCCGCGCGCCGGCGGCCTGGAGCGCCCGACGGGATTCCGGCGAGTTCGCCGGCGCGCAGATCACACTGGGCCGGAACTGCTCGATCGCAGCCCGCACTTCCGCCGGCTCCAGAGAAGAAAGCACGCACACTTCGAAAGCGCCCGATGGCAACGCGGTTTCCAGCGCCGCTGTCGTCGCCTGTTCCAGACCAAGCAGGAGAACTCTTTGTTGCACGAAAACCTCCACGGTTTTGTCTCGCCTGGGCGCAAAAACTGCGTCAACTCGGGTGCGGAGGTCGGACTGGGACTTCTCAGTCAGAGTCGCTCGTCCGGGCGCGTCTCGACCTTACACGGGTGATCGTAGCGCGACTTTCGGCGGCGGTCCAATGAATTTTCGGAATGCGGCCCATCAACGCGTTCGATTTATCGCAGAGTTTCCGGGAGAACAAAATGGTCTCCGGCGTCCCGGCGATCGCCAGGACGCCGGGACCGTCTATTCGTCTTTGCCGCCCTGGTCGTGCGGAACCAGAACGGTCTCGATCACCATCGTCGAGTTGCCTGAAGCATCAGCGGCCGAGTAGGTGATGGAGTAGACGCGCCCGTCGCCGGCGCCGTCGCGTTCGGCGCGTAGAGCGAACTCCCGATCATCGGTTCCGAAATCCGCCGCGGCTGCGTCGTTCGGGTCGCCGCCCTCGTCATCAACGATCGAGACCAACTCCACGGTGACTTCGGCGCTGCAACTGTCATCGGCCGCGATGGTCGCCGTGATCGGGCGGAGTTTGTTGTTCGGCGGCCACAGGACGCCCGGGTCGAGCAGCACTGACAACAACGGGGCGATCGTATCGCTGACGGTGATGAAGACGCTGTCGCTGTCGGAGCCGCCGTTGCCGTCGTCCACGGTAAGGGTGATCTCCGAAGTCCCCAGCGGCAGACTGACCGTCGGCGAGACGCCATCGGCCGAGCCGAAAGGCCCACTCCAGGTGTAGGTGAGGGCGTCGCCATCGGGATCAAACGAACCCGACCCGTCGAGCGTTACAGCAGTGCCGGCGTCGCTAACGCATTCGACTGCGACGTCGGCGCCGGGGTGGGCGATCGGCGGCTGGTTCCGGCCTTCGAACACGTAGGCCGCACCGCAGGCGTTCCCAGCGGCGCAGGCGGCGCTCGGCGCGCCCACGACCACCGCGGCCGCGCCGGCCGCCACCGGGATGCCGAACTCATCGAAGGCGGCGGCGTCGCCGGCGACCAGCTTCACATCGTGCCCGGCGTTCGCCCAGCCGCCGGCGGGCCTCTCAAACAAATAGGCTGCGCCGCAGTCGCCGCCATCATCGCAGTCGTCGAACGGGCTTCCCACCGCAATGCGGTTTCCGAAGATCGAGATCGAATTGCCGAAGTTGTCGCCGGCGCCGGCGTCCCCCGCGGCGAGCTTCGCCGTCTGCGTTCCATCCGCCCACCCGCTGACGGGCATCTCGAATACGTAGGCGGCCCCGCAAGATGCTCCATCCGTGCAGGCGTCGCCGGGCGCCCCGGCCGCTAAGACACCGCCGGAGATGGAGACGGAAGCGCCGAGCCGGTCAGCAACAGCGGCGTCACTAGCGATGAGCTTGGCGTCGTGCGTCGCGTCGGTCCAGCCGGTGAGCGGCTTCTCGAAGACGTAGGCCGCGCCGCGCGCGCCTTCACGCTCTTGGGCCCCGACGGCGATCGTGTCGCCCGAGATGGCTGCGGCTATGCCAAACAGGTCGCCTGGCGCGACATCGCCCGACACCAGTCGGGCATCGTGCTCTGCGTCGACCCACCCGCCCGCCGGCTTCTGAAAAACGTAGGCTGCGCCGCAAAACGTAAACGGAGCCCCGCAGTCCGCGTTCGGAGCGCCGCCGACAACCGTGTCGCCGTCGATTCCGACCGAGAACCCCAAAAAGGCGACGAAGCTCGGCGTCGCAGCGGTCAACTTAGCGTCATGGACGGCGTCCGCCCAGCCGCTCAGCGGCTTTTCGAACAGGTAGATCGCGCCGCAGCCGGGTCCTGCGGAACAAGCGATGAACGGCGCCCCGACAACGACGGTATCACCGGAGATGGAGACCGAAAACCCGAAGGCTTCTCCTCCGGCGCCGTCGCCCGCTGTGAGCTTGGCGACTTCGGTGAGATCCTCCCAGCCGGTCGTGGGCCTCTGGAAGACGTAGGCGGCGCCACAGTCGAGACCCGCCGCACAATCTCCCGTCGCCGCGCCCACCACAACCGTGTCGCCAGCGATGGCGACCGCAGAGCCGAAGCCATCGAAATCGTCAGCGTCGCCGGCGGTCAACTTGGCATCTTCGTTGCGCAGGACAAGATCGATCGTCAACGGATACGCCGCTCCGGAGTCGTCAACAAGGATTGCGATCCGATCCGGAGCCGCCTCGAGCGTCGCAGGCAACTCGACGCCGTTGGCGTCCCAGGCGACCAAGCCGCCATAGCGGGCTCGGGTTTGCCCGGCAGCGTCGCTGAAAACGACGGCGTCGCCGCCCACACGACGGGGCTGGAGGCCTCCCGTCACTTCCATTTCCAACCGCAGGGGCCGGCCCGAATCGCCAGGCGGACGCCGCCCGAGCGTGAAGCCCTGTTCGACTCCGCGAGCGTCGTTGACGTACCACTCCGCCAAGTCGCCCCGACGATATTCCATGCGATTGGCGATGGGGACCCGGATGGCCTCGCCGGCGGCCTGCATGGCGCCCTCATAGCCGTAAGCGGTGAGGCGCAGGCCCAGTTCCCAACTCCGACCGCCAACGAGCGAGACGAACACGGCCGCATCCGGCTCGAACCGGGTCAACGCCCTTTGGCGCGGATTGTGCGCTTGATAGGAGGCTCGAACCGCCGGCTCGACCGCATACTCGGTCAGCGCGGCCAACTGCCGCATACGCCGCCAGCCATCAGCTCCGATGGCTTCGGCGGCCGCCTTCGAGTCGCGCAGGACCGCCTCGCTTTCAAGCGGCGCAGCCGCCGCCGGAAACGGCATTGCGATGGCGCCGGCCATCAAGATTTGCAGCAACGCGGAGGCCGCAGCCGCGCAGACGCCTCCGCGCCGCGCGCCAAGCCGTAGAGTCGATGTCATTTCCGCCCCCCAAGAGCACTCGAAGCGAATCGTCTTCGCTTCGGCGCCGATTGTATCCTGGATTGCAGTTCAGCGCTGCTTAGGGAAACGCCTAGTTTTTCAGACGGAGAGCCCAGGCATTTGGAGTCCGCCGCGTGTGGGGCCAACAAGAGCCGGCTCGAATCCGCTCAGGCCAGGATGTCGTGCACGACGTTGCCGTGGACGTCGGTCAAGCGCATGTCGCGGCCGGAGAAGGGGTAGGTGAGCCGTTTGTGGTCCATGCCCATTAGATGCAGGATGGTGGCGTGCAGGTCGTGCATGTGGACCTTGTTCTCGACCGCAAAGTAGCCGTACTCATCGGTGGCGCCGTAGCGAATACCCGGCTTGACGCCGCCGCCGGCCATCCACATGGTGAAGCCGAAGGGGTTGTGGTCGCGCCCGACCTTGTCGGAATAATTCGCGTCCGAGGTCTGCGCGGTGGGCGTACGGCCAAACTCGCCGCCCCACAGCACCAGCGTCTCGTCGAGCAGTCCGCGTCCCTTGAGATCCGCCAGCAGCCCGGCGATGGGCTTATCGACCGCCCTGGAGTTGATGCGGTGCCCTTCTTCGAGACGACCGTGCTGATCCCAGCGGTCCTGCCCCTGGCGGCGCGGCGTGAGCAACTCGATGAAACGGACGCCGCGTTCGACCATCCGCCGCGCCAGCAGGCATTGGCGTCCGAACTCCTCCGTATCCTCTTCGCCGAGGCCGTAGAGCTCTTTCGTCGTCTCGCTCTCGCCGGAGAGGTCCAGCAGTTCCGGGACCTCGCTCTGCATCCGGAAGGCGAGTTCGTAGTTGGAGATGGTCGCCTCGAGCTCGCTGACCTGTCCGAAACGCTCGAGCACGCCCTGGTTGAGGCTGCGCAGCAAGTCGAGTTTGCCGGTCTGGATCGCCGGGTCGGCCTCGCGCGGCTCGATGTCGGCGATGGGAGTCTTGCCCTGCCGAAAGAGCGTCCCCTGGTAGGAGGCAGGCAGGAAGCCGGCGCCGAAACAGTCCATGCCGCCGGGCGGAATCAGACCCGAGTCGAGCACGACGAAGCCGGGCAGGTTCTTGCATTCGCTGCCCAAACCGTAAGTCGCCCAGGCCCCCATCGAAGGCCGCCCCTGGAACCCCGAGCCGGTGTGGATGAAGTAGTTCGCTGCGGTGTGCTCGGAGTGGTCGGCGACCATCGAGCGGACCACGCACAGGTCATCCACGCGCTGGGCGATGTGCGGGAAAAGTTCGCTGACCCAGGCGCCGGACTCGCCGTATTGCCGGAAGTCGAACGGCGACTGGCAGACGCGGTTGGTGATGTTGAAGACCGTGGTCGGCAGGTTGTCCATCTGGATCGGCTGCCAATGTTCCTTCGCCAGGCGCGGCTTGGGATCGAAGCTGTCGATCTGGGACGGGCCGCCGTCCATGAACAGGAAGATGACGTTCTTTGCTCGCGCCGGGAAGTGCGGCTCGCGCACGGCTAGGGGATCCGTCGAGCGGTCGAGCGCGGGAGCGGCGGCCCGGGCTTCGTCCTGCAGCAGCGCCGCCAGGGCGAGTCCGCCAAAGCCGTTGGCCGATCGAGTGAGCCATTCGCGCCGGGTCATCTCGCTGCTTAGGATAGCGGACTTGTTTTCCGGGACGAGGCTACAATCCGGACTGCGAGGCGGAACGCATGTTCGAACTCAAGCTCCAACGATTCGGCGACGCCCTGGGCGTGATCCTTCCTCAGGAAGCGGTCGAGCGACTGGGCGCCCGAGCCGGAGACGCCCTCTACTTGGTGGAAGACGCCGACGGCGGCTACCGCCTGACGGCGCAGGATCCCGAGTTGGCGGAGAAGTTGGCCAAAGCCGACGAGATCATGGATCGCTACCGCAACGCCTTGCGGGAGCTTGCCGAGTGACGATTGGGCGCCTGCGCCGATCGATTCCAGTGGGACGAACATCCCTGTTCGTCGGCAGCTGTGCGCAGTTGCGACCTAGCCGGCGAACAGGCCGGTGCGCTGCTTGGCCAGCCGCACGGTCTCTTCCGCCAGCGGTGCGATGCGCTCGGCGCTCAGGCGCAGGATCTGGTGCAACTCGGCGCGGTCGCTCATCAACTCGCTGTACTTGGCCTGGATCGGCTCGAGCTTGGCGACGGTGATCTCGGTGACGCGCTTCTTGAGGTCGCCGTAGCGCATCCCCTCGAACTCGCTCTCGATCTGGTCGCGGGAGTCGCCGGAGAAGGCCTGGTAGATCGCCAGCAGGTTTTTGACGCCGTCGCCCATGGTTTCGAAATCGACCGCGGGGTTCGAGTCGGTCACCGCCCGGCCGAAGAGTTTCTTGATGCGGCTGGGCGTCTCGAGCATGCTCACGGCATGGTTCGGGTTTTCTGACGACTTCGACATTTTCTGCGTCGGGTCGTCGAGCCCCATGATGCGGGCGCCGACCATCGGCAACCGGGTTTCGGGCACCACGAAGGTCTCGCCGTAGAGATGGTTGAATCGCTCGGCGATGTCGCGCGTCAGCTCCAGGTGCTGCGTCTGGTCTTCACCGACGGGCACGATCTTGGCCTGGTAGAGCAGAATGTCAGCCGCCATCAACGCCGGATAGGCGAGCAGACCGGTTCCGACCGATTCCTGTTTTTCGGCCTTCGCCTTGAACTGCGTCATTCGCTGCAGCCAGCCCAGCGGGGTGCAGCAGGTGAAGATCCAAGCCAACTCGACGTGGCCGGCGATCTGCGACTGCACGAACACGGCGGAGTGCTCGGGGTCGATGCCGGCGGCGATGTAGAGCGCCGCGGTGCGGTCGATGGCCTCGCTGAGCTCCTTCGGATCCTGGTAGACGGTGATGGCGTGCAGGTCGACGACGCAGAAGATGGGTTCGTAGTCGTACTGGATCTCGGTCCAGTTGCGCAGCGCGCCGAGATAGTTGCCGATGTGCAGCGTGCCGGTGGGCTGCATGCCGGAGAAGATGCGTGGTCTGTCGTCGGACATGGGCGAAAAGTCCAGTGTAGCTTGACGCCCGGCGGATAGAATGAGGGGCATGGAAGGCGTACGCTATCTGACCGACGAAAACGGCAAGCGCGTGGCCGTGCAGCTCGACCTGGAGACCTACGGCGAGCAGTTGGAAGACTTCTTCGACGAGTTGGCGGTGCAAGACGCCCAGGAGGACGAGTCAGTCCCGCTCGAAAAGGCGCGCGAGCACCTCGTGAAGCAGGGCAAGCTCCGTGAGCCCGTACGCCGTTAGCTTCAAGGCCAGGGCTCTCCGCCAAATAGGAAAGCTCGATACCCAACACGCGGAGAGAGTATTCGAGAAGATCGAGAGTCTAGCCGACGATCCGCGCCCGCCGAACTCCAAGAAGCTAAAGGGGGACTCCGGCGCTTGGCGTCTTCGAAGCGGTGACTACCGCATTCTCTACACCATCGACGACACGAACAGAACCGTTGAAGTCGCTCTGGTACGCCATCGCAGCGAAGCCTACTCCCGCTAGCCGTCAAACACCCGCCGCCCGGTCTCCCACAGGATCGCCCGCTTGGCCTCATCGCTGATCGGCAAATCGAAAATCTTGCCCAACTCCGTCGAGACACTCGCCGGCAGGTCCGATCCCGCCATTAGCCGCGATGGCGGCACGTGCTCGAGCAGGCCCATGATGTGGTGCGGCATCAGCGAGGACAACTCCACGTAAATGTTCTCGCAGGTCATCGCCGCCACCGCCGCTTCGAGCATGTAGGTCGGCCCGCCGGCATGACCCAACACGATCGTCAGCTCCGGGAATTTCTTCGCCGGGGCGATGAACAGCGACGGCAGCGCGAACGGCACGCCCGAGCCGGTGTGCGCAATGATCGGCAACCCGTGCTCGACCGCCGTTTCGAAGAAAAAGTCCGAGCGCGGCGACAACGGGTTCAGCGGCTGATACTGCGGCTGGAGTTTCAGCGCCCGCAGGCCCAAAGTCTCCACGCAGCGGGCGACCTCGGCCCGAAATTCCGTGTGCGGCACGAACGGACTCAGGCAGATGGCGCCGGTGAAGCGATCCGGATGCTGGGCGACGGCCCGGCCGATCAGGTCGTGCTCCCGGCGGTAGTCTTCCACCACCGGGTACGGAATCAGCACCGAGCGGTCCACGCCAAAAGCGTCCATCGAGCGCAGCATCTGGTCGGCGGAAAACTCCGCGCCCGAATGCTGCGCCCTCCCGATGTGGGTGTGCGTGTCGTAGACCTGGAAGCCGTTTCGCACAGCTAGCCCTTGAGCAGGTCAGCGCGCGAGGGCCGCAGGTTCTTGAAGTCCGCACCGGAGATCACGTAGTACCAGCCGGCGAAGCGGTCTTTGAGCTCCTCGTAGAGTTCCTTGCCCTTCGCATCCGGCTCCTTACCCTCGCCGGCGTACTTCTTGGCGCGGTCGTCGCTGTAGCTGACGGCAATCAGCAGAAAGCGGCTCTCGCCCTGGCCCGGGTCCGCCTCGGCGTTCTGTTTGGGGCCGCTCGAGGCGATCTCGCCGAACTGCATGGTGTAGCGGATGCCGTTTTTCGCGTCGACGATGATCTCGCCCTCGTTGCCGAAAATCTGCCCCGTGCCGCCCAGGTAGAAGCCTTTGTCCACCAGCGCGCGAGCGGCGTTCATCGAGGGCGTGATCTGGCCCTTGGCCTTCAGGTCGGCGGTGAGGAACTCCGGCTTTGGGATCACATCAACGATCTTCAGATTGTCGAGCGCGCCCGTCAGCGCCGACATGGTCGTCTCGTTCGGCTTGCGCGAGCCGAGCCGCCACTCGTCGTCGCTGTTCTTGTCGAGTTCAAACGTCTCGCGCGGAGCGACCCGGGCCATCCCGAACTGCTCCTGGATCTGATAGTTGTTGATCAGCACGCGCCGCAGATCCGCAGCTGCCACCTTCAGCAGATCCGTCTCGATCCAGTCACGGAACTCGGCCGAGGGGTCGACCTGCGTTGCGACGGCGTACACCCGACGCTGCCCCGGCACGCGCATGTAGCGCTGGCCGGGCTTGCCTTCCACCGCCTTGCCGATGACGAAGTCGGCGAGCACGTTGTCTTCGCCGTCGCGCAGGGTGACGCGCTTGCCGCGGCCTTCGAGCGAGGTCGCGTTCTCATCGAGCGGGTCGATCACGCCGTACTCGGCGTGGTCTTCCACGCGGTCGCTGACGATCAGATCCTTCTTGATCTCGATCAGCGCGGCGGCCGTTTTGGCCAGCCGGTCCGACGCATCGGCAGGGTAGTTGTTGTGCGAGGGCAGGATCCACTGGTTATCCACGAACTCCACCTTCAACGGGGTCGCCGTAGCGGTGTCGTTGTCGTAATCGATGACCTCGATCGCTTTCGGCGCGTTGGGGTCGGTGAAATCAGGGAAAAACAGCTCGCCCTGGTCGGAAAAGATCTCCGGTGCGGAGGCGCCGGGATCGATCACCACGGCGGCCCCGGCCAGGACGACCGCGCCCAATACAAACAGCATGGTTGTCTTGAGTTCGTTCATGGCTAGTCCTCCTTGTTCTCCACCAGCCGCTCTTTGGCTACATGCGACTGTTCGCGCCGCAGCCGCCGGGCCGAGACGAACAGAAACAGCGCGAACGCCGGCACCGGCGACAGCGCCACCGCGGCGATCTTGATCGAACTCTGCACGCGCCGGATGGAGCCTTCCATCGCGGCTTTGCTGCGCTCGATCAGGCGCTGCTTCTGGTCTTCAATATTCTTGCGCGCCACCGTCAGCCGGCGGTTTTCCGCTTGCTGCTGATTCTGGATCATGATTTGCTTGGCGCGCGGATCGAGATCCTCCCGAGCCCGCAAGGCTTCTACCGACTCGTCCAGCCGAGCCTGCGCCTGCTTGAGTTGCTCTTCGGCATTCTCTTCGGCCTCGCGGGACTCTTCCAGCCGCTGGTCCTCGTAGACCTTGGTGAGCGACTCGACGGTCTCGAGCGTGCGGTGACGGCGGCGCCGCTTGCGCAGTTCGATGAACGATTCGTCGCCGGCGAGCCGGTCGACGGCGTTGAGCAGAAAGGTGACGTTGTCGAACTCGAGCTGCTCCACGCCCTGCGCGCGCAATTGGAAGAACTGCTCGCCCATCAAGTCCACGTCGGCGATGATGATTGCGTGCAGGCCGTTCTCGCCCGAACCGCGGGCTTCGGCGGCCAACACGTAGGTCTCTTCGTCAGGCTCATGCGGCAGGTTGGTCGCCAACTGCGGCCCCAAGAACCCCTGCTGCACCAGCCGGAACCAAAGCTGCGTGCCCGAGTCCAAGCCGGTGCGCAGCAGCGGGGTGAACTCGGTGGAGGCGCCGTCCTTGACCTGCAGCGAGCCGCCGTACATCACCACGACCTCCTGCATGCCCGCCGTCACCGGATTCTCCGGGTTGAACTGGCCCTCTTCGTTATTCGCCGAGACGAACGCCACCTCCGGCGGCAGCGAGCGGAACTGCGGGTGCGGATTGTACTTGTCCCACACGATCCGCTCGGTCGGCCACTCCACGCCCAACTCGTCGAAGATGGAGCGCAGGTCCGCCGGCGTCCGCTGCGGCTGTTGCTGCTGGAACGGACTAGGCGGAACCTGCTGCGGCGACAGTTCCATGTTGAACGCCGGCAGCGGATCCACCATCAGCAGCGTCGGGTTGCCGGCGGCGATGTAGTCCTTCAACCGCTCGACGTTGGCCTGGTCGAGCGTATTGGGCAGCACCACCATCAGCGCGTCGAGGTCGGCCGGATAGTCCGAACCTGCCTCCACCTGGACCACCTCGTACTGCTTACGCAGCTCGTTGACGATGGACCAGTCGCTGGTGCGGCGGCGGCTTTGGAAGTCGAAGCCGCCAAAGAGTTCGACGCCGGTCTTGAGCACGCCGATCTTCTTCTTTTCCGCCTGCGCGACCACGCGGATCGAGCGCATCAGCTCGTACTCCACCGGCAGGCCCGGGTCGAAGAACGGAATCACGAACTCCTCAGCTCCGGCCCGGAACGCCACGCCCAGGAAGATCTCGTCCGGAGCGCCGGCCGTCTGCTCGAAAACCGGCAGAGGCCGCGGCTGGATGTTGTAGCGCTCCTGCGCCTCGGTCGCCTCGTCGGTGTATTTTTCGGTTTCCACGACGCGGGCGTGGACGCGGTCGCCGCCGATCGAGTCGAACTGCCGCAGCATCGTCACGATGTTGTTGCGCGTCTGCAGGTAGCGCCGCGGCACGTCGCGGCTCAGGTAGGCCGCGATGAAGACCGGCTTTTCGGGATCCAGACTGCGCAGCAGCTCCTTCGTCGAAGGCGACAGCGAATGGATTCGTTCCGCAGTGGAGTCGATGCGTCCGCCGAGCTTGCCGGCCAGAATCGTCACGCTCGTCACCGCGATCACCAGCGCCAGCCCGCGCGCCCAGTAGTGGCGGGCCAGCTTCGGCGCGTCCGGCGCGGTCGACCAGTGCCGCCGTCCCAGCAGCGCTACGTTCAAGTAGAGCATCGCCGCAGCGAACAGGACGAAGTAGAGGACCCCGGAGATGGGAATGACGCCGGAGGCGAAGTCGCGGAACTGCTCCACGAACGACAACCCCTGGAAGAGACGCTCGAGGCGGCCGGCGAATAGCGTACCGGCGTGCTCGATGAAGACCGGGACCGCGCACAATAGGGCGCCCACGATGTAGGCGACCGTGAGGTTCGCGGTAAGCAGCGACCCCAACATGCCCACCGCAATCAAAGCGCCGCCGGTGAGCCAATAGCCCAGATACGTCGCAAACAACAACCCGAAATCCGGACTGCCCAATAGCAGCAGCACGATCACATGGCTCAGCGAGAACGCGAGCGCAATCGTATAGATCGCAAACATCGCCGCGAACTTGCCGAGCACGATGTCGAGATCGCTGGCCGGCAGGGTCAGTAGCAACTCGTCGGTACCGGTGCGGCGCTCTTCGGCCCAGGCGCTCATCGTGATCGCCGGGATGAAGAAGACCAGCAGGTAGGGGAACAGCTCGTTGAGCGCGTCGAGGTTGGCGAGGTTGTTCATGAAGAACTCCTCGCGCCAGAACGCAGCGATCGCGCTCAGGAAAACGAAGAGCGTGATGAAGACGTAGCCGGTCGGGTTCGAGAAGTAGCTCGTCAGCTCCCGGCGGAAAATGGCTTTGGGCAGATGCCAGCGCTGTTTCATTCGTGCGCGTCCTCCTGCTCGATGGCGGGGGCCGGGGCCGCAGCGGCGGTCGAGACGAGTTCGGCCTTGCCGGTCAAGCGGCGGAAAGCAGCTTCCAAGCCCTCCGAGCCGGCCATCTCCGCCGGCGTCCCCTTGAAAACGATGCGGCCTTCGTTGACCAGCACGACCCGGTCGCAGACGGCCTCGACCTCTTGCAGAATGTGGGTCGACAGCAACACCGTCTTGGTCTCCGCCAGGTGGCGAATCAGCGAGCGGACGTCGTGGATCTGGTTCGGGTCAAGGCCGGAAGTCGGCTCGTCCATGATCAGGATGTCGGGCTCATGCAGCAGCGCCTGCGCCATGCCCACGCGCTGCCGGTAGCCTTTCGAGAGCTTGTGGATCGGCTTTTCGACCACCTCGTCGAGATGGGTCTGCGCGATCACTTCGTCGATGCGCCGCTTCATGCGGGCTTCGTCCATACCGCGCGCCTCGCCAAAAAAGCGCAACAGCTCGAGCGGCGTCATCTCCGGGTAGAGCGGACCGTTCTCGGGCAGGTAGCCGAGCCTCTCGGCCGCGCGGATGCGCTCTTTGGCCACATCGAGCCCGGCGATGCGCGCGGTTCCGCTGGTCGGCGTCAGATAGCCGGTGAGAATTTTGAGAGTCGTGGATTTCCCGGCGCCGTTGGGGCCCAAGAAGGCCGTGACCTGACCGGCCGGCACGGTGAACGACACGTCGCGGATGGCCGCGAAGTTGCCGTAAAACTTGCTCAGACCGGCAGCCTCGATCGCCGTGGAGCTATTCGAGTCCAGCATGGTTGGTCGTGTCTCGGTTCGTGAAGTCCTCGGTTCCGCCGCGCAAGAATCTGCTTGCGTCAGACTCATATAACTTTAATCAGGCGCGGCTACAATTTTCAACCGCTCTCGTTCCGAGCCGCCGAGCTAGCGGGCGCCGTCGCCGATCCCATCACCCGCCTACTGTACGCCACCCATCTGCTTCTTGATCAACGGCACGGCTAGCATCACCAGCAAACCGATCCCGAGATTCACGCCCGCGACGGCCCCAAAGAGTTGATCCAGCGGCAGTTGCTCGAAAAATCCGGCGATCTCGCCGCCCATGTAATTGCCGATGGCGGCGGCGAGGAACCATACGCCCATGATTTGCCCCGCGATCTTCTTCGGCGCAAGCTTCGTCATCGCACTCAGGCCGACCGGGCTCAAGCACAGCTCGCCAAAGGTATGGAGCAAATACGTCAGGATCAGCCACATCGGACTGACCATCGATTCGCCGTCATTGGAAAGCATCGCCGCCCAAACCATGACCAGGAATCCGGCGCCGACGCCGTAGAGCCCCAGCGTGAACTTCATCGGGCTCGAAGGCTGTTTCTTCCCCAGCCTCACCCACAGCACGGCAAACAAGGGGGCAAAGCCGATGATGTAGAGCGGATTCAGCGCCTGATACCAAGTGGAGGGGAACTCGAAGCCGAGCAGGGTGTTGGCGGTGAAGCGGTCCGCGAACAGGTTGAGGCTGGAACCCGCCTGCTCGAACCCGGACCAGAACAGCGCCGCCACCCAGAACAGGACGTAGATGCTGATGCCGCGCCGCTTTTCCACCGGCGTGAATCCGCCGCCCACGTAGAGAGAAACGATGAAGATGGTGCTGCCGATGGCCAGCAGCGCGAACCGTTGCAATGACTCCAAGTCCAGCGCGAGTGCGGCCACGATCACGGCGGCGCCCAGCAGCCACAGCGAACCGCTGAACGACAGTGAGAAACCGCTCTTGGCCTTGTCCGTCGACTTCTCCGGCGCGGCGCCGGCCTGGCCCAAATGGCGGCGCGTCAGCGCGTACTGGATCAGCCCAAACACCATGCCCACGCCGGCCGAGGCGAAACCCACATGCCAACTCACCTTCTGGCCCAGCGTGCCGCAGACCAAGGGGCTGATGAAGGCGCCCAGGTTGATGCCCATGTAGTAGATGGAGAAGCCCGCATCCCGCCGCGCATCGCCCTCTTCGTACAACGCGCCGACAATCGCACTGACGTTGGGCTTGAGCAGTCCGGTGCCGATCACGATCAGCGCCAGCCCGAGGTAGAACGTGGCCAGGCCGGGTATCGCCATCGAAAAATGGCCTAGCGCGATGATGACGCCGCCGTAGAAGACCGCGTTCTGCATGCCGAAGACGCGATCGGCCAACCAGCCGCCGGGCAGCGAGGCGGCATACACGGCCGCGGTGTAGAGCCCATAGATGCGACCTGCCTTGAGCGCAGTGAAGCCGAGCCCGCCGGCGGCCGGAGTCGCGGTCATGAACAGAATCAGCAGCGCCCGCATGCCGTAGTAGCTGAAGCGCTCCCACATTTCGGTGAAGAACAGCGTGTTCAGGCCGCGCGGATGGCCGCCGAATCCGCTGGTGTCCATGCTGGCGGTGGAATGTCGGGTGGGGTCTGCGTTCATCGCACTCCTCATCGAAAGATCCCTGATTATAGGCCCGCTTCGCGCCCGGGCCGCAGGCGACCTTGCCCCGTGCCACAATGGTGACTCCATCGAAGCTCGCTTTCCCCCGCCGTCGGCTCGATCCGCATTCTTGTTCCATGAGCGCCCCCGTCCAGCCTCCGCCGCCGATGGACGCCCCGGCCCCGGGCCTGATCCAAAAGACGTTTCAAGCCTTCAGCTATCCGAATTTTCGGCTCATGTGGACGGGCGCGTTCAGCTCGACGACCGGATCGTTCGTCCAGGAAGTCGCGCAGAGTTGGCTGATCTATCAGCTCACCAATGACCCCTTTCTGCTCGGCGCGGTGATCTTTCTCAACAACGGTCCGATTCTGCTGTTCTCGCTGCTGGGCGGCGTGATGGCCGACCGCATGGACCGCCGCAAGCTGCTGATCGGTTCGCAGCTGGTGCAGATGGCGGCGGCCCTGACGCTGGCGGTCTTGATCTGGATGGATCTGATCGAGATCTGGCACATCCTCGCGGCGGCGTTCTTCACCGGCCTGGGGCAAGCTTTTGGCGGCCCGGCCTACCAGGCGCTGATCCCCTCGCTGGTGGACAAAAAGGATCTACCCAACGCGATCGCGATGATGTCGATCCAGTTCAACCTGGCGCAGGTGGTCGGCCGGGCGATCGGCGGGTTCGCATTCGAGTGGCTGGGGGCGGGCTGGTGCTTCGGCATCAACGGCCTGTCGTTCCTGGCCGTGATTGGCACCCTGCTGCTGCTGCCTTCGACGTTCGTCCCATCGCAAAAGCATGCGCATCCGCTCGAAAGCCTGAAGGAAGGGCTGCGCTTCGTGGCCGGCAACAAGGCGATGCTGTCGCTGGTGGTGTTGGCGGTCTCGACGGCCTTTTTGGGCGTGCCGGTGATGACGCTGTTGCCCGTGTTTGCTCGGGACGTCTACGGCTTGGATGCGGCGGGATACTCCTATCTCGCCGCGGCGTTCGGCGCCGGCGGCGTGTTGGGCGCTCTGGTGGTGGCGTCCTTCGGCAACAAGCCGCACAAGGGCCTCCGGGCGCTGATGATGCAGTTGCACCTGGGCGCGATGACGGTCGCTTTCGGGCTGGTGACGAACTTGTGGGCCGCATCGCTGCTGATCTTCGCCACCGGCGCTTCGGTGCTGTTCGTCTTCTCGTCGATCACCTCGCTGGTGCAATTGCTGGCGCCCGAGGCCATGCGGGGCCGCATCATGAGCGTCTACAACACGGCGTTCCGCGGCTCGATGGCGTTAGGACCGCCGGTGGCCGGCTATCTGGCGCGGTCGTTGGGGGCGCCGACGGTGGTGGCGATCAACGGCGCACTGCTGATCCTGGTGGCGGCTGTGTTCCTCACCCGCAGCAAACAGGTGCGGTCCCTCTAAGGACGACGCGCCCAGGCGTTGCCCTACGGCCCAGGATTCGAGCTATCCTAGGGCCGCCATGCGGTCACTCTCTTCCCTTCTGCTCCTGATTCTGCTCGTCGGCTGCGAGTCGCAAGCCCCGCAAACCGAAACCGCCGCGTCCCTGCGCCAAATGGCCGAGCAGCGCCTGGCCCAGCTCGAAGGGAGCGTCCAGGTTCCGGGACTCGAAGCGCCGGTCGAGATCCTGCGCGACCAGAACGGCGTCGCCCACATCTACGCCCAGAACCAGCGCGACCTCTTCTTCGCCCAGGGCTACGTGGCGGCGCAAGACCGGCTCTACCAGATCGAGATCTGGCGGCGAACCGGCGCCGGCGAGTTGGCCGAAGTGCTCGGCCCGGACTACGTGGAGCGCGACCGCATCGCCCGGCTGGTGCGCTACCGCGGCGACATGGAGGCCGAATGGGCCAGCTATTCGCCGCACTCCAAGGAGATCGCCGAGCGCTTTACGGCCGGCATCAACGCCTGGGTCGACCAGCACCGCGACAACCTGCCGATCGAGTTCGACCTGCTCGACTTCGAGCCCGGCCGCTGGGAAGCCGAGGACGTGCTGTTGCGCATCGCCGGGCTGCTGATGGTGCGCAATATCAGCCAGGAGATCGCCCGCGCCGAGATGATCGCCAAGCTCGGCCCGGAGATGACCGAGAAGTTTTACCCGACCGACCCGCAAGTGAAGCTGTCCCCCGACCCGGATCTCGACCTCACCGGCATTGATGCCAGCGTCATCGCCGGCTACCGCCAGGCCGTCTCGATCCCGGAGCTCGAACAAACCCAGGGCAGCAACAACTGGGTCGTCGCCGGACGGCTGAGTGAAACCGGCAAGCCGCTGCTGGCTTCGGACCCGCACCGGCCGGTGATCCTGCCGTCGCTGCGCTATCTGGTGCACCTGAACGCACCCGGTTGGAACGTGATCGGCTCCGGCGAGCCCGCGCTGCCGGGCGTGGCGATCGGCCACAACGAGCGCATCGGCTGGGGTTTCACGATCGTGCAATACGACCTCGCGGACATGTTCATCGAGCGGCTGAACCCCGAGAATCCCGGCGAATACGGCGTGGGCGACGGCTGGCGGCCGTTCGAGACCGAGAAGGCGACGATCCAGGTGCGGGGCGGCGAGCCGGTCGAAGTGGACCTGGAATGGACGCGCCATGGCCCGGTGGTTTGGAAGGATCCGGCCGGCGGACGCGTCGCCGCGCTGCGCTGGGCCGGGCAGGAGCCGGGTACGGCGGGGTACCTCGGCTCGCTGGCGCTTGACCAGGCGCATGACTGGGACAGCTTCGTCGAGGCGATGAAGGCCTGGAAGGTGCCGTCGGAAAACATCGTTTACGCCGACGTTGACGGCCGCATCGGCTGGGTTCCGGCCGGGCTGATGCCGATCCGCAAGGCCTGGCGGGGACTGCTGCCGGTCCCGGGCTGGAAGGATCAGTACCGGTGGGAAGGCTTTCGCACGATCGACGAGTTGCCGCGCATCGTCGACCCCGAGCAGGGTTACGTGGCCACGGCCAACCACAACGTCGTGCCCAAGGACTACCCGCATGATCTGGGCTTTGACTGGTCGAACCCCTACCGCTTCGAACGCATCGACGAAGTGCTGCAGGGCAAGGATAAGTTCTCCATCGAGGACTTCAAAAAGCTGCAGCATGAGGAGACTTCCCTGCCCGCGCGGCAACTGATCCCGATGCTGGCCGAGCTGCCCGAAGGCGCCGCCTCCGACGCCCGCGCGCTGCTGTCTGAGTGGGACTTCGTGCTCGACAAGGATTCGGCGGCGGCAGCGCTGTTCGAAGTGTGGATCCGCAAGCTGCCCGGCAAATACGCGATGTCGCAGGTCCCGCCGGCGGCGCAGCAGTTGGTGGAGCGCAATCTGACCACGGTGCGGCTGCTCGACGGTCTGCGCGAACTCTCCGACTCCGAGCGGAGCATGATCTTGACCGAAACGCTCGAAGAAGCCTGGACGGAGACGCGCGAAAAGCTGGGCGACGAAGCCTCAGCCTGGCGCTGGGGCGATCTGCATCAGATCGAGTTCCGCCACCCGCTGGCCAACACCGCCGCGCGACGCGAAGTCTTCAACCTGGGGCCGTTCGAGCGCGGCGGCGACGGCAATACGCCCAACGCCACCTCGGGCCCGGGCTTTGCGCAATCCAGCGGCGCATCGTATCGGCATATTCTCGACACCGCGGACTGGGACCGCTCAGTGTTTACGTCGACGCCGGGACAGTCCGGCATGCCGGGCTCGCCGCACTACGACGACTTGGCGCCGAAGTGGGCCAACCATGAGTACCTGCCGCTGCCGTTCAGCCGCGAGGCCGTGGAGGCCGCCACGCGCCATCGTCTGACGCTCGAGCCGGCGCCGTAGGGCTAGTCGGAAAGCGCACGCTCGCAAAATCGAACCTCAGGGCATACTGAGGAGCATGCGTGGCTTCCTCTCCTTGCTCTTGTTGGCGCCGCTGCTGCAGATACCCGCCGCGGCGCAGCTCGATATCGACGCCGTCCAGACCCAACGCGTGGCGACAGGATTTTCGAACCCGGTCGGCATCTCGAACGCCGGCGACGGCTCCGGGCGGCTGTTCATCGTCGAGCAGTCGGGCCGGATCTGGATTCTCGACAGCAATTTCAACCGTCTGGGCCAGCCCTTTCTCGACATTCGCGACCGGGTGACCAGCGGCGGCGAACGCGGCCTGCTCAGCGTCGCCTTTCCGCCGGACTTCGCCACGTCGCAGGTGTTCTTCGTCAACTACACGAATCCGGCCACCATCGTCTCGCGCTTTCGGGTCTCCGCCGGGAATCCCAACCAGGCCGACCCGAACTCCGAGGTCATCTACCTGACCGAGCCGCAGCCGTTCAGCAACCACAACGGCGGCGACATGCATTTCAGTCCGGACGGCTACCTCTACGTCGGCATGGGCGACGGCGGATCGGGCGATGATCCGGGCAACCGCGCGCAGGATCTTTCAACCCGCCTGGGCAAGATGCTGCGATTGGATGTGAGCCAGGGCGCGCCGGCCCGCGCGCCGACCACCAACCCGTTTTTTGGCCAGAGCGGCGTGCAACCCGAGATCTGGTCGTACGGCCTGCGCAACCCCTGGCGCTTCAGCTTCGACCGCGCCACCGGCGACCTCTACATCGGCGACGTCGGCCAGCAGCGCCGCGAAGAAGTGACTTTTGAGCCGGCCGGCATGGGGGGTCTCAACCACGGCTGGCGGCGCATGGAGGGTACGCGCTGCAACATCCCCTCGGTGAACTGCAACGACGGTTCGCTGACGCTGCCGATCCTCGAATACGATCACAGCGGCGGGCGCTGCTCCATCACCGGCGGCTACGTCTACCGCGGCACCCGCTTCCCCGGGCTCGCCGGCAGCTATTTCTTTGGCGACTTCTGCACGGGCGAGCTGTTTGGGGCGCACTTCGTCAACGGCTCCTGGTCGATTGCCGGCACGGTCCAGATGGGGTTTCCGATCGCCGGCTTCGGCGAGGATGAGGCCGGGGAGGTTTACTTCGCCAACTACTCGGGCGAAATCTACCGTCTTGAAGCCACGGTGACCGCGCCGATGATCTCCGGCGGAGGCGTGGTCAACGCGGCCAGCCTCGCCGGCGGCGCGGTCTCGCCCGGCTCGATCGTCTCGGTCTTTGGCGCGGGACTGGCGGGCCAGACGGCGTCGGCGACGCAGCTGCCGTTGCCGACCGCGCTCGGCGGCTCGTCGTTCAATTTCGGAGGAACCCCGGCGGAGCTGTTCTTCGCGTCTGCAGGGCAGGCCAACATCCTGGTTCCGCGCTCGCTCGAAGGTATGTCGAGTGCGCAGCTGATCCCCATGCGGGACGGACTCAGCGGCGCCGCCGCGAACGTCTCTCTGACTCCGTTCGCTCCCGGCATCTTCAGCATGGACCAGTCCGGTTCCGGCCAAGGCGCGGTGCTGATCGCCGGGACCGGCATGCTGGCGGGCCCGGGGAACCTCTTCCCGGCAGCCAGGGCGGCGCGCGCCGGAGACGGGCTCGAGGTCTATGCGACCGGTCTGGGCCCAGTGGCGGCGGTCAGCGGCCTGCATCCGCAGCAGGGCATCGAGCTGTTTGAGACGACGCAGCAACCCACCGTAACGCTGGGCGGCGTGGACGTCCCTGTCTTGTTCTCCGGGCTGGCCCCGGGCTTTGTGGGGGTCTATCAGGTCAACGTGGAGATCGCCGGGCAGGTCCCGGCCGGGCCGGCGATTCCGCTGGCGCTCACCCAAGGCGGCGCGGTATCCAATACGGTCACCGTGGCGATCCAATGATCTCCTCGAAATCAGCTACATTTTCGCTACAGTTGAATCAGTTCTCATGAACCCGATCCTGCGCTTCATTCTGCGTCCACGGGTTGAAAATATTCTGCGGGTCGACCCCGAGTCGAAACCGCAGGTCTACATCCAGGTCTTCGACGGCGCCGACATCTCGAACGTCAACTACTGGCTCGAGTTGTATCTCTCGGCCGGCATCGCCACGCTCGGACTGGTGCTGAGCAGTCCGGCGGTCGTCATCGGCGCGATGCTCGTCTCCCCGCTGATGGGGCCGATCATCGGCGCCGGGCTGGCGTTTGCTGCGGCGGACCTTTATTTGGGCATCAAGTCGGGGCTGCAGCTGATCATCAGCATCGCCACTTCGATCCTGTTTGCGGGCTTCATCGTCTGGATGCTGCCGCTGGACACCGCCACGCCTGAGATTCTGGCGCGCACGCGGCCGAACCTGCTCGACTTGGGCGTCGCGCTGTTTTCGGGGCTGGCCGGCTCATTGCTGGTTTCGCGCAGTTGCAGTCCCACCGGCGGCGGCACCAGCGCACTGCCGGGCGTGGCGATCGCCGTGGCCTTGATGCCGCCGCTGTGCACGGTCGGCTTCGGGCTGGGGTCGAGCTTCGACACCGAAATCATGGGCGGCGCGATGCTGCTGTTCCTCACCAACCTGGCCGCGATCGTGGCCAGCGCGTTCCTGGTCTTCTCGCTGCTGCGGATGAACGCGCCGGAGGTGCGCCTGGGCATCGCGCAACCCCTGCTCGAACGCGCCTCGAAGGATGCGATTTATCACTACCTCGAGAAGAAGACAGCGATTTCGCGCTCGTTCTCCAGCATTGGAAAGCTGCGTTGGCGCGTGTTCATGTTGGCGGCCACGCTGGCCGCAGTGCTCTATCCGCTCAGTAAGTCCTTACAGCAGCTCGCCCGCGAGGCGGTCGCCCGCGATGCGGTCGAGCAAGCCGTAAAACTGATCACCGCGGAAGAATCCGACTCGGTCGTCTCGCAGCAGTCCAATGTGCTCGGCGAAACCATCCGCGTGAGCCTGATCGTCGCCAACCCCGTCGATACCGAGAAGGTGGCCGAGGCTGAGCGCTTGATTCTCAGACGCACCGGCCGCGAAGCCCGCCTGAACGTCCGCCGGGTAGCCGGCGAAGAGGAGCTGATTCGCCTGCGTGAAGGGATACGCTCGGAAGGAACGTCGCCTCCCCAGGATCTGGCCCTGCTGCGGGCGGACCTGGTCGCACGCGTCCAGCGGCCGCTCGACGAGCTCTGGCCGGAAAAGCGCGCCTGTCTGCTGTCATACGAGATCGGTTTTTCGGCGTCCGGCGTCGTCGTGCGGGTCTCCTACGAGGCCGACAAGAACCTCGACGAGGGCGCGCTGGACGTGCTCACTCGCGGTCTGCAGGCGCAGCTCGGCGTCGGCGAGGTCCGCCTGATCGCTTTCAACGAGAGCTCTCCGCTGGAGACGGCGCCGTCGTCGAGCGCCTCGCGCTAAAGTTGCGCCAGCATCGCGCCGGCGCGCAGGCGCTTCTCGACATGCGCCTCGAGCCGCTGCGTGAGAAAGCGGCGCAGGTCGTCGGCGGTTTTCTCGGTCCAGCCCTGAGCCGATCCGTCGGAGAGTTTTTGGCGCAGCATCTCGCGCGCCAGACGGCGCGACTCCGGCGACAAGGGCCAGCTATTGACCGTCTTGAACGCTGCGGTGAAGAGCCCCTGTCGGGAGCGTTCGAACCAGGCGATCTGGTCCGCTTCAAAGACTTCGCCGCTCTCCAGACAGGCGTTGAGCGGCGGCAACAGACCGCTGAGCCGTAGCGACCACAACTGGAAGTAGGTCAGCGCGCGCTGCACCGCCGGAGAAGGCCGCGAGCCGGCCGAGAAACTCGGGCTTTCGGCGATCGCCTCGATCACGTGGGTGAGCAGCCGAAAGTAGGAATCCTGCGGCTCGTGGTCGGGGAGGATCTCGTCGGCGAGTTCGGCGATCGAGTCGAGCGCCACGCTGGTGGGATAGTCGGCCCGCATCGTCAGGGCCGGGCTGAGCAGTTCGCCGCGGTCGATGCGCACCAGCTCCAGGCTATCTTTCTGGAAGTAGCTGAGGCGGGAATGCGACAGCCGCTCGACCGACGCGCCGAAGCGGCTCTTCGGACGCCGCACGCCGCGCGCGATGCCGCGCAATTTTCCGCGGTCGCGGCTGAAAAAGCTGACGATCAAATCAGCTTCGCGATAGGGATAGGTGCGTAGAACCAGGGCTTCGCTTTCGCGGGCGGGCATCGGCGGCCGCTTCGGATTCGGTGCGAGCGGAACTCTGAGACTATCACGCGCGCCCGTAGATCCTTGCTGGGATCTAAGGTGAAAGGCCCATCGAAGGTTTGCAGTACGCATGGTGAGATAGACAACACGGACGCAGCAGGGGTCGGTCGCGCCCCTTTGGGGAAGGAACTCTGGACGGTTCCCGGCGCCATCGCGCCGCCGCCCCGCCGGCCGATGCATCGGCCGGCTTCGGGCCGGATCGGCTGCAGTGTTTCTAACCCGGATATCTCACCAAGAGCAGACGACGGGCGGTCGACTGTGGCATAAACGTCTTCACCACAAAGCGTTATGGCCACGAAGAGCAACCAGCCCGTCGATACACAGTGTAAACAAGGAAGCTTCGAGTTCAGCAAGCATTTCCGGCGGCGGGTCAGCGCGCGCTTCGATGGCGGCGCGATCAGCTCCGACGGCGGCGCGGTCCTGTTGCGCGAAGCCGATCGGCGGCTGCGGCTGACCGCGCGGCTGGCAGCCTGCTTCGACGATCGGCGCGATCCGGCGCGCATCGAGCACTCCGTCGGCGAGCTCGTCGCACAACGCGTCTACGCCCTGGCGCTGGGCTATGAAGACCTCAACGATCACGACCAGCTGCGCCACGATCCGCTGCT